>Ga0182742_1003120_pt1 | contig 16794 bp, 16 predicted proteins | sample eDN5th37CBELigMG_FD_128880 | JGI IMG/M metagenome (GOLD analysis project Ga0182742, IMG submission 128880) | Enriched Miracle-Growth compost microbial communities from Emeryville, California, USA - eDNA 5th pass 37_C BE-Lig MG (version 2)... ...
CTCGATATCCTTGAGGGCGGCCTTCTGCGCCTCCGCGAAATTCCGTACCTGCGCCTGAGCGAAGCGGATGTCCTCAAGCTCCTGCTGCGAGAGCTGGGACAGGCACTCGCGGATCTCGGCATCGGTCAGCCGGTAATCCTGGCGGTCCCAGCCATCAAATTTCACCGAAAGCTCCCGCACCGCGGCATCGCCCCGCTCGGCGATATCCGCCAGCAGCGCCTCGACCGTCGCGCGAACCTTGGCATCGGCGGCGGCCTTGTCGGCGGCCGGGATGCTGCTCTTCAGGTATCGGACCATTACGCTTCCCCTTATTCCGCGGTCCAGCCGCCATCCACCACCAGCGAGGCCCCGGTCATCAGCGCCGAGGCATCGGACGCCAGGAACACCACCGCGCCCATCAGGTCCTGTACCTGGCCCAACCGCCCGAGCTTGATCTTGGACAGCACCCACGCCTTGAAGGCTGCATTTTCGAAGAAGGGCCTGGTCATCGGCGTCTCGATGAAGGTCGGGCAGAGCGTATTGGCGCGGATGCCGCTGTTGGCCAGGTCGAGCGCCATGGCCTTGGTCCAGCCCTCCATCGCCCATTTCGAGGCACAGTAGACGCTGCGATTCGGCCCGCCGACATGCCCCATTTGCGACGAGACATTGATGATGGAGCCGGCAACCCCCTCCTCCAGCATCCTCTGCGCGACCGCCTGCGCAGCGAAGAAGCAGCCACGGAGATTGAGGCCCATCACCGCGTCGAAATCTTCCGGCCGGACCTCGGTGAAGCTGGCTGGCCGGTTGGTGCCGGCGTTGTTGACGAAGACATGGAAGGCCGGACGAACCGCAATGACGCGCCGCACCGCGGCGATATCGGCCACATCCAGCGTCAGGGCCTCGGCTTGGCCGCCAGCCTCCCGGATGGCGGCCGCCGCGGCCTCGATCTCGGAGGTGCTACGGGCGGCAAGGGTTACGGTGGCCCCTGCCCCAGCCAGCGCCGCCGCGGCAGCCAGCCCGATTCCCCGCCCGGCGCCCGTCACCAGGGCCCTCCGCCCGTCCAACCGGAAGCTGGGCGTCTGCGGCAGGGTCAGCGGCTCGGGCATGGGTGGAATCCGTGTGGTGGAGGGAACAGGCTAATGGCTTCCCCGCCCCTCGCCCATCCCCTCAGGCCAGGCCGCGCAGCGCCTGCAGCGCCTCGGCCACTGCCTGCCGCCCTGCTTCCGAGAGCGGCGGCTGCGGCGGCAGGGGATCGCCCACGGCAAAACCCTGGAGCTGCAACGCACCCTTGATGCAGGCAGCAAGGGAATGCGCGGCAAACAGCTCGTTCAGCCGCCAGAGCGGCCGTTGCAGCGCCATCGCCTCCTCCCAGCGGCCTGCCTTGCAGAGTTCGTAGAGCCGCACGCTCTCCCGCGGGATGGCGCAGGCGGGGCCGGCCATCCAGCCGACGCCGCCGATCAGCATGACTGCCGCCGGAATATGCGCGGAGGCGGCGAAGACCTGCATCCGCCCCTCGGTCCGGTTGAGGATGGAGAGGAGTCTGCCGGTATTGCTGGACGCATCCTTGATGTAGCCGATGCGCGGATGCCGCGAGAGCGCCTCGATCGCCGGCAGCGACAGGTCGGAACGCTGGAACATCGGATTGGTGTAGAGCACGACCGGCCGGTCTGCCGCATCGGCGATGGCCCGGAAATAGGCGATCACGCCGGCTTCCGGCACCGGGAAATAGGCTTCGAGGATGGCCAGGATGCCGTCGGCACCGATCGCGGCATAGTCCCGCGCCTGCCGGACCGCATCGGCGATAGTGGTCGCGGCGACGCCGGCCACGACCGGTACCCGGCCGGCGGCCTGCTGCACCACCACCTCGACGATCCGGCGGCGCTGCGCGGCATCGAGATAGGCGAACTCCCCAGTGCTGCCGAGCGGCGTCAGCCCATGCACGCCGCTGGCGATCAGGTGATCCACCAGGCGCCGCAACTCGGCCTCGATCACCGTACCGTCGGGGGCGATGGGGGAGACGAGATAGGGAAAGACGCCGTGGAAGCCGCTCATGCCCGTGACTGTAACCGTCCCGGCGGGCCGGTCCAGGGGGCGGCCGCAGGCCGCCGGCCGCCCCTATCCTGGCAGCCTCTCCATGCCGAAGGGAGCAGCCGCGGCCTCCCGCGCTTGACGTGGCGCGACCGGGCTGCGGACAATCCGCCGAACCGATCGGGAGTATCGCTGAATCATGCCATCCTCATCGCTTTTCGATCTGACCGGCAAGGTCGCCATCGTTACTGGCGGCTCACGCGGCATCGGCCGCGCCATCTGCGAGCGCCTGGCCGAGCACGGCGCCAGGGTCGTCGTCTCCTCCCGCAAGCTCGACGCTTGCCAGCAGGTGGTGGACGGCATCGCCGCCAAGGGCGGCGAGGCCGTGGCCGTCGCCTGCAACATCGGCCGCAAGCCGGAGCTTCAGGCGCTGGTGGATGAGACCATCCGCCGCTGGGGCGGAGTGGACATCCTGGTCTGCAATGCCGCCATCAACCCGCATTTCGGCCCGGCCATGACCATGCCGGACGAGATCTTCGACAAGATGATGGCAACTAATGTGAAATCGAACATGTGGCTCAGCCACATGTGCATCCCGAGCATGGAGGCGCGGGGCGGCGGATCGATCATCATCATCTCCTCGATCGGCGGCTATCGCGGCTCCACCGTGCTCGGCGCCTATGCCATCACCAAGGCGGCGGACCTGCAACTGGCGCGCAACCTGGCGGTGGAATGGGGGCCGAAGAACATCCGGGCCAACTGCATCTCGCCCGGCCTGATCCGCACCGACTTCGCCCGCGCGCTGTGGGAGAACCCCACGATCTATCAGAAGCGCACCAAGGACACGCCGCTGAAGCGGATCGGCGAGCCGGACGAGATCGCCGGCGCCGCCGTGTTCCTCGCCTCCCCCGCCGGCAGTTTCATGACCGGGCAGAGCATCGTGATCGATGGCGGGGTCCTGGCCGGCGCGCCGGTCAGCCCCGACGACTGATCGCCCGGCTCAAAGCCCGGCAGCGGTTCCCGTCGGCGCCGGAAGGGCGGCGCCGAAGCGGCTCGGGAGGTCGGCCGGAGAGGATCGCCGGGGTGCCGGGCGGCATCCCCGCCAAAGGACCAGGCGGATCCGCTGACTCAGCCCTGCAACACCGCCCGGCCAATTTGGCGCCCCGCCGAAGGGGCCGGGCGCCGCAATCGTGGCCCCGTCCGGCAAAGCCGTCCGCCGGGGGTGCACCCCGAAATGCAGAGCGCAGATCCGGGCCCCCGGAATCTCTCCATCCTGAGTCGCGGAGGAATCGTGCGGAATATGGCAATTGAAGCCGCGCAAGCAATCGCGGCACAGCCTATTTCAGGCAACCGCGCAGGTCATACGCCGTTACATATAGGCCGAATGTCCCCTTGCGGTCCCGCGCCCCCTCGCACGCCGCCACACCTTCGCGCGACTTGCATTCTACACGGACGCGGTGCGGCGCAGCAATAAAAGTTTACCGCAGCCGGCCTTAGCAATCCGCATCCTGTAGGCGTTGCGCTCAGGAATGGCATCGCTTCAGGGGCGGCCGAATGGACAGAATGCAGGACATCTTCGCCGACTATGCCCGGGCCTACGAGTCAAGGCGCGAGTCGGACATGTCGATCGCCGAGTATCTTGAGGCCTGTCGCACCGATCCGGGCATGTATGCCAGCGCGCCCGAGCGCATCCTCCAGGCGATCGGCGAGCCGGAGGTGGTGGACACCGCGAAGGATGTGCGGCTCGGCCGAATCTTCCTCAACCGCACGATCCGCATCTACCCGTCCTTCTCCGAGTTCTTCGGCATGGAGGAGACGATCGAGCGGATCGTCGGCTTCTTCCGCCACGCCGCGCAGGGGCTGGAGGAGCGCAAGCAGATCCTCTACCTGCTCGGCCCGGTCGGCGGCGGCAAGTCGTCGCTCGCGGAACGGCTGAAGGCGTTGATGGAGCAGCAGCCGATCTATGTGCTGAAGGCCGGCGAGCATATGAGCCCGGTCTTCGAAAGCCCGCTCAACCTGTTCGACCCGGAGCGCATGGGGCCGGTGCTGGAAGACCGCTATGGCATCCCGCGCCGGCGCCTGACCGGACTGATGAGCCCCTGGGCGCTCAAGCGGCTGGACGAATTCGGCGGCGACATCTCGAAATTCCGGGTGGTGAAGGTGCGGCCTTCCCGCCTGCGGCAGATCGCCATCGCCAAGACCGAGCCGGGCGACGAGAACAACCAGGACATCTCCTCCCTGGTCGGCAAGGTGGACATCCGCAAGCTGGAACTGTTCCCGCAGAACGATCCGGATGCCTACAGCTTCTCTGGCGGGCTGAACCGGGCGAACCAGGGCATCCTGGAGTTCGTCGAAATGTTCAAGGCGCCGATCAAGATGCTGCACCCCCTGCTGACTGCGACGCAGGAGGGGAACTACATCGGCACCGAGAATATCGGCGCCATCCCCTTCCACGGCATCATCATGGCGCACTCCAACGAGGCGGAGTGGCAGACCTTCAAGAACAACAAAAACAACGAGGCCTTCATCGACCGCATCTACGTCATCAAGGTGCCCTACTGCCTGCGGGTGACGGAGGAGCAGCGGATCTATGACAAGCTGCTGCGCAGCTCGGAGCTGGCCGAGGCGCCCTGCGCGCCGGCGACGCTGGAGATGCTGGCGCGCTTCACCGTGCTCTCCCGCCTCAAGAGGCACGAGAATTCGAATATCTACGCCAAGATGCGGGTCTATGACGGCGAAAGCCTGAAGGAGACCGATCCCCGAGCCAAGACTATCCAGGAGTACCGCGACGCGGCCGGGCCGGACGAGGGTATGGACGGAGTCTCCACACGCTTCGCCTTCAAGGTGCTGGCCGCAACCTTCAACTACGACACTACCGAGATCGCCGCCGACCCGGTGCATCTGATGTACATCCTGGAGCAGGCGATCCGGCGCGAGCAGTTCCCGGACGAGACGGAGAAGCGCTACCTGGAATTCATCAAGGCCGAGCTGGCGCCCCGCTACGCCGAATTCATCGGCAACGAGATCCAGAAGGCCTATCTGGAGAGTTACCACGACTACGGTCAGAACCTCTTCGACCGCTACGTGGCCTATGCGGACGCTTGGATCGAGGACATGGACTACAAGGATCCCGATACCGGGCAGATGATGAACCGGGAGCTGCTCAACCAAGAGTTGACCAAAATCGAGAAGCCCGCCGGCATCGCCAATCCCAAGGACTTCCGCAACGAAGTGGTGAAATTCGCCTTGCGCGCCCGTGCCAACCGCGGCGGCAAGAATCCGTCCTGGACCAGTTACGAGAAGATCCGGGACGTGATCGAACGGCGGATGTTCAGCCAGGTTGAGGATCTGCTGCCCGTCATCAGCTTCGGCTCCAAGAAGGACAGCGATACGGAAAAGAAGCATACGGAGTTCGTGACCCGCATGACCGAGCGGGGCTATACCGAACGCCAGGTACGCCGGCTGGTGGAGTGGTACATGCGTGTGAAGCAGGCAGGCTAGGCCCGGAACCGGAGGCCAGGGACGCCCAGCGATGCAGATCCTCGATCGCCGCCTTAACCCCCGCGGCAGGAGCCTCCCCAACCGCCAGCGCTTCCTGCGCCGCGCTAAGGCGCTGGTGCAGGAGGCGGTGCGCGACGCCTCTGCCCGGCGCGACATCCGCGACGCGGATGCCGGTGGCGAGGTGAGCATCCCGCTGCACGGCATCCGGGAGCCCAGCTTCCACTTCGGAAGCGGTGGCATCCGTGACCATGTGCTGCCCGGCAACAAGGAGTACCGAGAAGGCGACGAGATCCCCCGCCCGCCCGAAGGCGGGGGTGGAGGCGGCAGCGAGGGTAGCCCTGATGGCGGCGGCGAGGATGCCTTCCGCTTCGTCCTGTCGCGGGAGGAATTCCTCGACCTGTTCCTCGATGACCTGGAACTGCCGGATCTCGCCAAGCGACGGCTGGTGGAGGGCGCCGACCCGGCCTGGCACCGGGCTGGTTATTCCGTCAGCGGCTCGCCGGCGAACCTGGCCCTGGCACGCACCATGCGCAACAGCCTGAGCCGCCGCATCGCGCTGCGCCGGCCGAAGCCGGAAGCCGTGGCGGAGCTGGAAGCGGCGATCGCCGAGCTGGAGGCAGCGGGCGACGCGCCGGAGGCGCTTGTCGCGCTGCGAGCGGAACTGGAAAGGCAGCTCCGCCGCACCCAGCGCATCCCCTATATCGATCCGGTGGATGTACGCTACCGGCGGTTCGAGCCGGTGCCGAAGCCGGTTGCGCAGGCAGTGATGTTCTGCCTCATGGATGTCTCCGGCTCCATGACCGAGGACATGAAGGACCTGGCGAAGCGATTCTACACGCTGCTCTATATCTTCCTGCAGCGCCGCTACAAGCATGTGGAGATCGTCTTCATCCGTCATACGCATGAGGCGTCGGAGGTGGATGAGGAGACCTTCTTCCATAGCCGGGAGACCGGCGGCACGCTGGTCTCCACCGCGCTCGAGGAGATGCAGCGGGTGGTGTCGGAACGCTTCCCGCCGGCAGAATGGAACATCTACGCGGCGCAGGCCTCGGACGGCGACAACGCGTCAGGGGACAGCCAGAAGACGGCACAGCTCCTCATAGACAACATCCTGCCCGCCTGTCAGTACTACGCCTATATCGAAGTTGGGCGGGATGGCGAGCACGGCATGCCGGGATTCCCGCGCGGCCCTACGGATCTCTGGCGCACCTATGAGGCGCTGGTCGCCGCCGGTGCACCTATGGCGATGAAGAAGGTGCGGCATCGCCGCGAGATCTTCCCTGTCTTCCGCGAACTCTTTCAGCGCCGCGCCCCCGGCGAGGAGGCCCGCGCATGAGCGATGCGGCAACCGAGGACCGGCTGCTCTTCAAGGGTGCCGACTGGGATTTCGGCACCATCCAGCGCATCCACGATGCCTGCGAGGAGATCGCGCTCGGCGAGCTCGGGCTGACCGTCTATCCGAACCGCATCGAGGTCATCAGCGCCGAGCAGATGCTGGACGCCTATGCCTCAGTCGGCCTGCCGCTGTTTTACCGGCACTGGTCCTTCGGCAAGCATTTCGCCCAGCACGAAGCGCTCTATCGCAAGGGATTGCGTGGCCTGGCCTATGAGATCGTCATCAATTCCGATCCCTGCGTCAGCTATGTGATGGAGGAGAACACCGCGACCCTGCAGGCGCTGGTGATCGCGCATGCCGCCTTCGGGCATAACCACTTCTTCCGGAACAACCGCCTGTTCCTGGAATGGACGGATGCCAAGGGCATCCTGGACTACCTGGAATTCGCCAAGGGCTATGTTGCTCGCTGCGAGGAGCAGCATGGCGAGATGGCGGTGGAACGGGTGCTGGATTCAGCCCACGCGCTGATGAATTACGGCGTGCACCGGCACCGCCGCCGCGTCCTGGACTTGCGTTCCGAGGAGCAGCGCGAGCGGGATCGGCGGCAGCACGACGAGCAGATGTACAATGTCCTCTGGAGCACGCTGCCGGAGAAGCCGATGGTGCCTCCGGCGAAAGGCGAGGAGGAGCGCCGCCGTGCCCTGCTGCAACTGCCGCAGGAGAACCTGCTCTACTTCCTGGAAAAGGTCGCGCCGCGCCTGCAACCCTGGCAGCGCGAGATCCTGCGGATCGTCCGCAACATCGCCCAGTATTTCCATCCGCAGCGCCAAACCAAGATGATGAACGAGGGCTGCGCGACCTATGTTCACTACCGCATCCTGAACCGGCTGCACGAGCAGGGCCGGATCAGCGACGGCGCGCTGCTGGAGGCGCTGCATTCCCATACCAGCGTCATCCTCCAGCCGGAATTCGACGACCCGCGCTATTCCGGTATCAACCCCTATGCGCTCGGCTTCGCCATGATGGAGGATATCGAGCGTATCTGCCGCGACCCGACCGAGGAGGACCGGGAATGGTTCCCGGACTTCGCCGGCTGCGGCGACCCGATGCCGGTGCTGCGGGAAGCCTGGGCCGAGTACCGCGACGAGAGCTTTATCCTCCAATTCCTCAGCCCACGGCTGATGCGCAAGCTGCGACTCTTCCATGTGGTGGACGATGCCGCCGAGCCCGTGCTGCGGGTAGAAGCGGTGCATGACGAGCGCGGCTACCGGCGGCTGCGCCGGGCGCTGGCACGACAGTACGACCCTGCCTGGACCGATCCCGACATTCAGGTGGTGGATGTGGACCTGAGCGGCGACCGCCGGCTGATCCTGGAACACCGCACCCATGCCGGCCGGCTACTGGAGGAGCAGGAGGCACGTCAGGTGCTGCGCCACCTTGCCAGCCTCTGGGGCTATGACGTGCTGCTGCGCGAGGTGGAGCCGGCCAGTGGCGCCAGCCTGCGCGAGCACGCGGTCTCGCCACCGCGCACCTGAACGCCGCCTCTCCTATCCCGGCAACTTCGACTTCCGCGCCCCCATGCCGCGCATGAATCGGTCGCGGATCTGCGCCGGGTCGCGCTCAGTCTGGGAGACCGGGGGCTGGTCATCCAGTTTCAGGCCAATGAAATGCGGCCCGTCCGTCTCCAGGCAGTGCTGCACCAGCCTTTCGAAATCGGCCTCATCTGCTGCCCAGACGGCATTGGCCAGGCCGCAGCCGCGGGCAATGGCGGCGAAGTCGGCGCCACCCGCCGCCGGTGTCGGCTGGCCGCCGGTGATCTGGTAGACGCCATTGTCGAAAACCAGGATCGCCAGATTCTTCGGCGCCAGCGTCGCCACCGTGGAAAGGCAGCCGAGTTGCATCAGCAGCGACCCGTCACCCTCCAGTGCGAAGACCTTTCGCTGCGGCTGCGCCAGAGCGACGCCCAGGGCGATGGGCACAGCCAGCCCCATGCTGCCCAGCATGTAGAAATTCTGCGCCCGGTGGCCGGCCGACCAGAGGTCGAAATTGGTGTTGCCGATGCCGCCGATCACCGCCTCCTCGTTCCTCAGCTGCGCGGTGAGGCGCTGCATCAGGTCAAAGCGGTACATCCTCTTGGCGTTGTGCGCCGTGGTCAGGGACTGGGACATCTGCGCCTCACGCCTTCGGGGGGGCCACAACCTTGCCGCCGGTCAGCAGCGGCGAAAGAATCAGCGCGGCCGGTTGCTGCGTCATCACCGCCTGTTTGATCGTCCGGTCGCAGATGAACTCGCACTCATCAAGGCGCGAGATGACGTGGTGCTCCATGCCCAGCGCCTCCAGCACCGGCCGCATGGTGCGCCAGACCATCGCCTGGCCGATATTGAACTCGCCCAGGGTTCCGCGCTCGCTGATCATCATCAGCGCCGGGATCTGGAAGGCACATGGCAGGGAGGCCAGCACATTCGCCAGGGTTGCGAAGCCGCTGGTCTGCATCAGGACGATGCCCCGCGTCCCGGCCATCCAGGCACCGCAGACGATGCCGATCGCCTCCTCCTCCCGCGCCGTGGCGAAGGCGGTGAAGAACGGATCGGCGTGGACGGCATTGATCAGCGGCTTCAGGACATTGTCGGGCACATAAGGCACCAGCCGCACGTCGTTCGCCTTGAGGACGGCAAGGACGATCTCGTGCCAGGCCCGCGGCCTCGCCGCGGCTTCGGTCTGCATGCTGCTCCCCCCGCTGCTGGACCATGGCGCCGGCCGTCGGCCCGCGCCATGGCGTGTCCCAGCCTAGCGCGGCGATGCCGCGGCTGCCACCAGGGTCAGGCCACCGTCTCCTCCGGTGGATAGTTCAGCTCCACTGCGATGCCGTCGGGATCGTGGAGAAAGATCTGCGTCTGTCCATCCCGCGGGATCACCCTCTCCTCATATTCGATACCATGCCGCGCGAGGCGCGCCCGCATCTCCCGCAGCCCAGTGCAGGAGAAGGCGATATGGTCGAGCAGGCCGGTCCCGCTCCTCTCACGCGGGACATGCGCATCGCGCTCACGCGGGCCAATCAGATGCACCGTGGGCTGACCGCCGCAATAGAGCCAGTAGCCCGGGAAGCCGAGCGGCGGTCGGTAGCCGACCTCCAGCCCCAGGATGCCGACGTAGAAATCCTTCGTCGCCTCCAGGTCCACCGGCCTGATCGTATAGTGGTTCAGCGCGTTGAGGCCCATCCCACTCCCCTCCCCGATGCGCGTCACAGGAACCGCGGATGCGGCGCGAGGCCGAGGAAATGCCGGCCGCATACCTCCAGATGCGCGCTGCGCCCCTGCACCTGCTGGCCGGCAGCAAGGATGTCTCGCATCCGCCGCTCGAAGGGTTCGCTCTCGAAGATCGCGGTAGCGCCGGCCTCGTGCCAGGCCCATTCCGCCACCTCCTTCGCCCGGTGAATCGCCGAGGTGGCGGCCAGGCGGATCAGCACCTTCTCATCCAGGGTGACATGGCCGCGCCGCGATACCGCCTCCCAGCTCTCCTCCAGCACCTCCAACAGGAAGGCGCGAGCGGAGCGCAGCTTGGCCTCAGCCTGGGCAACGCCGTTCTGGATCACCTCGCTATCGCGCAAGGGGCGCGTGGTGGCCGCCGGGGTCTTGGTCATCGCCATGGACTTGAACGCCTCCAGCATGGCGCGGGCGATGCCGAGGGAAACGGCGGCGAAGCCGGAGGCATAGATATGTGTGGTCGAGAAGCGATAGAGCGTGCCGGGCAGCCGCCGCTCCGCCTCGCTGTCGCGGCGGAGGCTGTATTCCTCCGGCACGAACAGGTCCTGCACGGAATAGCTGTCGCTGCCGGTGCCGCGCAGGCCGACGACATCCCAGGCATCCACCACCGTGACCTGGTCCTTGCGGAACATCATGGTCCGTTCGACCGGCACGCCATCGGGGCCGGTGCGCAGGCTGCCGTCGCGCTCCCGCACGCGGCAATGGCCCCCGATCCAGGTGGCGTGCTTGCTGCCGCTGGCGAAGCGCCAGGTCCCGGTGACGCGGTAGCCGCCATCCACCACCTCCGCCACGCCGTTCCCCATGCCCCAGGCAGTCACGGCACGCGGATCATTGCCCCAGATTTCCCGGGCTACCTCCGGTGCCACATAGGCGGCGGCCATAGAACAGCCGGAAGCCTGGCCGATGCACCAGGCGGTGCTGGCATCGGCGGCGGCGATCACCTCCAGCATCCGGACGAAAGTGGCGGGCTGCACCTCCCCGCCATTGCAGGTGGCGGGCAGCAGAGTGCGGAACAGCGCGGCGTCGTGGAGCGCATCCAGCACATCCGGTGTCAGGGCGCGCCCGGCCTCGATCCGCGGCGCCGCGGCAGCGATCAGCGGGGCGACGGCCCTGGCGCGCGCCACCGGATCGCCTGCCGGTGCGGCGCCGCACGGCTGGCCCGTGCCGGTCATGTCCAGCGCCGCCTTCATACGCCGCCCTCCCGCCGGAAGATCCTTCGGCCGGTAAAATCCCGACAGAGGCCCCCGGCCATGTCAAGGCCGGCCAGCTGCCTTCCGCCCTATCCGGCGACCGGCACCCTGCCCTCGATCGGGTATTGCGGATCGTTGTAGCCGGGCGTCGAGGGATGGCCGGGCGCGACCAGCCGGTTCACCAGCGCCTCATCCGCCGCGGTGAAGCGATAGGAGAGCGCGGCGATGTAGTCCTCCAGATGCGCTTCCGTCCGCGGCCCGACGATGGTGCCGGTGACGAACGCATTGTTCAGCACCCAGGCGATGGCGAAATGCGCTGGCGTGGTGCCCGCGGCCTCGGCATGGGCGCGGATGGTCTGGGCGATCTCCAGCGATTCCGCCCGCATCTCGGTTTCCAGCATGCGCCTGTCCTGGCGCGCGGCGCGGCTCTCGGGCGGCGGCGCGGTGCCCGGCTGGTATTTCGCGGTCAGCACGCCGCGGGCCAGCGGGCTGTAGGGCACCACGCCCAGCCCGTAATGCACCGCGGCCGGGATCTGCTCCACCTCCGGCTGGCGGTTCATGGCGTTGTAATAGGGCTGGGAGACCACGGGCCGGTCGATCCCCATCCGGTCGCAGAGATTGCAGATCTCCGCGATGCGCCAGGACCGGTAGTTGGAGACGCCGAAATGCCGGATCTTCCCGGCGCGCACCAGGTCGCCGAGGGCGCGCACCGTCACCTCCAGAGGCGTGTTGTGGTCCTCCTTGTGCAGGTAGAGGATATCTATGTAGTCGGTGCGCAGTCGGCGCAGGCTGGCCTCCGCGCCCTGCATGATCCATTTGCGGGACAGGCCGCCCTCATTCGGCCCCTTGCCCGCCGGGTTGGCGATCTTGGTCGCCAGCACCCAGGCGTGGCGCTGGTGCGCGATCGCCTCCCCCACAATCTCCTCGCTCCGGCCGCCGTTATAGACATCGGCGGTGTCGAGGAAATTAAAGCCGGCTTCGAAGGCGCGGGCGATCAGGCGCTTGCTGGTCGCGGCATCGGTCGCCCCGCCGAACATCATGGCGCCCAGGCACAGCCTGCTGACCTTCAGGCCGCTGCGGCCAAGGATCCGATATTCCATCCCTTCCTCCCCTTCCGCGGATGCCGGCAGCCATCATCCGCGATCGGGTGGCTTTAGCCCATGGGGTCAGGATGGTCAGGCCAGGGCGTAACGCTCCAGCGTCAGATCCTGGTGGTCGATCTCCGGCTTGCGCCCCGTGACCAGGTCAGCCAGCAGCCGGCCGGAGCCGCAGGCCATGGTCCAGCCGAGGGTCCCATGTCCCGTATTCAGGTACAGGTTGCGATAGCGCGTCGGCCCGATCACCGGCGTCCCGTCCGGCGTCATCGGCCGCAGGCCGGTCCAGAAGCTGGCCTTGGCCGGGTCGCCGCCGCGCGGAAACAGGTCGCTGACGGAATGCTCCAGCGTCTCCCGACGAGGCCGCCGCAGCCGCAGGGAGAAGCCCGCCAGCTCCGCCGTTCCGCCCACGCGAATGCGGTCGCCGAGGCGGGTGATCGCTACCTTGTAGGTCTCGTCCATCACGGTGGAAACCGGCGCCCCTGCCTCATCCTCCACCGGCAGGGTCAGGGAGTAGCCCTTCACCGGATAGACCGGGACCTTCACGCCGAGCGGCCGCAACAGTGCCGGCGAGTAGCTGCCCATCGCCACCACATAGCTGTCGCCCGTCACCCGCCCCTGGTCGGTGAGGACGCCGGTGATGCGGTCGCCCTCCCGCTCCAGCCCCTGGACCGTGACGCCATAGCGGAACTGCACGCCGGCCGCCGCGGCCAGCGCCGCCAGTCGTTGGGTGAAGAGATGCGCATCGCCGGTCTCGTCGCCCGGCAGGCGCAGCCCGCCGACGAATTTCCCCTGCACCAGGCCGAGCGCCGGCTCCGCCGCGATGCAGCCGGCCGGGTCCAGCACCTCATAGGGGACGCGGAAGGCATCCAGCACCGCCGTGTCGCCGCCGACCGAATCCAGCTGCTTCTGGGTACGGAAGAGCTGCAGCGTGCCCTTCATCCGCTGGTCATAGGCGATGCCGGTTTCCGCCCGCAGGTCGCGCAGGCAATCCCGGCTGTACTCCGCCAGCCGCACCATGCGGGACTTGTTCAGGGCGTAGGCGGCTTCCGTGCAATTGGCCAGCATCTGCGCCAGCCAGCGGTACAGCCTGCTGTCCAGCTGCGGCCAGAGGACCAGCGGACGGTGGCGCATCATCAGCCATTTCAGCGCCTTCACGGGAATGCCGGGCCCGGCCCAGGGGGCGGAATAGCCGGGCGAGACCTGCCCGGCATTGGCGAAGCTGGTTTCCATGCCGGCCGCCTGCTGGCGGTCCAGCACCGTCACCTGATGGCCCGCCCGCGCCAGATACCAGGCGCTGGTAACGCCGACCACACCACTACCGAGAACGACCACCCGCATCGCCGCCTCCTCGTTTTGCCGGCAATGGTAGTCGCAGAAGGCAGCGAATTTCCCGCCGGATGCTCGAATTCGCCACGGCGGCACCCCATTTTTTCGCATAATCTACGCCGGATTCGCAGGATCTTCGATGCACGCCCTGGACGAGGCCGACCGCGCCATCATCCGCCTGCTCCGCGCCGACGGGCGCATGAGCAACGCCGCCCTGGCCGAGGCGGTGGGCCTCTCGCCCTCCGCCTGCCTCCGCCGCCTGCGCCTGCTGGAGAAGCGTGGTGTCATCCGCGGCTATACCGTGGTCCTGGACGAACCGCCGCCGCGCGACATGGTGGTGGTGATCGTGCAGATCACTTTGGAACGCCAGACCGACGACCACCTCCGCCGCTTCGAGGAAGCCGTGCGCCGCTGCCCGGAGGTGCGGGAGTGCTATCTTATGACCGGCATCGCCGACTACCTGCTGCGGGTCGAGGCGCGAGACGCCGCCGACTACGAGCGCATCCATAAGGAGCAGCTCTCCCGTATGCCCGGCGTCGCCCGCATCCAGTCGAGCTTCGCCATCCGCAGCGTGATCCGGGCGGGCTGACCGGCACCGGAACCAGGCGCGGCTGATCGCGAATTGTTCAGCGCATCCATGGCGTGCCCAGGAGCCGCATCGACCGGCTCCATGCGGGCACATCTCCGGTCTCCCGCGGGCCGGAAGCCGGTAGGGGCATTCCCTGTCTTCCCCTGCCCTGCCGCGCCGCCACTCATCCCGGACACAAATTAGCGCATGGCAGGCATCGTCCGGCCCTGGAACGATCCGGCCCATACGCCTTGACCGCCGTGGCCGAGATGTGGAAGCATCCAATCCAAGGCAAAAAAAAGGCGGCACCGGAAAGCGCCGCCGAGTTTAGGGAGGAAACGTCCAAGAAAGCAGGCAACTCGGCAAACGCCGTGGTTGCTGCGCTGCACAAGTTAGCTAAACCCGCAGGCTTTGCAAGAGCCTCGCGGCGGGTTTTTTTGTCCCTTGCTAATCCGTGACCGTTGGCGCGAGCCCTTGCAGGACCAGCCGGGCGTGCGCCTCACACATGGCGGCGAGTGCCGGCGCCTTGCTCTCGCCCAGCATCATGCGCCAGATCGACCCCATGATCGTCGGGGCAATAATCACCTGCGCCATGCAGGCATGGCCGGCGGTGTCGGCGCGGAACTCCCCGCTCTCCACGCCTGTACGCAGGACCTTATCAAGGAGAGAAGTCGCCCGGGCCAGCACCTCCTCGGCATAGAAATCGGCAAGCTCCGGGGAGCGCCCGGCCTCGGCGAAGATCAGGCAGAACAGCGCCAGTTCCTTCCGATCCATCATACGGCCATAGCCCATGGCGATGAGGGCCCGGAGCATCTCTCGCCTTGGCCCCGAAAAGCCCGCGGCCAGGCTTTCGGCCTCCTCGAAGATGGGCTGGATGCAGCTTCGGATCGCAGTCTTGAAGAGCTCCGTCTTGCCCCCGGGAAAATAATGACAGAGCAGACCCTTCCCGACGCCGGCGCGGGCCGCGACCCCGGCCATGCTGGCGCCGGCATAGCTGTGTTCGGCGAATTCAGCGACCGCCGCCTCAAGAAGCAGTGGCAGCCGCTCCTCGGGGGCCAGCCTCTGCCGTGAGGGGGAGGCCCTTTCGGCTGTCGCAGTTCCACCACTGTCCGGCCGTGCGGGCCCGGGCTTTGCCGGCATTCCCCAATCCCCAGCATTGATCATCCGGTTGGCCGGCATGGCTTTAGCAGGGCTCTACCGACCGCCCAGTCAACAGCTCCTTCGCCGAGGGCGGTCACATTCCGTCACCTTCTGCCTGCGAAATGCGGCAATCCGGCCGTCTCCCCGCCCCAGTCACAGTGGATGCTCCGCATAAGCAACAGAAAAGGAGGACATCATGCGCCGTCTTGTCCTTGCATCCGCTCTCGGCTTCGCAATGATCGCGGCAGCCGGGTTCAGCGGGACAGCCTCGGCGATGCCATTCGGCGCACCGGCGCCGGCGGCGGCCGCGCCTTCCGAAACCAGCCTGCTGACGCTTGTCCACAACTACCGCCACCCATACGGACACTACCACCGCCGCCCGCATCACGTGCATCGGCGCCACTACGTCCCGCCACCGCGGCACCATTGGCGGCCGCATCATCATCATTGGCGGCCGCATCATCACGGCCGGCGCTGACAGGCTGCGGCGGGCGGCACCGTTTCCTGCTCCGGCAGGCCCGCGCCCGGGCAGCGCGGGCCGGGATGCCGGGCTCAGTGCCAGCAGCGCAGGATCTCCGCCGCCGTTGCCGTCTCCACCTGCTGGCCGTAGCGTTCGCGGTACAGGGTCAGCAGCGCGTCATGCGTGCGGTCGGAGGAGCTGCAGAGCGCATCCGTCGCCAGCACCACACGGTAGCCGCGATCGACCGCGCCGAGCACGGTGGCCAGCACGCAGACATCCGTCTCCGCCCCGGTCACCACCAGGCTGTCCACGCCGCGCGCCCGGAGCCGGTCTTCGAGCTCCCTTCCCAGCCAGGGCGAATAGGCCCGCTTATCCACGACCTCCGCCGGCGGCACCAGCTTGGCCAGGGACGGCAGCAGGTCCGCCATGCCCGGTTCCAGGGCCTCCAGAGTCATGTTGCGCCAGCGTTCGTAGTAGCGGCGCCAGGTCCCGCTCCCCTCGCCTGGCCTCGCCGCGGGGATGAAGCGGGTGAAGATCGTCTGCCCGGGCCGCGCCTCCGCGATCCGCTGCACCACTGGCAGGACGCGCTCCACCCAGGGCGTGTGCCATTCGGTGTCGCCAGCGAACAGCTTCTGCATGTCCACGCAGAGGTGAACGCAAGTGTCGCCCAAGGGGCCAAAGCGAAGATTCCCCTGCTCCGCCATTCGCCTGCTCCCACCGATGCCAGGCGCCCAACGAGGCAGGGGCGCAAGGGATCCGGCAGGACGCGCTTCAGGCTTCCGTCACCCAGGCCGGCTTGCGCTTCGCCTTGAAGGCGGCGATCCCCTCCGCCGCCTCCGGGCCCGAGGCCGTGCGTGCGAAGGCCGCCGCGCCGGCTTCCGCATAGCCCTCTGGCGAGACCGGCCC
>Ga0182742_1003122_pt1 | contig 16792 bp, 20 predicted proteins | sample eDN5th37CBELigMG_FD_128880 | JGI IMG/M metagenome (GOLD analysis project Ga0182742, IMG submission 128880) | Enriched Miracle-Growth compost microbial communities from Emeryville, California, USA - eDNA 5th pass 37_C BE-Lig MG (version 2)... ...
ACACGTCGCGGGAGGTCATCTCGACATCCCCGCAGTCGCTGCATGTTGCCCTGATCGTCGCCATCGTGGTCGTCCTCGCCCAGTCCGTGGAACGTGCTCTCACCCATCGACCGCCGGGCCAGGGCGTTGAGGCGAACGGACCCTAACCGTCGCGTGCCACACCCCCTTGCATGCCAGCATGGCCGGCCGATGGTCGCCGGGTTGCCTTCCTTGCGGGTCCCTCCCGTGGGCTTCGCCCACCGCGGGGCGCGGGCGCACGCCCCCGAGAACACCATCGAGGCCTTCCGCCTCGCGTTGCGCCTCGGGGCCACCGGCCTGGAGAGCGACGTCTGGGTGACCGCCGACGGCGTGGCGGTGCTCGACCACGACGGCACGGTCCGCCAGGGGCTGCGCAAGAAGCCGATCCGCGAGCTGCGCCGCAGCGCCCTCCCCTCCCACATCCCGACGCTGGCCGAGCTCTACGACGAGTGCGGCACCGACGTGGAGCTCAGCCTCGACCTGAAGGACCCAGCGGCCGTGCCCGTGGTGCTGGCCACGGCGCGGGAGGCCGGTGGCGACGCCGAGGCCCACCTGTGGCTCTGCCACGACGACTGGCGCACCGTGGCGTCGTGGCGCGAGCTGAGCGACGTCGCCCGCCTGGTCGACTCCACCCGGCTGCGGCGCATCAAGGAGGGGGCGGAGCGCCGTGCCGCCACGCTGGCCGAGGTGGGCATCGACGCGGTGAACCTGCACCACAGCGACTGGAGCGGGGGCCTCACCACGCTGTTCCACCGGTTCGGGCGCTACGCCCTGGCGTGGGACCTGCAGCACCCCCACGAGCTGCTGGCGGCGCTGCGCATGGGCATGGACGGCATCTACAGCGACCACGTCGACCGCATGGTCGACGCCCTCGAGGGCTACTGATCCCGGGGCGTCCCGGCTGTCTCAGCCGAGGAGCCCGTTGGCGTCGAGGCCGCCCTCGCGCGGCGGCGGGTTCTCCCCGGCCAGCAGCGCCTCGAGCCGTGGCCGCAGCGCCGCGACGCGGTCGGGCTCGGGGAAGACCCAGAAGCGCTCGCCCACCACCGCGTCGTGGACCAGCGCCGCGATCTCGGCGGGGAGCCGGCCGTGGGCGGTGCCGTCCGCGATCATCGCCAGGCGGGCCCTGGCCGCCTCCGTCGGGCGCTCGGTGCCCCGCACCCACGCCGGTCGGTTCCGGTCGGCCTTGGCGATGTCGGTCTGCACGAACCCCGGGCACAGGCACGACATCCCGACCGAGGAGCCGGCGGCGCGCAGCTGCTGGTAGGCGCCCTCGGTGATGGCCACCACGGCCCACTTGCTGGCGGCGTAGGAGCCGTAGGCGGGGACGAGCCCCGACATCGACGACGTGTTGACCATGTGGCCCTCGTCCTGCTGCACCAGGAGCGGGAGGAAGGCCCGCATGCCGTGGACCACACCCCAGAAGTTGACGCCCATCACCCAGTGCCACTCCTCGAGGGTCTCGGAGCGGTCACCGACGCCGGCGTTGTTGCAGACCACGTGCACGGCGCCGAAGCGCTCCAGGGCGGCGTCGCGCAGCGCCGTCACCGAGGCCGGGTCCGACACGTCGGTCGGCACGCCGAGGGCCTCGACCCCCAGCGCGCGGATCGTGCCGACCGCATCGGCCAGCCGGGCCTCGTCGACGTCGGCCAGCACCGCGTGCGCCCCGGCGCGGGCGAACCGCTCGGCCATCGCCAGGCCGATGCCCGACGCCCCGCCGGTGATCACCGCCACCTTGCCGTCCAGCGCCTTCATGGCCGCAGCTCCGGCGCGACCTCCGAGAAGGTGCGCTGGGCCAGCGGCGGCAGCAGCGCGGGGGCCCGGCTGTCCTTGATGGCCGCGTGGCGGCGGTCGACGTCGACCTCGTAGTCGGGGTGCGTCAACACGTAGAAGCGCTCCTCCTCCATGCAGCGGACCACGAGATCGGCGAAGGCGGCCGGCGACCAGCTCTGCGGGTGCACCGGCACGGTGGCCGCCGCGGCCTCGGCCGAGCCTCGGCCGTCGGGGCGGTTCCGGGCGCTCGTGCCGATGCGGGTCGCGATCGGTCCCGGGCACAGCACCGACACGCCGACGGACGACCCGGCCGCCCGCAGGTCGTGGTGGAGGACCTCGGCCAGGGCCACCACCCCGAACTTGGTGACGGTGTACGGCGCCGCCCCCGCCGGCACGGTGAGGCCCTGCATCGAGGCGGTGAGGAGCACGTAGCCGTCGTCCTGGGCGACGAGGTCGGGCACGAAGGTCCTCACCGCGTGGATGGTGCCCACGAGGTTCACGCCGATGACCCAGCCCCACGTGGCCTCGTCGATGGTCCACACCGGCCCGTGGGCCGACACGCCGGCGTTGGTGCTGAGCAGGTGGACCGCGCCGAACGTCTCGACCGCCCGCCGGTGCACCGCCTCGACGTCGTCGGCCCGGCTCATGTCGCCCACCTGGGTGATGACCTCGGCGCCCCCCTGGCGCAGCCCGGCCGCGAGCTCCTCCAGGGGCGCCGCTTCGACGTCGGCCAGGACGAGCCGCATGCCGTCGCGCGCCAGGCGCTCGGCGAGCCCGCGGCCGATGCCGCTGGCTGCGCCGGTGAGCACGGCGACCTTGCCGCGCCGCTCCCCCATGCCGCTCATCGACTCCCCCTTCGCTCCGACGCTGGGCCGTGCGGGCCGCGCCGCCGGGTGACCCTAGGTCAGGCGGGCGCGCTCACAGGACGCCGAGGTGGGTGAGGGGCCACACCCGCACGAAGGCGCGCCCCACCACCAGGTCCTGGTCGATCTGCCCGAAGAACCGGCTGTCGCGCGAGTCGCCGCGGTTGTCCCCCATCACGAAGATCTTGCCCTCTTCGACCACCTGGCGGGTGAGGCCCTCGGTGGAGGTGCCCTCGGCCAGGTACGGCTCCTCCAGCACGCGCCCGTCGATCACCACCCGCCCGTCGATCGACTCGATGGTCTCCCCCGGCAGCCCGATGACCCGCTTGATGAGGTCCTTGATCTCGCCCGCGGCCTCGCCCGGCGGGCGCTCGAACACCACGATGTCGCCCCGGTTGATGTCGTGGAGCTTGTAGCTCATCTTGTTGACCAGCACCCGGTCGCCGATCCGCAGCGTGGGCTCCATCGAGCGCGACGGGATGTAGAAGGCCTGCAGCAGGAAGACCTTGATGACGAGGGCGACGAGCAGCGCGCCCCCGATCACCAGCACCCACTCGATCAGGTTCCGGGTGCCGGACCGGCGCCGGTGGCGGCGCCCGGCGGCCTCGTCCTCCTCGTCGGCCTCGGCGGTCCCGTCGCCCAACGGCGCCGTGGCGGTGGCCGCGGCGGCTGGGTCGTCGTCGCGTGGGGAAGGAATGCCGTCGCTGTCGTCGATGGGCCCGAAGGGTACCGCAGGGGCCCCGCCGCCCCTCCCGCGACGACGGGGCTGCTCAGGCCGGGCGGAGGCGCCGGGCGGCGACGGCGCCGGCGGCGGCCGCCGCGGCGAAGAAGAGCGGGTCGTCCTCGGGCGGGCGGCCCATGGTGGTGACCCGCAGGCCGTGCCCGGCCAGCAGCCCGACCGGGTCGGGGACCGCCACGCGCACCACCTCGTGGCGGGCCGCGCCGGCGCCGGCCTCAGCCAGGGCGGCCGCCAGCGCCTCCCCCGCCTCGCCGTCGGGCACGGGCACCACCACCCGGGACCGGACCAGCAGGCCGAGGGTGGTGGCGCTGTGGTGGCTGAGGCCGCGGTGGCGGGCCCGCACGTCGCCCGACGACGCCCGCACCGCGGCGACCGGGGTGGCGCCCAGCGCCGCGGCGGCGTCGAGCACGGCGGCCACCTCCACGGCCGTGGTGCCGAGCGCCGTGCCGCTGCCCACGACGCCCGGGCCCATGGCCACCACCACGGCGTCGGCGCCGGCCACCCGGCGGGCCACGAGCAGGGCCGACGGCACCGTGACGGCTTCGTGGTCGCCGCCGAAGGCGTGCCCCGCGGTGACCGTGGCGGCCAGGAGCCCCCGGGCCCGCAGGTCGTGCACCAGGTCCGACAAGGCCACCGGCAGGGCGGCGCCGTCGGTCTGCACCAGCACCAGGCGCCGGCCGGGGGCACCGGCGGCGAACGCGGCCGCCACCGGGGCCAGCTGGCTGTGCACGCTGCAGGCCACCACGGGCACGCCCGCCAGGGCGTCGGCCGACGCCGCCAGCGCGTCGCCGTGGTGCTCCTCGGCCCCGCCGGCGTCGACCTGCAGGCTGGTGTAGCGCAGCTTCACCAGGTGCCCGCCGCCCGGCGAGCTCCACGCGTCGCGGGCGAGGTTCCAGTGCACGACGTGCCAGCCGCCGGTGCCCAGGCCGAGGTCCACCGCGGTGGTGTTCAGCACCACCCGGTCGCCGGCGGCCACCGGGCCGGTGAGCGCGGTGAGCGCGTAGGCCCGGCCGTGGTCGGTGTCGACCCGCTGCAGCCCGGCCCGCTCCTCCAGCACCGCCGTGACCACCGCGGTGACGAAGCGCATCTACAAGCTGGCGATGAGCTTCTCGACCCGTTCGTCGCGCGCCTTGAACGGGTCCTTGCACAGCACGGTGCGCTGGGCCTGGTCGTTGAGCTTCAGGTGCACCCAGTCGACCGTGTAGTCGCGCTTGCGCTCCTTGGCCCGGCGGATGAACTCGCCGCGCAGGCGGGCCCGGGTGGTCTGCGGCGGCGTGTCGAGGGCCTCCTCGATGTCGGCGTCGTCGCACACCCGGTCGACCATGCCGCGCTCCTGCATCCGGTAGAAGAGGCCGCGGGCCCGGTTGACGTCGTGGTACTGCAGGTCGAGCAGCGCCACCCGGGGGTGGCCGAGCGGCAGGTCGTGGCGCTCGCGGAAGCTCTCGATGAGCTTGTGCTTGATCACCCAGTCGACCTCGCGGTCGAGCTCCAGCGGGTCGCGCTCGATGGCCGTGATGCAGTGCTCCCACATCTTCAGGGCCTGCTCCTCCAACGGGCTGAGACCCTTGGTCTCGGCGTAGCGCAGCGCCCGCTGCAGGTACTCCGACTGGATGTCGAGCGCGCTGACCTCCCGGCCGTTGGCCAGGCGGACGCGGCGCCGGCAGGTCATGTCGTGGCTGATCTCGCGGATGGCCCGGATCGGGTTCTCCAGCGTGAGGTCGCGCAGCACCACCGACGGGTCCTCCAGCATGCGCAGCAGGATGCTGGTGGCGCCGACCTTGAGGAAGGTCGTGTACTCGCTCATGTTCGAGTCGCCCACGATCACGTGCAGCCGGCGGTAGCGCTCCGCGTCGGCGTGGGGCTCGTCGCGGGTGTTGATGATCGGCCGGCTGCGGGTGGTGGCGCTGGAGACGCCCTCCCAGATGTGCTCGGCCCGCTGGCTCACGCAGTACATGGCACCGCGTGCGGTCTGCAGCACCTTGCCGGCCCCGGCGTAGATCTGCCGGCTCACGAAGAACGGGATCAGCACCTCGGCGTAGTGGGCGAAGTCGTCGCGGCGGCTGGTGAGGTAGTTCTCGTGGCAGCCGTAGGAGTTCCCCGCCGAGTCGGTGTTGTTCTTGAACAGGTAGATGACGCCGCGGATGCCCTCCTCGCGGAGGCGCTGCTCGGCGCTCGACAGCAGCTGCTCCAGGATCCGCTCGCCGGCCTTGTCGTGCACGACCAGGTCGTAGATGGAATCGCACTCCGGCGTGGCGTACTCGGGGTGCGAGCCGACGTCGAGGTAGAGGCGGGCGCCGTTGGCCAGGAACACGTTGGAGCTGCGGCCCCACGACACGACGCGGCGGAAGAGGTAGCGCGCCACCTCGTCAGGGCTCAAGCGGCGCTGGCCCCGCAAGGTGCAGGTCACGCCGTACTCGTTCTCGAGCCCGAAGATGCGCCGGTCCACGGCGGTCACCGTACCGGGCCGTTCGTCGCTTCGAGCGTCCGTCGTGGGCCCCGGCCGCTAGCGTGCGCCCATGCCCAGCGGCGCCATGGTGCTGGTGGCCACCGTCCCGACGGTGTTCGAGGCCCAGCTGCTGGCGGCCCGGCTGGGCGCCGAGGGCCTGCTCTGGCAGCTGCGGGGCAACGTGGGCGGGCCGTACCCGGTGGGCCCGGTGCACGTGCTGGTGGCCGAGGGCGACCTGCGGGCCGCGCAGGAGCTGCTGCTGGCCGACGAGGTGGAGGCCAGCTTCGACGGCCTGGCCGAGCGGGAGGGCGACGACGACCGGGGCGCCACGGGGCCCGCAGCCTGGGCTCGGCGCCGCCGCGGCCGGGCCGCGCTGGCGGGCGGCGCCGCCCTGGTGGCCGTGGTGCTGAGCGGCCGCCTGGTGCTGGAGGCGCTGACCTGGTCGGAGCCCGCCCGCCCGGCGCCCGCCGGACCCGCCGTCACCACGCCCGTCGTGACCGCCGACTGACGGAGCGCGTCGGCGTCCGGCCCTCTAGCTGGGGTCGCCGCCGGTGCCACCCCCGCTGGCGGGGGGCGACAGCGGCACGAGGGAGGCCAGCTCCTCGTCGTTGATGCGCCGGAAGGCCCGCCGGCCGTTGCTGCGGGCCAGCACCGCCACCTCGAGGTCGTCGGCGCTCAGCTGGCGGTCGGGCCCCGCCAGGGCCGCCACCGCGGTGCGGAGGGCGTCGGGCAGCGCCTGCTCGGCGGCCCATGTCTGCTCCATCCGGTCGGCGATGGCCTCGCTCTCGCCGCCGAGCACGCTGAAGCGCTGCTCGTCCATCACGGTGCCGTCGTAGAGGATGTGGAAGAGCTGGTCCTCGCCGGGCTCGACGCCCACCTCGGCCACCAGGATCTCCACCTCCATCGGCTTCATCTCGTGGGTGAAGACCTGGCCGAGGATCTGCGCGTACTGGTTGGCGAGGCTGCGGGCGTCGACGTCGTCGCGGCTGTAGGCGTAGCCCTTCAGGTCGGCGGCTCGCACCCCCGCCACCCGCAGCTGGTCGAACTCGTTGTACTTGCCGACCCCGGCGAAGGCGATGCGGTCGTAGATCTCGCTGATCTTCCGCAGCGTGTTGCTCGGGTTCTCGGCGACGATGGCGATGCCGTCGTCGTAGGTGAGCGCCACCAGGCTCCGGCCCCGGGCGATGCCCTTGCGGGCGTAGTCGGCCCGGTCCTTCATCACCTGCTCGGGCGCGACGTAGAAGGGCATGCTCACGAGTGGTTCTTCTCCCCGTCTCGCGCCGGCGTGGGTCCGTGGGCCGTCACGACGGCGTCGCTTCCACGCCGCCCGTGCCCTGGCGCTCGATGAGGGCCCGGAACCGGCGGTCGAGCTCGTCGTCGTCGAGGCGGCGGAAGCCCTCGGCGTCGATCACCGCCACCACCGGGTAGATGCGCCGCACGAGGTCGGGCCCCCCGGTGGCCGAGTCGGAGTCGGCCGCCTCGAACAGCGCCTTGATGCACAGGTCGACGGCCTCCTCCGACGTCATGTCGGGCTGGAAGCCCAGCTTCACCACGGTGCCGGCGTGCAGGCTGCCCGACCCCGTGGCGGTGTAGTCGCGCTCCTCGTAGCGGCCACCGGTGACGTCGTAGGTGAAGAGGCGGCCGGCCTTCCGGCGCAGGTCGTAGCCGGCGAAGATCGGCACCACCACCAGCCCCTGCATGGCCGCCGGCAGGTTGTTGCGCACCATCTGGCTGAGCTGGTTGGCCTTGCCCTCGAGGCTGAGCGGGTTGCCCTCGACCTTCTCGTAGTGCTCGAGCTGGAGCTGGAACACCTTCACCATCTCCATGGCCGGGCCGGCCGCGCCGGCGATGGCCACCCCGGAGTGGCGGTCGGCCGGCAGCACCTTCTCCATCGTGCGGTGGGAGATGAGGTTGCCGGAGGTGGCCCGGCGGTCGCCGGCCATCACCACACCCTCGGCGGTGCGCACGGCCACGCAGGTGGTGGCGTGGGCGACCGGCACGGTGAGCTCCGTGGCGGGGAAGGCGGGCCAGCGGCCGTCGCGGCGGAGCAGCTCGGCGAAATCGGGCCCGGGGTCGTCGAAGGCGCGGAAGAAGGGCATCGACATAGGTGGCCGCAGGCTACCGGCCGGTGGCCGGGCGCGGCGCGACGCCGGGTGACCCGGCGGTGGGCTTACTGCCCGCCCTTCTGGACGTAGGACTTCACGAACTCCTCGGCGTTCTCCTCGAGGACCTCGTCGATCTCGTCCAGCAGGTCGTCGAGCTCGGCCTTGATCTTCTCGCCGCGCTCGGTGGAGGCCGGGGCCTCTTCCTCGACGACCTCCTCGCCCCGGGCGGGTGCCGTGCGCTTCTTCTGCTCTCGCTCAGCCATCTCGTCGCTGCTCCGTGCTCACGATCCGAGCCGCTCCAGCAGCTCGGCTGCCGTGCGGCTCTCCTCGATCAACCTACCCACGTGGGCCTTCGTTCCTCTCAGTGGTTCCATCATCGGCACGCGACGGAGCGGATCGGAGCCGATGTCGAACACCATCGAGTCCCAGTTGGCGGCCACGATCTCGGAGGCCCACCGCTGCAGGCACTTGCCCCGGAAGTAGGCCCGAGTGGTCTCCGGCGGTTCGGACGTGGCGGTCTCGACCTCCTCGTCGCCCACCAGGCGCTCCATGTCGAGGCGGGCGAACAGGGACTTCTCCGGGCGGAGGTCGTGGTACTGCAGGTCGAGCGCCCGCAGCTTGGCGTCGCCGGGGCGCAGGTCGTGGCGGGTGCGGAACCCCTCCAGCAGGCGGTACTTGGCCACCCAGTCGAGCTGCGAGGACAGCGACATCGGGTCGGCCTCGAGGCCGGTGAGGACCTCGCGCCAGCGGCGCACCACCAGCGGGCCGACGGTCTCGCCGATGCTCTCCAAGCCCCGCTCCAGGGCGTACTTCTCGGCCCGCTCCAGGAGCTGCCACTGGATCTCCAGGGCGGTCATCGACCGCCCGTCGGCCAACTCGAGGGGCTTGGCCAGGGTGAGGTCCCACGACACCTGTCGCATCGCTGGCACCGGCCGGGCCAGCACCAGGTCGTCGGCCAGGACCCCGTCCTCGATCATCGACAGGACCAGCGCGGTGGTGCCCACCTTCAAGAAGGTGGCCACCTCGGCCAGGTTGGCATCGCCGGTGATGACGTGCAGCCGCCGGTACTTCTGGGCGTCGCAGTGGGGCTCGTCGCGGGTGTTGACGATGGGCCGCTTCAGCGTGGTCTCGAGGCCGACCTCCTCCTCGAAGAAGTCGGCTCGCTGGGTGAGCTGGAAGGGCACCTCGTCGGCGCTGACGCCGGGCAGCTCGCAGCCCACCTTGCCGGCCCCGGTGAAGAGCTGGCGGGTGACGAAGTGAGGCGTGATCTGGGCCACGATCCGGGCGAAGGGCACGGCCCGGTCCATCAGGTAGTTCTCGTGGCAGCCGTAGGAGTTGCCCTTGCCGTCGGAGTTGTTCTTGTAGACGACCACCTCCCCGCCCGGCGGCAGCGTGCGGGCCGCAGCCAGCATCGACCGTTGGAGGATCCGCTCGGCCGCCTTGTCGTACCGGACCACCTCGAGCGCGTCGGCGCACTCGGGGGTGGAGATCTCCGGGTGGGCGTGGTCGACGTAGTAGCGGGCCCCGTTGGTGAGCACCGCGTTGACCAGGTGGGTCTCCACCTCGGGCGCCAACGAGCCCTCGGCGCTGAACCCCCGGGCGTCACGGCCCGGCGACTCGTCCTCGAAGTCCCAGCCCACCTTGCGGGCCAGCTCGGCGACGTAGGCGTTGATCAGCAGCGACGAGGCCGCGATCGGGTTGGAGTCGCCGGCGCCGCGCAGCACGATGCCGCACTCGGTCTCCACCCCGCACACCTTGCGGATCGCCATCCGCGGACCCTAGCCCTTGGTCGTCGAAAACGTCGCGACAGCCTCAGAGGTACTGGCCGGTGGCCACACGCTCGATGGCCCGCCCGCCGGCGCCCTCCGGGCTGGCCTCGGGGTTGACCAGCGTGCGGATGAACACGATCCGCTCGCCCTTCTTGCCCGAGATCTTCGCCCAGTCGTCGGGGTTGGTGGTGTTGGGCAGGTCCTCGTGCTCGCGGTACTCCTGGCGGATCGAGTCGAGGAGGTCCTGCGTGCGGATGCCCTTGCGGCCGTCGGCCAGGAACCGCTTGATGGCCAGCTTCTTCGCCCGGCGCACGATGTTCTCGATCATGGCCCCCGAGGCGAAGTCCTTGAAGTACATGACTTCCTTGTCACCGTTCTGGTAGGTGACCTCGAGGAAGCGGTTCTGCTCGTCGGCGCTGTACATGGCCTCGACGGTGCGCTCGATCATCGACCGCACGGCCGCCTCGCGATCGCCGCCGGACGCCGCCACCTCCTCCTCGTCGAGGGGGAGGTCGGTGGTGAGGTAGCGGCCGAAGATCTGCGCCGCGGCCTTCTCGTCGGGGCGCTCGATCTTGATCTTCACGTCGAGGCGGCCCGGCCGCAGGATGGCCGGGTCGATGAGGTCCTCGCGGTTGGAGGCGCCGATCACGATGACGTTCTTCAGCGTCTCCACGCCGTCGATCTCAGCCAGGAGCTGCGGCACGATCGTCGACTCCATGTCGGACGAGATGCCGGTGCCCCGGGTGCGGAACATCGAGTCCATCTCGTCGAAGAAGACGATGACCGGCCAGCCCTCCTCGCTCTTCTCCCGGGCCCGCTGGAAGACGAGCCGGATCTGGCGCTCCGTCTCGCCGACGTACTTGTTGAGCAGCTCGGGGCCCTTGATGTTGAGGAAGTAGCTGCGGGCGTTGTGGTCGCCGGTGGCCTCGGCCACCTTCTTGGCCAGGGAGTTGGCCACCGCCTTGGCGATCAGGGTCTTGCCGCAGCCGGGCGGGCCGTACAGCAGGATGCCCTTGGGCGCGGGCAGCTTGTGCTCGGCGAAGAGGTCCTGGTGCAGGAAGGGGAGCTCGACCGCGTCGGCGATCATCTCGATCTGGTTGTCGAGGCCACCCACGTCGGCGTAGCTGACGTCGGGCACCTCCTCCAGGACCAGCTCCTCCACCTCGGGCCGGGCCAGCTTCTCCAGCACCAGGCCCGAGCGCGGGTCCATGAGCACCGTGTCGCCGGCGCGCAGCTTCACGCCGAGGAGCTGGTCGGACAGCTCGACCACCCGCTCCTCGTCGGCCCGGCCGACGATGACCACGCGGTTGCCGCCCTCCATCAGGTCCTTGATGGTGGCGACCTCGCCGGACGCCTCGGGCGCCCTGGCCAGGACCACGTTCAGCGACTCGTTGAGGACGACCTCCTGGCCCTTGGCCAGCTCGTCGACGTCGATCTCCGGGTGCACCGAGACCCGCATCTTGCGCCCGGCGCTCAGGACGTCGACCGTGCCGTCGTCGTTGCGGCCCACCACCACGCCGTAGGCCGACGGGGGCTGGGTGAGCTTGTCGACCTCCTCGCGCAGGGCCGCGATGTGCTCGCGGGCCTCCCGCAGCGTGTAGGAGAGCTTCTCGTTCTGGCCCACGGCCTGCGCCAGCTGGCCCTTGGTCTCGAGGAGCTTCTCCTCCAGCGTGCGGACACGCTTGGGGGCGTCCTGCAGCTTGCGCCGCAAGGAGAGGACCTCCTCCTCGAGGGCCTTGGCCTGCTCGCGCAGCTCCCCCATCTCCGATTCGTAGGCCGAGAGGCGGCGTTCGTACTCGGACTCGTTGATGGGAACCACCTCCCTCCGTCGGCTGGGACGCTACACCCGCGTCGCCCCGATGCTAGGTACCATCGCTTTGTTTCCACGGTGCGCGCCTTCTAAATTGCGCCACGGTAGGGTGCGTTGGGAAGGGTGCCGGACCCCCGTCCGGCGGCCCCCCGAGCCGTGCGCACTCCTTGGGCCCGGCAGGGACGGACAGCCAGCGATTGGAGAGGCATGAAGGTCTGGATCGACCAGGATCTCTGCACGGGTGACGGTCTGTGCGAGGAGATCGCGCCCGACGTGTTCACCCTTCTGGACGATGGCCTGGCCTACGTGAAGGAAGGCGACAAGATCTTCGCCGCCGCCAAGGGCAACCCGCAGGGGGCCGACGGCATGGCCGAGATCCCCGAGAAGAGCCTCGACGCGGTGATCGAGTCGGCCGAGGAGTGCCCCGGGGAGTGCATCTTCATCGAGCCCTGACGGGCTGAGCAGACTCGCAGCCGCGAGGGGGTGGTCGGGGGGCCGCCCCCTCGTGGCGCGTCTCAGGAGCGGTCGTCTCAGGAGCGGTCTCGGGGACGGTCGGGCACCGCGAGCCGGGCGGCGGTGAGGAACCCGGTGTGGGCCACCATCCGGTGGTCGGGCCGGACCGCCTGCCCCTCCACGTGCCAGGTGCGGTGCAGCACCTCCAGGGTGGAGGTCTCCACGAAGGGCCCCGCCCGCAGCTGCTCGCGCAGCTGGGCCACCTGCACGATCGAGGGCGTGTAGGCCACGAGGATGCCGCCGGGGGCCAGGGCCTTCTCGGCGTGCGGGACCACCCGCCACGGTTCGGGCAGGTCGAGCAGGACCCGGTCGAGGTCGGTCTCGTCGATCCCCTCGTAGCAGTCGCGCAGCTCGACCCGGTAGCGGGGCTCCACCTCGTCGCCGAGGAAGGCCCGCACGTTGGCCTGCGCCCGGCGGGCGAAGTCCTCCCGCAGCTCGTAGCCGACCACGTCGGCGCCGGCCCGCAGCAGCACCATCGAGAGCGCCCCGGACCCCACGCCGGACTCGAGCACCCGAGCTCCGGGGAACACGTCGGCCAGCAGCAGGATGGCCCCGAGGTCCTTGGGGTAGATCACCTGCGCGCCGCGGGGCATCTTCAGCACCACGTCGGCCAGGGTGGGCCGCAGCACCCGGTAGGTCATGCCCCGGGCCGAGCGGGCGGTGACGCCCTCGGGGCGGCCGATGAGGTCGTCGTAGGGCAGCGGGCCGGCGTGGGAGTGGAACTCGCCGCCGGCAGCCAGCGTCACGAGGTAGCGGCGGCCCTTGGTGTCGACCAGCAGCACGCGCTCGCCGGCGCGCAGCGGCCCCCGGCCGCTCACCGGCGCCGCCGGGCGGGGCGCAGCTCGACGGGCGTGGCCCCGGCGGCCTGGTCGACCAGCCGGCAGAAGGCGCACACCTCGCCCGTGGTGGGGGCGCCGCACGAGGCGCAGGTGCCGAGGGCGTCCTTCTCGGCGTCGGACACCGCGGCGAACGCCGGCGCCCCCCGCTCCAGGAAGCCGAAGTAGAAGCTGAACTTGGCCCCGGGCGAGCGCTCCTCGATGGCGTTCAGCGCGTCCTTGTAGTGCAGGTGGCGGTTGCCGACCGCCATGGGGCACTCCTCGACGATGTAGTCGATGCCCCGCAGCACGCAGTAGGCGGCCAGCTCGCGCTCGCTCAGGCGGACCAGCGGCTTCGCCTTGCGGGGGAAGCCGGGCCGGGCGTCGAGCACCGGCCGCTGGCGGCCGAGGAAGTCGGGCGACCAGTGCAGCACGTTGCCAAAGAGGACGGCGGCCTCGTCGTCGAGGTTGTGGCCCGTGGCCACCACGTCGTAGCCGCCGTCGAGCGCGGCCCGGTCGAACAGGTGGCGCTTGCTCAGCCCGCAGGCGCTGCACGGCGCCCGTCGGGCCGCCCGGGCCCCGGTGGGGATGTCGAAGCCGTGGTCGCGAGGGAGGTCGACCTCCACCAGCTTGGCGCCGCGCCCCTCGGCGAAGGCGCGAGCGTGCTCGCCGGAGGCGTCGCTGTACTCGCCGATCCCGAGGCCGAGGTAGAGCCCGTCGGCGTCGTAGCCGAGGTCGAGGAGCAGGTCCCACAGCGCGAGCGAGTCCTTGCCGCCCGACACGGCCACCAGCACCCGCTCCCCCGGGCGGATCATCTCGAAGGACTCGATGGCCTTCACCACCTGGTCGCGGCAGAGGCGCAGGAAGTGCTCCGGGCAGAAGGCCGCGTTGTGACGTCGGACGTCGATGACCGCCGGCTCGCGGCAGACCCGGCACTTCATCCGGCGCCTCCCGAGATCACGGGGCGGATCTCGACGACGTCGTCGTCCTGGAGCAGCCCGTCGCCCGGCACCAGCGTGTCGTCGCGGATGACGAGGACGGACTCGCGGTTCACGCCGAGCCGCTCCAGCAGCGCGTGGACGCGCACCGGGCCCTCCACCTCGACCTCGCGACGGGGGTTGCGCAGCACGACCTTCACCCGGCCATTCTGGCCGCGTCCTCGCGCCGAGTTGGGGCCGGGCCCGCGGGCCGCGGGTGGCTCAGGCGGTCCGGGCGGGAGCCCGACGTTCCCGGCGGCGTCGGCGCCGGCGCTGGCGGCGGGTCTCCGGCGGGCCGAGCGACACGATGGTGAGCTGCTGGCCCCGGCGCAGCTTCTCGACCGCGACCACCTCGGGCTCCTTCTGCAGCGCCCGGCGCACCAGCCCCACGAACCCCACCAGCGCCCACACCGCGGCCCAGTCGCGGCGGCCGCCGAGCACGCCGCGGTACCAACCGAGGCGTCGCAGCGTGCGCAGCACTAGACCCGCCGGATCTCGACGACGGTGGTCTTCTTGCGGCCCCGGCGGCGCCCGGCCAGGAAGGCGAGCACGAGGACCAGGAGGCCGGCGCCGAGCGCGATCTGGATGACCCGGCTCCGCTGCTCCTCCACCGTGTCGGTGACGTCGCCCTGCAGGGCCCGGAAGCGGGCTTCGATGTCGTCGCGCGTGATGCGACCCTGGACCTGGCTCACCGCGGCTCCTCCCGGCGCGCGCTCCCCCGCGAGATCCGCGACACCGCCAAGGCGATGACGATGAGCACGCCGACGAGGGTGATGAAGTACGGCGCCCACGACCAGTTGCCGTGGAACGTCGAGCCGGTCTCGGTCTGCAGGGCCCGCAGGCCGGCCAGCGCCAGCAGCACGAGGCCGATGCCGAGGAGGAACGAGCCGGCCACGCCGAAGGCGAGGTAGCGGCCGATGCCCTTCAGCGGCTCGACCGTCTCCTGCTTGGCGTAGTCCTTCAGCAGGTCGACGATCCCGGTGACGTCGCCCTTCAGATCGGCAGGCCGCTTGGGAGCGGACGACGGCGCCGTCATGGGCGGATTTCCTACCACGCCGGGCCCGCCGGGCCGAGGATCTGGTCGCACTCAGCCCTCTGACATGCGGAAGCGGAGGAGGTCCTCCTGCGTGGCCAGCAGCTCGTCGAGGCGGGCGAGGCGCGTGGCGGGGTCGGGTGCGCCCAGCAGCTCGTGGCGGTCGACCGGGCCGATCGGGGCCAGCGCGCAGGCCTGGTACGCGGCGACGACGGGGTCGTCGGCCAGCTCCAGCGTGGCCGGTGGGACCCGGTCGCCGAGCTCGGCGGCCAGGGACAGCACCCGGCGCAGGCGGGCCACGACGGGGGCCACCCGCTCCGCCATGTCGTCGGGCGCGGGCGGGTCGTCCCAGTCCTCCACGTCGGCGCGCGGGTAGGGGTCGTCGGGCAGCCACGACCGCACGATGATGCGGCGCACCCCGACGGTGGTCAGGGCCCAGCGGCCGTCGTCGAACCGGCCGGCCTCCACGATGCGCGCCACCGTGCCGAGCGAGGTGCGCACGTCGCCGCCGCCCACCTCGCGGCCCCGTTCGATGAGCACCACGCCGAACTCGCCGTCGTGCTCGAGGCAGTAGCCGACGAGGGCCCGGTAGCGCGGCTCGAAGACGTGCAGCGGGAGCACCATCGTCGGGAACAGCACCGAGCCGAGCGGGAACATCGGCAGCTCCGCCATCCCGCCACGCTACGCACCCGCGCTCCGCACCCGCGCTCCGGCGGCGGGCGCATCGGCGCGCGTGCTCAGCGCGGTTCGAGGTCGGTGGTGTCGATCGGTGCGGGGTACTGCACCATGGACCGGGCCAGGGCCTCCCACTCCGCCGGGCCCACCTCGGCCGCGTCGGGGTCGTTCACCACGACCGCGAACGTGAGCGGGGTGCCGTCGCCGCCCTCGACCACGCCCGACAACGACGACACGTTGCGGATGGAGCCGCTCTTGCCCCGCAGGCGGCCGTGCACCGGGGTGCCCGCGAAGCGGCGGCCGAGCGTGCCGGTCTCGCCGGCCAGCGACAGGCCCTGCACGAGCGGCGATGACGGCCCGACCCGCTCGTACACCGCCACCAGCAGGTCGCAGGTGAGCCGGTTGGTGGGGTCGAGGCCGGAGCCGTCGACCACCTGCACGCCGGTCATGGGCAGCCCGGCGGCCAGCAGCCGGGCGGTCACCACCCGAGCGCCCGCGGCCGTGGAGCCCTCGCCCGCGCCCACGAGGCCGAGCTCCTTCAGCAGCAGCTCGGACGTGCCGTTGTCGCTCTCCCGCAGCGACTCGGCCACGATCTCGACCAGGGGCGCCGACTCGATGCCCGCCAGCGCGGTGGCCGCGGCCGGGGCCACGCCGGAGCCCGTCCCGCCGCGGACCACCACGCCGCGCTCGGCCAGCAGGTCGGCCAGCAGGCGGGCGGCTTCGGCGGCCGGGTGCTCGGCCGGCTCGGCGCGGTCGTCCTCCACGACGAAGCCGTCGTCGACGGTGAGGGCCGACAGCGGCCCCGTCTGGCGCTCGGTGCGGTAGCGCGCCGGCCAGGAGGGCACGTAGCGGACGTCGTCGTAGCGGCTGTCGTCGCCGAGCAGCCGGCCGGTGATCTCGCGCACGCCGGTGGCCGCGATCCGGTCGGCGAAGGCCTCGATGGGCGTGCGGGGCTCGGGCGGGCGCGGGAACCGGTCGACCCACCCCTGCGTGGCCAGCAGCGGGTCGCCGCCGCCCACCAGCCACACGTCGCCGCGCAGGACGCCGCCCTCCACGGGGGCCACGGCCCGGAGCTCGGTGAGGAAGCGGTGGTCGAGCCCCAGCAGGTCGAGGGCGGCGAAGGCGGTGAGCACCTTCTGGTTGGACGCCGGGACCAGCGGCAGGTCGCCCTGGTGGCGGACCAGCACCTCGCCCCCCACGTCGACCCGCAGGCAGGCGCCGGGCGGCAGCCGGCCGGCGATCACCTGGGCGTCGGCCAG
>Ga0182742_1003124_pt1 | contig 16757 bp, 17 predicted proteins | sample eDN5th37CBELigMG_FD_128880 | JGI IMG/M metagenome (GOLD analysis project Ga0182742, IMG submission 128880) | Enriched Miracle-Growth compost microbial communities from Emeryville, California, USA - eDNA 5th pass 37_C BE-Lig MG (version 2)... ...
AGTGTGATGTATAGCAATGTTTTTATCGGGATGATTGGTCTGACCTTTTTTAATGTCTGTTTTCTTTACTTCTCTCTTCGTCTCAACAAGATACATAAGCAAGAACGCTTTTACTAACAATGGATCGTTGGTGCAATACTGCATCAACGTTTTTTTATCCCGCATTAACTGGCAGCAAGACCTCAAAAAACAAGATTTAAGGAAGAACTAGTAAGAATAGGTGGGGATCAACTGCCAGTAAAAAGCCCGATTGGTGAAGCAAGATCCTTTCTTAGGGCTTTAAGCCTTTAGAAACATCAATCAGGCTACGCATGACTATCATTCAGTAGGGGATACCCCCCACTGAATGAAGTTACACTTTATGTTCAAAAGTAAGATTTGTAAGAATATTTACATAAATTAATGGCGGTTTATTGACAATATTGCTAATGTTGAAAATAAAACTACGGCTTAAGTTACAATAAAAGTGTAGTCATCGAGAAGCTCATTCCAATTTGGAGTTCGACATAGATGGACATGAAGTGAGGGAAAGGAGAGGGTATTAATGAAAGGGATTTGTACTAGAATGGTTGTTGCCTATGATCACTCTGAATCTAGTCAAAAGGCGTTAGACATGGCCATGACAATGGCGAGCCAAAACGAAGAGATTGTGATTGATGTAGTTATGGTCATTAAACCGGAGGTGGTTTATAGTGTTCACTCTGTGTCATTGCTAGCCAAGTATGAACTTCGCCAACAAGAAGCACAGGAAATAAGGAAAGAAGTAGAGCAGAAGTTATCAACACTATCTAATAAGACGAGGACATATATATTGGACGGTGATCCAGCTGAAGTCATCGAAGAATTTGTCAGAGTGAATGATGTGGATTTTATTGTCATTGGAAATCGAGGGTTGCACGGACTGAAGGAAATGGTCTTAGGGAGTGTCAGTAATTATGTGCTTCATAAAGCAAACTGTCCAGTATTAGTTGTAAAGTGAAACGATAGAAGCGCTTGTTTCGTGAATGAGTCACGGACAAGCGCTTTTTTATTTGTTTTCAACTAAATTCGGTTTTCTTTCCACACCAAATGTTTATTGTTCCAAATATCGATACAGTGTCGATTTGCTGATGCCGGTTGCTTCTTTAATTTGGGCAAGAGTATATTGATTGCTTTGGTACATGTCAATCGCCCGGGCGACATTTTCATCCGGTTTCCTAGGTCTTCCAGTTGAAACCCCTTTTTTCTTTGCTTCCGATAACCCTTGTTTTGTTCTTTCGCTGATTAAGTCACTTTGAAAGTCAACAATATGTTTCAAAACGCTTTGAAAACTGTATCCTGCTTCCTTGCTAGTATCAAGGTCTTCTTGAATACAATAAAGGTTTGCCCCCTTTTTATCGATCATTTCAAATAACTCAACAAGATGGCGTGTAGAGTCAGCGAGGGTAGAAAGTCTATTGATGATGAGTTTGTCCCCTTGTTTCAAGGTGTTCATCATATTTTTTAGTTCAACTCTTTTTTTAGGGGAGGAATGATTTTCTTCAAAAAATAGTTCACAACCTAATGTTGTTAATTTTTCACGTTGGCTTGTACATTTCGGGTCGTCTAATGATGGTCTCATATATCCAATGGACATGGCAAAACTCCTACTGTTTCAATCTTTACATCATAAATGTTTTTCTAGTATCTTTCATTTATTTTACCGTACATGCTGTTTTTCTTCAGCGTTTTATCGATTTCAGAATCTGAAACATTGAATCTTACTTTATATCATTGTAGCATAATGTTTAAAAAAATATTCCCATAATGGTTCCATTTTGGGACAAAAGGTGATAGACTTTTCAAGTGCTTTTTTATTCTGATACTAGTGTTTATCCCGCATTAACTGGCAGTAAGATCCCCTACTTCAAGACGTGTGAAGACCCAAAAAGGAAATTGGGATCAACTGCCAGTAAAAGCCCGATTGGTTCAACTAACATTCAGTGGGAAAAACCCCCCACTGAATGAAGTTTCACTTTATCCCGCATTAACTGGCAGTAAGATCCCTACTTCAAGACGTGGGGACGACCCAAAAAGGATAATGGGGATCAACTGCCAGTAAAAGCCCGATTGGTTCAACTAACATTCAGTGGGAAAAATCTCCCACTGAATGAAGTTTCACTTTATTTAAAACAAAAATAGAAACTGGGAGGTATGTGGATTGTTTGAAAAGATAAAGACGGATTGGTTTTTTAATATAAAAGGGGATGTCCTTGCTGGAATTGTGGTTGCTTTGGCGTTGATCCCCGAAGCCATCGCCTTTTCGATTATTGCAGGAGTGGACCCGATGGTTGGGTTATATGCTTCCTTTACAATGGCTGTCATTATTGCGTTTGCAGGTGGACGACCAGGAATGATTTCGGCAGCGACGGGCGCAATGGCTTTGGTCATGGCTCCGTTAATTCGTGATCATGGAATCGAGTATTTATTTGCAGCTACCATTTTGACAGGGGTTATCCAGATCCTTTTCGGTGTGTTTAAAATAGCGAAATTAATGAGGTTTATTCCACGAGCTGTCATGATTGGCTTCGTCAATTCATTAGCCATCTTAATTTTTATGGCACAAGTCCCACACTTTATTGGGATTAACAACATGACCTATGTATTCGTAGCGATTACCTTGTTGATTGTCTATGTCGTTCCTAGATTTTTTAAGGCGATTCCAGCTCCATTAATCGCGATTGTCGCATTAACATCGGTCGCTCTTTATTCGAATGCGGATTTACGTACGGTTGGAGATCTTGGAGCGATTACACAATCATTGCCAACTTTCTTAATCCCGACTGTCCCGTTCAACTTTGAAACATTGGCGATTATTTTCCCATATGCGATTGCGTTAGCGATTGTCGGTTTACTAGAAAGTTTGTTAACAGCATCCATTGTGGATGATATGACAGATACATCAAGTAATAAAAACCGAGAAGCAAGAGGACAGGGAATAGCGAACGTCGTGACTGGTTTCTTTGGTGGCATGGCTGGCTGTGCAATGATCGGCCAATCGGTCATCAATGTTAAATCGGGTGGACGTAGTCGCTTATCCACTCTCGTTGCTGGTGTCTTTTTGATGTTTCTGATCATTGTCTTAGGTGAATTGGTTGTTCAAATTCCCATGCCTGTTCTTGTTGGAATCATGATTATGGTTTCAATTGGAACATTTGATTGGTCTTCTTTCAGCTATCTGCGCAAAGCACCAAAAACAGACGCACTTGTTATGTTAGTGACAGTAGCGATTGTGGTCGCAACTCATGACCTTTCAAAAGGAGTGATTGCCGGGGTTATTTTAAGTGCAATTTTCTTTGTAGCTAAAATTTCCACCATGAAGGTTCTGAAACAAGAGGAAGACAATCAAATTACGTTTCAAGTGGAAGGACAATTATTCTTTGCTTCTGTTGACGCTTTTGTAGATGCGTTCGATATATCAGTTGAAAAGAAAAACATCGTGATTGATTTCACAACGGCCCATGTTTGGGATGACTCAGCTGTCGGCGCAATTGATAAAGTAGTCATGAAGTATCGAGAGAATCACAATCAAGTCACGATTAAAAACCTCAATGCCGCAAGTAAAAAACTTGTTGATCAATTGGCTGTTTTTAATGATCCAAAAGCTTCTACACATTAAGCACAATGATGGAGTGGTGAAGGTGTACAAGAAAATATTGGTCGCCATTGATGGGTCATTACATTCCTATCGCGCAGCAGCTGAAGCGGTCAAAATCGCTTCATTGGATAAAGCTAGTAACGTAGAACTACTCTATATTGCTGATTTCTCGAAAGCGAAAAAAGAAGTTTTGCATGCGCAGGGAAAAGCGGAGCTAGAACAGGTAAGAAGAGGTAGGATTCAGCCAGCCGAAGACTTGATGAAAGAGAATCTGATTGATTATGAAGTGAAAATATTACACGGCGATCCCGGTCCGACAATTGTCGATTATGCCAATAAAGAAAAATTCGATTTGGTTGTGATTGGGAGTCGGGGACTAAACGGCTTACAAGAAATGGTGTTGGGCAGTGTCAGCCATAAAGTTGTAAAGCGCGTGAATTGTCCTGTGTTGAATAAAATAATCACTAGAATAGGTGAATTGTATTCTTATAGTTTTTTAGACCACTCAACACGTGATGTTGGGTGGTCTTTTCCTTTTTGAACACGCATAGGAAGTTCAGGAAGCCTTTTTAAAAATCAGTATTGGAGAATCCTAGAAAAGGACTTGCCAAAGCAAAAATAGTATATTATAGTTAGTGATACAATATATGGTGTTTATTAAATATATAAACACTAAATATAGATATTACCAATAAAAGTGGTGTCTAAATAGACGTTAATAGGGAATCTGGTGAAATCCCAGAACTGTACCCGCAACTGTAATTGCTGACGAAATAAGCAAATCCACTGTCTACTAAGATGGGAAGGGCTTAGAGTAGGAAGAAGCATAAGTCAGGAGACCTGCCATTTTTATATGTATTATCTTCTTCGGGAGTTGGGAAGGTAAAACGAGGGTATTCATAGATTCACAGTATAGGTTAAACTGTGTTCCTAGATTATTCTACGTTTATCCAACCCATCTTAGCTTATAGATGGGTTTTTTGCGTGTAAAAATAATCATTCCTAACGACCGATGCATGGATTTAGTTTCCTAAAAAAAGAAAGTGAGGGATGGGATGTTGGAAGAAACGCCTGCATCTAGGTCAAGAAGTGTTCAAACAAAACTTGTGTTACCTCCAGATACAAACCACATGGGAACCATTTTTGGAGGAACTGTTTTGTCTTATATCGATGAAATCGCAGCGATTACCGCGATGAAACATAGTAAAAGTGCGGTTGTAACGGCTTCGATTGATACGGTTAATTTTATTTCATCTGCAAAAGTGGGGGACATTTTAAATTTAGAGGGTGTCGTCATTTCTACAGGCCGAACATCGATGGAAGTGTATGTAAAAGTAGATTGCCAGAATCTCGAAACAGGAAACAAAACGGTCACCACAACAGCCATTTTGACAATGGTTGCGGTAAACAATGACGGGAAACCGACACCTGTTTGTCGGGTGGTACCGGAGACGGAGGAAGAAAAAAGTCTCTTTCAAAATGCACAGAAGCGTAAGGCAAGGCGCTTGAAAATAAACGAGTTCTCAAAGGAGCAAGCTTATGATAAGTGAACAATTAATAAACAACCAGTCGATCATCCAGACTATTAAAAAAACGGCAGAAAAATATAATCTAGATACAGTGGGGCTGAGTGCAAGGTTTCTCTCTGAGAAGGAATCAGCCTCTAAGGTAGCTCTTCATTATGCGTTAGATCAAATTTCAATGGAAAGTCCGAATTGGACCTATCTTGCGGCACATCTTTATTTACGAGAATTGTACCACGAGGCAGCTAGCAATCGAGGGTATGAACAAGAAAAGAAATACGGCGATTTTTATACGCTGATTAAGAATTTAACGAAACTTGGAATCTATTCAAAAGAGTTATTGAACCAGTATACAAAAGCGGAAATCGAAGAATTAGGAGCAGAAATCTCTCCAGAAAGAGATGAATTGTTTCAGTACATAGGGCTATTTTTATTGGCGAGCCGCTATCTTGCAAAAGATTATGAAGGCCGTTTCTATGAATTGCCTCAAGAACGCTTTATGGTGATTGCGATGACGTTAATGAGTAAGGAGGCAAAATCGAAACGGTTAGATTATGTGAAGGAAGCCTATTGGGCCTTGAGTAACCTGTATATGACCGTAGCGACGCCAACACTAGCGAATGCAGGCAAAAGTTATGGACAGCTTTCCTCTTGCTTTATTGATACGGTGGATGACTCATTAGATGCGATCTTTTTAAATAATTGGGAGACAGCTCGACTAAGTAAAGATGGGGGCGGTCTTGGGATCTATCTTGGAAAAATACGCGCGTTAGGATCAGACATTAAAAAGTTTAAAGGCAATTCTTCGGGAGTTATTCCGTGGATTCGGTTATTAAACGATACCGCCGTAAGTGTAGACCAATTAGGGCAAAGGCAAGGTGCGGTTGCTGTATATTTAGATGTTTTCCATAAGGATATCATGAATGGGTTCTTAGAATTAAAAACAAATAACGGCGATGAAAGACGGAAGGCTCATGATCTGTTCACTGGGGTTTCCATCCCAGATTTATTTATGCAGAAGTTAGCAGAACAGGATGAACAGGGGAAAAGCATAGGAGAATGGCATACTTTTTGTCCGCACGAAGTGAAACAAATCATGGGATGGAAGGATGAAAATGGAAATGCACTTGGTTTGGAAGATTTTTATGACGAGATCGATGACAAAGCGTTTACCGAAAAATATGAAGAGGCGGTCAATCATCCACTGCTTCCGCGTAAAACCTATCGCGCGATGGATCTTATGGCTAGAATCATGATTTCTCAGTTAGAAACAGGGACTCCATACATGTTTTACCGCGATGAAGTCAACCGCCAAAATCCGAATAAACATGTGAGGGGAAAAGGAAGAACCTCTATTTTTTGTAGCAATTTATGTACAGAGATTGCTCAGAACATGTCGGCGACGAAAATTGTCGAGGAATATAAGGATGACATCGGAAATATGGTCCTCGTCCGCAAGCCAGGCGAGTTTGTTGTTTGTAATTTGTCGTCTATCAATCTCCCAAAGGCTGTAACGGATCGTGTGTTAGAAAGATTAATTCCAATCCAGATGCGAATGCTAGATAACGTCATTGATCATCAGTCGATATCAGTCGGACAAGCAGATATTACGAATAAAAAATATCGGGGAGTGGGTTTAGGAACTTTTGGGTGGCATCACCTTTTAGCCTTAAAAGGGATTCATTGGGAATCTGAGGAAGCTGTGATCCTGGCAGATCAGCTTTATGAGGACATTGCTTTTTATGCGATTCAGTCATCACTGGAACTGGCGAAAGAAAAAGGGGCATACGGTGAATTTGCTGGGTCAGAATGGCAAACAGGAGAGTATTTTGAGCGAAAACAATATCATACAAGACGTTGGGAGAAATTGAAAAAAGAAGTTGCCTCTTTTGGAGTTCGTAATGGTTGGCTGATGGCTGTTGCTCCTAACTCTTCGACTGCTAAAATTGGTGGTTCGACCGATGGCATTGATCCTTTATATGCTGTTGAATATGCGGAGGAAAAGAAAAACTTCAAATTTAAAGTAACGGCACCCGATTTAACTCATCGCACATACAATTATTATCGCAAAACTAGACATGAGTTGGATCAGGTTTGGAGCATTCGCCAAAACGCAGCACGCCAGCGGCATATTGACCAAGCTATTAGTTTTAACCTTTATGTTCGTCATGATATTAAAGCGAAAGAATTATTGCATCTCCATTTAGAAGCATGGAGACAAGGATTAAAAACGACCTATTATGTTCGCAGTACTTCTCAAGCGGAAATCGACGTATGTGACGCTTGTCAAAGTTAGTGGAAAGGGGAAAAAAAATGAAGCCATCATTGTTAAAAAAAATTAAGCTATTAAACCCTGAATTTCCAAACAAATCTACAGGAGTGATCAATGGGAAGTCCTCCGGATTGCTCAACTGGAATGATATTGCTTATCCGAAGATGTATGATGTATACCAAGCGTTGTTATCAAACTTTTGGAAAGCGCAGGAAATCAATATGCAAGATGATATTAAACAGTGGGATTCTCTAAGTATTCAAGAGAAAGAGATCTTTTTACGAATTAACACCCAGTTAGCGTCTTTGGATAGTTTACAAACACCAACAATGAGTTGTGTCATGGATTATGTAACTGATTCTAGTTTCAAGGCCATTTTTGCCGTCATCTCGCAGCAGGAAGCTGTTCATAATGAATCCTATTCGTATATCTTAAGTTCACTTGTACCTGTTAAAGAACAGAATGTCCGTTTTGATCAAGTCCATCAAGACCCAATCGTGAGGAAACGGAATCAACTTATTTTAGATACCTATGAAAACTTTAGACAAGAACCAACTCCAGATCATTTATTTAAACTATGTGTAGGTTCGACCATCCTAGAAGGGATTTATTTTTATGCAGGATTTGCGTTTTTCTATCATTTAGCGCGGCAGCAAAAAATGCTGAAAACGAGTACGATGATTAGTTATATTCAACGAGATGAAATGCAACACGCATATTTTATTTCCCAGTTTACCCGAATTCTTATGACTGAAAATCCGGAGCTTCAAACAGAAGAACATCTAGAATATGTTTATCAAACAATCGACAAAGCGGTTTCTCTTGAAAAAGAATGGGCCCATTCCATCTTCGTTGGCTTAGACGGAATTGACTTAGATGAATTTGATGGATATGTGGAATATTTAGCCAATAAACGACTCCGACAGTTAGGACTTGAAAACCTTTATGAAGAAAGAACGAATCCGATGCCATGGATTCAAGTATTTAGTGATGAAATGATGAATGAAACCAAATCTGATTTCTTCGAACAAAAATCAAGAACGTATACGAAAGTATCGCAAGCGAATGGATTTGATGAGTTGTAAATGAAGTGTGTGATCGTTTATACATCTGTTACTGGAAATACAAAAGAATTGGCGGAAAACTTATATCAATCTTTTTTGTCCAAAGAAGTTGATATTCAAATTTATAGAATTGAACAGTTTTCAACAACCTATTTAAATGAATATGATGCGATCGTGATTGGGACCTATACATGGGGAAATGGGCAGGTTCCTCAAGAAATGAGAAGACTTTATCGTGCATTTGAAATGTTTGAAAAGAAAGATAAAATAACAGCTGTTTTTGGGACAGGTGACAGTTTTTACCCTCATTATTGTGGAGCAGTGGATCAGTTTCGGGATATGTTATACGTTCATTCCAACTTGGCGGCCACATTGAAAGTAGAGCTATTTCCACAACAACAGGATGAAAAGCGTTGTCAAAAATTTGTTCAGTCGATTTTCGAACGTGCCCAAAAGCTAGTTTAATTGAAAAATCCCGCTCAAAGAGATTGCAAACCTCTGAGCGGGGTTTTTTATGATGTCTCGTATGGTTCTTTGGTAATCAAGCGATGCCCTTTTCTTAAAAAATAATAAGCACCAATAAAGGTAACAGCTGAGCCATAAAACAGTGCGGAATGTGAGAATAAATCCATCAGCAAACCAAGAAGTCCCGGAGCGACGATTGCCGAAGCCATTGAGAAAAAGTAGTAGAGTCCGGTAAAAAAACCGATTTTGCTTTTTCCACCTAAATCGGCCACTAACGGATAGGCCTGAACATTGATAAACGCCCAAGCAATTCCACCGATAAATAAAACGATTTGAAGAAGTAGGACTGGATTGATAGTGGGAAAGAAACCACCAAGATAAGGCAGCAGCGGAATGCTAATAAAAATAATCGGTTGTGCGATCAACCCAATTAACATGGAAGGAGCTTTGCCCCATCTACTTCCGAGTATGCCGGCTGGAACCGCAAATATAACAAACGATAAACTGAAGAAACCGAGGGTGAATCCTGCGGTGCTTTCTTTCATGTTTAAGTGCTCAACAGCATAAACGGTAAATTGGGATTCGACACCGGTAAAGCCAATAAAATAAAGGAAAATACTAATTAACACAAATAAATGACCCCGAAATGCTTTTTCTTTTAAAATCTTAAAGTTCTTTATCAATGAATCGGAATGATCATTATTCGTAGCTCTGGTGACGTAAGGAGGTTTTCGGTCGACGGTGTAATATAATAGTAGAAACGTTAGTAAAAGCAATAAGCCAGCAACGAGAAATGGGTAGTTTCGATTAATCCCATATAGAGTCGATAATCCAAATAAGGCAATGATGGCACCAATTCCACCCATCAAATTAATAATTCCATTGGCTGTTGAGCGTTGTTCAGGTGGTGTATGGTCAGGCATAAGCGCGATAACGGGTGCTCGGTATAAGGTCATTGCAAATAAAAAGACAATATCCACAAGAAGCAGCAGCCAAAATGTCATGGTTGATGCGAAAGGGATGAGGATGAAAAAAAGGGCGGCTACTGGCATGCCCACCATGATGAATGGAAGTCGATTACCAAACCGTGTATCCATTTTATCAGACCATGCTCCAATGATAGGAATTAAGAGAACTGCTAGGAAATTATCTAATCCCATGATGGCTCCCCGAAGTGCTCGGCTTTCAATATAATCACCTAAAATGAGAGGCATATAGGCATTGTAAAAAGCCCAAACCAATGATAATGCAAAAAAACCACTTCCAATAACAAAAATCTTTCCATATGAAAATGGGCCTTGTTTCTGCATGAAGTTCACCACCAATCGGTTGTTATATGGATTACTTATTATTTAGTATATGGTGTGATTTTCCATAAAGAATGGGTGAGCTTGTGAGAATCCAAGATAACAGAAAAAAACCGAATTTCTGCTAAAGATGAAGAAATCCGGTTTTTTATGAATGCTCTTTAGCTTCTAATGTTTGTTTTGGTTCCTTGCTTTTACTAAGTAGTATGCTGTAATAGACGCAGTAACAGGAATAATCAAAGCAACTCCAATTCCAGCGCATAAAATGGTTATCATTTCCGCGCTAAATACTTTGGAGTTAATGATTTCCCCCAGCGAGTATGATAAGTCTTTAAACCAAATCAATAACCCTAAATATCCACCAAAGAAAGCAAAAAACAAGGTGTTCGTACTTGTTCCTAAAATGTCTTTTCCAATGCTCATTCCGGAAAAAAATAATTCTTTCCGACTTATCGTTGGATTATGAATGAAAATTTCACGCATTGGAGACGAAATTGCCATCGCTGTATCTGTGATCGCCCCAATGGTACTCATGATGATCACAGCAGTGGCGATTTTTATAAAATCAATCCCAATAAATAGCGTAAATATCCCAATTTCTTCAATTTCCTCTTCGCCAAAGCCTTGAATCATCGACTTTTCAGTAAAGACAAAAATAAACATTAGTAACATGATTATGGTAATGACAGTTGAAATGAAGGCTGTCTTAGTCGTTCTATTTACTTCATTAATATAAAAAAGATTAATACAGCTGATTATGGTTGAAGCAATAATCGTGATGATAATTGGATCCGCATTTGGCACAGTCATCAGGAGGACAGTAAACAAGATGACGGCAAAATTGTAAATGATGGCAATAAACGAGCGAGCCCCTTTGTGTCCACCAACTAGAATCATTAAGATGAGTAGGATTCCGGCTAGCCATATTAACACATTCATGCTCTCGCCCTCTTTCGATTAACAAAATAAATCGCCGTATATAACCCAATCGGAATGGTCAATACAATGCCGATTCCGCCTGCAAGAGCACGAGCAAGTTCGAGGGAAAGGTTCATCGATAGCGTAAACATCCATGTTGAACCGTTTTTTAAATATAAAAGCAACATCGGAATGCTCCCACTGATGTAGGCGAAAAATAAAATATTAGTCATTGTACCCATAATATCTTTTCCGATTTCCAAACCAGATTTTTTTAGAGCCTCTACGGATATCTGATGATTTTTCTCATATAAGCTAAAAATTGACGACGACATGGTAATGGCAACATCCATGACCGCTCCCAATGCTCCAATAAACACCCCGGCCATAAACACCATCTTATAAGGACGGGTAATAAATTGCATCTCTTCATATCTTAGACCGTTTTCGTTCGTGATTACCATAACTATATAGGTTATGAGGAGTGATAGAAATGTTCCGAGTAGTGTAGCGATAATCGCTGCATACGTTTTTTCATTTAATCCATTCACCAACAATAATGATATCACGGTAAATAAAATGATGCTGACTCCAGAAATGAGCAATAAACTGATGCCAGATGTGCTTAAATACAAGTCCAAAGCATAGGACAACAATACAGCATTCACCACTAAACTAATAATCGAAAACAAACCTTGTTTCCTTCCGACCAATAGCAGCGTAAAGATGAAGACCCATCCAACGATGACCACATACTTGTCCCGTTTGATGTCTTCAATTGAACCAGTAAGTTCAGAGCTCGTGCTATCTTCATTGATAGAGACAAAGATTTCAGAACCAAGCTGAAATTTCTGATCATTAGCACCCGATAAAGAATAGTCATTTGTTAACTCAATGAGCTCTCCTTTCGCGGGCCCGTTTTTTAGTTCTGCTAAAAGTCGTTGTGTAAAAATTTGATCCTCATTTTCGATATCAACCGAATCGATAAGAGTCGTTTTTACGACTTCCGCAATTGGACGGTCATAAAAGGAATAATTATGATAAACAAAAAAGATGGAGGCGACAAAACTAAGACCGATGATGGCATATCCAATTTTTTTTATCAAGGTTCAAACTACCTCCAAATTTGGCATTAACGGACCTAGAATAACAGGTATGTTTTTTGAACGTCAACTCATAATGGTAGGTTCATGTTTTTTTTAGGCCTTTTTCTAAAAATTTGTTGCTTTTCAACAAAAGATACGTTGAATAAGCTTGGTATTCAATAAACAGCTATTTTTACGAGAAAAGCGCTCGCAAACTAATTTTAAACAAACAAAATGGCTACTATATCGTTAAAATCGGCTTTAGGATTTTAACAACAACCTTTACGAAAACATTTCATTAATTTTTTTTTACTTTCCAAAAACAAGGTAGTTTGGAAGGTGATAGTCTATTTTGGTATGGGAAAAAAATAGCGAACCTAGTATGTTCATTTACCTAAATTCTGTTAAAAATCTTATCATGCACCTAATGTAAGGTTTTTATATTCATATGTCTTTAATTTCAAGAATATTGAAACTTCTGTTTTTTAAAATCGTATCTCCTTATAGAAGGGGGAAGGGGATTGAAAGTGATTCTATGGATATTAGCGGCTATCGTGGTATTTGCTGGGGGAGGCATTTGGTTATTTTTAAGGGAAGACCCTGATTATATTGTAAAGTTGATCAAAGAAAATGCGCCTAGTAAAAAGGGAGCTCTTACAATCAATTATAATAATGAAAGTTGGGTTAAGGTGAATGAGAATGAACCACTTCCACTTGCTAGTACGATGAAAATCATCATTGCGATTGAATATGCTCACCAAGCGGCAAAAGGAGAAATTGACCCCCAGCAAAAAGTTCGGTTATCAGAGCTTGCAAACTATTATGTACCAAAGACAGATGGTGGAGCACATGAAGCCTGGCTTAAATCGGTAACCAAAGCTAAAGAGGAAGATGAGGTACCATTAAGTGAAATTGCTAATGGGATGATTGCTTATAGTTCAAATGCTAATACTGACTATTTAATTAAAGTACTTGGAATCGAAAATATCAATAACTTATTACATGAAATCGGGGCTACCAATCATGAGCCAATTTATCCGGTTGTGAGTAGTTTGTTTATACCAGTTCAATTGACGGCGGAAGAACAATTGTCGTGCGAGGAAGCTTTAGAGGTATTGAAAAAGATGGACATCTCTGAGTATCGGCTAAGGGCTTTGAAAATCCATCAGAACTGGTTAGAAAATCCGCCGACTACTGAGGAAAAAGAACAAATTATAAAATCCTTAAATATGGACTACCAACGATTATGGTCCGATCAATTGCCGCGGGCAGCGGCACAGGATTATCTTGCACTCATGAAAAAAATAAATAGCAAAACGTTTTTTGACAAAGAAGTTCATCATTATTTGGATCCGGGACTCGAACAAGTAATGAAGAATCCCAAAAATCGCGAGTGGTTAGAACATGCAGGTCAAAAGGGCGGATCTACTGCTTTTGTTTTTACCATTTCCATGTACGCCAAGGACGTGGATGGCAATCAAACCGAACTCGTTTTTTTAGCAGATGATTTGAACATGCTTCAACAAATAAAGCTTGGACGCAATATGAATGGATTTCAACTAAAATTTTTACGTGATGATAAATTCAGGCTAAAAGTAAAGCAATCATTAGCTGAGAGAAATTAAAGGCAAATAACGGTAGGTAGACTTATCCAGTCATTCAATCCTTTTATTGCTCGTAAAACCTAATCATTTAGCGTGATGAGGATACTAATTGATAGACTGAAAAATTAGGAGGATTATTGATTCGCGGAAGGAGGAGCAGAATGAAGAATCGGAACTATGCAAAGGAATGTCCAAAATGTGGTGGAAAAGATATAGGATTTGGCAAGCAAAGTGGCTATGCCACAATGTCAACAGCGAACAAAATGAGTTTAGGTTCAAATATAGAATTCGTGCTATGTACAGATTGCGGATATATTATTGAAAGTTATGTGGCTAAACCAGAAAAGTTTAAAGGAACGATTATGTGATGGAGACGATCATTACCCTTTGATTTTGAACAAATTTCAAATGAAATATTATACCATCAACCTGCTTGAAATTCTGCTTTTTTATTTTTAAAATCTAAAAATAAAAATGTAGTAAAACGACAATTCACAGTGTAAAATAAATTCAGTTTCATAGTAACAAAGACAGCGACTAGATTCGCTGGAGCTTGACCGTTCTCTGTTTAAAAGTCGAAAAATTACAAAAACTAAATATGAATATAAGAGGTTGATGAACGTTGACAATGGATATAAAAGATTTATCTGTTAAAGAACCAACTATTTTTACTCATGTTGGCAATAAAATCGTGACCGAAGATCGTGTCATTAACATTATTGCAAAATTTGAGGAGCCATTGGTCGTTATTTTAGGAAATGTATTAAGTGATGAAGAATGTGATGAATTAATTGCATTATCAAAGGAGCGAATGAACCGTTCGAAGATAGGGAATACACGTCAAGTAAACGAACTTCGCACTAGTAGTAGTACATTCCTTCAAGAAGGAGAAAATGATGTTGTCAGCCGAATTGAAAAACGGATTTCTGCAATTATGAATATTCCTGAAGAACACGGGGAAAGTTTGCAAATTCTTAATTATAAAATTGGTCAAGAATATAAAGCGCATTATGACTTCTTTAAATCAACCGGTCAAGGAGTAAGTAATCCAAGAATTAGTACACTTGTCATGTATTTAAGTGATGTTGAGGAGGGGGGAGAAACCTATTTTCCAAAACTAGGTTTATCTGTGTCTCCGCAAAAAGGAATGGCAGTGTATTTTGAGTACTTTTATAATAATGAAACATTAAACAATTTGACCCTGCACGGTGGAGCACCTGTTGTAATTGGGGATAAATGGGCTGCTACTCAGTGGATGAGACGAAAACAAGTAAATTAAACTTTAAATTAAAGTGGGAACGCCTATAATGGGTGTTCCCATTTTTATCTTTCGAAGGGAAACACTACAAGAAAATCGAATTAAGTAAAGAAAGCTGGAAAAAGGGGTTTTAACAAAATGAAAAAACTGGCACTTTCTTGGAGCGGCGGCAAAGATGCTTGCCTAGCTTTAGATGTTCTAACAACACAAGGGATTGAAGTTGCTTGTCTAGTCACAACCGTTCCTAAGGAATTAGGAAGAACTTTTGGCCATGGCGAGAAAATGGAATTGATCAAATTGCAGGGAGAAGCCCTGGGAATTCCTGTTCATTTTATTCAATGTACGTTTGAAGACTACACCGATCGTTTTGTAGGAGATTTGATGAAATTAAAAAAAGAACTTCGATTAACAGGGGTGGCCTTTGGTGACTTGTATTTTGAGCCCCATCGCGAGTGGGGTGAAAAAGTAGCGGCGCAGGTTGGGGTTGAAGCAGTTTATCCATTATGGATGGAGGAGAAGGATCGTTTAAAAGCTCTTGAAACATTTATTCAAACAGGCTATCAATCGACTGTCATTCGTGTAAGAGAAGAAATGCTAGACAGTTCCTGGCTTGGTAGAAATGTAGATTTTTCTTTTTATCATGACATTCAATCAAAAAATGTCTGTCCAATGGGGGAAGCGGGCGAATACCATACATTCACGTATGATGGGCCTCTTTTTAAGAGAAGACTTGTGCTTGAACAACCTGATGTCATTGAATTAGAGACGACAAAGAAGCTCGAATTTCGAAACTATTATTTAGAGAGCAAAAGCAAAGAGGAATAGAATAGAAGAAACCAGATTTGCTTGTAATGACATTAGCAAATCTGGTTTCGTTAGGTTCAAATTAATTTAATATCGAATTCATATCTTGATGGATTTTTAATAAACGTTTGAGGAGATTTGTAAACCTTTTTTCATCGGTTATTTGAGTTTGATCTAATTCTTTTTTGACTTTATTGCTTTCGTTAATAAGCGCTTCTAATGCTCTCTCTTCTGATGCTCTTTTTAACATATCCATTCTCCTTAACGTAAATCTATTACCTTTAAGGTATCATAGATAACGCACAACAAGGTTACGGATGAATGTTATTCAGATTAAAAGTTCGTAACAAGGTGTGTAATATTTCATCCAAATCAAGGGAAATCATTCTCGTTGACCTATAAGGCCTGTTGTCGGTAGTTATCTTACGCTGACAAGCGATTTTCTTTTATACAACCATGAGCCTAATAAATAGGCACAAATTCCCCATAAGGTAAGAATCCCGATGCCTAACCAAAGCGAACTAGAGAAAATACTAACTTCATAGACCATACTATCCCTTAATCCTTCTGCAAAATAGGTAAGAGGAAGTATTGTGGAAACAGGCTGAAGCCAATCTGGCATCATTTCAATTGGAAAGAATATCCCGCTTAAAAACATCATGATGAAGCTTAGGATATTTGCCACACCCATATACGCCTCGGTTGTTTTGCTAAAGGAAGAAAAGAAATATCCCAGCGCATTAAAAGAAAGTGCCCCAATTAGAAAGATGACAAGCAAGCTAGCAAAATTTATATATAGATTAGCCCCGAATAAGAGGACACCGATTAGGCTCAACAGTAT
>Ga0182742_1003125_pt1 | contig 16755 bp, 18 predicted proteins | sample eDN5th37CBELigMG_FD_128880 | JGI IMG/M metagenome (GOLD analysis project Ga0182742, IMG submission 128880) | Enriched Miracle-Growth compost microbial communities from Emeryville, California, USA - eDNA 5th pass 37_C BE-Lig MG (version 2)... ...
CGATACCAGTGGTTGCCGATGGCCACATGGCCGATTTCATCGCGCAGGATAATGTCGAGAATGGCTGCGCCTGCCTTGTCGCCAGCACTCGCCAGCTTGTGCCTGATCAGGGGCGAGGCATCGAGCCCGCGCGCCTCGAGCGTGCGTGGCACCAGTGCGAGACGGGCCAGCAGGTCGTCACGGGTCTTCTCGGCCATGTGCCAGAGCCCATCGTGGGCAGGAAAGCTGCCGTAGCGATATCCGAGCGTCTGCAGATGCTCGTTCAGCAGCGAAAAATGATGGGCCTCCTCACGCGCCACCTTCAGCCAGTCCAGGTAGAACTGGTCTGGCAGCCCCGGGTAGCGCCACACCGCATCGAGCGCCAGGTTGATGGCATTGAATTCGATATGGGCCAGTGCGTGCAGCAGGGCGGCCCTGCCCTCCACGGTCTGTACCGACCGCTGCCGGACTTCGGACGGCGGCACGAGCAGCGGCTCCGCCGGACGCCCAGGCAGGATTTCCTCCGGATGCAATACGCGTGAAGCGTCGATTTCCGTCGAATCGTCCAGGGCCTGCACCGCGGCCAGCTTGGCTGGCCAGTCGCACACGGCCAGTGCCCTGAGGGCTTCTTCCCTCTGTGAGATTTTCAAGAGCTACCTTTCAGCTTCGCCATCGACCGGCATGGGGACCAACGGCCTGTCATTCGTGGATATCGCCGTCGACGTAGAACCATTGTCCGTTCTCGCGAACGAAGCGACTCGTCTCATGCAGCCGGCTTGCCCTGCCGTTGAAGCGGCTGCGGGCCACGAACTCCACCATTGCATGGGCATCGCCCTGTACGACATGCCGCCTCACCTGCAGGCCGAGCCACTTGAGCCCTGCCGGGTTGGGTTCGAGCGTCGCCGGGCGCGTGCCGGCATGCCATGTATCGAGCAGATAGGCCAGTTCGTCATACACGAAAGCGCTATAGCGCGAACGCATCAGGGCTTGTGCGTCAGGCGCCTGCAGGCGTTCAGCGCCCCGATGCCAGCGGGCGCAGCAGCGTTCGTAGGGAAGCCCGGTATCGCAGGGGCAAGCGTTGCCTGAACGGGACTGTTCGACTTTCTTCAACGGTGTTCTACTCTATTCTTTGCAGCGCAAGGATCCGTTCTTGCCCTGGATGCCGTCAAGAGCACATCCATTGCCATGCCGGCCAACCTCGATTTTACGTCTCTGTGGAAGGCATCCCGTTTCAGCGGGCCGGAACGATGCGACGCCCGGAGGCAGACCCGGAAGGTTTCACCATCGTGACCCAAAATGTACTGATCGCAGGCTGCGGGGATCTCGGCTATCGCACCGCCCGACGCCTGCTTGCACAAGGCCATGCCGTCTGGGGCCTGCGCAGGCGCCCGCCCCCCGGAGATGCCAGCGGCCTGAGGTGGCTGGCTGCCGACATGACGCGGCCCGACACGCTTGGGCAGCTGCCGCAAGGGATTACCCAGCTCGTGCTGACCATGACGCCGGACGCCCGCGATGAGGCGGCCTATCGCGCGGCCTTCCTGCAGGCGCCCCGCAATCTGCTGAAGGCGCTGGACACGACCCGGTTGCAGCGCATCCTGTTTGTATCGTCATCCGCCGTGTATGGCGATCACCAGGGTGGCTGGGTCGACGAGCAGACCCCTGAACATCCTCCGGGCTTCAACGGCCGCGTGCTGCTGGATGCCGAGCGGGAGCTGGCTCGACAAGCCTTCAGGTCCATCGTGCTGCGCCTTTCCGGCCTGTACGGCCCAGGACGCACCCAACTCCTGGAGCGCATCAGGCGTGGCATTGCCAAGGCGCCGAGGACCGTGCCGCACTGGTCCAACCGCATCCATATCGAGGATGCGGCGGCCGCAGTCGTCCACCTCCTGGCCTTGCCGGACCCCGATGCCCTTTATCTGGGCAGCGACAGCACTCCGCTGCCATTGCATGAGCTCTATGAGCATCTCGCACGCGAGCTGGGGGCGTCTGCCATACCGGATGGCCCGCCACCGCCTGGCGTAGGCAGCAAGCGGCTGAGCAACCGCCGCCTGCTGGACAGCGGCCTGGCACTTGCCTGGCCGGACTCGCGGGCCGGGTATGCGGCCCTCGTGCAGGAACTCCAGGCCGCAGACCCTGACCTGACCAGCTAGTGAACCACCATGGGCGGCTTGTCCGTGTCCTGCGCCGCGTCGAACCAGGCAGGCCAGACACCGGCGGCCGGCCAGTCTGCACGGCGATATTGCTGGCGCAGGATCCCGAGCCATTGCCGCATGGCCGTCGCCGAGACGGGAAACGACAGGGCGTTGCCTTCGGGCCAGTGGAAAACCAGCTGGAAGTCGCCGTTTGCCAGGCAAACGACGTTGACGGTGTCGATGAGTCCGTGGGCTTCTTCGCGTGCCACCCTGACCGGCTCCGGGTGTTCCTGCCGTATTGCGGCCGCAGACTGTTCCCATGTCTGCATGGCCAGTCGCTGGTCCTCGGCCATGCGGTCCCTGCCCGGCAGGATCGCCTCGTCAAGCCTCTTGAGCAGCACCTTGACCAGTGGACGGGTGAGCCGCTGCGTGAGCCATAGCCCCTGGGCCTCGCCGTCCTCGCACTGGGCGGCCAGCAGCAACCTGTCCTCGCGCTCGTCATAGCTGACGGTGAGCTTCCGGATGAGGATGGGAGAGGTATCGGGCTTGGGGCTGGAGTCCATTGACACTATGCTGGGAAGAAAGCGAAAAGCCGGATGGACATTGTAAGGCTCCCGGTATCTGCCTGCCTGGCCGGCCAGCCGGCCTCATTGCCCGCCTTCGGCCAGGCCTTTCATTCCAGAGGAAATGCGCCGAGTTCCTGGATGCGGGTCTTGGCGCGAGTGGTCATGCACCGGATATAGTTCATTTCCTGTGCGTTCTGCCCTTCATGGAGCATGTAGAGTGCCCGGCAGTCCGCCTCGCGGTAGGCTACCCATGAGCGCTGCGCCAGCCGCAGGGACTCTCGCATCGCGGCATGGGCGCCGGGTTGCCCCGTGGTGCTGGACAGGCGCGACAACAGGCCACGATAGGCCGCATTGAGCTCGACCTCTGCCTCGTCCGACGCACTCTTCAGACAATTTCCCGGAGAAGCGTCGGAGGCGTCATCGCATGGACCGGCGCCATGCGCCGGCCCCGCACAGGCCAACGCAAAGAGCAGCAGAAGAAGAAGTTTTCGCATAGTGGGGCGTATTGCCTGAACAGAAAGCAAAGGCAGGTTTGAACCGAACGGCCCCTTGGGCAGCCCGATTATTGTCGCAAAGTGTAAGCATCAATAACCGAGCCGTCTAGGCGATTAGACAATATGTACTAGAAGCGGAGGGGTCGGAAAACCCCTATCGGCTACCGGGGTTCGACCGGCAGGGCTCGCTTGTGGGCGCTGCCCTGATACGTCCGGACAATAATGTCGAATGCCCGATCGCTGACAGGCTTGCCTTCGAGAAAATCGTCGATCTCCGCATAGGTCACGCCAAAGGCCTCCTCGTCCGGCTTGAGAGGCTGAAGCGACTCCAGGTCGGCGGTGGGCACCTTCTGGACCAGTGAATCAGGCGCACCCATGAGTGCTGCCAGGGCGCGCACGCGGCGCTTGTTCAAGCCGCTGAGCGGGGTTATGTCGGCTGCGCCATCACCGAACTTGGTGAAAAAGCCCATCAGGGCCTCTGCGGCGTGATCCGTGCCGATCACCAGGCCGCCATGGGCACCCGCGACTGCATACTGGGCGATCATGCGTTGGCGCGCCTTGATGTTTCCCATCTGGAAGTCTTCGTGATGCGGATCACGGAAGGCGACGTCGCCCGCCTTGACGGCCTGCAGCATGCCATCCGCGGCAGACTTGATGTTGACCGTCACGGTCATGTCGGGCTGGATCACCCGCAGGGATTGCTGTGCCTCATCCTCGTCCCTCTGGGTTCCATAGGGCAGGCGCATGGCGATGAACTGTGCCTGCCGCCCCTGCTGGCGGACCCGCTCGACGGCACGCTGCGCCAGGCAGCCGGCGGCCAGGGAATCGACCCCGCCGCTGATCCCCAGCACATAGGCTCCCAGACCGATCTGGACCAGGTAATCGGCCAGGAAACCCACGCGACGCTCGAGTTCGCGGGCTGCATCAAATTCCTCGGTGACACCCAGCGTCCGGGCAATCTCTTTCTGTTGGGCCAAGCGATCTTCGGAAACCATGCGAACTCCTTCAGGTGGAAAACCGTATCAGCTTCGTGCGATACGGGCAAAATGAAATGGTATCCGCTGCAGCGCATATTCGGCACTGGCTTCCCGCACTTCATTCCGGTCTCCTGGAAACCGCCGCGTCTCGGTGAACACAATGGGCCCTGCCGGATTGCCGCTCGTGCCTTCCTGCTGAAAGGCCCAGGCAAAGCACTGGGTACCGGGCGGGATCTCGTCATCGGTCGAGTCCGCCACGCCGGTATTGGCAATCGCCATATTGGCGCGGCTTCGCACGATTGCCCCCAGCGCCATTTCCCGCGCCACCTCTTCACTCGTCAGGTTGAAGCGCTCGATGGTTTCCGGGCTGACATCCAGGCAGTGCTGCTTGGCTTCCGGAGAATAGACCACAAAGGCGCAGTCCAGCAGGGCGCCAGCCCCGGGGATATCGGCCAGATGTGCGGCGATAAGTCCGGCCGTGCACGACTCTGCCGTCACCAGCAGCAACTCGTTCTGCTTCATGAACTCGGCAACATCTTCGATGGTATCCATGGTGCTCACTGTTGAAAGTCCGGTGCAACCGTTATAGAGGCGCATGGAGGTGCGCATGCACCGCCATGCTGTCCGGTCGGGCAGTCCTAGTTCTGTTTGGGAGACAGGTCGGCGTCGGGAGATTTTTTCTTCGTCCGGTCGGACGCCGGTGCGTCGGGTTCCCGTGCGCCGTCGGCATTCCGTGTGCCCGGTATCGTCTGGTCGCCAGGCGAAGCGCCTTCGCGCAAGGTGGGAGGCACATCCCGCACATCGCCGCTTCCCGCCTCGGACTGGGTCTCGCCGGCCCGATGGGTATCGGCTGCCGCGGGCAGACGAGGCTTGGTTGCTTCGGTCGGACTGGTAGCCGGCTGCTGGTCGGTCGCCGTCGCAGTCGGGTTGGCGGCCAGGGCCACGCCAGTTACCGCAAGACTGGACAGCGCGGCAAGCGCCATGCGTTGAACTCGTTTCATTGTTGCCCTCCTGTGAATCACTGAGAGGGCCATGTCGCAAGTGCCGTACCTCGTCCGCGCCATCCTTGCCCGGGCAGGGGCAGCGCAGGGCACAACCGATCAGCAGCAGGCTTCGCGCTCGGGGATCAGGGCGTGAACGCGTCGATGAAGATGGCGGGATCCACCCGCGCGTCGTTCAGGCTGATGTTCCAGTGCAGGTGCGGTCCCGTGGCGCGTCCCGTCGAGCCCACCTTGCCCAGGACCTCGCCGCGCGCCAGCGTGTCGCCCACCTTCACGTCGATGGCAGACAGGTGGCAGAACATGCTGATCATTCCCTGCCCATGGTCGACGAATACGGTTTTGCCGTTGAAGAAGTAGTCCCCTGTCAGGATGACCTTGCCTGCGGCAGGCGTCTTGATGGGCGTTCCTGCCGGCGCGGCGAAGTCCAGTCCCGAATGCGGATTGCGGGGCTGGCCATTGAATACGCGACGAAAACCGAAGGGGCTGGACAGGCGGCCCGGCACGGGGCGATCCAGGAACACGTTGCTGGGCGTGCCGGGACTGAACACGCGGTAGGCCTGGGTCTGCTCGGCCAGCTCGCGCTCGATGCGCTTGAGATCCTGCGGCTCGGGATTGACCTTGCGCGTGTCCTTGAGCGTGATGTGCTGCTCTTTGTAGGCCTTGGGCGTCACTTCGAATCCGATCTGCCTGGCCTGCCCACTGCCCTTGACCACTACGTTTTGCGAGCCGGGCTTGACGCTCAGGGGAATGCCGACGACTGCGATCCAGCCCTTCCCATCATCCTGCAGCACCATCACCGGCTTGCCGTCGTAGGTGACGCCAGGCGGCTGCGCCGACGCGCCCAGGGGCACCACGGCAACGCCTCCCGGCACGGGCCGGTTCAGCAGTCTGCTGATGAAACTTTCCGCATGAGCCGGCAGCGACAGCACGAAGAACGTGGCTGCCGCGAACAACAGTCGTCTCATGCCTATTCGCCCTTTTGCTTGGTGCCGAAGATCCGGTCGCCGGCATCGCCCAGGCCGGGGATGATGTAGCCATCCTCGTTCAGCCGCTCGTCGATCGAGGCCGTATAGACCGCCACGTCGGGATGCGCCTCGTTGACACGCTCGATACCGCGCGGCGCGGCCACGAGCACCAGTGCGCGTATCTCGCGGCAGCCGGCCTGCTTGAGCAGGTCGATGGTGGCCACCATCGAGCCGCCGGTCGCCAGCATGGGATCCACGATGATGGCCTGTCGCTGGTCCAGCTCTCCCACCAGGCGTTCCAGGTAGGTCTGGGCCTGCAGCGTTTCCTCGTTGCGGGCGACACCGACCACGCTGACCCTGGCGCCCGGGATCAGGCTGAGGACGCCATCGAGCATGCCGATGCCCGCTCGCAGGATGGGCACCACCGTGACTTTCTTGCCTGCCAGGCGTTCCACCTGGACCGGACCGTTCCAGCCTTCCACGGTATGAGGCTCGAGGGGCAGGTCCTTGGCGGCCTCGTAGGTCAGGAGGGCCGCCACTTCCTGCGCCAGCTCGCGAAAGCTCTTGGTGCTCAGGCCTTCCTGTCGCATCAGTCCCAGCTTGTGACGGATCAAAGGGTGGCGGATTTCATGAATGGGCATGGCTTTCGCTCAAAGAAGCAGTGACTGTCAGGGGAGCGAGTCGGGGTTGACGCACGGCTTGAATTCGCCCGTTTCCGGGTCGCGAACCAGCAATACGCCCGTGGCGACACCGAAATAGGCTCCGTGCAATGTCAGTTTGCCACGCTCGACCAGCGTTTGAATACATGGAAAGGTCATGAGGGACTTCAGGCTGTGCTCGACGACTGCGAGTTCGAGCTTGCGGATGGCAGCCATGTCATCCGGGCTGGGCCTGCCCACGCGCTCGACCAGCGGCGAGATCTGCGACATCCACTTGCCGATGAAGTCGTTGGGCGACAGCGGCACGGCCGCCTCCATCACGGCCCGGACCCCGCCACACAGGGCGTGCCCAAGCACGACAATGTGCTTGACACGCAACGACTGGACGGCAAATTCGATGGCTGCGCTCGTTCCATGGTGGGTCGTGTGGTCGTCTTCGCAAGGCGGAACCAGATTCGCCACGTTGCGCACGACGAAAAGCTCGCCGGGACCGGCGTCGAAAATGGTTTCGGGGGAAACGCGAGAGTCGCAGCAACCGATTACCATGACTTCCGGTTTCTGGCCCGTTTCGGCCAGCTTCTGATAGCGGCTCTGCTCGCTGGGAAAGCGGCCGTTGAGAAAAGTTTGGTAACCTTCTACAAGTCGGTCTGGAAACATGCTCGGGTCCGGGATAAAAACGTTATTATCCGTTTTTTTCAAAAATCCTCGATGCCAATGCCTGTAAGAAGGCGTTGCACGACTGCGAAAGGCTGGGGTTTCCCCTCATCATGGCCCGAAATTTCTCGGGTAGCATCCCTTTACCGCAACCAGACCGTCACGGTCGTCTTCTATAGTCCCGACTTGCGGGCCGCCCTTTCGGCTGGCCGCTCAAACCAATACACAAGAGGTTCGCATGCGTATTCGTCATTTGGCCCTGGCTATTGCTGGGGTTTTTGCTGTGGGCAGCGCCCAGGCCGCCACCGAAATCCAATGGTGGCATGCCATGGCCGGCAAGCTCGGTGAGCGGGTTACCGAACTGGCCAATGAGTTCAATGCCAGCCAGCAGGACTACAAGGTGACGCCGGTCTACAAGGGCAACTATGGCGAGACCATGAATGCCGGCATCGCCGCGTTCCGTGGCGGCAATGCGCCGCATATCCTGCAGGTCTTCGAGGTCGGCACGGCAACCATGATGAGCGCCAAGGGCGCCGTGCAGCCCGTGCAGGACATGATGGAAAAGGCAGGCGAGAAATTCGACCCGGCCGCCTACATTCCTGCTGTCGCCGGCTACTACTCGACCACCGAAGGCAAGATGCTGTCGATGCCGTTCAACAGCTCGACGCCGGTCATGCACTACAACAAGGACCTCTTCAAGAAGGCGGGCCTGGATCCCGAAGCACCTCCCAAGACCTGGCAGGAACTGGTCGAAGCCGGCAAGAAGCTGAAGGCGGCAGGCGTCGAGTGCGCCTACACCACCACCTGGCCGTCGTGGGTCCAGCTCGAGACCTTCTCGGCATGGCACAACGTGGCCTACGCCAGCAAGAACAACGGCTTTGACGGCGTCGACGCCCGCCTGGAAATCACCTCCGACCTGCACAAGCGCCACATCGGCAATCTGGCACAGATGGCCAAGGACGGCCTGTTCACCTATGGCGGCCGTGCCGGCAATGCCACGGCGCTGTTCCAGTCCGGGCAGTGCGCCATGCTGACGGGATCGTCGGGTGACCGCGCAGGCATCATCGACGCCTCGCGCGACAAGTTCGAGTTCGGCACGTCCACCCTGCCCTACTACTCAGGTGTGGAAGGCGCGCCACAAAACACCATTATCGGCGGCGCATCGCTGTGGGTTTTTGCCAACAAATCCGCAGAGGAGTATAAGGGCGTCTCGAAATTCTTCACGTTCCTGTCCAGCCCGGAAATCCAGGCTCGCTGGCACCAGCAGACAGGCTATCTGCCCATTACCGTGGCAGCATACGACCTGACCCGTGAGTCCGGCTTCTACGAGAAGAACCCGGGCGCCGACGTCTCCGTGCAGCAAATGGTCGTCAAGACGACCGACAAGTCGCGCGGCGTCCGTCTGGGCTTCCTGCCCCAGATTCGCGACCTGACCGAGGAAGAGCTCGAACTGGCCTTCTCCGGCAAGCAGACGGCCGAGCAGGCCCTGCAGAAGGCTCAGCAGCGAGGCAACGAGCTGCTTGAGCGTTTCGAGAAAAGCGTCAAGTAATCATCAATGAACGGGGGCGGGCGCGCCCGCCCCTGAATCTGTCATCCAATAGCAATAGATAAGGGGTTGGTTTTGGAAAAACGGGTGGTCTTTCATTCCAAGACCCTGCCCTGGCTGCTGCTGGCTCCGCAGCTGGCCATTACGCTGGTGTTCTTCTTCTGGCCTGCAGGCCAGGCTATCTGGCAGTCCACGCAGCTGCAGGATCCATTCGGATTGCAGTCCCAGTTCGTCGGGCTGGAAAACTTCCTGCGGCTGTTCGACCAGCCGTCGTATCTCGAGTCATTTCGCATCACGGCGATCTTCTCGGCCCTGGTCGCCATCATCGGGTTGAGCTTCTCCCTGCTGCTCGCAGTCAAGGCCGACCACGTCATCCGGGGCGCCAGCCTCTACAAGACGCTGCTCATCTGGCCGTACGCGGTGGCGCCTGTGGTGGCGGGGGTTCTGTGGCTCTTCCTGTTCTCGCCATCGCTCGGTGTTATCGCCGTATGGCTGCAGAACCTGGGAATCGGCTGGAATCCGTTGCTCAATGGCGATCACGCGCTGGTCCTGGTGACGATCGCTGCCGTCTGGAAGCAGGTTTCCTACAATTTCCTGTTCTTCCTGGCAGGCCTTCAGGCCATTCCGAAGTCGCTCATCGAAGCGGCTGCCCTGGATGGCGCCAGCCCGGCCCGGCGATTCTGGAACATCGTGTTCCCGCTGCTGTCGCCCACGACCTTCTTCCTGCTGGTCGTGAACGTCATCTACGCCTTCTTCGACACCTTTGCGGTGATCGACGCCACGACGGCGGGCGGACCCGGCGGCTCTACCGCCATTCTGGTCTACAAGGTGTACCAGGACGGCTTCCGTGGCCTGGACCTGGGCTCCTCGTCGGCACAGTCCGTCATCCTGATGGTCATCGTGGTGGCACTCACCGTATTCCAGTTCCGTTACATCGACCGCAAGGTGCAGTACTGATGAATAAGCAATTTCGAGGAGCCGCAGCATGGTAAGGCAGCGCGGCATCCTAGATTGGATCTCCCACGGCATTCTGCTGCTCGGCGTCCTCGTGGTCGCCTTTCCGCTCTACGTGACGCTGATCGCCTCGACGCAATCCCTGCCCGAGATCCAGCAAGCCCCCATGTCCATGCTGCCCGGCAGCCATGCCGTGGAGAACTATACGCGGGCATTGACCCAGGGCTCGTCCCTGGGCTCGACTGCCCCCGTGGCCCGCATGATGTGGATCAGCTTCGTCACGGCCATGGTCATTGCGCTGGGAAAGATCGCCATCTCGCTGCTGTCGGCGTTCGCGGTGGTCTATTTCCGCTTTCCTGGCCGCATGCTGTGCTTCTGGGCGATTTTCGTCACCCTGATGCTTCCGGTCGAAGTGCGGATCGTGCCTACCTACGAGGTGGTGTCGAGCCTGGGCATGCTGAACAGCTATGCCGGCCTGACCATTCCCCTGATTGCGTCTGCCACGGCCACATTCCTTTTCCGGCAATTCTTCCTGACGGTTCCCGATGAGCTCGTCGAAGCCGCGCGCATCGACGGGGCGGGCCCGATGCGATTCTTCCGCGATGTGCTGCTGCCCCTGTCGCGTACGACCATTGCGGCGCTGTTCGTGATCCAGTTCATCTACGGCTGGAACCAGTACCTCTGGCCCCTGCTCGTCACCACCCAGGAAAACATGTATCCCGTGGTGATCGGCATCAAACGCATGATCGTGGGCGGCGATGCCGTCACCGAATGGAATCTCGTCATGGCAACCGCCGTGCTTGCCATGATCCCACCGGCCCTTGTCGTCGTTCTGATGCAGAAGTGGTTCGTCAAGGGTCTGGTCGATAGTGAAAAATAAAACATGGCTACATTAACTTTGCGCCAGGTCCAGAAGACCTACGATAACGGCGTGGCAGTACTGCACGGCGTCGATCTCGATGTCGCCGACGGCGAATTCATTGTTCTGGTCGGGCCGTCGGGCTGCGGCAAATCCACCCTGTTGCGCATGGTGGCCGGTCTCGAGACCGTCACCGGCGGCGACATCTCCATCGATGGCAAGGTGGTCAACAAGCTCGAGCCTGCCGACCGCGATATCGCCATGGTGTTCCAGAACTACGCCCTGTATCCCCACATGAGCGTGTTCGACAACATGGCCTATGGCCTGAAGATCCGCCGCATGCCCAAGGACGAGATCCGCACGCGGGTCGAGGCGGCCGCCAAGCTGCTCGAACTGAGCCATCTCCTGGATCGCCGGCCGCGCGCGCTATCCGGCGGGCAACGCCAGCGGGTGGCCATGGGTCGTGCCATCGTGCGCGAACCCAAGGTGTTCCTGTTCGACGAGCCGCTGTCCAACCTGGATGCCAAGCTGCGCGTCCAGATGCGCCTGCAGATCCAGCAACTGCATCGCCGCTTGAGCACCACCAGCCTGTACGTCACGCACGACCAGGTCGAGGCCATGACGCTCGCCCAGCGCATGGTGGTCATGAACGGTGGCCGCGTCGAACAGATCGGCTCGCCCACGGAAGTCTTCGAACGCCCTGCCTCCACCTTCGTGGCCAGCTTCATCGGCTCGCCCCCGATGAACCTGCTCGAAGTGGATATCGACGCCCAGGGTGTGGCGCGAGCCGGCGGCGTTGCCGTCAGCCTGCCCGAGGGAAGCGTGCCGCCCGCGCTGCGAGGCAAGCGCGTCATCGTGGGCGTGCGCCCCGAACACCTGGAGACGGGCGGCGACATTGCCGCCGAACTCGAGATGGTCGAGACGCTGGGATCCGAACAGCTCATCCACCTGCGCTTTGCCGGCCAGCCCCTGATCGTTCGCTGCGATACCCGTACCGACCTGATCGGGGCGGCACCGGGCGCCGCGATGCACTTTCATGTCGGCGATGCCAGCCAGGTGCACTGGTTCTCGCTGGAAGACGGCAAGCGCATCTGAAGCCGGCAAAAAAGAAAGCGCCCGCGGGCGCTTTCTGCAATCGCTGCGGCCCGGCTTACCGGGCCGTTTGCATTTCTACGCTGCTGTCGACGAGGACGCCACGGTTTCCTCTGCCATCACGCCACCCTTGCGACGGGGCTTCAGGAAGGTCGCCAGGCTGTCATCGCGCTCGTCCATCCAGCGAGTGTGATGCACAGGAGCCCTGGTGCCGGTCACGACCGAGGTGTGCGGCTTGTCGCGATAGCTCAGGACGTCCTCCTGCTTGTCGCGCAGCCACTGCTTGAGGAGCACGGCCACCTCGGCGGCCTTGAAGCCGGGGTAGTCCGTGCAGTCCATCAGGTCCTGCACATAGGCCGTCTGGAAATCGACGGCATCGAAGCAGTCGGCGAGCCCGGCCTCGCGCTGCATCCAGGCGTCGATATCCGCCTGCATCGCCGCGGCATCCGGCAAGGCGTAGCGCCCCATCATCACGTCGCGTGCGAACCAGGCCTGTGCGTCGAACATGTTGAACGTGTAGTACTGGTCCTGCATGCCCAGGTACAGCAGGCGCGGCTGGGCCTGCCACACGACGCCCTTGTACAGGCCGTTCGGATACAGCACGTTGGCGGTCTTCAGGCGCAGGGAATCCGGCAGGAAGGGAAACTTGTGCTGGTAGCCCGTGCACAGGATCACGGCGTCGAAGCGCTCCGTCGTACCGTCCTTGAAGAATGCCTTGTCGCCCTGGAAGCGGGTGACGGCCGGCACTTCCTTCATGCTTTCGGGCCAATCGAAGCCCATGGGCCGGGTGCGATAGCTGAAGGTGATGGAACGTGCGCCGTGCTTGTGGCATTGCACGCCGATGTCCTCGGCCGAGTAGCTGCTGCCGATCAGCAGCAGGTTCTTGCCCACGAACTGGTCGGCGCCCCGGAAGTCATGCGCGTGCATCACGGTGCCCGGGAAGGTCTCGATGCCCTCGAAGTGCGGCACGTTGGGCGTGGAGAAGTGGCCGCTGGCCACCACCACGTAATCGAAGGTCTCGGTGTAGGTGCGCTGATTCGCCAGGTCTTCCACCGTGACGCTGAACTGCTGCGTCGCCTCGTCGAACCCGACCCAGCGCGCCACCGTGCTGAACCGGATGACGCTGCGCATGTTGCTCTTGTTGACCCGCCCCTGGATATAGTCGAACAGGACCGAGCGGGGCGGGAAGGACGGGATGGCACGACCGAAGTGCTCGTCAAAGGAGTAGTCGGCGAACTCCAGGCACTCTTTGGGGCCATTGGACCAGAGATAGCGATACATGCTGCCGTGTACCGGCTCGCCATGCTCGTCCAGACCGGTACGCCACGTGTAGTTCCACAGGCCGCCCCAGTTCGACTGCTTCTCGAAGCAGACGATTTCCGGGATGGGCTGGCCTGCCTTGCTGGCGGATTCGAACGCGCGAAGCTGAGCCAGGCCGCTGGGTCCTGCACCGATGATGGCGATACGTTGAGTCATGTATTTTCCCCTTGAAAGTACCGCGCATGGATCTGTTGGGACCTGCGTTGGCATAAAGCGGGCGCGCTCCATCCTGTTCAAGACAGATGGCGCTGAAACCTACCGGCTGTTATGCGCGAATGCGCGGTGGGCACCTGGAGTGCCGGAAAGAAGGCGCTGAAAGCGCCGCAAGAGCGCTACGAAGCCCCGACAGCTGTATGCCTGAGCCACATAGCCAGAGAACTGGCCGATTCAACACATCGTGCTGAAACCAGTCCTGCAGCAATCGTTCTTATTGAAACATTCAGCTCGACCTTATGTCAACCCGCTCGCACTGCAACACGGCGGGAAAATAGGGCAAGTAGCTGGCAAAATCAGGGATACGGGGCTATTTTCCGCGCAACCTGTCGATAAGGCGGCGATCACGCTTGGTCGGCCGACCGATCTCGATATCGTGGGCGGGCTCGGGAGCAAGACGCCGCATTTCCGCATGGCGCTCGCGTGCCGCCACGCTTTCGGGGGTCTCTTCGTAGAGCTGCTGCGCCACGGGTGCAGGCCCCCGCACATGGCTCAGGGCCCTTACATGGACATGAACGGGGACCTCGCCCTTGCGCACGGTGATGAGGTCATTGAGCTTGACTTCCCGGGCCGGCTTGGCGGACTGGTCGTTGACCAGCACCCGCCCCTTGGCCACCTCGTCGGCAGCCAGACTGCGGGTCTTGTAGAAGCGTGCTGCCCAAAGCCATTTGTCGAGTCGGAGCTTTTCGCTCATGGTGTTCTCCCGGGGGCCGCTCCCCTGCCCCCTACATATGCGCGCGAATGCGCACCACATTGACCAGGGCCGCTGTCAGGCCGAACACCACAGCGAACCATACTGCCACGACCGATCCATGCGCGGCCGAAAGGCCGAAGGCGATCGCCACCAGTGCAATACCCAGGCTCTGGCCGAAGGTGCGGGTGGTGGCCTGCACGCCACCCGCCGCCCCGCTGCGATTGAGCGGTACGGCCGTCAGCATCGCCCGGTTGTTGGGCGACTGGAAAAAGCCGAATCCGATGCCGCCCAGCGCCATGCAGGACACGATCCAGATATCGCCTGCATCCCGCGGCAGCAATATCAGCGCCACCAGTCCCAGCACCATGGTGCCGGCGCCTATGCCGCTCAGCACGGCGGCCGAATACCTGTCTGCGAGGCGACCGGCGACCGGGGCCATGATGGCGCCGAAGATCGGCCAGGCCGTCATCAGAAAGCCCACCTCGATCTGGTTTCGCCCCATTACCTGCTGAAAATAGAAGGGCAGCGAGACGAACGCCGCCATCTGCGCGCCGAACAGGAAAAGCGAGGCCGCCACGGCATAGGAGAACATGGGCAGGCGAAAGAGGTCCACCGGCGCCAGGGGATTCGTCTGCTTTCCCGAGCGCTTGACGAGGACATAACCTGTCAGCACGCCTGCCAGGATCAAGGCCACGGCGAGCAGGGTGTCGGTGGCCAGGTGGTCGACGCCGACCACGATCAGGATCAGGGTCGTGGCACTGAGCACCGCCCCTGCGGCATCGAAGGGCGTCTTGCTGTGCACCGAGTCGGGCAGCATCCGCGCGCCAAACAGGGGCACCAGGCTGAGCGGCACGCTGATGGCGAACAGCCACGGCCAGTGGGCAACGGACAGGATGGCCGAACTGATGGGCGGCCCCAGGCCGGCCATCGTGCCGACGATCATGGCATTGAAGCCGATGCCTCGTCCCAGCAGGCGCCGCGGATAGATGTGTCGCATCAGCCCGCCCATGACCGACATGACGGCGGCTGAACCCAGTCCCTGCAGTACCCGCGCTGCAGCCAGCATCTCGAACGAGCGCGACAGCGAGCACATCAGGGCCGCCAGGAAGAAGACGGCCAGCCCGCCGGTGAATACGCGCCGAAAACCGATACGCTCGCCCAGCGCAGCGAACGGCAGCAGGGTGGCCAGCAAGGTCAGGTTGTAGGCGTTGACGATCCAGACGGATTGCGCTGGCGAGGCGTTGAGCTCTCGGGCGATGGTCGGCAGCGACACGTTGACGATCGAGCTGTCCAGCACAGTGACGATGATGGCCAGCAGTTGGGCTGCGACGGCCCAGTAACGGCGCGGTGTCGGCAGGCCGTCTGGCAAGGGAGGCGAGGAAGAAGCTGCGGTGGAGGACATGTTGCTCTTGTGACCAGAACTCAAGCATACCTGAACTGGCGGCCCGGCCATACCGACCCGTAACGCACTGCCCCACCCGAATCATGCGCACGGTATCCTACGGCTTCCCCGTTCGCTGTCCTCTTCAGGAGATCCTCATGAAAGTGGCTGGAGTTGCTGGCGCCATGACGCTTGCCCTGTGCACGGCCGCCCAGGCCGACACCGTTACCCGGGAAGTCGACTACACCATAGACGGCAAGGCCTATCGCGGCATGCTGGTCTACGACGATGCCACCCAGGATCCTCGTCCCGGAATACTCATGGTGCCCAACTGGCTTGGCGTCACCGAGAACTCCGCCAAGAAGGCCGCCATCGTGGCAGGCAAGGAATACGTCGTGCTCGTGGCCGATGTCTACGGCGCCGACGTCCGGCCCAAGAGTCCCAAGGAAGCCGGCGCCGTCGCGGGCGCCCTGCGCAAGGACCCGGCCGAGTTGCGCAAGCGCACCAATGCCGCCCTCGAGGTCCTGCGCACGCAGGGCGGCAACCTGAAGATCGATACTTCCCGGATGGCTGCCGTCGGCTTCTGCTTCGGCGGCAGCTCTGTGCTCGAGCTGGCCCGCTCGGGAACGCCGCTGAGCGGTGTCGTATCGCTGCACGGCGGCCTGGATACGTCCTCGCCGGCGAAGGAGGGCCAGATCCGGACCGCCGTACTGGCCCTTAACGGCGCGGATGATCCTGCCGTGCCGCGGGAGCAGGTCCAGGCATTCCAGGACGAGATGCGCACAGCCAAGGTCGATTGGCAACTGGTGGACTATGGCGGCGCCGTACACTCGTTCACGGACCCCACGGCCAATGTGCCCGGTCGCAATGAATATCATCCTGCCGTGGCCAAGCGTGCCTATATCGCCCTGCACAGCTTCCTGAGCGAACGCTTCTCCTCTGCCACAGCATCGCAATAACCCGCTGCCCCGCCGGCCTGCGTGCCGGCGCCCTGCCGTCGTCTCCCCTCCTGATGCAAACCGTCGCCACGGCCGCACTGCCGGTCTTCGCCCTGATCCTGATCGGCTATGTCTGCGCACGCACCCAGTTGCTGGGCGCCTCGGCCACCGATGCCCTCAACCGCTTCGTCGTGTACCTGGCATTGCCCCCCCTGCTGTTTCTCGGCATGGCGCGCATGCCATGGGACGAACTCGCCCAGGTAGGCTACCTGGCTGCGGTCGGCGGTGGAATCGTCATCGCCCTGGTGGCCAGCATGGCCTGGCAGCACCG
>Ga0182742_1003127_pt1 | contig 16743 bp, 16 predicted proteins | sample eDN5th37CBELigMG_FD_128880 | JGI IMG/M metagenome (GOLD analysis project Ga0182742, IMG submission 128880) | Enriched Miracle-Growth compost microbial communities from Emeryville, California, USA - eDNA 5th pass 37_C BE-Lig MG (version 2)... ...
GATTTAGTTTTGAGAGAATAAATTCTCTAATTAAATAAGTCTGGTGGCGATAGCGAAAAGGTCACACCCGTTCCCATACCGAACACGGAAGTTAAGCTTTTCAGCGCCGATGGTAGTTGGGGGTTCTCCCCCTGTGAGAGTAGGACGTCGCCAGGCAAGAAAAAGCATCTAATTTATTTTAGATGCTTTTTTTTATAGGAAATTGTATAATTTTCACAATATAGAATGAAAACATCATTACATATTCTGTTCTAAAAATCTGTAAATTAGATATGGACCTTTTTGAATAGATATAGATAAAAAGCTTTCTATGAATGGGAAATCTTGATTTGGCATTGTTTTTAATAGATCACTCCACCACTCAATTTCATAACGGGCAATCATACTCAAATTATATAATACTAGATAATGATTTAATATTTCTGGAAGAAAAGCTGTTCCTTCTTTCACTATTGAAATATAATAATTTCCAGTGCAAACATTATATTTAAATGGTTCCATAGAACGTGGCAATTCTTTGTAAGTTACAATAATATCCTGTCGATTTGATTGGACTTCTGTAATAATAGTTTGACTTTTTTGTTCTAAATAATGTTTAAATCCATTTGTGTTCATAAAATAAGTATCTAATATTTGGGTAGGAATGAAAATTCTAGAATCATTTACTGTCACCGGTAAATGTGAATCGTGGCCATTCATAATTCTAAAGAGAGCAGTCAATTCAGGGATTTGCCTAAATACATACTCCATTTTTATTTTTTCACTTTCTAAAGATGTAATCTGAAACATTTTTTCAGCCATATAAGTAAATAAACCATTTTTTTGTATTTTTACCTCATCTTGGAAAAAGAGATATTGTTGCTTTTTCTTTTTTCTCGTGGACACCCCGTGAGCAAGAACAGATGTAGAACTAGGATAAGTAGGGTCTATTGTTAATAAGCAGGCTTTCAAAAGATGCACATATCCATAAAAAACCAATAATGGCTGAATTGATAACGGTGAAATAGTAGCCTGCTGATAGTATAATTTACCTTGTTCTAAAAAATAAATAAATGGATAGCAATTTTGGTAGATATTTTTTTCGGTATCCTTGATATTTAACTTTTTATAGCACCTTTTTAAGAAATTTTGAACATATTCAGCAGAGAAAAAACAATTAAATGACTCCAAGTCTTTATAGGTTTGAAACATAATCCGTACTCCTCCTGAATTTTTTGAAAAGTTAAACTTATTAAACTAACCTTGACAGTATTTTGTCCAATTGATAACCTACTAATAATATTTTTAACTATAATGGAGGCGTTAAAATGTGGGAAAGTAAATTTGTTAAAGAAGGATTAACATTTGATGATGTATTATTAATACCTGCTAAATCGGAAGTACTTCCAAGAGATGTTAGCTTGAAAGTCCAATTAGCAGCAAATCTTAACTTAAATATTCCACTAATTAGTGCAGGAATGGATACCGTAACAGAAGCTGATATGGCAATTGCTATCGCCCGTCAAGGTGGTTTAGGAATTATTCATAAAAATATGTCTATTGAACAGCAGGCTGAACAGGTTGATAAAGTCAAACGTTCAGAGAGCGGCGTTATTACAGATCCATTTTTTCTGACTCCAGATCATCAAGTATTTGATGCAGAACATTTAATGGGCAAATATAGAATTTCTGGTGTTCCAATTGTAAATAATAATGATGACCAAAAATTAGTGGGCATTCTAACAAATCGTGACCTTCGTTTTATTGAAGACTTTTCCATTAAAATTTCAGATGTTATGACAAAAGACAATCTAGTAACGGCTCCAGTAGGAACAACGCTTGAAGAGGCAGAAAAGATCTTGCAAAAGTATAAAATTGAAAAATTGCCTTTGATTGATAGCGAGGGAGTATTAAAGGGATTAATTACAATTAAGGATATTGAAAAAGTAATTGAATTTCCAAACTCTGCAAAAGATGCTCACGGAAGACTATTAGTTGGAGCAGCAGTTGGTGTAACAGGAGATGCATTAAAACGTGTAGAAATGTTGGTGAAATCCAATGTTGATGTAGTTGTTTTGGATACAGCTCACGGGCACTCTCAAGGTGTGCTAGAAGGTGTTAAAGAAATACGCAGTGCGTTCCCTGAATTAACTATTATTGCAGGAAATGTGGCAACTGCTGAAGGGACTCGTGCTTTAATTGAAGCAGGAGCTGATATCGTAAAAGTCGGAATCGGACCAGGATCTATTTGTACAACTAGGGTAGTAGCTGGTGTAGGTGTACCTCAAATAACTGCAATATATGATTGTGCAACAGAGGCTAGAAAATTAGGCAAAGCTATTATAGCGGATGGCGGAATTAAGTATTCTGGTGATATTGTAAAAGCATTGGCAGCTGGAGGACATGCTGTAATGTTGGGAAGCCTGCTTGCTGGTGTTTCTGAGAGTCCTGGGGAAACGGAAATCTTCCAAGGGCGTAGATTTAAGGTATATAGAGGAATGGGATCTGTTGCAGCAATGGAAAAAGGTTCAAAAGATCGCTATTTCCAAGAGGATAATAAAAAGTTTGTTCCAGAAGGTATTGAAGGGCGTCTTCCATATAAAGGACCTTTGTCTGACACTGTCTATCAATTAATTGGCGGCATTCGCTCTGGTATGGGATATTGCGGAACAAAAGATCTGACAGAATTAAGGGAAAATGCACAATTTGTAAGAATGACTGGTGCAGGATTAAGAGAGAGTCACCCACATGATGTACAGATCACAAAGGAAGCGCCAAACTACTCAATTTCTTAAGAGTAATTTTATAAATTGGTTACATTTTGATGTCTAAATTTACAATAGATAGTGATTGAATCACTGTCTATTTTTTTTGATTTTTTTATGTTAAACTGTACAGGGGAAATCCTTAACAGATAAATTAAATAAAATATAATAGATAATTATAATAGTTTTGGAGGTAATATAATTGAATTATTTGAAGAAGTGGACACTGTATGGCACAATGATGATGCTTATGCTTGCGTGCTTATTTACAAGTCTGCCAAAGCAAGCAAATGCAGCAGAAAAGGATGAATTAGGGCTTGAGTCAAAAGCAGCCATATTAGTAGATGCAGATACTGGCGAGGTATTATATGAGAAAAATGCTGATGAGTTATTAGGCGTTGCGTCCATGTCAAAAATGATGACGGAATATATTTTACTTGAAGCCATTAAAGAAGGTAAAATCACTTGGGAACAAAAAGTGAAAATCAACAACTATATTCATCGTTTGTCTGGAGCTCCTGAGCTTTCTAACGTAGGTTTGACAGAAGGAGAAGAGTATACAGTAAAAGAACTGTATCAGGCGATGGCTATCCACTCAGGGAACGCAGCAACTGTTGCATTGGCTGAGTTGATTGCTGGAACAGAAAAAAATTATATTAATGTAATGAATAAGAAGGCACAGGAATTAGGACTGAAGGATTATGAGTTTGTAAATTCTTCAGGATTAAATAATGCTGATTTATTAGGAAGTTATCCTGCCGGAGATGCTACAAGTGAAAACAAGATGTCTGCAAGAGCTGTGGCAAAATTAGCTTACCATTTAGTAAAGGATTATCCAGAAATATTAGAAACATCTAGTATGCCTAGTTTAAAGTTCCGTGATGGTAGAGAATATAAAAACTTTAACTGGCTCATTCCATCATTAGTATTTGGATATGAAGGAGTAGACGGGCTAAAAACAGGATCTACTGATTATGCTGGCTATAATGTAACATCAACAGCAAAAAAAGGTGATCAGCGTGTTATCTCTGTCATAATGAAAGGGAAAACAAAAAATTCGCGTTTTTCAGAGTCTATAAAAATGCTTGATTATGCATTTGGGAATTTTGCTGAAGAGGAAATTTTACCTGCAAACTATACGATAAAAAATAATAAAACATTAAAAGTAGTAAAAGGAAAAGAAGATTCTGTAAAAATTAGCACCGATAAAGCAATTAATTTGATTGTTAAAAATGGAGAAAAAGGAAATTATCAAACTAAATTAACGTTGGATGAAAAAAAATTAAACAGCAAAGGTGAACTTACTGCACCCGTAAAAAAAGGCGAAAAAATTGGGACTTTAACGCTGCAGACTAAAGATGGAAAAGAAATAGAATTTTTGACAGCGGACGGCCAAAAGACGGTAACTGTTGATGTTGTTGCAACAAAAGATGTAGAAAAAGCTAACTGGTTTATACTTGCGATGCGTGGAGTAGGAGAATTTTTCTCTGATGTATGGAACAGCGCTTCTACTGCTGTAAAAGGCTGGTTTTAAAAATAAAGAGGGTTTCCTGTCTTGACAGGAGCCCTTTTTTATTGTTTATTTTCATTAGGGAAATAATATTTTTACCATAAAAAATTCCTCAATGTTTCGAAAATTAATAAATCTACAGAACTGTAGGATCATATTGGGAGGCAAATACATTGAAAACAGGTACTGACAGAGTAAAACGTGGAATGGCTGAAATGCAAAAAGGCGGCGTTATTATGGACGTTGTAAATGCAGAGCAGGCTAAAATAGCAGAAGAAGCAGGAGCAGTGGCTGTTATGGCTCTTGAAAGAGTGCCATCTGATATTCGCGCAGCTGGCGGCGTTGCTAGAATGGCAGATCCAACTATTGTGGAAGAAGTTATGAATGCAGTATCTATACCAGTTATGGCTAAAGCGCGTATCGGCCATATTGTAGAAGCAAAAGTTTTAGAAGCAATGGGCGTTGATTATATTGATGAAAGTGAAGTTTTAACACCAGCAGATGAAGAATTTCATTTAAATAAAAATGATTATACTGTACCATTTGTATGTGGGTGCCGCGATTTAGGCGAAGCAGCAAGACGCATTGGGGAAGGCGCTTCTATGCTTCGTACAAAAGGTGAACCAGGTACAGGAAATATCGTAGAGGCAGTTCGTCATATTCGTAAAGTAAATGCACAAGTTCGCAAAGTAGCTTACATGAATGAAGATGAGCTAATGACAGAAGCAAAACTTTTAGGTGCTCCATATGAATTATTATTAGAAATTAAAAAATTAGGACGCCTACCTGTAGTTAATTTTGCAGCTGGTGGTGTTGCTACACCTGCTGACGCAGCGCTGATGATGCAATTGGGAGCTGATGGGGTGTTTGTTGGTTCTGGCATATTCAAATCAGACAACCCTGCTAAGTTTGCTCGTGCAATTGTAGAAGCAACTACTCATTATCAAGACTACAAATTAATTGCAGAGATATCTAAAGACCTGGGAACTGCTATGAAGGGGATTGAAATAGCAAGCCTTGCTCCAGAGTCTCGTATGCAAGAGCGTGGATGGTAATATGATGTCTAGCGTAACAATCGGTGTTCTTGGACTGCAGGGTGCAGTAAGGGAGCATGTAAATGCAATTGAAGCAAATGGTGCAAAATCCGTTGTGGTAAAGCATAAGGAACAGTTAGAAGAAATAGATGGCTTAATTCTTCCTGGCGGCGAAAGTACAACGATGCGCCGTTTAATTGATAAATATGATTTTATGGATAGTTTAAAGGAATTTGCTGAATCTGGTAAACCGATGTTTGGTACATGCGCTGGATTGATATTATTGGCAAATTCTATTGAAGGATATGATGAACCACATATCGGTGTAATGGATGTACATGTAGCAAGAAACTCATTTGGCAGACAAAAGGATAGCTTTGAAGCTGACTTGGATGTTGCTGGTGTAGCTGACGATTTTACAGCAGTGTTTATTCGTGCACCTCATATTATTTCAACAGGAGAAAATGTTGAGATTCTGGCAAAGCATGAGGATAGAATTGTTGCTGCAAGAGAAGGGCGATTTTTAGGGTGTTCTTTTCACCCAGAATTAACAGATGACCATCGTATGACTGGCTATTTCGTTAATATGGTAAAAGAAGCAAAGAACTAAGGATATTTTGATTGAAGTTTGTAAATAATTATAGTACGATGAAAAAAATCACTTATATATAAACTACATTGATAGGAAATAGTATCAGTATCATTATCCTTTAGAGAACTGGTGGTTGGTGCAAACCAGCGGATAAGATCTGTGAATCCATCCTTGAGTAAAAGCATGGAACGCTTTTTAAAGTCAGTAATTGCTTTCGGCTAAAAACCGTTATTTTCTTTAAAGTGGAAAGTTTTATGCTTTCAACTAGGGTGGCAACGCGGGTTAACTCTCGTCCCTTTTTGGGATGGGAGTTTTTTGTGTTTGAATTGTAAAGGAATCAGGTTGTTTTTATTAGGTGATCATCCATTTAAACGGAAAAAAGAAAGAGGGGGATACAGGCATGTTGGATATAAAGTTTGTTCGTGCCAATTTTGAACTTGTAAAACAGCAATTACAGCATAGAGGCGAAGATTTATCAGAACTGGATAATTTTGAAGAATTAGATACAAGAAGAAGAGAATTGATTATAGACGCTGAGAATTTAAAAAGCCGCAGAAATGAAGTTTCTCAACAAGTAGCTGTTTTAAAAAGGGAAAAAAAGGATGCAAATTCACTTATTGCTGAAATGCGAGAAGTGGGAGAGCAGATTAAAGGATTGGATGATGAACTGCGAGTAGTGGAAGAAAGACTACAAACAATCATGCTAAGCATTCCAAACCTTCCGCATGAAAGTGTTCCGGTAGGAGATACGGAAGATGATAATGTGGAAGTTAGAAAATGGGGAGAAATTCGAGAATTTTCCTTTGAACCGAAGCCACATTGGGATGTTGCAACAGATTTAGATTTACTAGATTTTGAACGCGCGGCAAAAGTGACAGGAAGCCGTTTTGTATTTTATAAAGGCCTGGGGGCAAGATTAGAAAGAGCTTTATTTAATTTTATGCTGGATTTGCATACAGAGGAACATGGCTATAAAGAAATTATACCTCCATTTTTAGTAAATAGAGCAAGTTTAACAGGAACAGGCCAATTGCCTAAGTTTGAAGAGGATGCATTTTTAATTGAAAAAGAGGATTATTTCTTAATTCCAACCTCTGAAGTGCCTGTTACGAATTTGCATCGGGATGAAATTTTAGATGGAGATAAGCTTCCGATTAAATATGCAGCATTTAGTGCAAATTTCCGTTCAGAGGCTGGATCGGCAGGTCGTGATACACGAGGATTAATAAGGCAGCATCAGTTTAACAAAGTGGAATTGGTGAAGTTTGTTAAACCAGAGGATTCATATGCAGAGTTAGAATCCCTGACAGCAAATGCAGAAAAGGTGCTGCAATTATTAAAACTGCCTTATCGAGTGTTGAGCATGTGTACAGGTGATTTAGGCTTTACAGCTGCTAAAAAGTATGATGTAGAAGTTTGGATCCCTAGCTATAATATGTATCGTGAGATTTCCTCTTGCAGCAATTTCGAAGCATTCCAGGCTAGACGCGCCAATATTAGATTCCGCAGAGAAGCAAAGGGAAAACCTGAGCATGTACATACATTAAATGGCTCAGGGCTTGCTATTGGCCGTACTGTTGCAGCTATATTAGAAAATTATCAACAAGCAGATGGCAGTGTGGTAATACCAGAGGTCCTTCGTCCATATATGGGAAATAGAGAGGTCATCTCCGCAAATTAATCAATTTATTTATAAAGGGAGAATTTTTTCTCCCTTTATAAACAAAAATATTGATTTTATTAAAAGTATATGATATATTATTTTTTGTCTGATGGAGGAATACCCAAGTCCGGCTGAAGGGATCGGTCTTGAAAACCGACAGGCGGGTCAAACCGCGCGGGGGTTCGAATCCCCCTTCCTCCTCCATAATTATTAAATCGCGCATAAACATTGGAGATATAAGGCTTACTATATTATATAGTAAGCCTTTTTGTTATATTTAAATAGAAAATAAAAAGGATAGACGGCAGAATCAATTTTCTGCTGCCTATCCTTTTTAGCATTTATCACCATTCAACAGTATATCTAAGGAGGATAAGAAAAATGAAAAATCTAGTTGGTAGAAACTTGTCTGTAAAAGCCTGATTGGTTTAACTAACAATCAGTGAGAATTAAGAAAAAATTTTACTGATTGAGGTTTCACTTTATGAGAGTTCTTTTTTGATATAGTATATTATCCTTTTTTTATATAATTTTGCTGCTGGCTTAAGATCCGCCCAATTTTTTCAATAATTGGTTCAATGGGATCTCCATCTGCCATTGCATCATATTCATTAATATTTAAGCGAAGAACAGGGCAGGCGGAAAAAGCATTTATCCATTTTTCATATCTTGTATGCATTTCTTTCCAATATTCAATAGGCGTTTGCTGCTCCATTGATCTCCCTCTTTTTTCAATGCGAAGCAGTATATCCTCTAATGAACCTTCTAAATAAATTAATAAGTCTGGATGAGGGAAGTATGGTGTCATCACCATTGCTTCAAATAGACTTGTATATGTTTCATAGTCTATTTGAGACATGGTTCCTTTTTCATAGTGCATTTTGGCAAATATCCCAGTATCTTCATAAATGGATCGGTCCTGAATAAATCCACCTCCATATTCAAATATTCTTTTTTGTTCTTTAAAGCGTTCAGCCAAAAAGTAAATTTGAAGATGAAAACTCCATCTGCTGAAGTCTTGGTAAAATTTATCTAAATATGGATTTGTGTCTACCTTTTCGAAGGATGTCCGAAATTGAAGCGCCTCAGAAAGAGCGTTGGTTAATGTTGATTTACCTACTCCTACTGTTCCTGCAATTGTAATAACAGCATTGTTAGGAATATTATATTTATTCTTTAGATTCATCTGTATATGCTCCTATATTTAAAGTATCTTTTATTTTTGTAATAATAAATTTTAGGTCCTCTTTATTTTGAATAAAATCAAGAGTGTCTCCGTTAAAAGTTAATACTGGTATATGAGGATGCTTCTGTTTGAAATCACCCATCACTTCTTCATAATCAGAAGAAAGCTGCTCTAAGTAGAGAGAGCTTATATTTTTTTCGATATCTCTATCTCTTTTTTTTATGCGTTTAATGATTGTTTCCAAACTAGCGTGTAAATAAACGATAATATTTGGTGTAGGCAAGTCTTCTCTAAGCACATCATAAATTCTGATGTATTTAGAAAGTTCTTTTTCTTGTAATGATCTTTTAGCAAATATTAAGTTTTTCATTATATGATAATCTGCAATAACAGGAATTTTTTTATTTAAATAGTGAGTATTTATATCATTTAACTGTTTATAGCGATTGCATAAAAAAAACATCTCAGTTTGGAAGCTCCACTCATCAATATTTTCGTAAAATTTTCCTAAAAAGGGGTTCTCCTCGACGATTTCTTTTAGCAAATAATATTGGAAGTGTTCAGAAAGCAATTTAGCTAAAGATGTTTTTCCAACGCCAATTGGTCCTTCTACAGTAATAAAAGGGATATTATTCATTGCTTGTCCACCTGTTCTTTATAAAAAATAGTTTATATAATAAATGACACAAATGCCATTTTAACATATGAAGCGCTCTTAGGACATACACATAATTATTTATTGCATGCATGCATGTATGTTTGCTTTGCTTCAATTTTACAAAACATTATCTTTGCATTTTTTGTATAAGAAAGGCGGTTAATTTATAAATACAAAAAATGAGTGGTTTGCTGTAAGTGTTGTTCATTCAAAAATAAAAACTACCTCTTTATTTAAGGCAGCTTTTAAAAAATAATATTATGCTCTTTTAGTGACTTGGAAGTTGTCGATAATTAAGAGCCAATTTTGCGGGAAAGGCAACCCCAGTTTCCAATAGCTCATTCCTCTGAGCTTTAATTCTTTTATCAAATTAAATTTTGCTTGGATCGATCTGGCATCTTCAAACCACACCTCATGCAATTTTCCGCTGCTGTCTGTATACTTAAAGTAAGGTGCTTGTGCCTTGTCATCATAAAGTATTGCTGTATTATTTGCGCTAGCCAATTGAATGGCGGCTTGTGGACTAAGAGCCTTGGCGATAGTTCCTTGTGCAAAAGGGAGAGTCCAATCATATCCATATAAATTTTGACCCATTAATATTTTGGATGAAGGTATTTCTGACACTGCATATTCTAAGACATTTCTAACTGGTCCAATGGGAGAAACAGCCATGGCAGGACCGCCGCTATACCCCCATTCATATGTCATAATGACAACAAAATCGACAATTTCTCCATGCGCCTTATAGTCATGTGCCTCATACCATCTCCCCTTTTGATCTGCACTCGTTTTAGGAGCAAGGGCGGTAGAGACTAGCCATCCTTCATTTGAAAAACGAGTTTTTGCTTTTCTTAAGAAATCATTATAATTTGTTTTATCCTCAGGACGTAAGTATTCAAAATCAAAATGGATATCCTTAAAGCCATATTTTTTTGCAGTGGCCACAATAGTATTTAAAAATTTATCTTGAATATTCATATCATTTAAGAGAATTCTCCCTAATTCATCACTAAATTGATCGTTTTCTTGGTTTGTAATCACCATCATTAAAACATTATTATTGTTTGCGGCAATAACAGGAAAGCTGTTTAATAGTGGCTCCTTCAGCGATCCATCCCTAAGGGCTTGAAAGCTAAATGGAGCTAAGTATGTTAAGTAAGGAGCTGCTTGCCTTGCACTTGTTTCTAAAATGGGTGCTACGGCTGTTCCCCTTGGTTCTACATAGGCATTAAATTCTGCAGCTGATTTTTGTTTTTGCGGTATATATAAGCGTAAACCAATGGATAATGGCTGGTTTATTGGTATTCTGTTAATAGACGCTAAACTTTGGTAGGAAATATTAAACTTTTGGGAAATAGACCAAAGTGTATCGCCAGCCTGCACCCAATAAAAGCTGCCAATGATAGGGATAACTAGCGCTTGGCCAATTACAAGCTGATTAGGGTTGGGAAGGTCATTGGCCTCTATTAGATCATTTACAGTAGTGCTGTAGGCCTGTGCAATACCTGTTAAAGACTGGTTGCTTTCTACAACATGTATTTGCATAATAATTCCCTCCTCTCATTAAACACAGTTATGATTATATTTTATGAGAAGAGGCGGCTGCTCATGATAAATCTTTTTTATAAGTAAATAATTTTGCATTCATAACGTTTTTCATCATAGTAAGTGCGTAATGATTATCCTCTTCATCTACTGAAGCAAGGCAATTTTCTGGCACTATTAGCGAATAGTCACGCATGTAAGCATCATTGGCGGTAAAAAGCACGCAAATATTTCCGGCAATTCCAGTAAGGATAAGCGTGTCTACTTTCAACTGCTGCAAGAGAGTATTTAGTGCTGTACCATAGAATGCAGAGTGTTTCGGTTTTATTAAAAAATAATCAGTGTCTGTTGGCTTTATTTTATCAAGAATTGGTGCGCTTATTTCATTTTGACAATAATTAAGGATGCTTTCTATATCTGCTTTCCATAACTTATAATGGTCATTAATATAAATAACTGGAATGTCCTTTTGTAAGCAATCTTGCTTTAAAGAAAGAATGGAATCTGAAATTTTATTTGCCTTTTCTGCTAATATTGTTCCATGCTTAAATTGAAAGTCATTAATCATATCAATCACTAACATGGCCATTTTATGTGGACTTTTCATTTTTACCTCCTTTCCTAGTATCTTTGTATAAATAAATCTTGTACTAGTTTAAGTAATTTTTGAAAAATAATAAGCAAAATGTTTTGTTTGCTTGTTTATCATTATTTAATAGGCTTTTGCCTTCCATTTAAGGGAATTTAAGAAAAATGAAAGATTCAAGCGGCAAAAATTTGCTGAGTAAAAGTTTGACTGGTTCCGCTTGCGATTATTGGGGGATGCAGAAAATATTCACATGAATAAAGTTTTACTTTATTTAATAAATGAAGAAGGTGTTTTTTTTTATGGATGTTAAAAATCATAGCTATTTTATGCAGATGGCTATTGAAGAGGCAAAAAAGGCAGGGGAAGCTCTTGAAGTTCCAATTGGGGCAGTAATTGTGCTAGATGGAGAGGTAATCGCAAGTGCTCATAATTTGCGCGAAACAGATCAAACGGCGATAGCCCATGCAGAATTATTGGCGATTGATGAAGCATGTAAAAAAATGGGGACATGGAGATTAGAAAATGCAGTTTTATATGTTACATTAGAGCCATGTGCTATGTGTTCAGGAGCAATTATTCTTTCTCGAATTGCTAAAGTGGTTTATGGCGCAAGTGATCCAAAGGGAGGATGCGCTGGAACTTTTATGAACTTGCTTCAGGATGATCGCTTTAATCATCAAAGTGAAGTGATCGCAGGAGTAATGGAAGAGGAATGTGGAAGATTGCTTACAACCTTTTTTAAGGAACTACGTTTGCAAAAAAAAACTAAAAAAAATAAAATCCAATAATTTACAGTTTATAAATATTGCTTTTTCATTCTTTTATCAGTATAATTATGAATGTGTCTTATATGACACTTTAAATTATGGTATCAATTTTGTCGTGCTAGGCGGGGAGGTAGCGGTGCCCTGTACTCGCAATCCGCTCTAGCGAGGCTGAATTCCTTTCTGAGGCTAGTATCCTGTAGGGTCTGCCTTAAGCAAGTGGTGTTGACGTCCGGGTCCTGCGCAATGGGAATCCATGAACCATGTCAGGTCCGGAAGGAAGCAGCATTAAGTGGACACCCCCATGTGCCGCAGGGGAACCTGGGCCGAGCTAACTACTTAAGTAACGCTTATGGGTGCTAGTCGAAGAAAGGTGCACGGCAGTTATATATTACATATAAAAACTCATTCATTAACGAATGAGTTTTTTTGTATATTGATCAATAATACTTATCTTGAGATATGTAAAATTAATGATGGATAAGCTATAATAAGCATTGAAATAAGCTTAGGGGGCGAATGAATGAATTATCAAGCATTATACCGTGTTTGGCGGCCTCAGCAATTTATTGATGTTGTAGGTCAAGAACATATAACTAAAACATTGCAAAATGCCCTTCTTCAACAAAAAATTTCCCATGCCTATCTTTTTTCTGGACCAAGAGGGACCGGGAAAACAAGTGCAGCTAAAATATTAGCGAAGGCGGTTAACTGTGAAAGAGCACCAATTGCTGAACCATGCAATGAATGTGCAGCTTGTAAAGGAATTACAGATGGCAGCATTCCGGATGTAATTGAAATAGATGCGGCGTCAAATAATGGAGTAGAGGAAATAAGAGATATTAGAGATAAGGTAAAATATGCTCCAAGTTCCGTTCCATATAAAGTTTATATCATTGATGAAGTGCATATGCTTTCAATAGGAGCTTTTAATGCGCTGCTTAAAACTTTAGAAGAACCCCCTAAACATGTTATCTTTATATTAGCCACAACGGAACCTCATAAAATTCCATTAACAATTATTTCTAGATGTCAACGGTTTGATTTTAGAAGAATTACAGCACAGTCTATTGTAAAAAGAATGAGTCTTATTATTCAAGAGTCGGGACTTTCCTGTGAAGAAACGGCATTACAGATGATTGCAAGGGCTGCTGATGGAGGAATGAGGGATGCACTTAGTTTACTAGATCAAGCGATTTCTTATAGTGAAGAAACAGTCACAGTAGAGGATGCGCTGACAGTAACAGGAGCTGTATCACAAGGCTTTTTAAATAAATTGGCAAAAGCAATTTATAATAATGATGCGGTTTTGGGCTTGCAGTCCTTAGAAGAGTTGCTTCTTGCTGGAAAAGACCCTGGACGATTTATAGAAGATTTTATTTTCTTTTATCGGGACATGCTCTTATATAAGACAGCACCAAATTTAGAGGAGTCCCTAGAAAGAGTATTATTGGACGATGAATTTAAAGAATTAGCGGAAATTTATGAGCATGGGCAAATTTACGAGATAATAAATTTGCTAAATAAAACGCAGCAGGATATGCGTTGGACAAATCATCCAAGAATATTTCTTGAGGTTGCAATAGTAAAGCTAGCGCAAGTAGAAACAGAAGCTCCTATGGAAAAAACAAATTCTTCTGTTGAGGAAGTCCAAAATCTGATGGGGAAAATAAACCTTCTTGAGAATGAACTTGCTAATCTCAAACAAAATGGCTTAGCAGTTCGCAATGAAGAAGCGGCGCCCCAAAAGAAAATGCGTACAAATCGCAAAGGCTTTCAAGCGCCTGTCGGAAGAATAAATGAAGTATTAAAGGCGGCCTCCAAGACAGAATTGCAGTCCATTAAAAGTAATTGGGCGAATATGCTAAACAAGCTAATACAAAATCAAATGAGATCTCAAGCTGCATTATTGAATGAAGCAGAACCTGTAGCAGCGTCTAGTGATTCCATTGTGATTAAATTTAAATACGAAATTCACTGTCAAATGGCATTAGATAATGTTAAATTTATAGAGACTATTAAAAATTCAATGTATCAGCTAATTGGGAAAAGTTATCAAATAGTTGGGGTTCCTGAAGAGCAGTGGCTGCAAATAAGGGAAGAATTTTTAAATAGCTCCCATCATTTGAACTCATCAGATACAGAAACTGCTAATCAGGCAAAGGAAGAACCGATTGTAGAGGAAGCAATAAAATTATTTGGCGAAGAATTGTTAGAAATCAAAGAGTAAGCATTAATTAACATATATAATCATATGTAATGCAGGGGAATAATAATATCTAACAATTATATATAAATTTAAATTATTGGAGGTAATATTATGCGTGGAATGGGTAATATGCAAAATATGATGAAACAAATGCAAAAGATGCAGAAAAAAATGGCTGAGGCACAAGAAGAACTAGGAGAAAAAACAATTGAAGGTACTGCTGGCGGCGGTATGGTGACAGTTGTGGTAACAGGACATAAAGAAATTGTAGAAGTGAAGATTAAGGAAGAGGTTGTAGATCCAGAAGATGTGGAAATGCTACAAGATCTTGTTCTTGCAGCTACCAATGATGCGTTAAAAAAAGCTGATGAACTTACAAATGCAACAATGGGACAATTCACAAAAGGGATGAATCTTCCTGGAATGTTCTAAGGAGGAAAATAATGCACTATCCTGAACCAATATCAAAACTTATTGACAGCTTTATGAAATTGCCAGGTATCGGTCCTAAAACGGCTGCCAGACTGGCTTTTTTTGTATTAAATATGAAAGAAGATACTGTATTAGACTTTGCAAAAGCTCTGGTCAATGCAAAAAGAAATTTAACTTATTGTTCTGTGTGTGGCCATATTACAGATCAAGACCCTTGTTTTATATGTGAAGATAGCAGAAGAAACAGGAAAGTCATTTGTGTTGTACAAGATCCTAAGGATGTTATCGCGATGGAAAAAATGAAGGAATATAATGGGTTATACCATGTATTGCATGGCGCAATTTCTCCAATGGATGGAATTGGTCCAGAGGACATTAATGTACCAACATTGATCAAACGATTACAGGAAGAAGATGTGGAAGAGGTTATTATGGCAACAAACCCTAATATTGAGGGCGAAGCTACTGCCATGTATATTTCAAGACTCTTAAAGCCTTCAGGAATTAAAATTACCCGCATCGCCCACGGTCTACCAGTTGGCGGAGATTTGGAGTATGCTGATGAAGTGACTCTTTCTAAAGCATTAGAAGGCAGAAGAGAAGTTTAAAAAATGGAGGATTAATGAAATGCTTTTTCGCCGAAAAGGAAAATTAAGAAAAGAATTCGATGAAAAATTATTAATCCAATTTAGCAATATGAAAAAAGATTGGTTAAATGATAAATCGTTGTTGGATAAAAGTTTTGATCCTTCAGATGAAGTGATTTGTGCTGCGAGATTAACAGAAGCTAAATATTTTTTTCTTTTTAAAGAGGCAAAAGAAAGAAGAATTACTTTAAGATAAGCTTAAAGTAATTCTTCTTTTCAGTTCTATATAATAAGCAAATAACATAATTATTAGTACAAGTTCTTTCGAGGGAGAGGGTGTATAATTTGAATCCCGTGATAATCATTTCTATTGTAACAGGGCTAATTATTATTTTGCTTATTATTGGAACACCAATTAAACCTTTACGGATAATTGGACAGGGAGTAATAAAAATAGTAATAGGGGCTTTGTTTTTATTCTTTTTAAATGTATTTGGAAATAATTACGGGCTACATGTACCTATTAATTTTGCAACGTCTAGTATCTCTGGGATTTTGGGGATTCCAGGTGTAATTGCTTTAGTTGCTATTCAGAAATATGTTCTGTAGTTTATCTTGTTTTTCCTATATTTAGAAGATTTTCGTTTTTGGGGTTTGAAATGAGAGGATATTTTTTGAAAGGGCGTTCTTGATAGTTATTGTATTAAGGTAGAGGAAATTTTATTTTCTTAATTAAAAAGCAAATAAAAGTTGAGAGATGCCAGGCTTATAAAAAAGGCCTGTTTTTTTTGTCTGTTCTTATTAGCCATAATAACTAGGCTTCTTACAGGGGATTGTAACTTAAAAATTAATAAGGTGGATTTTTTCTATATTTTGAAGATGTAATGAAAAAATATAGAAATTATGTTGACTTTTTATATTTATGCTGATAATATTTAAAGGGTCGCAGAGATGAGACAATAAAGATTAAAAAAGTATTTGACACTCTTTAGATACTGTGTTAATATATAAAAGTTGCTTCTTGCAACAATGGTTAAATTGCTCTTTGAAAACTGAACAAACAAAACGTCAACAATATTCGTTTTATAACCCTCGTTATGAAACGAAAAAAACAAGTAACAAAAAGCTAGAGTTTAGCATGAGCTAATCTTACTCTTTATTGGAGAGTTTGATCCTGGCTCAGGACGAACGCTGGCGGCGTGCCTAATACATGCAAGTCGAGCGGACTTA
>Ga0182742_1003128_pt1 | contig 16741 bp, 17 predicted proteins | sample eDN5th37CBELigMG_FD_128880 | JGI IMG/M metagenome (GOLD analysis project Ga0182742, IMG submission 128880) | Enriched Miracle-Growth compost microbial communities from Emeryville, California, USA - eDNA 5th pass 37_C BE-Lig MG (version 2)... ...
CGCAGAGCGTTCTCTATGGCGGCACGCACGATCTCATCACGCGGGACTTCGCAAAGTTCGGCCTGACTTTCGACTTCATCGACGCGGACGATGCGGGCTCATGGAAAGCGAAGCTCCGGCCGAACACGAAGGCGATCTATGTCGAGGCGATGACGAACCCGTTGCTGGACGTCGCGGACCTGCGGAGCGTCGTGAAGTTTGCGCGGGAACATGGGCTCGTTTCGATCATCGACAACACATTTGCGACGCCGGTGAATTTTCAGCCGGTGCGAGCCGGGTTCGATCTGTGCCTGCACAGCGCGACGAAGTACCTCAACGGGCACGCGGATATCGTGGGTGGTGCGATCGCGGGGCGAGCGGAGCTCGTGGAGAAGATCCGGCACAAGCTCAATCACCTCGGTGGCAGCATGGACCCGCACGCGGCTTTCCTGTTGAACCGCGGACTGAAGACGCTGGCGCTGAGAGTTCGGCACCAGAACCAGAGCACGCTGGGGATCGCGCAGTTCCTGCGGTCCCACCCGGCCGTTGCGCGCGTCAACTATGCGGGGCTTGAGGATCATCCGCGGCATGCGCGCGCACGGGAGCTTTTCTCAGGCTTTGGCGGAGTGCTGAGCTTCGAGCTGCGCGGGACGGCGGAAGAGGCGGATGCGTTCATGCGGCGAACGACGATTCCTGTCATCGCGCCGAGCCTGGGCGGCACGGAGACGCTGCTCACGCGGCCCGCGAGCACCTCGCACGCAGGTTTGTCGCGCGAAGAGCGGATGCGCATTGGCATTGCCGATGGGCTTATCCGGATGTCGGTCGGCATCGAAGACACGGACGAGCTGATCGAGGACCTGGGCAACGCGCTCAAATAGCGGCGGGAGGTTCCGCAGCGGCGCCGGGGGGCACTGTCGCGACCGGAAGAAGAGCGTCACGCTCTCGGCTGAAGGCGATCGCGTATTGCTTAAGGCGGCAGGAGCCGCGTAACGCTGAAGGCGGCAGAGCCGCTTAACGCTGAAGGCGGCAGAGCCGCTTAACGCGGTTGCGAGACCCGCGCTCCCTTACCGACGCGAAGGGAATTCCCAGCGTAACGCTACGAGCGCAGCCATCAAGCGCGTGGCCACGGCGGCCGCGCGGTGTGCCGGCTGCCGATGCTCGCGCTCGTACGCGCGTTCAGTGACTCTGATGAACCCGCCGTGATCTCTCGCTTCACCGTCCACACGCTTTTCACCATCCGCCTGCGAGGGCGCTTGCGGCGCCTCAGTCAGCGTGATCCGGAGCGCGACTTCTTCCCGCTCCGCCACGACTGGATAAGGTCTCAGCGGATACCCCGGATGCATCGCGGCGCCTTGGACCAGCCGCACGATGCACTCGTCCGCTGACTCGCCATCGAGCAGCGGCACGCCGCGCGACGCGTCGGACTGCGCCAGGTATCCGAACTCCTCGGCGTAGCCGCCCGCGAGATAGGAGTTGTGGTCGGCCTCGATCTCCTGGCCGACGCGCAGCAGGCGGTGGGTCCAGTCGGGGAAGTAGCGCCGGTATTCGTCTGTCCCCGGATGCGCGCTCGATTGGAGGTGCACGGCCGCACTCCCGAATCACCATGCTTCGCTGGGGTATGCGCCCGCGCGCGGGCGCAAGTCAATTGGTCTCGGGCATCGACCTCGTGAATCGTCGCAAGCAGCTCGCTCGAACTGGCTGCTCAGCTCGGCTTCGCGGCTCCCTCTAACTCGCCTCGTCGACCGGCGCGGCAGCTCCGCCCGAGCCTGCCCTGCCGCCGCGGCAGCGAACGCCGCCCGACGTCGACCGCGATCCGCACTCCGCCTGCCACAGCCGGTGGCAATGAAGATGCAGGATGATCGAGCTCTCGTTGCGCGGATCCGTGAGCTCGTACTCGACCTGCTGCGGCGTAATGGCATCACCGCAGGCACTGCACACGTGGTTGCGCCCGAATCCGGCGTACAGATCCGTGACGACGCGGCTGGGCAGCTGCCCTTCCTCGATCCGGCGACGCACGCGCCGTCGCAGCTCCTCACCCGGCGAAACCAAGATGTTCTGATTCACTAATCACTCCAGCCTTTGAACCGGGATGCCGTAAGTCCCATCGCGTCGCGCGAGCGATGCGCCTCCGTTCCCGGTGACGTATTTGAGGCGATGGGGATCACCTCCGCAATATGTCGCCTACCGACGTCGAGACGGGCCGCGCCCACGCCGACGCTCGGCCACGCCTGGCCAGGGCCGTCGGCGAAAGCTCGGCCACCAAAGCTCTGCCTCCCTGACGTTTCCTGGGGGCCCTCGCTTCTAAATAGGAATGGTTCGCGTTATTGTTCGCATCCGGTCTCCCTTCGCCGAGCTTGGTCGACAACATGAAAAACCGTTCCAGGACATGCCTGATGTCCTGCTCTTTCAGCCTCTTAGCCTCCACCCCCCTCCTCGCCCTGGCCGTAGATGCCACGAGCGAGGCGCCCGCCACAGTCCTCATCACCGCCCAGCGGGAGGAGCGGACGAGCCGTGGCGCGACGGGCCTGGACCTCGACATCAAGGAGACGCCGCAGTCCATCAGCGTGGTCACCTCCGAGCTCATGGATAACTACGGCGCCACGAACCTCAACGACGCCCTGCGCCTTGCCACGGGCATCAACGTCGAGGAGTGGGAAACCAATCGGACGAACTACGTTGCGCGCGGCTTCGAGATCAAGAACACGCAGATCGACGGCGTCGGCCTGCCAAACAACTGGGGCATCGTCACCGGCGCGATGGATGCCTTCGGCTACGAAAAGCTCGAAGTGATTCGCGGCGCGAACGGCCTGCTCACCGGAGTCGGCAACAGCTCAGGCACGATCAACTACGTTCGCAAGCGCCCCACCAACAACCGGCAGGGCTCCTTCGCCGTCGAAGGCGGCTCCTGGAGCACCAAGCGCGTGCAGGCCGATTACTCGACGCCGCTCACGGACGATGGCGTGTGGGCCGGTCGCGTGATCGTTGCGTACGAGGACGGCGACTCATGGCTGCGCGGCCTCAGCAACGATCGCACGTTCGTGTACGGCGTCGTCGATGGCCAGATCGGCGAGCGAACGACGCTAGCCGTCGGGTACAGCTACCAGACGACGAACACGGACGGAAACATGTGGGGCGCGCTCACATTCACGAACAGCGACGGCACGCAGGCCGAGTGGAGCCGCAGCGCCTCGACGACGCAGGACTGGACGCTCTGGGACACGGTCAACCAGAACGCGTTCGCCGAGCTCACTTTCGCGCTCAGCGACGACTGGTCGCTCAGGGCCACCTACAACTACCGCTCGCAGAACGAAGACGACAAGCTGTTCTTCACCTACGCGCCCGCGGGCCTCGACCCCGTGAACCACACCGGGCTCTTCGGCTGGCCCGGCAAGTTCGAGGGCAACGAGCACGCCCATCTCGGCGACATCTCGCTGAGCGGCCGCTTCCAGGCGTTCGGGCGCCAACATGAAGCGCTGTTCGGCGTGAGCCATGCGGCGAGCATGGGCATTCTTTACGAGTTCGATGTCACGGGCGATCCCGCCTTCGGCGAGCTGCCGGCATTTCCGTACGCCGGCAATGCCACGAACGAACCGGTGTGGGGGCCAAGAGGCATCAGCAATGAAACCGATCAGCGCCTGCGGCGTGCATACGGTGCCACGCGCCTGGCGCTCAGCGATCGCGTGAAGCTGATCGCGGGATTCAACTGGGCCGAATATCACCGCGACGGAGTGTCCACGCTTCCGTTCGACCAGACGGAGCGCGAGATCAGTCCCTACGGCGGAGTTACGGTGGACATCACCGACCGCGTGCTGGCCTACGCCAGTTACTCCGACATCTACCAGCCGCAGGATTACTACGACATCAACGACAACTATCTCGATCCCTCCAAGGGAAAGAACTACGAGATCGGGGTGAAGACGAGCTGGGCCGACGGCCAGGTGCTGGCGACGTTTGCGCTGTTCACCGCCGAGCAGAAGGGCCTCGGCACCTACGCGGGATTGAACAGCAACGGCAACTACTACTACGTCGGCATGGACATCGAGTCCAAGGGAGCGGAGCTCGAGGTGGCCGGCAAGCTGGGACAGTGGGGTGAGATCGTGTTGGGCGTCACCTCGCTGAAGCTCGAGGACATGGATGGCGAGAAGGCCTACGAGTGGGTGCCGCGGAACACGGCAAACCTCGCCATCAGCTCACGCATACCGAACCTGCCGAAGCTCACGCTGGGCGCGAGCGGGCGATGGCAGAGCAGCACCTCGAATGTCGATGGCTACTCGGGCGGCACTGTGCGCCAGGACTCGTACGCCACGCTGAATCTGTTCGGGCGCTGGAGCCTGACGGATCAGGCGAGCGTTCGCGCCAACGTGAACAACGTTACGGACGAGAAGTACATCGCGAGCCTGTACCAGGTAGGGTTCTACGGCGCCCCGCGCAACTACTCGCTGAGCGTCGACTACAGGTTCTGATCGTCCACGCCGCTTCCGGAAGCGGCGTTACCCGGAAGAGCAGGTGCGGTGGCTGTGAATGCGGCCACCAACCTCGCCGCCGGCCGACACGCGCGGGCGACACGCTCGGGCCGACGCGCTCGGGCCGACGCGCTCGGGCCGACGCGCTCGGGCAAAGTCACACCGGCTTCGGCTGGTCCTCCAGCGGGCCGGTCTGGCGCGTCCGGCGACGAACCCTCTCCAACCGCCTCGCAAGCTTTTCCCGGCTCGCCGCGACGTTTTCGTGGATCTGCTTGACGGCGACGCTCGTCGCCGCCGCCGCGTACTGCCGTTCCTTCGCCGCTCCGATCTTGAGGCAGATCACGAGCTCGGTCAGCTCAAGGTCATCGAGGGGCACGGACGTCGACATGCCCCGCATGGTCGCGCTGCAATGCGGTGTCGATCCAGCCAGTAAGAATCTCGAACACTACTGGATGACGGCCACGCTGGATGACGGCCACGACTGAACTCGCCTGAATGACGACCGCGCTGCTCGCGGCGCGAACGACCTCCCGCCGCGAGCAGCAGGGATGCGCACGAACCGCGCGCCTTATGCCGGCGCGGCCCCCGAGAACTTCATCTGAATGGACCCGCGACGCTCGAGGAACTTCCACACGCCGTTCTCGCGAACGAAGCGATCCCTGAACTCGCCGAACCAGATGGGCCCCTGCGACACATAAGGCGGCTTGCCCTCCGCCGGCGGCGTGGTCGAAATCATCGTGAGATACGAGATCCCGCTGGCGGAGTCGCGGCTCTCCACATCGATCGTCACGTTCGTGGCGAGGTGCTTCGTCAGCAGGGTCTTCGGGCGCGTGAGGAGCGAGGCGCGGATCGTCTCGCGTCCCTGGATGACCTGGTCCGGCATCATCGGGCGGGCCATCGAGCCGTTCTCGGCGAAACAATCCGCCGCGGCGCTCATGTCGCCAAGATCGAGCGCTCGCGAGTACACGTACACGAGGCGCTCGCAGGCTCGTTCGATTTCGATACGCTCGGCGGCGCTGAGCGGTTCGGCCATGGTGGTCTCCTTCGACTGTCGTTCGCTATGAATTCGGCAGGCTGGGCGAGTCGGGCATCAGCCTGGCGGCACACCCGCGTTCGCGGTGCGCTCGGTGCTCATGGTGCGCTCCGAACCCGCGGTGAGTCCGGGTTCATGGTGCGCTCCGGGCTCGCGATGAGCTCCGGATTTCACGGTGCGCTCCGGGCGCGCGATGAGCTCCGGATTCACGGTGCGCTCCGGGCGCGCGATGAGCTCCGGATTCACGGTGCGCTCCGGGCGCGCGTCGGGCTCGGGCACCGGGCTCATGGTGGCGCCGGACTCGCGGCAGGCGCCGCACTCGGGGTGGGCTCCGGACTCGCGGCAGACTCGGCGCTCGCGAGGGGCTCCAGGTCCGCGGGAGGCAACGGCGGCCGCCCGAGAATCATGTCCGCCGCCTTCTCCGCAATCATCACGACGGCGGCGTTCGTGTTCCCGCCGATGATGCGCGGGAATACCGACGCATCGGCCACGCGCAAGCCTTCGAGCCCCGCCACTCGCAACTCCGGATCCACCACCGCCATGGGATCCGTGCCCATCCGGCAAGTGCTCACCGGATGATGCACGGTGTACGCCTGCGCGCGGATGTACTCGACGATCTCTTCGTCACTCTGCGCGGACGCACCCGGCGCCGTCTCCGTCGCGCGATACGGCGCGAAAGCCGGCGCCGCGAACACCTTCCGCACGAGGCGCAGCCCGCGAACGAGCGGCTCCACGTCGCGCGGATCGGAAAGCAGGTTCGGATCGATGAGCGGCGCCACGAACGGATCCGCGCTCGCGAGCGTGAGGCGGCCACGACTGAGCGGATACAGCCCCACCGGGCTGATCGCATACCCGTGCCCGATCGGAAACGGAAACGACGGCGATGGCCGCCGCGCCGACTGAAAGACGAGCTGCACATCCGGCCGGTCGAGCCCCGGCACAGTCTTCACGAACGCAGCCGACTCGAAGATGTTGTTCGCCAGCGGCCCGCTCCTGAAAAGCGCGTACTCGGCGAGGTTCAGGAGATTGCGCGGCATGGCGCGCCAGGAAATGCCGTACGACGCCGGATGCTCCGTGCTCATGTGCACGGGGCTCGCCATGTGGTCGTGAAGGTTGCGCCCCACTCCCGGAAGGTGATGACGCACTTCGATGCCGACGGACTGGAGATGCTCGCCATCTCCGATGCCGGAAAGCAGGAGAAGTTGCGGGGATTGAATCGCGCCGGATGTCAGCACGATTTCCCGACGCGCCCTCACCGTCACCATCCCACTCGGCGTGCGCGCTTCAACGCCGACGGCGCGCCGGCCTTCGAGCAGTACGCGAGTGGCGTGCGCTCCGGTCAGCACGGTGAGGTTCGGGCGCTTCATCGCCGGATACAGCAGCGCGCGCGCCGTCGTTTCACGAACGCCGCCGCGAATGGCGACCTGTCGCAGCCCCATGCCTTCGGAGTCGGCACCGTTGAGGTCCGCGCTCGCCTTGAAGCCCAGGCTCGCGAGCGCGTCGAAGAAGGCGAAGTTGAGCCGGTTGGGCCGGGTGATATTGCGGATCCGGATCGGCCCGCCACGGCCGTGATACACCGAGGGCCCGAAGCTCTCGTTGTCCTCGCTCTTGCAGAAGTACGGGAGCACCTCGCGGTAGCTCCACCCGGGCGCGCCGTTCGCCGCCCAGTCGTCGTAGTCCCGCGGATGGCCGCGGAAGTACACCATCCCGTTGATGAGCGCGGACCCGCCAAGCCCGCGTCCGCGCGGATACGGGATGCGACGTCCGTTCAGGTTCGCCTGCGGGACGGACTGGAATCGCCAGTTGAGGTCGGCGGACCGCTGCGCCAGGACGATGGCGCCGGGAATGTCGACGTAGAGGCTTTTTCCCGAGCCGCCCGCCTCAAGAAGGCAGACGCGATGGCCCGGATGCTCGGAGAGACGGGCGGCGAGCACGCACCCTGCCGTGCCACCCCCCACGACGACGAAATCGAATGCCCCTTCGGGATCCCCCATGGCGCGCGAGATTAACACTGCGCGCGGATTCACCGGAGGCGGTAACGAGAAATCCCCTGCGGCAGCTCAAGGCCGCGCCCCCCGCGGCCCCGAGGCTGATGGCCGGTGTTACCAGCCGCTGCGGAACTTCCGCTTCTCCTTGCCGGACTCCTTCGCCTCCTTCTCGGCCCGCTCCTTGTAGCCCGGCTCGTACTCGGCGGACTTCACGAAGTACACCGGATGATCGCAAGCCTTGTACTTGCTGCAATACTTCTTCCAGTTCTTCGCGTGTTCCGGCGGGACGTGCAGGTACAGCGTCTCGACCTTGCCGGGCACGGCGGGCGGCTCGATGAACATCGGCTGCTCATAAACGAGCGCCGGTGTCGCCTTGCTCGTGGCCATGGCGAGGCGGCCATAGACGCCCGGTTTGACCGGCTCCGTAATCGTCGCGACCGTGTCGGCCGCACCCGCGAGGGGCGACGCCGTGATCGCTACGAATGTCGCAAGCGCGACTGTCCTCAACGCATTCATCTTCGATACTCCCATACATCAACGTGCACCGGGGGGAGATGCACGGCGCGAACTATGCATCGGAGATCACGACGTTTGAACGCATGACGGACATGATGTTTTCTCTTTCGTGAATTGAATCGCAATCACCCAAATTATGTGCAGCTTGCGAGCTGCACCGGAATGCACGGCCGTCGCAAGGTTGCGTCATTTTCGGGGCGTGCCTCGCAACCTGTTCCGTGGCGTCAAAGTTCAATTCCCGCGCAGCCGGTTGCGCGCGAAACCGGGAGCCGCTAGTGACACGCACGCGGCCCGCAAAGAAAAAGGCGCGCGACCTTCGCCGCGCGCCCTTTCCCTCATGGCCTTTTTCTGGCCGGCTCGCTCTTACACGAGCGATTTCTTGAATATGTCGAGCATCCGGCCCCATGCCTTGTCGGCCTGCGCCTGGTCGTACGCGCGGGAGTCCGGCGGAACCCAGCCGTGCTGCGCGGGATACACCTCGATCTCAGCAGGCAGCTTCGCGGCGGCGAACGCTTCGCGCAGCTTGTCCTTCGAAGTGGGATCCTGCTTGTCGTCGTTCTCGGCGATCGCGATCAGGAAGCTCGCCTTCATCTTCGGCACCAGGAGGTGCGGGCTGTCCGGCGCATTCGTGGTGAGCCCACCGCCGTGGAACGACGCCGCCGCGCCGACGCGCTCGGGCACGGCCGCCGCGGTACGCATCACGATCGGGCCACCCATGCAGTAGCCGGTGGTGCCGATCTTTTTCTTCTTGTCCACGGAAGACTGCTGGTCCAGCCACGCGATGAAGGCCTTCGCATCGGTGGTCTGCGTGGTGGCATTCAGCGACTGCGCGAGCGACATGAGCTGATTGCGGGTTTCGGGATTGCTGAAGGCGTTCGCCACGTCCGCCGGCGCGGTCGGCGCCTTCTGCTTGCGGTAGAACGGATTCACCGTGAGCACCGCGTAGCCCGACTCCGCGAGCCTCCGGCCCATCGCCTTGAACGCGGGGCGAAGGCCGAAGATGTCCGGCCACACGAGCACCGCGGGTGCCGTGCCGGATGCCGGATGCACGAAGTAGGCATCGCAGGTGCCATCGGGCGTCTTGATGCTGACATCCGACTCCTTGACCTCGGCCGCATTCGCGACCGGCGGCAGCAGGGACATCAGGCCCGCGCCGAGGGTCAGCGCTCCGAAGGATCGCCGGGACATTCCCGACTTGAGCTCATATTCGACCAAGTCGTTAAACGTGTCGTTGTCGCACATGTGCTGTTCCCGATTGCCAGTGAAATTGGTGGCCCGCGTGGGGCGGCCGCGCAGGGTTTCCCGAGCTGCAGTCCGCAGGGGCGCAGCATGTTGCTCCCGGCCCGTTGCAAGCCGCAACCGCGCTCGCGATGGCGGCTATGCTGCGGCCGGCCCGCCGGAAAATTGCAATGAGCGGCCCTGTCGGCAGCGCGGATCGTGGAGTCGGCGACTCGGCCTCGGCGAGCCGGAGGGATCGGTGGCGCATCGCCTGCCGCAGCAGCCACAATGCGGCATGGCGAACATCGGACTGATCGGCGATTTCGACGAGAGCGTTCCCGCCCACCGGGCGATTCCTCTGGCGCTGCGAATGGCGGCGGAACAAGTGGGCCGCGCGGTGAGCTTCGAGTGGGTCCCGACGGACGGGATATCGAGCGCAGACGATGTCGCGCGATTCGACGGGCTCTGGTGCGTGCCCGCGAGCCCCTACAGGAGCATGGAAGGTGCGCTCCGCGCCATCCGTTTCGCGCGCGAATCCGGCCGTCCTTTCCTCGGAACGTGCGGCGGCTTCCAGCACGCAGTGATCGAATTCGCGCGCAACGTCTTGGGATGGGCAGACGCGGAGCACGCCGAAACAGCGCCGGACGCCAGCCGGGCGGTGATCGCGCTTCTCGAATGTGCCCTCGTAGAGACAACCGATACGGTCCGGCTACAGCCCGGCTCCAGAATCCACGCTGCGTACGGAAGCGACGAGGCGGTGGAAGGTTATCGGTGTCGGTACGGCCTCAACCCGCAGTTCGCCGGCGCGCTGGTTTCGGCCGGTCTCGATGTCACCGCGCGGGACAAGGAAGGCGAGATCCGCGGGCTCGAGCTGCGGGCTCATCCGTTCTTCGTAGCGACCCTGTTCCAGCCCGAGCGGGCGGCACTGCGTGGCGAGTGCCCTCCCCTGGTCGCCGCCTACGTTCGAGCGATCACTTCGCCTCCTGCGTAGCGTTAGCCGCGGCACCACCCGCCGATCGCGAAAGCGTGAGGTCGCGGATCAGCCGCTTCACTCCGAGATACAACCCGAACACGCTCGTCGCCAGCCCGCCGAGGCACAGGACGATCACGCCGATATCCCAGAAAAGGCGCTTGCTGTACCAGAACGCGAAGTCGAGGCTATGCAGGCCGTTGTAGAGCCATCGTTCCACACGACTGAGGCGATGCACTTCGGAGAGGACGCTGCTATTCGCGGGATCGATGTACAGCCAGGTTTGCATCGGATCGTCGAACTTCACGCGCAGCACGGGGAGCGGAGCCTGGCGGCCTCGCGAGGGCTGGTTCGTCCTCAGCGCCGTGAAATAGAGCCAGTGAGGGATGGTCCCCATCCACGCGAGCGCGCGCTTGTTTATCGGCGAAGACGGTGCGAGCACGCAATCCCTGGAACCGGTAAGCGGGGCGGTCCAGCACCGAAAGGAGCGTCACCTGACCGGAGTCCGTGCCAAGCCGCTCCGCGGCTTGCGCCGGAGAGAGCTTCACCCGCGCAAGATCGAGCGGTGGCGCATGATCGAGCCGCATCGATCGCGTGAGCTGCGGCATCCCGCCGGCGTAAATCATCACGATGCCGGACGCGGGGGCGGCGCGCTGCCTCAGGCCCCATCGGGACGCGGAAACGTCATGGCCGGCACCCAGTTGCCGTGAATGGCGTACTTGAGCCGCACCGGGATACGCACAGTGGCGACCGGTCCCTCCCTCATGCGCTGTGCGTCGAGGATCACGAGATCGCTGCGATGCTCGGCGCGGCGGTTCACGACGCCGATGACGTACCCCTCACCCTCGGGCGCATCCGGTCGTTTCGGAGCGAACACGGGCTCCTGTGTGCTGGAGGTGTCGCCCGCGAACCAGGAATCCGCCTTTCCTGTAGTCATATCGAGGGTCAGAAAGGTGTTGAAGAAGAAACCCATGATCGGGCCCGCTCTTGCGGCGTCGTAGGGCTTCGTCGGGTCTGTCGCCTGCATGAAGGCGTAGCGGTACGGCCGGCCGACGTAACGATCGTCGACGTGCGGAAACTCGGCGGACAGCTCGGCGATGACCTTTGCTTCGGGGACATCGCTCCTGGACGTCATATCGAAGCACCAGCGCACGATCTGCGTCCGCAGGCTTCCCGGCGCGGGAAACGCGCCACCTGCTTCCGGAAAGAACCAGAACACGTTGCCGTTCACGACGGGCAGATCGAGATACACCTTGCCGCCCTCGTCGAAGGCGTTGATCACATGCCCCGGCATGGCATTCGGCGCATGGAAGAAGCGGATGTCTTTCGCCTCCCCGTCGCGCGGAATCACGACGTACACCTGGTCCACCTTCGGCTCCCACTGGAAGGCGATGCCCCCGCGGCGCAGTCGCTCGATGTCCATGAGCTGGGGAATCATGGGCAGAACGATGTAACGCTCGCTGACGCCGCAGTCGTGGATCATCGACGCGTGCGGCCCCTGAAACCAGAGCTCGCGGGTCTTCCGGCCCATCCGGTCGAACGAGTAGAACGCGATGTCGCGCGTGGCCTCGCCTTTCGCCGCGTACGCATAGCCGACGAGCTCGCCCGTGTCGTGATCGATCTTCGGATGCGCGGTGAAGCTCGTGGCCTTCATGTGACCGTTCCAGTCCCAGAGCTGCCTCGTTTCCAGCGTGTGCGGATCCATCGCATACGGCGGGCCGTCTTCCTTCATCGCAAGGAGATGGCCGGCATGAGGGACAACGTTCGTGTTGGACACCGTGCGTTGAATGCCTTTCACGCTCGGGTCGTCGGTAAAGGGATTGCGATAGTCGCCGAAGAGCCCGCGGCGTGCGGCGCGCTCGGCGAGGAACCGATGCGTGCGCACGTAGCGATGCTGCATGTCCACGTGCCCTGCCTTGAAGCGGAAGGCGGTCACGATGCCGTCGCCGTTGAAGGGATTCGCGTCGCCCATTTTCGGCGGGAACTGCTGATCCGGTCCGACGCGGAAGAACGTGCCGTCGAGCTCCGCCGGAATCTCCCCCTCCACCTCCAGGTCGAAGAGCTCGCCCTCGAAGCGGAACGGTTCGTCGATCGTCATGAAGGTGGGCGACCTGGGGAACGGCGTGGTCATGCGAGTCTCCGGAAATGGGGCGATGCGCGCCCGGTTTGCGCGACGATGCTACCAGCCGCCCACGCCTCAGCTTTCTGCGTACTTCTACGTGGTCTCCTAACAGGAAGCACGGGAGAAGCGGAGCGAGCCTTCCGGCATATTCTCCGGCGAAACCTGCATCGATCCCTGGAGCACGAATCATGAACGTCGGTCAGATCTGTCAGCATCGCGCGATTACGGTGGCGCCCTCCGACGAGTTGCGGACGGCGGCGAAACTCATGCGGGAGAATCACATCGGGTTCCTGGTGGTCGTGCAACCGTCGCTGCCCGATGGGGGGTTTGAGCCGATCGGCGTGATCACGGACCGGGATATCGTTGTCTCCACGCTCGCGCTCGACGTGGATCCGCATTCGGTGAAGGTCGGCGATGTCATGACTCCCAAGCCCGCCGTCGCGCTCGCGCAGGACACGGTGGCGGATGCGCTCCACCAGATGCGTCGTCGTGGAGTGCGCCGGCTGCCCGTGGTTGGTGATTACGGCAAGCTGATCGGCGTCGTTGCTCTTGACGACATCCTGACTCGGCACGCTGAGGAGATTGCGGCTGCCGCGGCGATCATCACGAAGGGTCGCGAGCAGGAGAATCGCACTCGCGTTTAGTCAATCGCAGCGACGCGTCCGCAACGGTGCGACGTGTCGCGCCACCGGCCGGACCTTTTTTCAGTACGTGCTCGCGTTCCCCTGCTCAGATGACCTTTGAGTAGCTCTCGGCGGCGCGTGGCGCCAGGTAGGCATCGAACACCATCGCGACCCGGCGCATCAGCAGCCGGCCGGCTTCGGTGATCCGGATGCAGCCGCGGTGGACGTACACCAGACCCATCCCCTGCAGTTCCTGCAACCGCTCAAGCTCGACCCGAAAGTAACGCTTGAAGTCGATCCCGAACGTGCGCCCGATGGCGGCACAGTCGATGCTCTCGTGGCACATGAGCTGCTGAATGACGGCCCGGCGGATCACATCGTCCTCCGTGAGCCGGATACCTCGCTGCACGGGCAGATGACCCGCATCCACGGCAGCGTAGTAGTCGGAAAGCGACTTGAAGTTCTGCGAGTACGTGAGCCCCACCTTGCCTATCGAGCTCACTCCCAGTCCGACGAGATCCTGATCCGCGTGCGTGGAATATCCCTGGAAATTCCGCTGCAGGGTGCCGGCATTCTTCGCATGCACCAGCTCATCGTCCGGCAGCGCGAAGTGGTCCATGCCGATGTACACGTAGCCGGCCTGGGTGAGCGCAGACACTGTGAGCCCCAGAAGCTGCAGGCGCTGCTCGGGCGACGGCAATTCTTCCGCCTTGATGTGTTTCTGCGCCTTGAAGATTCGGGGCATGTGCGCGTACGCGTACACGGCGAGCCGGTCGGGGCGCGCGTCGAGCACAGCGGAGAGAGTGCGCGAGAACCCTTCCAGCGTTTGTCTCGGCAACCCGTAGATCAGGTCGAAGCTCAGCGAGCGAACACCGGCCGCTCGCGCTGCCTCCGCCACGCGAAGCGTTTCCTCCTTCGACTGAACCCGGTTCACGGCGGCCTGCACGGCGGGATCGAAGTCCTGCACACCAAGGCTCATGCGATCGAATCCCATGCTGGCGAGCGCCTTCACATCCTCCGGCGTGAGCGTGCGCGGATCGATCTCGATCGAGTACTCGCGGTTTGAAGCTTCCGCAAACTGGAAGCACGTCGCCAGGTGCTCCATGAGCGAGGCGAGCTCGTCCATGTCCAGAAAAGTCGGCGTGCCGCCACCGAAATGCAGCTGGTCCACGGGGCGCGTACGCGGAAAGAGCTCCGCCTGGAGCTCGATCTCCCGCTTCAGCTTCGAGACATATTCGCGGGCGCGATCCCGATTCCGAGTGATGATGCGATTGCATCCGCAGTACAGGCAGGGACTCGCACAAAACGGAACATGCACGTACAGGGAAAGCGGAGAGAACGGCGAGCTCTCGCTGCTCGCGATTGCCGTTCGCCGGTAGGCATCCGCGCCGAAGGCACTCGTGAACTGCACTGCCGTCGGGTAGGAGGTGTATCGCGGACCAGAAACGTCGCAACGGCGGATCAGGTCGGCATCGAACTCCAGCGTGCTCATGCGAAAAATGCTACCGGCGCCACCCCAGCCGGACACTACGTAGAACAACGTGGTTCCGTCCGTTTCCGGATGCGTAGCTACGTAGTATTCCGCAGCACTTAGGCAAGGCTCCCAATCGCCCGCAACGTCAGCCCAGCCGAGGATTGAGGCACGGAGGCGAAAGAGGGGCTGAAACGATGGGCACTACCCGACGGGCGCTGGCAGCGATCGCAACTCTGGTTTCCGCCGGCGCGCTCGCGGCGTCGGACGAGACGCCGGCTCCCGAGGGGCCAACGGTGGTGTCGGTGCCCTCCGGACACAAAGCAACTCGCTACGACTCTGAGTACCCCACGATCGGATACGCCGGCAGCGCGTCCCAGAACGCCATCGCGCGCCTGCAGGAGCGCCTGAATCGCGGTGAGGTCACACTGAAATTCGAGCCTCCCCGCGGCTATCTCGACTCCGTGTTGAGCGCGCTCGGAATCGATCCCAGCTCGCAAACGCTGGTGTACTCCAAAACGAGCCTGCAGTTCGACCTGATCGACGCTTCCACACCGCGTGCGATCTACTTCGACGACGACACCTACATCGCCTGGATTCCCGGTACGAAGTTCCTGGAGATCGCGACCATGGATGGCGCGCTGGGCCCGGTGTTCTACACGCTCTCCAACATCTCGCCGAAAGAGGTTCGGGTCGAGCGCGAAACCTCGCGCTGCCTCACCTGCCACGACACGTGGGGCATGACGGGCGGCGGCGTCCCCAAATTCCTGTTCCTTTCGACTCGCGTAGACCGGCAGGGCGAGTCGCTCACCGGGCAGCCTGGCGTCGACACGACGGACCAGACCCCGATCAGCGAGCGCTGGGCAGGCTGGTACGTCACGGGCCACCTCGGAGAACAGGATCATCTCGGAAACGTCCTCGCAGAGCCGGATGCCGACCCCGCGCGGCTCGACGCCTTTCGCCAGCGCAACCTGGAAAGCCTGCGTGATCTTTTCGACGCGCGCACGTACATGACAGACAAGAGCGACGTCGTCGCTCTGCTCGTTTTCGAGCATCAGGCCTATGTCGGTAATCTGATTACACGCGCGAACTTCAAGGCTCGCACGCTGCTTGCGAAGAACGGGCTGGACGCTTCGAAGCCGCACTCCTGGGATGAGTTACCGCCGCCGCTGCAGAAGCAGCTGAAACCGTTGGCCGAGCCGCTGGTTCGAGCGCTGTTGTTCGTCGACGCCGCGAGGCCAAAAGGCGAGATCCGTAGCGGGTCGGGCTTCGACGGGTGGTTCGAATCCAAGGGCCCGAAAGACCCAGCGGGTCGTTCGCTCCGCGACCTCGATCTGCGGAACCGCGTTTTCAGGCACCCGCTGAGCTACCTCATCTATTCGGAAGGCTTCAACGGGCTGCCACCGACGATCAAGAACCATATCTACACGCGCATCGCGGACGTCCTCGCCGGCCGCGATACGAGCCCTTCGTTCGCGCACATCTCCGCCGACGAACGGCGCACCGTGCGCGAGATCCTCGCCGCGACGAAACCGGATTTCCCGGTCGAGCAGCCGATCGCGTCGGCTTCGACCTCTACTTTCACTTCGACAAACGGAACCATGCCATGAGCTTCCCTCTGCAGATCACCTTCCGCCACATGCCGCCCTCACGGTTTTTCGAGAACCGGATCCGCGAGCTCGCGAGACGGCTTGAGAGGTTCAGCTCGCGCATCCTGAACTGCCACGTGGTGATCGAGCAGCCACACCAGAGCGCGACGCAGGGCGGGCTTTTCGACGTCCAGGTGTCGGTGTCCGTCCCCGGCAATCTGATCGTCGTCAGCCGGTCGCATTCGACGGACCCGAAGCACGCCGATCCTTACGTTGCGCTCCGGGATGCGTTCAACGCCGCGAAACGCAGGCTGCAGGAATGCGAGCAGATCACTCGTGGCGAGGTGAAGGCTCGCGCGCAGGGTGAGCAGGAGACGTCTGCATTGTGAGCCCCGGCGCCCTGTCGTCGTCATCGGCGACGCAGGGCGCTTTCGCGGCGGCTTCGAGATCCTCGAACTGGCCGCTGTCGATAGCCCAGAACAGCGCCCAGATCGCGACGCCGAGCAGGACGAGGCTGAGCGGAATCAGCACGAACAGGATGTTCATGGCATCTCCTTCACGGGCTCCTGCGAGACCACGAGGTCAGGTGGGGTCGGTCGCGGTTCCCGCGCCAAGCGACTCGCGTTGAGCACGACAAGCAGCGAGCTTGCAGACATTCCTGCTGCCGCGAGCCAGGGCGGAATGAGCCCCAGCGCGGCGAGCGGCACGGCGGCGGCGTTGTAGATCAGCGCCCATCGAAGGTTCTGGCGAATGATGCCCAGCATGCGCC
>Ga0182742_1003131_pt1 | contig 16736 bp, 13 predicted proteins | sample eDN5th37CBELigMG_FD_128880 | JGI IMG/M metagenome (GOLD analysis project Ga0182742, IMG submission 128880) | Enriched Miracle-Growth compost microbial communities from Emeryville, California, USA - eDNA 5th pass 37_C BE-Lig MG (version 2)... ...
ATCGTCGTGCTTTGGGCGGTTGGCCGGCACGTTGGGCGGACGTGGAATGACATGGGAGGGTGGGAAACGGCGGTTCGGCTTCGGCCCGGGTTTCTCGTCCTCTCGGGGGTGGCCTATCTGGCGGGACTGTCGTTCTGCGGCTTCTTTTACCACGCGGTCCTGGGCGCGAGTCGAACGCCGATCCGTCAGTTCGCGGCGGTTCGGGCCTATCTAATCAGCCATCTGGGGAAGTACGTTCCGGGCAAGGCGATGGTGGTGGTGATGCGGGCGGGGATGTCGGTTCCCCACGGCGCTCGCGGGGCGACGGCCACTGTCGCGACGTTTTACGAGACCCTGGTCATGATGGCTTCGGGAAGCCTCGTCGCCGCGGCCGGGTTCGCGCTGGCGGGCGCTTCGCCCCTGCTGACGGGCGGGCTGAACTTTGGGATGGGGCTCGACGGGATCCCCGTCTTCTTGTTGCTCGCCTTTTTCAGTCTGGGGCTTGGCCTGGCGTTTCTGGTGGTGGTGACGCCGCCGGTCTTTCGGAGGCTCGCGGCGACGGCGAGCCTGCCGATTCGAGGGGTCGGGCTGGACGCCCTGCCCCGGTTCTCGGCCCGGCTTTTGGGGCTTGGGTTTCTGGAGACGTCGGCGTCGTGGATGGCGCTTGGGTTGAGCCAGATGGCGGTCGTTTGGGGCGTGGCGACGGCGGCGAAGCTCGATTTCGTGGCGCTCTTTCCGATCGTCGTCGCGGCGGTGGCGTTCGCGACGGTCGCCGGGTTTGTGGTGGCGGTGACGCCGGGGGGGCTCGGGGTCCGCGAAGGGATTTTGATGTATGCTTTGGGACCGGCGCTCGGCGACGAGACGGCCATCGTCGCCGCCATGGTCCTGCGACTCGTTTGGGTCGCCGCCGAAATTTTGGCCGCCCTGGTCTTGGGGCCATGGGGCCGACCGATTGAAACGGCAACGGAAGCGGATGCCCAATGATTAGCGTCGTCGTACCGGTCTATAACGAGGAGGAAAGCCTCGTCGAGCTGCATCGCGAGCTGGACGCCGTGTTCGCGACGGGCGAGCTGGGGCCGGTGGAGTTTTTGTTCGTCGACGACGGCAGCCGGGACGGATCCTGGCGCGCCATCTCGGAATTGGCCCGGCGCGATCCTCGAGTCCGAGCGATTCGGTTCCGCCGCAACTTCGGCAAGGCGTCGGCGCTGACGGCCGGTTTTCAGGCGGCGCGGGGCGATCGGGTCTTCACCCTCGACGCCGATTTGCAGGACGACCCGGCCGAGATTCCTCGGTTTCTCCAGCGTTTGGACCAGGGATTCGACGTGGTGAGCGGCTGGAAGAAGACCCGACACGACCCCTGGCACAAGGTCTACCCCAGCCGGATCTTCAACTGGATGGTCAGCGGCCTGACCGGCTGCGTCTTGCACGACCACAACTGCGGCTTCAAAGTCTACCGGGCCGAGGTCTTGCGCGAGGTCGGCATCTACGGCGAACTGCATCGGTTCGTGCCGGCGTTGGCCCACTCGCGGGGCTTCCGCGTCGGCGAGATGGAGGTCCACCACCGGCCGAGGGTCCACGGCCGGTCCAAGTACGGCGTCGCCCGGTTCGCCAAGGGGTTTTTGGATCTTCTGACGGTTGTTTTCCTGACCCGGTTCCGCCAGCGCCCGCTGCACGTTTTCGGCGGCTCGGGGCTGGTGCTCTCGGCCCTTGGGTTTTTGGGCCTGTTTTATCTGGCCTGCGTCTGGCTGGCCAACTTTTGGGCCGCGGACCCGGAGCCGATCGGCGGCCGGCCCCTGCTCTCGTACTCGATCGCCCTCTTGGTCGTGGGCGTGCAGCTTTTCAGCCTGGGAATCCTCGCCGAGCTGGTGACCGCCTACGGCATCCGCGAGGCCGACACCTACAGCGTCGCCGAGACCATAGAGCCGAACGAACGGATCAAACGTCCTCCTCCCGGGGGCGCGGATCGAAACACATAAACGCCACCGGAAGCCTGAATCGCCATGAGCATTGTCGAGCCTGAAATGACCGCCGAGCCGTTGGAAAGCTCGGCCGACCCCGGCCCGCGTCCGGAGCGCCGTCGCATCGTGGGGGCGATCATCATCACGGCCGCCGTCGCGCTGGCCCTCGGAGCGCTTTTGCGGCAACCGTCGATGATGGGCGCCAACGACATCTCGCGATGGTGCACGGTCTGGAGCCTGCTGGAGCGGGGAACCTACGTCATCGACGATTGCCCCTGGCACTCGCAGACCCAGGACAAGATCCAGAAGCCGGCCGACCCGCCGGAGATCGGTCCCGACGGCGAGCCGGTGAAGCACTACTACTCCAGCAAGCCCGCCCTGCTCTCCACCCTAATCGCCGGCATGCTCTACCCCGCGCGGGTGATCTCGGGCGTTCCCCTGGATCGGGAGGTCCTCCAAGAGCGCGAACCCCGATGGGCCCAAGAGCCCGACCCGGACAATCCGGGCAAGGTTCGGGGGGTTTTGGTGACTCCCGAGCAACCCATGAAATGGCCGGTCTACGTCTACTATTTCAACGCGGCCCTGATCGCGCTGAACATCCTGCCGTTCTGGGGTTTTCTGGCCCTGTTCGCCCGGCTGCTCGACCGCTACGCGAAGACCGATTGGGCCTGGTTCTTCAGCCTCGCCGCGGCGGCGTTTGGGACGTATCTGCTCCCCTTCACGCAAACCCTCAACAACCACACCATCGCGGCCTTCAGCGCGTTTTTCGCCCTCTATCTTTTCCTGCGGATCTGGGACGCGGGCGCCCTGGAGTGGTGGCGGTTCGCCGGGGTTGGCCTGCTGGCCGGCTTCACGGCGACCAACGAGCTGCCGGCCGCGGCCTTCGTGGCGCTCTTGGGGGGGCTGTTGGTCTTCCGGTTCCCCAAGAAGACCCTCGTCTGGTTCGTTCCGTTCGCGGTCCTGCCGATCCTGGCGCTGATGACCGCTCAGTACGCCTCGTTCGGCAAGTTCGCGTTGGCGTATGAGGAGTTCGGCACCGACGCCTATCTGTTCGAGGGAAGCCTCTGGAAGACGCCGCTGGAGCTCGACGCCCTGAACGTCCCCTGGCTCGACCCCGAAGAGGCGGCTCGCCGGGGGATCGAGGGAGAGTCGTACGGCCAGTATTTCTTTCACATGACGCTGGGACATCATGGGTTTTGGTCCTTGACGCCGATCTTCCTGTTCTCCGCGGGGGGGCTGATCAGCCTCTTGCGGGGGCGGAAGCGGTCGACGGCGCTGGCCTTGGCGCTGGCGGGCGCCGGGCTGGCCATCTGGGGCGTCGATCTGGTCGACCCGGCGGTTTGGTCCGAAGGGGGAGCGCTTCGGCCCTATTTGTGGGTCGGCGCGGTGATCGCGGCCCTGGTTCTGCTGCTCGGCCTAGACCTTTGGTTCACCCACCTGCGCGACGGGGGCAAGCCGATGACCGCGGTCGCCTGGCTGACCCTGGCTTTGACCCTAATTCTTCTGGTCTTCTACACCTGGAACCCCAAGGCCCGCAACTACGGCGGTTCGACCCAGGGCCTCCGCTGGTTTTTCTGGCTGATCCCGTTCTGGCTGTTGCTGTTGCCCCCGGCCCTCGACGCCATCGCCGAACGCCCCTGGCTCCGAAAGCTCGCCCTGGCGGCGCTGTTCGTCTCGGTCGCCTCGGTCGGCTACGCCATGCGGAGTCCCTGGTCCCATCCTTGGATCCAAGACATGATCGAACTCATGGGGCTTTATCCGCTGCCGCGGTGAGTCGAGGAATCGAATGATGTGGGGCGGATCCCCGTGGCCGCCCCCACGGCTGGGTATCCGAGCTCGTCCCGAACCCGCTCGCTCTACATCATCGGCGAAGTCGTCGAGGATCGGCGCTGGAGTTCCAGCGAGGTCGCCGGGAGCGAGAGGGTCAGGCGGGTGCCTTGGCCGGGCTGGCTTTCGACTTTGAGGTCGCCTTGGTGGGCTTTGGCGATGGAGTGGCTGATCGCCAGGCCCAACCCGGTGGCGCTGGATTGTCTGGGGCGGGCGGAGTCGACTCGGTAGAAGCGATTGAAGATGTTCGGCAGATGCTCGGGCTCGATTCCGATTCCGGTGTCCTCGACGAACAGCTTGGCCCGGCCCTGATGGCATTCGAGGCCGACGCGGATGGTCCCTCCCGCGGGGGTGTACTTGACCGCGTTGTCGATTAGGTTGAAGAGCAGCCGGCGGAGCTGGTCGCGGTCGCCGTGGACGACGCAGGGGGCTGGCGAGTCGACCAGGACGAGGACGTGGCCGGCGGCCTCGACCGAGGCGCGGGTGTGTTTGACCACGCCGCGGGCCAGGATGTCGAGGCGAAGGCTCTCAAAGTTGGCCACGGCCCCGGCGTCCTCGCGGCAGAGGAACAGCAGCTTTTCGGTCATTCGGGTCATGTGCTCGATCTCTTCGAGCATGCTTTCGAGGGTCCGCCGGTACTCGGCCGGCTCGCGGTCCATGCGGAGCATGACTTCGGCCTCGCTGCGAAGGGCCGCCAGGGGTGTGCGAAGCTCGTGGGCGGCGTCGGCGGTGAACCTTTGGATTTCGCCGAACGAGCGCTCCAGGCGGCCGATCATTCCGTTGAGGGTGCGGGCCAGGCGTCCGAGTTCGTCGTCGGGGTTGGGGGTGTCGAGCCGAAGGTCCAGGCGGGTCGCCGTGATCTGGTCGGCCTCGACGGCCAGCCGCTCGACCGGCGCGAGCGCCTTGCGGGCCAGCAAATAGCCGCAGCCCAGGGCGCACAAAACGAGCGGGGGGCCGGTCAGCAAGAGCACCTCGCGCAACTGACCCAGGTTCCGCTCGTTCATCTCCAGGCTGAGGGCGACCTGAACCAAGAGCGCGGCGTGGGGCGTGGCGATCGCCTTGGAGAGCATTCGGCAACTTCCCACACCGGGCGCCACGACGTTTTGGTAGACCATGTTGCCGGGCGAGGCCGGCTTGCGGGGCAAGGGGAGCCCGGTGTCGACGATCCGCTCGCTGCGCAGCCAGGTGGCGTCGCCGTTTTCGGTGATCTGCATCTCGTAGACCGGGTGGATCGCGAACTGCCAGGTCAGCCGCTCGCGGAGAACCTCCGGCGTCGGCGCCCGGCGAATCTGATCCTCGATCACCGCCATCTGCGCCTCCAGCCCCCGATCGGTGCGGGCTTGAAGCAGGCGGATCATGAGCAAGTAGACCGAGGCGCTGAAGATCAAGAGCACCGCGGCCAGCATGGCGCCGAACCACAGAGTCAGCCGCCACCGGATGCTCGTTTGTCTCATGCGACGTCCTTTAGGACGTACCCCACGCCCCTTACGGTGTGAATCAGGGCGGGACGGTCGGGCCGTTCGATCTTCTTGCGCAAGAGGGTGATGTAGACGTCGATCGTGTTGGCCATCGTGGTCGGGGCCTCGGTCCAGACCTCGCGGACGATCGTTTCGCGCGTCACCGGCGTGTTCTTGTTGCGGAAGAGGAATTCCAGGAGGTTGAACTCGCGGGGCGTCAGGTTGATCTCGACCCCGCCGCGGACGACCGACCGGGCGACCAGGTTCATCTCCAAGTCGTCGGCTTGGAAGCAGAGCTCGCGGCCCAGAACGTCCCTGCGCAGCAAGGCGCGGACGCGGGCCAAAAGTTCGGCGAAGGCGAAGGGCTTGACCAGATAATCGTCGGCGCCGGCGTCGAGCCCCTCGACGCGCGACTCGATCTCGTCGCGCGCCGTGAGGATCAGAACGGGCTTGGAGATCCCCTCCTCCCGAAGCCCCCTCAGCACGTCGAGACCGTCGCGCACCGGGAGCATTAGATCAAGGATCAGGGCGTCGAAGGGGGTGGAGCGCGCCAGGTCGAACGCCTTGGCGCCGTCGGAGGCCGCGACGACCTCGTAGCCCTCTTCGCGCAGCCCGCGCTCGAGGCTCTGAAGCAGTTTGGGCTGATCCTCCACGACAAGCAGGCGCGCCATGGCGTTACCTTGGGTTTCCAATCCGGCGTTGAGCCGACCTTTCGATCGGCGTCCGGTTGTGGGCTCGCGACGAGGAAAACGCCGATGAGGAGAGCGGCGTTCTCGGGAGCCGAGGGACCGTGATCGATTCCACGTTGTCCCGAAGAGTCCGGCGTCGCGCTCTGGTCATCTTGTTCCCTCCATTCATATCGTCCCATCGGCGGCGATTCAAGCGGGCCATCGCGTCGGGCGGTGGGCGCTAGGAGGCGGGCGCGGGGTCGGCTACACTAACCTGAGCGCGCAAGCTCGCCCGCCGAAAAATGGCCGGTGGACGACCGGATCGGACGCGATGGGTGTTGGTTTGGCGGGCCTTGCCGGCCCGCGAGCTCGCCCAGCCAACCGCTTTTTTTGGAATCAGCGAGAGGAATCCTCGTGCGACTTCAAGACATGAGCTGGCCGACCGTGGCGTCGGCGTCGTCGAGAGACCTCCCCGTCGTCGCTCCGATCGCCGCGGTCGAGCAGCACGGGGTCCATCTGCCCGTCTTCACCGACAGCCTGTTGCTCGGCGAGGTCGTCCGGCGGGCGGCCGAAACGCTCGGCGACCGGGTCGTTTGGGCGCCGCTTATGTGGCTTGGCAACTCGCACCACCACATGGATTTCACGGGAACGCTCTCGGCCTCGCCCCGAACTTATCTCGACATGCTGGGCGACCTAATTGAAAACCTGTTGGCGCACGGATTCCGCCGAATCGTGCTGCTCAATGGTCACGGCGGCAACATCACGCCGGCCAACCAAGCGGTCTTCGAGGCCCGCCAGCGACACCGCCGGCGCTCGGATTTGCTCTTTCTCTCGGCGACCTATTGGCTTCTGGGCGAACAGCCGGTCGACATGGGGCCAAGGTTCGTTCAAAAGAGCATGGGGCACGCCTGCGAGTGGGAGACCTCAATGATCTTGAAGCTCGCGCCGGAGCTGGTCGCCGACCTCGAGGCGATCGAGCCGGTTCCGATGGGCAACGCCTTCGCGATGGCCTCGCGCGGGTGGACGACGAAGGATCGGAGCGAGGCGGGACACATCGGCGATCCTCGCCGGGCGACCGCCGAAAAGGGAGAAGCCCTCTTCCAGCGGTTCTCCGGCGACGTGGCGGCCTTTTTGGAACGAGTGGCCGCTTGGGACGGCTCTTCCTGGGAGAATTGAAGCGATGAGCCGGGATCAATCCGTTGACGAACCGTCGATCGATCCGCCGATCTCCTCGGCCCGCGTTTGGGCCGTCTGCGGGTTGATGCTTCTGGCGACCATGCTCAATTACATGGACCGCCAGGCGCTGGCGCAGCAGGCCTCCGAGATTCGGAGCGAATTGGAGCTGAGCAACGAGGATTACGGCAACCTCGAATTCGGGTTCGGGGTCGCCTTCGCCATCGGCGGAATCTTCACGGGGATTCTCGTGGATCGGTTCAGCCTGCGCTGGATTTATCCGGCGATTTTGCTCGCGTGGTCGATTGTGGGCTTTCTCACCGGCTATGTGACAACTTATCGCGAATTGATGATATGCCGAATCCTGCTGGGGATCTTCGAGGCCGGTCAGTGGCCCTGCGCGCTGGCGGCCTCGCAACGGCTGCTCTCCCGAAGCAACCGGGCGCTCGGCAACAGCGTCTTGCAGAGCGGCGCGTCGCTGGGGGCGATCGCGACTCCGCTGGTGGTTCTGGTCTTAGCCCACGAGGGATTCGGCGGCTGGCGGCTCCCCTTCCGCGTCATCGGCGGTCTGGGATTGATTTGGGTCTTCGCCTGGTTGGCCCTGATCCGACCGCGCGATCTGGAGATCAAAGAAGACGCCTTCGACCAGGGCGAGCCGGCCGACGCCGACCGGCCCGAGATGGACCGCTCGACCCTGATTCGGCGTTTCGCCGCGCTCTTGATCGTGGTGGTCGCCATCAACATCTGCTGGCAATATTTCCGAGCTTGGATGCCCATGATGCTCCAAGAGGAGCACGGCTACAGCAGAGACGCGGTGCAGATGTTCTCCTCGGCCTACTACATTTCCGCGGGCATTGGCTGCCTGATCGTCGGCTTTCTCGCCACATACTTGACCACGCGGGGGTGGTCGGTCCACGGCTCTCGGATGGTGTCGTTCGTGTTCTGCGTGGGTCTGACGACCCTGGGCTGCCTGGCCGCCAACTTGTCGGCCTCGGCCTGGCTTTTGGTCCTGCTTTTGGCCGTCGGCTTCGGCTCGCTCGGCCAGTTTCCCACCTATTACGCGTTCACCCAGGAAATCTCGGTCCGCCAGATGGGGAAAGTGACGGGCGTGCTGAGCTTCGTCGCCTGGATCGCGACCGCCGCCGTCATGGGACCCATTGGCAAAAGTATCGACCGCACCGGATCCTACTTCACGGCGACCCTTATCGCCGGCCTCGCCCCCGTCTTCGCGCTGTTGGCCCTGATGATCCTCTGGCGCGAGCCGAAGAAGTCCGCCGCCCCGGTCGAATCGGTCGAGGCCGCCGCGTGAGTTCCCCGCGGCCCGAACTCCGCCTTTCGCGAACCGAATTGGTTTTCCGGCGAAAAATCGATAATATGAAAGAATAGTCGGGCCCTCCCGACTCGAGTCGTCGCTCTCTCAAACTGTTCGGAGATTCGCCCCGGGCGAGCGGACGCGCGACGAGAACGCGCGTCGAACGTCGTCTCCCGGTTTTTCTTTTCTTTGTTTTCGAGGCCGTTAAGCGGCCTCGCCCCCATCCATTCGCCGCCGGATCGCGCGTGATCCGGCGGCGTCGAAGCCGTCGGCGCTCCCGCGAGAGCCTTTGCGACGCGCGCCGAGGACACCGACCGACCTTTGTCGGCGGAGGCTTCGCCGCGCGCGGCGAACCGTGTCAAAACACATGTATTCTTAATTTCTTTTCATCTTGCGGTGAGATGCTCTCATGCCGAGTGATATTGTTGTCTTCTCGTATTTCGGCCCCGAGATTCAACTGCCGCTGGCCTCTCTGATCGGCTCGATCGTGGGGGTTGCGTTGATGGTGGGAACGTATCCGATCCGGGTGATTCGGGAGCGGGTTCGGAGCTGGAATTCCTCGGCGCGCCGAAGGTCTCGGGCCTGAGGCCGCTGGGAGACGGATCGATGACCGATCGCGACGAGAGCGAGCATCACGAGGGATCGACGTCCGGCTTGACCTCGTCGTCGCCGGATGGCCGAGGGCGGTGGGAGCCGTTTTGGACGACCGTGTGGTTCGGCCTGGCGTTCGGCTTTTTGGAGTTGGCGCTTTTGAACCTCCGGGTGTGGGTTCAGGATGACGGCCTTTATCTCCGGAGCCGGCATTTCGTCTGGATGGTCCCGGCGTCGGTCTTGATCCTTTTCACCGTCATGGGGATCGCGGCGGTTCCGCTCGCCAACTTGTTCGGCCGGCGCGGTCATCGCCTCGTTTTGGGCGCCTGCCTGTTTCTGGGCTGTTTTGGTCAGTTCATGCTGGTTCGGGGCCTGAACTCGGTCGCCTGCGCCTTGCTGGCCGGCGGCGTTGCCCACCGCGGTTCGGCCTGGCTCGCGGCCCGGCCCGAGGGCCTGAGGCGCTGGGTTCGCCGGGGGGGGCCGGTTCTGGCGACGGCCTTGATCGCCCTGGCGGCCTTGGCGTTCCTGCGCGACGTTCGGGCGAGCGGGTATCGCGAGGGAGCCGGCGAAGCCCTCGCGGGGAAAAATCCCAATGTCCTATTGATCGTGCTCGACACCGTGCGCGCCGACCGCTTGAGCCTTTACGGGCATTTTCGCGACACGACGCCGAATTTGAAGCGATGGGCCGAGCGCGGGGTTCGGTTCGATCAGGCTCGGGTGGCGGCTTCGTGGACCCTGCCCTCGCACGCGTCGATGTTCACCGGGCGTTGGCCGAGCGAGTTGGACGTGGAGCGCGAGGGGTGGCTCGACGGAGCCCATCCGACGCTGGCCGAGCGGCTTCGCGACTCCGGCTACGCCACCGCGGGCTTCGTGGCCAACCCGTTTTTCTGCGGTTGGGAGTCGGGGTTGTCGCGGGGGTTTCAGTCCTACGCCGACTATCCGATCACGCCGGGAGAGGTTCTCCGGTCGTCGTCGGTGGGCTGGTTTTTGGCCCGGGGCGAACGCAAGATCCAGTTCTTGTTGGGCCGCGACGTTGACTCGGGCGCGGCGCGCGACATCGACCTCGATTTTTCGAGAAAGGACGCGAGGGAGGTCAACCGCGAGTTTCTGTCCTGGCTCTCGCGCAATGGCTCCCGTCCGTTCTTCGCGTTCCTGAACTTCTTCGACGCCCACGACCCCTATCTCTTGCCCGGCGGCGCCGTCCCCCGGTTCCGAACCGAGCCGCTCGCTCCCGCGGAGATCGCGCTGCTCCGCGACTGGGTCCGGCTGGACAAGACGACCGTCGGCCCCGACGAGGCCAAGCTCGCCATCGACGCTTACGACGATTGCCTGGCCGAACTCGACCACCAGATCGGCGCCCTGCTCGACGCGCTCGAGGCTCGTGGCGTCCTCGACGAGACGCTTCTAATCATCACCTCCGACCACGGCGAACAGTTCGGCGAGCACGACCGTTTCGGCCACGGTCTGAGCCTCTACGACGAGGAGACCCGCGTCCCGCTCCTCATCGCCCTGCCCGGCCGCGTCCCCGCCGGCCGCGTGATCGACGCCCCCGTCAGCCTGGCCGACCTCCCCGCCACCGTGCTCGACCTCCTCGGCCTTTCGGCCGACTCCCCCTTCCCCGGCGGTTCGCTGGCCTCGACCTGGTCCGAGTCGCCTCGGCCAATCTCCCCCGCCTACTCCGAACTCCGCGGCCGGATCGACGAAGGCGCCCTCAAAAAAGATCGAGACCGCGCCCGATCTTGGGAATCGATCGTCGTCAACGGCTTTTCCTACATCCGCCGCGGCGACGGCCGCCAGATGCTCCACGACCTCGCCGCCGACCCCGGCCAAACCAACGACCTCGCCGACGACCCCGCCCACGCAACCTCCCTCGAAACCTGCCGCGCCGCCCTGGAAGCCTCGGCGCGGGAGCTTGGACATCGGCCACCCCCAGACTCCGGAAAGTACTGAAGCAGTGTTCGAGAGCGCTCGGGGGAATCTTTCGATGCGTCCCCGCAGCTTGCGTCTCATTTCGGATTAACCTAAAATGGGGCCGATGCGAGCTTACCGCTTCCGTCTCTCTTTGAAAAACAAAAATGGGTCATTCTTGTTTGGATTTTGGCGGACGAACGGTGCTTCTTGACGATTCCTCGATTAACACCATCGTCAGACTGATGGCGAACGAAATAGAATCATGCAATCTTGACCGCGCCGCGAGCGAGAGTCTTTCGAGGCGACTTCAAGCCTGGGTCTCGGAGATCGAGGAATCCGGCGTCGGCTGCATTGATATCCGCTTGGATGATTCGTTGAGCGATACCCGCGCGGTTGAACAGACCCTCAAGCTCTTGGATGCGGTGGAGACGACAATCAGGGGCTTTGGGGATACGGTCCCTCGCTCATTTTTTCGGAAGGCCGTTGGCCCCGAATACTATCAAGATGTCGAGGCGAGGATTATCCTGCGTGATCTGAATAAATTCCGGAATCTCTTGATCGGAGGATGAGGAGAAAAGGGTCGAGAGCCGGCATTGGTCGCCAAGATCAGTTCCCGCTCCCATCTCTCGGCCTCTGCTCAAAGATCGAAATTGAACCGGCCTTGGCCCCGAGCCCGCACCGTGTTAGCATCAAATTGGATGCAAATTCAATGCAAGGAGTCGGGGCCATGCTCGATCTCACAAGCGACATCGATTCCCTATCGCGGTTCAAGCGAAATACTCCCGAGTTCATTAGGCGGCTGAAGGCCGAGGGGCGGCCGGTCGTGCTGACCGTGAACGGCAAGGCCGAGGTGGTCGTGCAGGACGCGGCCTCTTACCAGAGGCTTCTCGAAATCGCCGAGCGCGCCGAGCGGATGGACGCGCTGAGGGCTTCGCTGGAGGACATGAAGGAGGGCCGCGTCTCTCCGGCCGACGCGATGCTCGCCGAGATGCGGGGGATTCTCGAAGCGAAAAACCCCCAATGAGTTACCGGGTCGTCGTCACCGCTCGGGCGCGCGCCGACGCCCTGGAGGCGTTCGCCCAACTCGCCGAGCACTCACCCGACGCCGCCGAACGCTGGTATCTCGCCCTGCAAGAGGCCATCGCCGACTTGGCGACCATGCCCAACCGCCATCCCGTGGCCGAAGAGGAATCCGAGCTTCTGGGCATTGCGCTCAGAGAAATGCTCTTGGGCAAGCGCCGAGGAGTTTATCGCCTACTCTTCTCAATTCAAGAAGATGGCGTGACGATCCACTACATTCGCCACGCCTCCAGAGGGCCGCTCGTCCCGTGACGGCCGCCGACTCTGGCGCGCGGACGCGGAGAAAACACTCGGCTTCGCCACCCGGAGGAGGAATGAGCCCATGAGAACGTATGCGGTTCTCTATGAGCGGGGCGAGCGGAACTGGTCGGCGTATGTTCCGGATCTTCCCGGCTGCGTGGCGACGGGGAAGACCCGCGAGGAGGCCGAGCGGCGGATTCGCGAGGCGATTGAATTCCACATCGAAGGGCTGAGGATGGACGGCGAGGCCGTTCCCGAGCCCACCGTTGAGGCCGGGGACCGTTTTCCGTTGCGACCTGAGCGCCGGGACGAGCGAGGACGCCCACGGCGCGTGGAGGGGCAGTTCCAATCCGGCGGCTCTTCTGGTGAACTTGGATGGCTGCGGCCCTGGGCGAGTTCGCCCGCTGGGCCGACCCGAAGGGCGGCAAGCCGCTGGTTGGCGGGTGGCGAAGCGGTTGGAGATCCCTCCCAACATGCTCTTGCGCCGGCCGCCGTCGCGCGCGCCCGAGCCGCGGCCAACGGTTGGCCTTCAACGTGATTCGGTATGAGGCCATGCAATGAGCATGCGCGCGCCGCCGAGCCTCCGGAATATCGGGCCGCCCGCGAAAATCAAGATGTCGCCTTCGTCGTGATTAGATTAGAGGGTGTCGCCCTCGCGACGGCCACCGCCCTGGTCGCTGGGGCGGCTGACGATGGTGTTCAGGAAACTCTTGGGATTGACGAGTTCTCCCGCGAGAATGTCCTCTTCCGTAATTTTCGAGAGGAAGATCGTGTGTTGGCCAATCGTGCCGCGCCCCTGGTCGTAGACGATGTAGATGGAGCCGTCCTTGCCGAGCGTCGCCGAGGGGTAGCTGATCTGGCCGTCATCGCATAAGAGCATCTTGTGGGTGAAGGACCGTCCGTCGTCGTCGCTCAGGAAGGCCGTCATGCGGGCTCGCGGGGTCTTGGGCGGCCCCACCTCGCGTTCCTGACCGTGTTCGTCGCGATAGTGGTAGAGGGGTTTGCCGTCTTTCTCCTTCATCTGGACGTCGTTCGCGACGAGCAGGACCCTGCCCGAGGGGAGCGTCTTGAGGATGCACTTCGTGTCGATCGAGAACTGCATTGGGTAGTAGCCGCCCGGCTTCCAGGTCCTGCCGCCGTCGGTCGATTCGGCGAACTTCTGCCCCCTCTTGGCGCGGTAGAACGTGAAGAGGCTCCCGTCCTTTCGGATGATGGGCATTTGCTCCGCGAAGCTCGCGTCGGGATCCGCGGGAAGTTCGGAGACGAAGATCGGTTGGCCGTTGGCGTCTTCCTTCAGGAAGCGGATGCGCGTCGCGTTTGGGTTGCCGACGAGCTTGAAGTCGTCCATGGAACGCAGGATGGCGCCGTCGGGAAAGATCAGCGGCTTCATGACGGAGATGTTCTTGTTCCCGAGCAGGCGAGGCTCGCTCCAACCGGTATGTTCGTCCTCCGGGTCGAGCATGGTGAATTCCCACGCGGACGAGGCGAATTCATCCTTGCCCCGGAAATCCACGTTCCTAAGCCCGACGAAGCGGATCTTGCCCTCGGGGTCCTTCCACAGCAGCGGGTCGGAGGCCCCGCCGCCGAGGAGTTCGCTCGGGTCGAAGATGAAGACCTCCTTCCAGGTCTTCCCGTCGTCCGCGGAGGTCGCGATGACCGAAAATTGGTCCTTGTGGTACGGCGCGCGTTCGGCCTGGACATTGGAGCCGAACCAGGTGGCCCAGAGCCTGCCGCCCTCGGAAATCTCGACCTGCGGGCAGCCCTGAAAAACCCGCAGATTGATGCGGTGCTTGTGGTGGGGCTTCTGCCCCTCGAAATTGACCCGGGTCAGCGATGGCGGCGTCTTCCCCGTGACGCCATAGGGGAACTTTTGCGACACGTCGTCGGGCGACGGCATGGTGGTGTCGCCCAGGACGGACTTTGGGTCGACCGTCTGGGCTTGCAAGGCCGCGGCAAGGCTGAACATCGCGAGTGATGCGGTCAGTCTGATCATGGAGATATTCCAGGTCCTCGATTGTGCATGTGGGTGTTTGCCCACGCCCCTTCAGGCGCCCCGGATCTCACGCCGGGCGGTCCCGCTGGGGCGGGAACCCCTCGCCAGGGCTCCGCCGCTCAGGCCCCTGAACATCCGCCGCCATGCGCCCCCGCGATGGGCGGCCGGGGCAAGGCGCGGCGTGAAGGGAACAGAATGAAACATGGAGGTTGGAGTACGGGCAAACCCAGTCTTAGTTCAGTTTTTTCCTTGAGACGCCGCCTGGGCCAAATCGATGACCGTCCCGGGGGGGCCTGGGAGGAGCGTCGAAACAAGAATTATCATCAGGTTTTCGTTCGGCTGAAAATCCCCTCGCCTCGAATCCGGCGGGGTGGGCCGCTGGATGGAGACGAGGGGCTCGACGGAGGTCGGTCCGTCGCGCGGGAGGCGCTAGACGCCGAGGATCTCTCGGGCTTGGGCCATGCCGGGGGCGGGGCGTCCGCATTCGCTGGCGGTGACGCGGGCGAGGGCGACGAGTTGGCGCCATCGGAAGGCGGGGCGGGTCGTGGCGAACTCTTCGCGGACCGTGTTGTAGTACTTCTCGGCGTGGAGCGCGCCGTCCTCGCTCACGGCGTACTTGAGCAAGAGCGCGAAGACCGCCGAGGGGTCGTGGCCGAGCGCGCCGTAGCGGTGGACCAGGGCCGAGGCGATCTCTTGCTGGTTGGACTGAACGGCCGATTCCAGCTCGGCGACAAGTCGGCTCGCGTCGGTCGTCTTGATGTCGGCGAGGAACTCGTCGTGAGGGCGCGGGGTCCACTTGAGGAAGTCGGCGTGGGATTGACGGTCGCGGGCGGCCTCGAAGCCGGCGAGGATCAGGCAGGCGGCGGCGTTGCGAGGATTGACCACGCGCGCCATGTTCCGCCAGGCGTTGACCGCGTCGCTGGCGTGGACGCCGACCGAGGCGCCGTGCACGCTTCCCGGCGGCTTTCCGGGCGACGCCCAGCGCTCGGGACGGCCGGCGTCTCGGAGCACAAGCTGGTTCGCGGCCAGGGCGATCGCCTCGCCGACGTCGTTGGGATCGATCCCCTCGGCCAGGGCCGCGGCGACCGCGTCGGCCGCGACGCTCGGGCTCGATTCGAAGATCGTCTCGCACATCGACGCGACCCAATCGTCGCCGGGCCGCTTCGCGCCGGGGGATGAACGCGGCAGCTTGTACTCATCGAACAGGCGAGGCAAGAGGGCGCGCGGCTCGTCCTCCCCGCGCGGTCGGCGATCATTCCGCTCGCTCTTGACGCAATAGCGGACGGACTGCCGGAGCATCGTGTGGGCCTGCTCCGGGCCGACGACGTCGAGCAGTTCCCAGGCGCGATAGGGGAGGACGACCCGGTGGACTTCGGTGTCATCCTCGACGGCGACGAGCAGACTGTTGAACGCCTCGTCGGGCGAGCCGGCGGCGATCGCAGCGAACGCGCGCTCGGCCTCGTCGACGTCCTTGCCGCGCACCGCGTCGCGGAGGGCCTCGCCCGGGTTCCGCGAAGCGGAAAGCGCGGCCGGCTGGACGGCGCGCAGCACTTCCGAGGCCGCGCCGCCGTGCTCTTGGATGCGGTTCGTGTTGCGGAACAGCACCTTCAGAACCGGCAGCGCGCGACGGTCTTCGGGCAGCTCCTTCGCCATGTGAAAAGCGGGGGCGAGGGCCATCATGGTGTGGAAGCCGACGTAGTCCTCGCCGCCGAAGGTTCGGGCGTTGGCGAGCGCGGCGGCCGCCACGAGCTGTTTCAGCTCGGTCCCCTCGCGGAGCTTTCCAACCAGCACGGGGATGATCTCCCCGACGGCCGTCTCTTGCATCAGGCTCACGAGCGGCTCGAGTCCGCCGAAGTCGAGCCGCTCGCCCTCCTCGCCTTCTCCGGCCCGAGCGGGCGCGAGGCCCATGTCGATCGCCGTGCCGACGCCGACGCTCGCGACCAGCATGCCTCGGCCCACGTTCCCCAGAAACTCCCGACGCGTGCGTTGTCCGCTCATCATCGTGGTCCTTTCATGGTGAAGTCCGGCGAGGGGCTGAAAAGCCCTCCTCCACCCGGCAAGGTTAACAGATTTCATCGCGAGGCGAGATACTTACATCCTTGAATTCCTTGTGGCGCGCATGTTGGTTGAATCGAAGACGCGAGGCGTTGGGAGGCGGGCAGCAAGAGGCTCGTGAAAATCCAATGAGACCATGCCGGATTTTAACAGCCGGCAACACCAGGAATCATCCGCCTCCGACTCGCAAGCCGCCGGAATGTGGTGGTGGCGCGCTTCTTCGTGCTGGGAACGGTCTTGGAGCCGGTTGCAGACCCATCTCGGGCGGCGATGGGTATCATGCGTCTGAAAGCTGGATGCCATATCACTCTCCAGTCGACCTACTGTTCGGTTTCGGCATTCAGTAAACGGGAAATTCTGACCTTCCGTGAAGATATTTTGGTCATTTGTGTTGAGGCAACTGCGGAGGAAACGGTCCACATCCTCTCTTGGGCGAATCTTGGCGTGGTGTCCATCTCGTTTGAGTGACCCACCGAGGAAGATCGTGAATCG
>Ga0182742_1003133_pt1 | contig 16732 bp, 18 predicted proteins | sample eDN5th37CBELigMG_FD_128880 | JGI IMG/M metagenome (GOLD analysis project Ga0182742, IMG submission 128880) | Enriched Miracle-Growth compost microbial communities from Emeryville, California, USA - eDNA 5th pass 37_C BE-Lig MG (version 2)... ...
AACGCCATGTCGATCACTCCATAGCCCCCGCTGAAAACATGCGAGGGAAGGTTGGAACATGGGTCAATTCTCAATGGAAATATCAGGCCACGCCGGGTCAGTTCTCAGTGGCAATCAACAGGCGGGATACTGATCGAGAAAATCCGCAAGCGATATGGCAGCGGCTCCACCGCCGTCGATGCCCTCAAAGACGTCAATATGCGGGTCGCGCCCGGCGAGGTCGTCGGTTTGATTGGACCGTCGGGTTCTGGGAAGAGTACCTTACTCAAAGCTCTGGGGGCGGTCATCGACCCGAGCGGTGGGCGGATGACCCTTGGTGACGAGCTGATCTATGACGATGGATGGAAGATCCGCGATCTGCGTGCGTTGAGGCGCGACAAGATCGGTTTTGTCTTCCAGGCGCCTTACATCATTCCCTTTTTTGGACGTGACCGACAATGTCGCCCTGCTTCCCATGCTTGCCGGCATCCCAAATCATGAATCACGCCAACGCGCGCGAGAGCTTCTAAAAGCACTCGATGTCGAGCACCGAGCCGATGCGATGCCATCGCAGCTCTCCGGCGGCGAGCAACAGCGCGTTGCCATCGCGCGCGGATTGGTCAACCGGCCGCCTGTCATTCTTGCCGACGAGCCGACCGCCCCGCTCGACAGTGTGCGCGCGTTGACCGTGATCCGGATTCTCAACGACATGGCCGTGAAATTCGGAACGGCGATCATCGTCGTCACGCACGACGAAAAGATCATCCCCACCTTCAGGCGCATCTACCACATCCGCGACGGGGTCACCCACGAAGAAGCAGGCGAAGGGCGCGGCTTCGAAACGGGCCCGTGAGAACGATTATCTTTCCGCTGCAACGATGGCGGTGTTTGCTGACCGGAAGCTGACGGCAATTTCTGCCGATCTTCAGTAGCCCGTCAGTCCCTCTGTGCATGATTTCCTCCATCGACAACACAGCCCAGGAGAAGAAATCATGAGAAAGACATTGGCAGTGCTTGCATTGCTCGCGGTGCTTCCGGCAACGGCTGCGTTTGCTGGAGAGGCGTGCGACGTTCCGCCTCAGAAGAGGCAATCCTTCGAAGCTCTCGGGAAGCTTGCGGGCGACTTCGGATGGACCATCGACAAGATGAAGATCGACGATGGCTGCTACGAACTTCGGGTCACTGACACCAGCGGGAACGTCCTCAAGGTGAAGATCGATCCCGCAACGCTCGAGGTCGTCGATGGCAGCGTCAAGCGCTTCGGCGATGGCAGTACCATCGGTACGTCGCCGGAGACGGAATTGGACTAGCGATGGTTGCCTTGCGAGTAGGCTTAGCCTCGAAGCTGTCTATCTGTGGGTGACACCGGGTCGTCCGGCGGGCGAGCGATCTTGGTCTTGATCGCAGACCTGCCGGGATCCGGTGATCGCCCAATGGCCGTAGACCGTGTGGTTGGCTAGTGAGGTTCCAAAGGCCGGTTGTATCTTGAATTAGTCCTTTAGTTAGAATAATTCTAAACTGAACATTTTTCTGCGTTTTCCTTCCATCACGGAATGAGGTTGCGTCGACGCAGCATCATCCCGCTGCACACACAATCACTGCTCGGAGCACCATTCATGCGCGCCCTTCACAAGGAAAATCATCTCATCGAACGGATAGGCTGGCTTCGGGCGGCTGTACTGGGTGCCAATGACGGGTTGATCTCGACGTCGAGCCTGATCGTCGGTGTCGCCGCGGCGACCAACGCCTCGCATGAGATCCTTGTTGCCGGTGTTGCCGGTCTGGTGGCCGGGGCGATGTCGATGGCGGCGGGCGAATATGTGTCGGTCAGTTCGCAGGCCGATACCGAGGAAGCCGACATGGCGCGGGAACGGCACGAGCTGGCGACGCAGCCGGAGGCCGAGTTGGCCGAACTCGCGGCAATCTACGAGCAGCGCGGCGTGGCCCCAGAGCTGGCCCGGCAGGTCGCCGAACAGATGATGGCGAAGGATGCCTTCGAAGCCCATGCGCGGGATGAACTCGGATTGGCGAGCCATGTGATGGCAAGACCGGTTCAAGCTGCGCTGACCTCGGCGGTCACGTTTGCGGCGGGTGCGGCTTTGCCGTTGATCGTCGCCCTGCTTGCGCCGGCCGGAACGGCTGCATGGACCGTGTCCCTTGCTTGCCTCATCGGTCTTGCCATCCTCGGCGCAATCGGGGCACGGGCGGGCGGCGCCAGCATCTGGAAACCGACTATCCGGGTGGTGTTCTGGGGCGCTGTCGCGATGGCCTCGACCGCATTGATCGGCTCCGTGATCGGCCGGGCGGTGTGACGATGAAACGTCTGTCGCTCGATTTCCAGACCGTCATGTCGGCAATTGCGGTCCTCGGGATGATGCTGGCCGTCGCCGGGACCTGGCCGCCGGCGGAAGGCCTTTCCATTCTAAGATCTCCCGGTCTGGCGATGGTCTATTTGGCCGGAGGGCTTCCCGCCACCTGGAGCGCCCTGACGGCGTTGTGGCGCGATCATATCCTCGACATCGATCTTCTGATGGTCGTCGCGGCCGTGGCGGCGGCGATCGTCGGGGCGCCGTTCGAAGGCGCGGTGTTGCTGACGTTGTTCAGCGTGTCGACCACGCTTGAGCACCAGGCATTGGGACGCGCGCGCAGGGCTGTTGAGGCGCTCATGGCGCTCCGGCCGGAGACGGCTTTCCGCAAAGGAGAGGACGGGACCACGGTGGAGGTTCCTGCTGCGGAGCTTGCCGTCGGCGATGTGGTGGTGCTGCGTCCGGGCGCACGCGTGCCGACCGACGGTGTGATCCTGCATGGCCGTGGCGGAATCGACGAAGCCAATATCACCGGTGAGTCGATGCCGGTCTCCAAGGAACCGGGCGAGCAGGTTTTCGAGGCGACCGTCAATCTTGACGGGGTCCTTGACGTGACCGTCACCAGGACGGTCGGCGACAGCACGATCGCGCGCATGATCCAGCTCGTCACCGAGGCGCAGGAAGCGAAGGCGCCGTCCGAGCGCTTCAGCGCGTGGTTCGGCCAGCGTTATACGGTCGGTGTCCTGCTGGGCTCCGCTCTGGCCCTTGCGGTCTTCTATTGGCTTGGCCGCGACTGGGAACAGGCCCTCTACAAGGCCGCGACACTCCTGGTCGCCGCCAGTCCCTGCGCGATCGTCATCTCAGTCCCGGCAGCGATCCTGTCGGCGCTCTCCGCCGCGGCGCGAGGCGGCGTGCTGTTCAAGGGGGGCGGTGCGCTCGAAACGCTCGCCGCTGTCGATACCTTCGCGTTCGACAAGACCGGGACCCTGACCAATGGACGTGCAGAGGTTACGCGCATTGTCGCCCTGGATGGTGAGGATCGCCGTTTCCTTTCGCTCCTTGCCGGGCTGGAAGCGCATTCCGAGCATCACATCGCTGCCGCCATCCGTCGTGAGGCCCTGGTTCATGGCGTTGAGCCGGTGGCGGTCGTGGACGTTACGTCGCATCCGAGCGCCGGCATCGTCGGCTACGATTCCTTCGGCCCGATATGGGCCGGCAACGCTCACCTCGTCGAGGACATGGGCGCCTCCGTCGATGATCCGGCGTTCCGTGAACTCGCCGACAGTTCTCAGACCGTGGTCTATCTTGGGCGCGGTGCGACCGTTCTGGGGGCGGTCAGTGTTGCGGACGAAGCAAGAGCCAGCTCAGCCCCGGCGCTGGCCGCGCTTCGCGCCGGTGGCGTCAACCGCATCGTGATGATGACCGGCGACCGCAGGCCGGTGGCCTTGCGCATCGGTACGGAACTTGGCCTTGCGCCCGGCGAGGTTCATGCCGAGATGCTGCCGCAGGACAAGGTGCTCCAGGTCGGCGACCTCGCGCGTGATGGCAAGGTCGCTTTCGTCGGCGATGGCGTCAACGATGCCGCCGCATTGGCTCGCGCCGACGTCGGCATCGCCATGGGCGCGGCGGGGTCGGACGTCGCACTGCAGGCCGCCGACGTCGCCCTGCTGTCGGAAGACATGAAGAAGCTGGCCGATGCGCACCGGCTTGCACGGCGGACGGCCGTCATCATCCGACAGAATCTCGTCCTCGCGATCGGCGCCATGCTGGTACTTGTGACCGGCGGCCTGTTCTTCGACCTGCCGCTTCCGCTCGCGGTGATCGGACACGAAGGCGGCACCGTTCTGGTCGTGCTGAATGGCCTACGCCTCCTGTCGGACCGAATCCGCGCCACCGACGGCTATCTCCACCATTCTCGTCAATATGAGTTCCAGGATCAAACGGGCAGCACGTCCGGATCGCGGGCGACCTCGCCCACCACACCATGATTGGACCCAGTGCTGATTGGGCGGCAGCCGGACCTTCCCTGTCCTAAAGACCGCAAAGGGACACCGATGCTGACTTTGACATCGCTCGGCGCGCCACCGCATCCTTATCGACTGCGGGCTGTTCCAGGGGCTCAAGAACCTGCGCGAGCTTAACTGGGAGAAGCTTCCGGTTCAGCCTGCGGCGATCGGCGCGGTCATCCTGACGCAGGCCCATCTCGACCGTTCCGGATAGTCGCCGGCATCGGATAACACATGCCTCGTCTCACTTGCGCCAGATCAAGAACGTTCCTTTGCCAATGGTGTATCAGGGGGGGAAATGAAGGATCGGATCGTGGTCAAGGCACAAGAACTACCCTCAAGTTTCCACCACGTGCGGTTGGTTCTCGCTCGCGGCAAAGACCATCCGGAGGGAGATCGGGAAGAAGGCTATGATCTTCTGGTTCCGCTCAACCACGAAGGATTCCTTGATCCGCTGGAATGGAAGAAATCTCGCGACGCCTGTCGCGTCCGATATTTTCGGGACGGTAAGACGGCCCGCATCGGGCTGTTGCGGCGCAAGCCCGGCGGGCAGTGGTATTTCGATTACGAGCTGGGTGATCGGGACGACGAGATCGGTTTCCGCCTGGGCGAGGAGTGCTTCCGTCTTGGCGAATACATCTCGGTCGGGCGGGAAGGCGCGTTTGTCACCTATCAGGTCGCGCGCGTCGAAAAGCCCTGACGCCGGGGCGAAATTGCAGAAAAGGAGAAAGAACCTTGTCGAATACACCTCACACTCTTGGCGACGAATTCCCAGACCAGATGGACGCCATTCATGCCCTGAAGGCGAAAAGCCCGGAGTTTGCGCATGTTTTGACGGAATATGACGCGGTGAACGACAAGATTCATCGGTCCGAGACACGTCTCGACGCCATTTCCGAAGCAGCCGAGGCCGATCTGCGCCGCCAGCGGCTGATGTTAAAAGACAAGATCGTGGCATCGCTCCGCAACGCGTGAGGGGACTGCGAGGCCGCGTTTTGCTGCCCCGCTTGCATTACCCGATTTCGGGGAGATCAGCGACACCACTCTCCCCGAAACCATCGCTTACAGCCGACCAGACCGACCCATCAAGGCCCGAGTGTGGCCGCATGCCCGGCCGCAATCTCCCCCTCAATTCACGAACGGCCAAGATACAGAGACGCTGCCATGCCGGCCGCAAGGCCGAGCACGCTAAGGGCGCTGACGGGCCCGCCGATCCTTGAGCCTCCGACCCATGCCGCCATCACGGCTTTGACAAGTGTATTCATGGCCACGGCGATCAGGATCGCATCTGCCGCAAGACCGGGCTCGATCGAATGCGACGCCAGGCGGGCCATGGAGATCGAAATCGCATCCACATCGGCGATGCCCGAAGCGGCGGCGGTCACCAGAACGCCCGCATTCCCGAACGACTGCTGAAGCAGATGCGACACCACCATGACCACGGTGATGAGTGTCCCCATTTTCAGGGCAGGCGCCAATTCCAGCGGGTTGGTGATCGTAAGTTCCGGCTGTTCGGAGGAGCCGCGACTTTGTAGCAGCAGGAGCCCGGCGCCGATGGCGAGCACGCCACCGCCGATGAGCAATGGCCATTTGAGATGCGGAAGCAAGCTTGGGTTCAAGGCCGTCGCCACGACTGCAACGCGGATGATCATGGTCAAGCCGGAAAGAAGCACGCCACAGGAAAGCAGCGTGCTGGACTCGGGGTGCCGGCGGGCAAGCCTTGCCAGCGTCAAGGTCGTCGCTGTCGAAGAGGCGAGCCCGCCCGCGATCGCCGTCATCAGGACGCCAAGCCGGTCCCCGAACACGCGGACGGCGACGTAGCCGGCGAAGGAGACCGCGGCGATCAGGATGGTCAGCAACCAGATCTCATATGGATTGACGGTGCCCCAGGGATCGACCGGCCTGTTCGGCAGGATCGGCAGCATGAGAAAGGTCATTGCCAGAAGCGTCAGGCCCGACCGGATCTCATTCCAGCTCAGCGACGCGACCCAACGATGCAACGGCTCGCGCAGGGCAAGCAGCACAGCCGTGGCAACAGCCCCGGCGATGGCGGCTGCAAGGTCGCCGACGACGGCAAGCGTTCCCAGCAGGAACGTGGCTATGCCGGCGACGACGGATGTCGCGCTGTAATTTCGCTCGGCCCGCGCTTCGAGCCAGTGGTAGGAGGCGAATGCCGCGGTGAACCCGAGGAAAACAAGACCGATCACGAGGCCAGAGTCGAACTGCCGGGCCAGGGCGCCGGTAATGCCGCCGGTGAGACCGGTCAGCGCGAACGTTCGTAGACCTGCCGCGCGCAGATGGTCTTCCTCGTTGCGGGTACGCCATCCACGCTCCAGGCCGATCAGCAGACCGATCGAAAGCGATACCGCAAGGCGGCTGAGCAGGGCGTCAGTGTCCATGGTCTCCCGAGTTGCCTTTCAGCATCTGGCGTCGATGTCGATGATCATTTGTCTATGAAGAACCTTGCCTCAAACCCGTCAATCCTGCCGCTTGCGGGAGATTGGAGTTCTATCCGTCCATTTGTTCCGGCAGCAATGGTCCGGGCGATGGCGAGCCCCAGGCCGGCCCCCCGCACCAGAGCCTGACCGCGCTCGAAGGGCTCGCTCAGCCGCGCAAGCACTGCGGAAGGCACGACCGGGCCGGCGTTCGTGACGCGCAGACAGCCGTCTGCCGACAAGGTGACGGCGACCGGTTCGTCCCGCACGCCATGCTTGAGGGCGTTTTCGATCAGGTTCCGGGCCAGGATGGCGAAGGCGTCGGCGTCGATGCTTGCGAATACCGGCGCGTCTGGCAGTGTCAGGTCGATGCGCCCTGCAGTCTCGGCCTGCCCGCCGAATTCGCTCACAACCATCCGCAGGATGGCGCCGATCTCGACCGGCGCCTCGGCGAGAAGGCGTCCGCCCTCGGCTCTCGCCAGTTGCATGAGTTTCTCGGTGAGGCGGGAAAGGCGCCGCAAGGCGGTCTGCATATCCTCGGCGCGCTCGCGCGTGGCGTCGTCCGGCGCTTGCGCGATCATGCGCTGCGCCTGCGCCAGTGCAGCAGCCACCGGTGTCCGCAGCTCATGGGCCGATTTGGCCGCCAGGCTGCGCTCGGCCTGCAAGGTACGCGTCAATCGGTCCAGGAGGTGGTTGACCGCTTTGGCGACGGGGCCGATCTCCGAGGGCAGGTCCTCCGCGTCGATGGGTGTCAAATCACCGCCGCCGCGCGCCTCGATCTGCGAGCGGAAGGTCCGAACCGGGGTCATGGACAGCCGGACAATGACCCAGATGCCGATCAAGCCGAGCGGGACAATGACGGCCAGCGGCAGGCTCAGCCCGAGCAACAGTCGCCCGGCGGTCATCCGGCGATGCGACAGGGGCTCCGCGATGGTGATGGTCAGATTCTGCTGGAGGGTCGCGTCGGAGTAGAGGCGGTGCGTCGGCGTCGTGGCAAAGCCCATTCCGGAAAACGGCGGGAATGCCGCGAGATCGGCGCTGTGCGATCGCAGCAGAACCTTGCCCGCGGCATCGCGCACGACATAGGTGAAATACTCGTCGTGCTGGCGGAGCGTGGCAACGCGCTGTTCGGTGTCGTCGGCATCGCGGCCGATGATCTCGATCGCCGCAAGCGGCAGGATGCGTTGCGCCGTCTCTTCGAGGGCGCTGTCGAACACCTCGTCCATTTCGTGGCGCAGCATCTGCGCGGTCACGACCGCGGCAAGTGCCCATAACACCGTTAGCCCTAGCCCCAGCCATAGCGAGAGCCGCCATTGCAGGCTCCTGGGCCGCTTCATCTTGCCGTTCCAAGACGATACCCGATGCCCCGCACCGTATCGATCGCGCCGTGGCCGAGCTTCTTGCGCAGTCTGCTGACGTGAACCTCGATCGTATTGCTCTCGACCTCTGCGCCGAATGCATAGAGCCGATCTTCGAGCTGCGCCTTGGTCATCGCGATGCCGGGCCGCTGCAGAAATGCTTCGAACAGCGCCCATTCGCGACCGGTAAGCTCAACAGGGCGCGCGCCGTGCATCACGGTCCGGGCGGCGAGATCGATGCGCAGGTCGCCGATCTCGATGAGAGGATTCGGGTTGCCGCTGTATCGCCGCGCCACCGCATTCAGCCGCGAGGAGAGTTCCGACAGATCGAACGGCTTGATCATGTAGTCGTCGGCGCCGGCATCGAGGCCCGCGATGCGGTCGGAGATCTGGTCGAGCGCCGTCAGGATGATGACCGGCGTCACGCTGCCCTCGGCTCGAAGCTTTTTGAGAAAGGCGATGCCCAATCCGTCCGGGAGCATCAGATCGAGCAGGATGAGATCGTATGCCGCGCTTTGGAGATGTTCGCGCGCCGCATCGAGCCGTGTCACCCAGTCCACCGAGTGGAGGGCGGCAACCTGCTCGCGCACGGCCTTTCCGAGGATAGCATCGTCTTCGATCAGTAGAACTCTCATCCCAGGGTCACCCGTCTCGCCATCCTCCTGCCTAGCGTCCGATGCTGTCGGTTTGCTGAAGACCGCCCCATCGCTGCTTCAGGCGTTCGTCAGGAGAGCGTGCCATGGTTCCCCCCGAAAGCGCGTTGATCAGGAACAATGAAACGATGAAACATTTGCTGGCCGCGATCCTCGTTCTGGCGTTTTCCGGTCCCGGTATCGCCAAGGCTGACGACGACGATTGCCATGTCTCGATGGATCGATGGAAGCCGCGGGAAGCGGTCGAAACAATGGCCGCCAGTCAAGGCTGGACCGTTGCCAGGATCAAGATCGATGACGGCTGTTACGAAATCCGGGGAACCGACCGGAATGGCCTGGCTTTCAAGGCCAAGGTCGATCCGGAAACCCTCGAAATCGTCAAGTTCCGGCACAGGGATCGCGATGACGACCGTCACGGATCGAGGCGTCAGCGGCCGCCAGCCTCGCAGAACGACACCGTAGGCGGAACATCCTCCAACACCCTGCTCGGGACGACCGTGCGGCCCAAGACCACCATCAAGTAGCAATCCCATCTCGCTATCGCTCAAGCGCTGCGACCGTCGCAAGGAGATCCCGCCATGCCTCATGATCCGGCCCGTTATTCCAGAAGCATGATCGTCATCCACTGGCTGACAGCCCTGCTGATCCTCGCGGCCTGGCTGACCTCGACGGGAGGCCGTCATATGGCCGAAAACCCGCCCTTGCTGCATTTCTCGTTCGGGTTGGCCGTGCTCGTCCTGGTGCTTCCGCGCTTGATCCTGCGCCTTGCGGGCGGAACCCCGGACGCGCCGCAGTCCAATGGCCGTCTCGCCCTTGCCGTCAAAGCCGGACATGTGCTGTTGTATCTGTTCCTCATTGCCCTGCCGTTGAGCGGTTGGTACGCGGCGTCGCGCCTCGGTGTTCCCGTTTCTTTCTTCGGCTTCCAGCTTCCGTCGATCACCGAGCGGGTGCAGGGCGCACCGGGCCTGATCGCGGACATTCATGAGAATGCCGGCACGATCATCCTCTACCTTGCCGGACTGCATGCCGCGATGGCGGTCTGGCACCAGTACGTCCTGCGCGACGGGACGTTGCAGCGGATGTCTCCGCGCTAACGCAGCGGCAGCCAGCCACGCGCCTGAGCGGAGCGTGGCTGGCTGCCGTCTTGTTCAGTCCCCGGAGCTTTCGCGGCTGGCCTGCCGACAGGCCGGTCGCTCCTGCATCTGCTGCGGACCTGACCGTGTCCGATGTTTCCTGACGAAGTGCTGACGGAAAATCCCGATGGCCGTCAGGCAGCCCTCAGGCGGCTTCGCCACAGTGACGAGGACGGGTCGGCGCTCTGCGACGACCCGGACACCGTTTCCTCGCAGAAGGCAAGCCGACATGAAATCGCTTCTCGCAGCTCTCGCCATGACAACCGCCCTCACGTTCCCTGGCCTCGCCATGGCCCGGCCGGTGACATTGACCACAACGCTGACCAACTATGGCGGCGACGGCGCCTATCTCGCGCTCTACGTCACCGATCCCCAGGGCAAATATGCCGGCACGCTCTGGGTCGCTGGCGGCAAGTCCAAATATTACGAGCATCTATCGGGCTGGTATCGCGCCACTGGCGGCCGCGCCGGTATCGACGGCATTACCGGCGCTAGCGTCGGTGCGGGGCGCACGCTGGAGATCTCGCTCGACCTTGCCGATGCGCTTTTCGACGCAGGTTACACGCTGCATGTCGACGCAGCCGTGGAGGACATGCGTGACAGCCCCAACGAGGTCGCCGTTCCCCTGACCACTGCGGGCACGAAGACGACCGTTCGCGGTCGACGCTACGTCTCGACCGTTGCCTACTCCTTCTAGGCGGTGGACGACATGATCCGTGTCATCCATCGCTGGCCAGGCCTTCTGGCCGCTCTTTTTCTGCTGGTCTTGAGCCTTAGCGGTGCAGCACTCTCGCTGTTTCCCGCCGCCGAACGGTTGTCCGCCCCGCAGGCCGAGGCAGGGCTTTCCGTCGGGACGCTGGCCGGACGTATCCTCGCCATCCACCCTCAAATAGAACAGATACGTCGCGCGCCCTCCGGCAAGATCACCGCCTACTGGTTTGAGGGTGGGGCGCCTCAGGCCGCCATCATCGATCCCGCAACAGGGCTGGGTGTCGCCTCCAGCGATCCGAATGCCGTCGAGCAGTGGCTTACCGGTCTGCACCGGTCGCTCTTTCTCGGTGACGGCGGGCGTATCGCAGCGGCAGTGGGCGCTGCCGCCATGCTGGTCTTGGCTGTGTCCGGCACTATGCTCGTCGCCCGCAGGGCCGGCGGCTGGCGGCGATGGTTCGCGCCGATACGCGGGCCGCTCGCCGGAAGATTGCATGTCGAGATCGCGCGCGTCGCCGTCGCAGGCCTCGTCTTGTCCTCGGCCACCGCATTGTGGATGACGGCGTCGACATTCGATCTCCTTCCCGACGCGGCCACATCTCCCGTCGCCCACATCGAGGCGAGCGGCCGGACCGGCATGGCCGCATCGCATATGGATCTGCTGAAACGGACACCGGTCACCGAACTGCGCAGCCTGGCGTTTCCCGATCCGGCCGATGCGACGGATGTCTTCACGCTGAAGACGGATCGCGGCACGGGCTATCTGGATCAGGGCACCGGCGTGCTGCTGGCCTGGAGCGACCTGACCGGATGGCAGCGTCTCTCGGAGACTATCTATATGCTGCATACCGGTCGAGGCGCGGCCACCTTGGGCCTCGTGCTCGGCATGATGGCGCTCGGCGTGCCGGCGATGGCGGGCACCGGCCTCATCCTGTGGCTGGCGGGTCGGCGCGGGCGGCCACGGATTCACGGCAATGTAACGGCTGGACGTGCGGAAACGATCCTGCTTGTCGGCAGCGAGAGCGGCAGCACATGGAGCTTCGCTGCGACACTGCACGCCGCGCTGACGAAGCTCGGGCAGGCGGTTCACACCGCGCCGATGTCGTCATTCGATCCTGAACGCTACCGGCATGCCCGGCGCGTTCTCATTCTTGCGGCAACCTATGGCGATGGCGATGCGCCCGCTTCGGCGCGGGGGTTTCTCGATCGCCTGCAAACCCTGCCGGTAGAGCCAACCATTCCGATCGCCGTGCTCGGCTTCGGTGACCGCAGCTTCCCGGCCTACTGCGCTTTTGCCCAGGTCGTTGCGAGGGCCGCCGAGGCGCGAGGGTGGAGCACGCTCATCCCATACGAAACCGTCGACCGGCAGTCGCCGCAGGATTTTGCCCGTTGGGGACGATCGCTGGGCGAGGCAATAGGGATCGGGCTGGAGCTTGTCCATCGGCCAGCCTTGCTGGCGGCCTCCCCATTGACCCTCGTTTCGCGACGCGAATACGGCGCGGAGGTGCAAGCTCCGACAGTGATCCTGCGGTTCGTGCTGCCCAAAGTCCGGTTCTGGCATCGGTTGGCCGGGCGTGGCTTCGGTCGATATTCGGCAGGCGATCTTCTCGGCGTGCTGCCCGAGGGCTCGTCCGTTCCACGGTTCTACTCGCTGGCTTCGGGACGGCGCGATGGCTTCATCGAGATCGTCGTGAAGAAGCATCCGGCGGGGCTCTGTTCCGGGCAGCTCTTCAATCTGGAGCCAGGATGTGCCGTTCGCGCATTCATCCGAACCAATCCCGGCTTCCATGCCGGCAGGAGCAGGATACCGTTGATCCTGATCGGAGCTGGAACAGGGATAGGGCCGCTGGCGGGCTTCGTGCGCGCCAATGCGCGTCGCCGTCCGATCCACCTGTTCTTCGGAATGCGTCATCCTGCCAGCGATTTCCTCTACAAGGACGAACTGACGCGCTGGCATCGCGAAGGGCGCCTTCACCGGCTCGTCGGGGCCTGCTCGCGCGGGCGGATGCCGCGCTATGTCCAGCACGCTCTTCTTGAGGATGCCGCCCAGATCGCAGCCCTGATCCGCAGCGGCGCGCGCATCATGGTCTGTGGTGGGCGGGATATGGCCGTCGGCGTTTCGGCGGCGCTTGCCGAGATTCTCGCGCCGGTAGGGTTGACGCCGGCCCTGCTCAAGGCGGAGGGACGCTATGTCGAAGACGTCTACTGATCCGATGAGGCACGCGCTCAACGGACCGACCATGGGAACGCGCTGGTCCGCGCTGTTCTACACGGAGGCAGGGTTCGATCCGGAGCCGGTTCGACACGCTCTTCAGGCGGAAATGGACGAGGTGGACGCGCAGATGTCCACCTGGAAGCCCGACAGCGCTCTGATGAGGTTGAACGCCGGTCCCGTCGGCGACTGGATCGATGTGCCGGCGCGTCTGGCAGACGTTCTGCATCTTGCGCTCGAAATCGGCCGTGCGTCGGGCGGAGCTTTCGATATCGGCGTGGGCGATGCGGTCGTTGCCTGGGGTTTTGGCCCGCAAGCGGCCGACCGGGCCCTGATCCGGAAGGCACTCGCGACATCGCGCCAACCCGCCCATGTGGCGCTCGAGCTCGATCCTGTTCGCGCGGCGGTGCGCAAGCGCGCGCCGATCACGATCGACCTCAACGGCATTGCCAAGGGATATGGCGTCGACCGGCTGGTCGCGATCCTCGGGCGCTTCGGCATAATTTCCGGCCTCGTGGGAATTGACGGCGAGATGAGGGCGCTCGGTCTGCGCCCCGATGGTGAACCGTGGAACATTGCCGTAGAGGGTCCCGACGCGGCCCGTCGAGCGCCGCACTCCGTCCTCGCCTTGCAGGAGGCTGCGGTCGCCACCTCTGGCGATTACCGGCATTGGACTGTCGTGAACGGTCGCCGTCTCTCGCACACCATGAATCCGCGCCGCGGTGCGCCGCTACTGTCGTCGCCCGCTTCGGTCACGGTCGTCGCGCGAACCTGCGCTGAAGCCGATGCCTGGGCGACCGCGTTGACGGTTCTCGGTCCGACGTCCGGGACCGAGCTTGCCCAGCACCTTGGCCTAGACGTGCTGTTTCTTCTGCGAGACGCCTCGGGCGGAGTCCGGCCGATAGCGACAGGACCTCTTTTTTCGGCAGGCCGGGAGACCTGTCGAAGGGTTCCTGAGGTTTATGGGCAAAGTTTGAAGCAATCGCACAATTCGGACTGACAGGACCGGAAAATGGCCGTGCCTCCTGGTGGTGGCTGGACTTTGGCCAGCTATTCTTGTCAATCGACGTTGTAACGGGACCCCGTATCGGCTTCCAAATTCCATTCAACCCAAGATTTCATATCGCGACAGTTGATGTGGAGAATGCGCCAGAACGTGAGAGGCGCGGATTTGCACGCTTAACCTATTGAAATTTATCAAGTTTAATTTCTGATCTCTCTGCTGTTTATTTCATCACAGGTTGCTTAATGTAGGAATTTCTTAACCGCCGTAGCTCCTACGACTTTACTCAGACCATGAAGTCGGCCCGGATCATAGCAACCCACAATTGGTGGGACCGATAGGTTGGAAGATTGCGGGTTTAGGCAAATGCTGATACGCTGGGATACCGTAAGGACATGCTTGCCATGCTCATGGCGGGGCGCGCCGCCCAGCAGATCGTGGTCGGCAAGGTGTCCGCCGGGTCCGCTGGTTCGGACGAAAGCGGTCTCGCCAGGGCAACGAAGATGGCGCTCGCCATGGAGCGTTCCCACGGCTTCGGTGCGATTCAGCCGCTGCTCTACCGCGATGACAAGGACCCGACCGCCGTGCTCGACGGTAATCCCGATCTCGCAGCCCGCATCCATGCGGGATTGGAAAGGGCATTTGCGAGGGCGGTCGAAATCATCAGTGAGAACCGCGACAAGCTCGACGCGCTCACCACGACGCTGTTCGATGCGCAGGCTTTGGATGGCGAGGCGGTGAAGGGGCTGCTCAAATACGGTGATCGTGGGCCAGAATAACAGTAGATTCGGATTTGAATTGTGTTCTTGGGATAGTCGACGGTTGCTATGGCGATGTGTCGGTGCTGGCCGGTATCCGGCTGGGGTAGAGGTATATTTGCGCCTTTATTATGGTCCTTCAGTCTAAAGTTGTGACACTTCAAAGCCGACAGTCTGCTCAATTTGCAAGTGCGCGCCGTCCGGCAGAGCGGGCAGCATTTCTCCATCTGCATTACCGGAGATATCTGATGCTTAGCAGGAGTAGAGGCATCGCCAAAGCGCAGAAGGATAATCCCCCGAGGTGCTGGTATCCAAGAACGCCAAATACGCCACCGAGTGCGAAGAAGACAATCGTGACGAGGTGGAGTTTCAAGCGCAGCACGATGGCCAGCCTGTCGGAGCTGGAATTGTTTCCCAGAAGCATGGCGATGCCCACCCCGATATCGGTTGCTACACCCGAAACGTGGGTCGTTCTTACGCGACTGCCGGAAATCCGCGTCGATGCCGCATTCTGCAATCCCATGGTCAGGCTCAACAGGCCCACCACCAGCACACCATTCGGGGAGCGTGCGCTCAGGGTGATGAAAAGCCCGACAAGCATCAGAAGCGCGGCTTCGACGATCAATGTGAGGGCGTAGATGTTACGACGTAGCTGCCGCTTGCCGACTTCGATGAGACACGAGGCGATGAAGGCACCAAGGATGAACATCACGACGATCGTCAGGAATCCCAGTGCCAGGTCGGACCGGGAGACTGCGAGGAAATCGGAGGCCATCGAGACATTGCCGGTCATGTTGGCTGAGAAATAGCGGTAGCCAAGGTAGCCGGCACTGTTCACGCCGCCTGCGACGAACGCCAGAATTGAAGCCAGCATCAGGTCTGTTGCCGGAGTCCTCTTGTCGCCTTCTTGGATGAGCATTTCGATTTTACATTGCTATGGATGCGGTGGGGAACGAACCGCGTGTCGTTTCTGTAGGGCAGGATGCAACGCCGAAGCGCGAGAGTCGATGGGGGGCGTCCATCTGCGTGACGGTTTGCATCATGTATGAGCGAACAGAAGCTCGGCTTCCAGCCCGCTATCGGCCTTTCTGTTCCGCAGCATAAAACCGATGCGATAGACATCGACGATTTCACGAACGATGGAGAGACCGAGGCCAGAGCCGGGGGATGCCATGTCAAGACGCCAGCCGCGGCGGGTGAGATTGCCGAGTTCTTGCTCCGGCACGCCCGGACCGTCGTCCGAGATCGTCAGACGCAGGCCGTCTTCGTTGCGCTTCCAGCGCACGCGAATTTCGGCCGTCGCCCATTTGACGGCATTTTCGAGCAGGTTGCCGATGAGTTCGCGAAAGTCGGCTGGGTCCATGGGCACGGTCTCGGTGTTTGGGCCGTCGATCTCGAACCGCAGCCGCTCGCCGGAAGGGGAGCGCTTGAGGATGCGCACAAGTTCGCCGACGATCATGGCTACGTCGGCGTCCGAGCGGCGCAGGTCCGCGCTGGCGGCGATGCGGGCAAGCGCCAGTTCCCGTTCCACATGATTACGCATGACGGACGCCAGGTGCTCCAGTTCGTCCGCCATGGCCGCCTCACCCTTGTCGCGCAGAGTGAGGACATCGTTCGAGAGCACCGTCAGCGGCGTGCGCAGGCCGTGGGCGAGGTCGGCCGCGCGCTTCCTCGCCTTGCCCATCATCGCTTCCTGCGTATCCAGAAGCGCATTGACTGCCGCCACGGTGCTCTGGAATTCACTGGGATAGGCGCCGGTCAACTGGTTGGCACGCCGCTCGCGGATGCGCACGATCCCTTCGTTCAGCGCCGCCAGCGGCCGCAGCCCGAGGGTGAGCTGCAGGATCGACGCGACGACGAGGAAGACGCCGAGCCCGGCGACGGCCGGCAGGATGTCGCGGATGAAGGCGGCTCTGGCCTCCTCCAGCGTTTGCGCGTCGATGGCGACCGCGATGCGCAGCGCGCGTTTCCCCTCCGGTGCAGCGACCTGCACGAGCCGCTCGAGGACGATCAATGAACTTCCGGCCGGGCCGGGCAGCAGGTAGCGATGAACCGCGCCCTCGGCGTGCCTGTCCATGGGCAGGGCAAGTGCCGTGTCGAACAGCGACAGCGAGCGGACGGTCTGCCCCCGCGCATCGTCGACGATCTGCCAGTAAAGCCCGCCATAGGGCGTGGCGAAGC
>Ga0182742_1003135_pt1 | contig 16729 bp, 13 predicted proteins | sample eDN5th37CBELigMG_FD_128880 | JGI IMG/M metagenome (GOLD analysis project Ga0182742, IMG submission 128880) | Enriched Miracle-Growth compost microbial communities from Emeryville, California, USA - eDNA 5th pass 37_C BE-Lig MG (version 2)... ...
AGCTATGCGCCAGCCGCGAGAGTTGGTAGGCGTGCATAGAATGGACTCGGCTGAGCGATTTAGGCAGTAAGCCTTTTTATGCCCTTCGTCGGTGATAAGCAAAACCGGCCTAAGCCCGCTTAGCTCCTGAACCATTGCGGGTACCAGAGGTGCTGGACATGGACGAGTCCGGGAATCCGCATCACCTCTCTCTAAGCTTGCTGTTTCTAGTGCAGCTCCCTCCTCCAATCCACGGAGTGACGGTGATGTCGGAACGTGTCCTGCGTGAGGCTGCCTCCATGTCCGGGATCAACGTGCGGCACCTCTGGACGGGAGGCGCACGCGAGTTGACGGACATTGGTCGAAAACGCTTCCGAAAGTTTACGGATTTCGCCCTCTTTCTTCTCAAGCTCTGTGCAATGCAATTTTCTTCCAAAAGATACGATATCGCTTACTGTGCCCTTGCGCCTCACGGCGAAGCCCTTTTGCGGGACGCCCTTTTAATCGGCGCGGCCAAGCGGACTGCCGGCCGCGTCCTAGTCCATCTACACACGCAAGGACTGCACGAAGTGCTAGACGGATGCACATTTTTGCAGCGTGTGTCGCGATATTTGATCTCCGGGACGGAGCTGATATCGCTCTCGGAGGGCACACGCGTCGCTGCTGAGGCGTCTGGCCGTTTCAAACGTGTCCATATGCTGGGCAACTCTGTTCCTGATCCAGGCGAACAGGTAACCCAACCGTCAGGGCGTCTCCGGTGCGGTTTTCTTGGAAACTTGGACTCCCGCAAAGGCGTGCTCCGGTTCGTCGATGCCATCGCCGCGTTGAAGCAGGCAGGCGTGCCAGCCCAAGGCACAATCGTAGGCACCACGAGCAAATACCTGCGGGTCGAAGATGTCCGTGCGCACGCGCGGGAAAAAGGTATTTCCGATCTTATCGAGACATCCGGCTTCGTTGACGAGGAGACGAAATCAAAGATCCTCGGCAGCCTCGACCTGTTCATCTACCTTTCGGATCACGATCTGGCACCTTTAGTCCTGCTCGAGAGCTTGGCCCATTCAACCGTGCCGATAGTGTTCGACACCGGCGCTATGCGCGAGATCGTCGGTCCCGAGTTTCAAGAGAATGTTATTTCGGAAAAACACGACTGCGACTCCTATCTCGCCGCCATCGTTTCCGTTGCCCGCAAATACTACGAGGCCCCTGAATTATTGGAAGCAAAGAAGAGGGCAGCACGGCGTCGTTACCTTGAGCTCTTCAGCGAGGAGGCATTCCGATCAAACCTGTCGCGCATTATTCGACCCGATCTCCGACTCCCTTCCAAATCCAGCCCTTCAATGTAGGGAGTAAGACCCTGGCGATACATCCTCATTAAGGAATTTCGGCGATAACATATCCGATTTTCATCAGAACTATTCGCGTTCTTGATAACTTTCGCGCAATAGATACCAACTCAGGAGGAGAGATGTCGAACGACCCCAATGGAGTAAGCTTAGACAACCTCGTTTCAAGCGAGGGGACCGGTCGCACGGTTCTGCTTGTCGGCGGGGCAGGCTACATCGGAGGTCCTTTGACAACATACCTGTTGGCCAATGGGTATCGGGTCAGAACCCTGGATTTATTAGTTTATCAGAATGCTGATCCCCTGCTAGCCCACCTATCGCACCCGCACTATGAGTTCCAATTCGGCGATATGGGGAGTCCAGCGACTCTGAACCATGCCTTGGCAGGCGTTACCGATGTCGTCATTCTCGCCGGATTGGTCGGCGATCCGATCACGAAAGCGTTTCCTGATCAGGCCAGGGCGATAAATGAAGTAGCACTGAGGCGATGCATAGATGGGCTTGCCGGCCGCGACCTGGGCAAGGTTATTTTTGTCTCCACCTGCTCAAATTACGGCCAGATCGGTAAAAATGAAATCGCCGATGAAGAGTTTTCTCTCAATCCAATATCTCTCTATGCCAAGGCGAAAGTCGCGGCCGAGCGGTATCTTCTTGGTTTGAAGGGCCGCGTTGATTACTGTCCAACCATTCTACGCTTCGCGACAGCATTCGGCATTGCGCCCCGCATGCGCTTTGATTTGACTGTCAATGAGTTCACCCGGGAGCTCTTCTTCGGTGCCGATCTTGAGGTCTATGACGTAGATACTTGGCGGCCATATTGCCACGTGCAGGATTTTGCAAGACTCATCGCAACTGTCCTGAAAGCGGAACCTGCCGAGGTGGCATTCGAGGTTTTCAACGCTGGTGGCGATGCAAACAATCACACCAAACGCGACATAGTCAAACTGGTGTCTAAACGACTGCCTGGTCGGCACGTGGTGTTTCGGGACGCCTCTTCGGATCCACGTGATTATCGAGTTTCCTTCGTGAAGGTGCGGAACCGCCTTGGGTTTGTACCCGCAATCAGTGTCGCCGACGGCATTGCAGAGATAGCTCGCGCATTGGAGTTAGGTTTCTTTGCCGATGCTACAGATCGACGCCAAGCCTATGGCAACTATGATCTATCTGGGTTGCAACTTAGGAGTTCCATGGAACGGAGCTAAGTTGTTCCACTGTTGGAAGAAAAAAATGGGGGGTGTTGTCCGAACAGCCGAAGGAGTAAATCTATGGTGAGTCGCGTGGTTATTCTCGCCGGGGGAAAGGGAACGCGACTGCGTCCATTCACGGCAACTTTCCCGAAGCCACTCGTGCCCATAGGCAACATGCCGATCCTAGAGATTTTAATTCGACAGCTGAAGGCGCAAGGTTTCAACCACGTTACGCTTACGCTCGGCCATTTGTCCGCACTCATCCGCACTTTTCTGGCCCAACATCAATCACTCAACAAAGATGTTCGGATTGATTTCGTAGAGGAAGAATTGCCGACCGGGACATCGGGCTCTCTGGCCTCGGTTCCTGGACTGGATGATACATTCCTCGTGATGAACGGGGACGTACTTACAGATCTATCTTTCTCCAGGTTGCTGGAAGATCACAAGCGATCGGGGGCGTCGATGACTATCGCGACCCACCGAAAACAGGTCAAAATTGACCTCGGAGTAATCGAGGCCGATGATGACGCTCGCCTTGTCGGTTACCTCGAGAAGCCTGGCTACCAATACGAAGTGAGCATGGGTGTCTATGTCTATGAGCCGCGCGTACTCAAGCTGATCCGGCGCGGCCAATACCTGGATCTCCCGACACTCGTTCAAATGTTGGTCAACCGCGGCGAGCATGTCCATCTTCATCGCAACGATGCATTTTGGCTGGATATCGGGCGACCAGAGGATTACGCGCGAGCTCAGGATATTTTTGAAAAGGATCCTGGCCGCTTTGTGCCATCAGAACCGCAGGTCGAACAATTCTAAAATAAGGAGAATACGGTGGCAGCGTGGAAGTATACTCTAGCCGAGCCCGATCTTTCCGAGCTGGAAGAGTCAGCGGTGCGTGACTGTGTGCGTTCTGGCTGGTTGTCAATGGGAGCAAAAACGAAGGAGCTTGAGGAGAGTTTCGCGCAAATGCATGGTGTCCGCCACGCTATGGCAGTGTCCAACGGAACAGCTGCATTGCATCTGGCCCTCGTTGCTCTCGATGTAGGCGGCAGAGCTGAGGACGAAGTCATCCAACCATCGATGAACTTCGTTGCTAGTGCGAATATGACAAAAGCCGTTGGTGCGCGGCCCGTCTTCTCCGATATTCTTTCTCTTGCGGAGCCGACTATCGATCCTGCTGACGTGGCGCGCCGGATTACCGGGAACACCAGAGCAATCATCGTCATGCACTACGGCGGCTATTCCGTTCGCCTTAAAGAGATAATGGACATCGCGTCTGCACGCGGAGTCCCAATTATAGAGGATGCCTGTCATGCGCCCGCTCAGCCTTCGGGTGAATACCCGGGGCGCTATCTTGGGACGATTGGGAAAGTAGGATGTTTCTCTTTTTTTTCTAACAAGAATATGACATGCGGCGAAGGAGGGATGGTCGTCACGAACGACGACGAGCTGGCAGCTCGCATTCGCTCCTTCCGCTCTCATGGCATGACAACACTGTCGTGGGATCGGCATCATGGACGCGCGAGTAGTTATGACGTGATCGCGCACGGCTTTAACTATCGCATCGACGACCTTCGCGCCAGCATGGCTCTCGTTCAGCTTGGGAAACTAGAGGCCGGCAATAACCGCCGACGCGAGCTTGCCGCTGCCTACGCTGATGCGGTTGAAAAGTATGGTCGTGGTCGTATTCAATTTGTGAACGGCGGCAAACCAACGGCCGGAACCGCCCACATCGCCACCGTGTTAGTTGCCGCCTCCCGCCGTGATGATGTGCGCCGCCGGCTACAGGACAGCGGAATTCAGACCAGCCTGCATTACCCCCCGGTACACAAGTTCTCAGCGTTCGCGGGTTACTGCACAGAAGCTTTGCCAACGACCGAAGAATATTCCGACCGCGTCATCACACTGCCGTTGCATGTCAGGCTGCCGATCGGGGCGACTGACGAGATTGTGAAATTGATGGCTTCTGTTTGAAACGCCATCGGGGTCGCACGGGCAGCGGCCGGCGTCCCTCGTCTAGCATACGCGGTGTTAACACCATGCGGATTCTAATGAGCGCGTTCTCCTGCGGTCCCGGTCACGGTTCGGAGCCCGGAATCGGCTGGAACTGGGCGATCGAAGCAGCCCGACAGGGTCATGACGTCATAGCTATCACGCAGTCAGAGTTCGCGAGTGAAATCCGCAACGAAATTGAGAAAGGGACGGTCCCGTCCAACCTCCGTTTTGATTTTTTCACTCCGAACTGGATAGCGTGGATCCGCGACGTGGGTTCCGCAACACGGTTCTCATCGCTCACCTGGCATTCAGTTCACCTACTCTGGCAATTCGCGCTGAGGCCGCACGTGCGAGCTACTTACAAGCTCGACCAGTTCGATATCATTCACCACATTACCCTGGGAGGCGTACGCCATCCGACTCTGCTCGGCGGGCTCGGAGTGCCACTGGTATTGGGACCACTTGGGGGCGGTGAGAAGGCGCCCATTGCACTGAGGCGACATTATCCATGGTCTGGTTGGCTTAAAGACTTGGCTCGGGATGCCCATACCGCGCTAATCAAAATCGATCCGATAACCCGTCGCGCCTCAGCTAATGCGTTGCTCATTTGGACCAAAACGCCACAAAGTCGGGATGTCATTGGACGCGCCTACCAGCATAAGGTACGCATCGGGCTTGAGCTGGGCACGAAAGGATGTGTTTCTAACCTGCGAATTGAACGAGATCGTGGTCGCCCCGTGCGGATCCTCTACGCGGGACAGTTTGTCTATTGGAAAGGCATGGGTCTTGGCCTTCGAGCAGTAGCCCAAGCGAGAGCTGCCGGTCATGATCTACGCCTCACAATGGTCGGGCGTGGTTCTGAGGAGAGAGACTGGCGTAAGCTCGCGGAACAGCTCGGCCTATCTGACGTCGTCACCTGGCATGAATGGGTCGCGCACGATGAAATGCCAAATCTTTATCGCGAGCACGAACTGTTCCTCTTCCCCAGTCTGCATGACTCAAGCGGCAACGTCGTCCTCGAGGCTCTCTCCCATGCTCTACCCGTCATCTGCCTCAAGCTCGGTGGGCCGGCAGAAATTGTTGACGAGAGCTGTGGTCGGCCGGTCGATGTCGCGGGGAAACCGGAGAGTGCGTGCGTTGCTGGATTGGCCGCAGCCATCTGCGAACTTGCGAGTTCGCCGGAGACCAGTCTCTCATTGAGCCAGGGCGCCGTGAAACGAGCAGAGCAGTTTCGATGGCCATTGGTTATATCGAAGTTCTACGCCGACGTGGAGAATCGCCTACGGCAATCTCGCGTCGAATCTGGTCAAGAGCATCGGGAGCATCCCAAGCCGCCACTTTTTTCAGCTGCTTAATTTAGCTGACCTGCATCCCTGATTTGATCTGCCAACGCAGCTGCAATCGGGACGAAGCGTAACCCGGTCACATTCTAATTCACGGGGGGCATATCATATGTTTGCTATCAGTTGCCGCTCGGACTACCAGCAGGAGAATGGAGTAAAGGACGGCAGCAAGTGGACCAGGCGGCAGCCGACGGAACTGCGCCCGGTTAGCTGCTCGAAAATCCGCCCGTCGACCCTCAGGTCCGCGAGATTCTCATGCAGTGAGGTATCGAGGCGCCAGCGGGTCCGGTGGATCTGAAGAGGATCCACTTGCTTCGCAACTTGAAGGCCAGGAATACCAGTCGCGATTGTGCGAAATCCCGCCTCGACGCAGTAATCCCGAAGCTCAGGCGAGAAGAACCGGCGCATCCCGTAGGGATATGAGAAATCGGTGACCGGGCGGCCGATAATGTCCTCTAGTTGTCTCTTCGAGGAAGCAATTTCCAAACGCCACAGGTGTCGCGGAACGCTCGTCAGCGGCTGGTGTGAATGGGAATGGCACCCGATCGTGTGACCAGCATCGGCTATCTCCCTCAGCTCGGGGCGACTGAGGGGAACATCGTCGCCGTTATAGTCGACACGGCCGAAGAACTCCTCAATTTCGAGACCGCTACATACATCGCGGAATGGAAGCGTATTGACGTAGAATGTTGCATGGTACTTGAATTTAGATAGTAGAGGCAGTGCGCTGTGCCAATTCGAAAAATTGTCGTCGAATGAGAGAAAAAGAAGTCGGCGTTCGCTATCATCGTTGGCAAATTCGTAAGGTGATGCGGACCTGTAGCCGAGAGATTTGAAATAAGCTAAGCACTTTTCGAACGCGGTCCATGTTGTTGGCTCCAGCTCATGGAAATAGATTGCAATCTTACGAGGCAGGGGTTTGGCAAGAAAACGCACATGGATTGTTCGTATAACGTTTTTCAGACGTTCTGGCATCTTGCTGTTCACTCTACTTCGTTTTGGTATTTTTCTGAAATGGACTGCAGCTCACCTAACGAACCCAACAGGACTCGTGCGGAGGCGCCCGGCTGCAATGCCAGATTGAGCGATATTCAGAGCAGAGGAATCCAGCTCTTAACAATGCCGACAAAACCTGGTGTGCATTATCTGAACCATGTAGTTCGACCAGGATGTGATCCACACGCCCAAGCCAACTTTCTGGCGACCTCAGCACTTCCCTTTCGGCTCCCTCGATATCCATTTTCAGAATATCCGCGCGCCCGTTCGGCATCATCTCTAAAGCGTCCAAAACAGAGATAGCATCTACGGGCTGGCCATCGGCACTTATCGCGCCCGCGAGGGAGCCGCCCTGGAACATTACGGTTCGCGTTTCACACCATAAGGCGGCGTTAACCACACGAATGCGCGACCCATAAGCAGCCAAGTTGCGACGGGCGAGCGCGTAATTGTCGCGATTTGGCTCGAGGGCCAGGACGTAAATGTCGGGGTACCGCGATAAGAAATAAGCTGCTGTATCCCCTATAAACGCCCCCGCGTCAAGTAACGAGCGCGGCTTGAGACCGCTTGGTAGCGGTATCCAATACTCCTGTCTGACCACAACATTAATCACCTCACCTACGTCACACGTTCCGGTCCTTACGTAAATGGGGTGAGCCAAGCGCGACAACTTCAGGGGTTTAAGGCCGTCCACAGTCCGGCCGAGCCGGTAAACCGTAATTGCGTGCCTCAATCCTTCAGATCGGACCAACTCTGAGGCGGTTATGGATTTAGCAACGAGATTGTAAACCAGAGAGCCCTGCCCGAACACGTTACGAGCAAGACGGCGCACGTATTCCGCGAACTTAACTCCGGGCAGCATCAGCCAGATCTCATCTCGTGTACCCTGGCGTGACTTAGCACGCGTTACGGAATGCTCTCGGGAGCGTGGTAAGCAGCAATATGTACGAGTCGAACCAGAGGGACTGATGCTCTACGTAGTAAAGATCGTGCTCCACTCTTTTGCCCAAAGCGTCTTCAGTTGTAATTTCCCCCCGAAATCCGTTGACCTGAGCCCAGCCAGTGATCCCCGGCTTAACCCTCATTCGCCGGGAATACAACTTGTTCCTCTTTGCGAACTCGACGTCATGAGCAACGGCATGCGGCCTGGGCCCGACAAGAGACATCTCTCCGCGCAGGACATTCACGAGTTGAGGCAACTCATCGATATTGAATTTCCGAAGATAGCGGCCGACGGAGGTCACGCGGGGATCACAGCGCTGAGCCTGGACGATGATGTCGCCATCGTCCAATGCCGTCATGGTTCGAAACTTCCATATGAAAAATAGGCGCCCGTCTTTTCCGACGCGACGTTGTTTGAAGAAGACCGGCCCTTTTGAATCGAGTTTGATCAGGAGTGCTATGAGGATGAACACTGGCGTAAGCACGCTAAGTCCAATAAACGAAACAATCAGGTCAATTGTCCGCTTACACAACTCCTGAACATGCCTTGACCCCTGGGCCTTCAACACCCTGCCTTGCTTTGACCCCGAAGCAGGGGACCCGTCCGCTGACACGAATTTGATGGGGCTCAGAGATTTTGAAGGCTCCAGGGGAAAATGTTCGCGGTTATCTGTTAAAGCCACTTGACCCTCCTCGAGTAATAAAGACGAGAGCAAGCCGCGCACCCTGGTTCGCCTGGGCGTTATCCCGGCGCGAAAGTTGACGGTGCTACTGCAACGAGTTAAAGAACACTTAATCAAAGTTTATGCAAATTCCAGTTCCTTCGTCACGTTGAGGTTAATGGGATACTTTCCTACTGTTTGGTTATCTTCAGAGAGCATATTGCGTTAATCAATGCTAGCGCCGGCGCAAAAACGGTGGAGGGCGACTGTGTGTTCAAGATGCAACTCTTCGAGTGGGCGCGGTGACTTGGGACTCTGCGGACGATACGAAGTTAATGCGCTTTAGTCCGAGCCTACTTATGCAAAAAATCAGCTCGGTTGGATGGGCGCTTGCTGATCAGACTGTTGTGAGCGGGACGAGCTTTCTTACTACTATCGTGGTAGCTCGACTCCTCGGGGTGGAAGAATTTGGTAGGTTCGCCGTTGCGTGGCTGATCGTTCTGCTATTCCAAAATCTGCATTCTGCCGCCATAATCGGACCTTTGATGACGATCGGCGCTATTTGGCCAGAAAAGGAGCGCTCCTCTTACTTGGGAGCACTATTGCAACAACAGATCGTGTTCTCTCTCGTGGCGGGCATATTCGTATATGCTGGCCTCGGCGCTGTTGGCCAGCTCGCGTCATCTTGGAACTTGGAGCAGTTGGCGCTGCCGATCGCGCTCATGGTTGCCGCAGGTCCCATTGCCGAATTAGTTCGCGGCAATTGCTATGCGGTTTTTCGACCAAGGGAAAGCTTCCACTTGGCCGTCCTGCGCTACTCGGTTCAGAGCGCTCTTTTGCTCGGCCTTTTTTTCTTGGCGCCGGGTAAAGCCAGCGTGTCAGCGATCTTATACATCACTGCGGGAGCAGCGGCTCTTGCCGGTCTGGTTGGTATTTTGGGCTTGCCACAGGTGAGCTGGTCCATCAGCGCCCTAAAGCTCGTATCGCGCCAGCACTGGACCTTCTCAAGGTGGTTGCTGGGATCATCCTTCCTTGCGAATTCCCGTGAGCTAATTACTAATGTTGCGGTCGGCGCGGTCCTTGGACTTGCTGATGTCGGGCTCCTTCGGGCAGCACAGCAAATCGTTTTTGTTATGAATATCCCTTTGCAGGGCATGGGGCGGTTGGCGACGGCCTATGCAAGCCGCGCAAATTCGGAGGGCGGTGCAAGCGGTCTCTTGCAATTCACGCGAGTATTTGTCCTGCCATACATGCTGGCTATTGGCGCCCTTCTTATTACAATTGCGCTGGCCAGCTCCACGCTCGTGCATTTGGTTTTCGGTCCCGCATACTCCGGCGCCAGCTCGCTGCTTTCGGCTTTCGCACTCATTATGCTGCTGTATCTGGCTCGCGATATCTTCTTCATCGTCTCGCGAGCCTTGCAGAAGCCCGCCTGGGAATGCCTAGCATGCTTTGCGGGCGCGGTGATTTCTCTTCCCTTGCTTATCCCGCTCATGAGCAAGTACGGTGTTGCTGGCGCCCTCGGTGCGGAGGCCCTCTTTCTCGCGGTCTCGTTGCTGGCGGCCGCAGCCTTGGTTCGGGCCGGAGCTCACCTGCAAACGGCGTAGATACCCCTCTGTCAATGCACGGTGGCGAGCGCGCCTGCTCAACCTAATCAACTAGCTGTCGAGACGGGGCGGCCCGGCTTATGCGGACAGTGTCGCCAGGGCGCAATTCGGTGCCTTCCGTGATCTGCCGGGAAACCAAAACGCCGTTTTCGTTCCGCGTCACGGAATAGAGGATGGTAGGTTCCCGTCCCCCGGCATCGCCTCGTAAGGCTCCTCCCGTCAAATAATGGACAGCGTCCTCCGCCGCGAGCACAGCAATCTCGAGAGCACGTATCTCTTCCTGTGTAGCTTGCAGCTCTTCCTCGATTTTGATCGCCCTGTCGATTTCAATTTGCCGTCGCTCTCTGGTGCCGACGTTCATCGTTTGCTGAGTGCGTGCAATGCTCCCCTGAATTCTTCGCTTTTCACCTTCCAGGTTCGCTGCCGCCCGCCGCAGCTCGTTGAGCCGCACCTGCGTGGTCAGGCCGCTTTTGACCAGGCTACCGATCTGATTGATGTCATTTTCAGTGAGCCGGATTTGCTCGTGCACGTGCTCGAGCTCTCCTTCGAGTGCCTTGATTTCCACTTCCGCAAGTTCGGCTCCGCGTGTGCTGGATGAGATCTGGTTCTCGAAAGCCCGCTGCCGCTGCTGCATTGCGCGCTGTTCATTGCGAATGAGCAATTCGGCTTCGCCCGGTTCCGAAATCTTGGCAAGAGCTTCAGGGAGTTCGATCGTCGTGCTGTTGCCCTGCTCTGCCTTCAACCGGGCCAGTCGCGCCAGAGCCTGTTTCAGTTTGCCTCGCGTTTGTCGCAGTTGCCAACTCTCGCGCGACGCCTCGATTGCGGCTGTGCCCGCCGGTGGCCGATAGAGCCCACCAGCTAGGGCCAGCGCCTGAAGAGCTGTCATGCCGGGCCGAAACGCAAAGAGCCCGGGTTTATCGACGGCGCCGACGACAAAGATGGGACGCCATTCGGATACGTCCACCGAAACCAGTGGCGCTATTTGCCCCGAATGCTCAAGGGCTTGCACTAGATCCTGTTCAATCTCGGATATCGATCGCCCTTCTGCCACGATCGCCCCTAGCGTGGGAACTGCGATCTTGCCATCGAGCCGTACCTTGAAATCACCCGTAAGGTCCTGCCTGTACTGTACCCAGATGCTGAGTTTGTCCCCCACGCCAACAGTGAGGACCTCCACCGGTCGCGGTCTGATTTGGTCGCCAGATTTAAGGTCGCCAGTATCTACTTGGTTATTGAGAGGCGATGCCAAAGCGGCCTGCAATCCAGATCTGCTTTCACTTGCTTGCCCGGTAGTCGCAAGCAGAAGGATGCCGGCAGCAGCGAGCGCTCCAGTACGGTGAACATGAGCTTGCTGGGATCTGGATCGGATTTCTGCCATCGGCCTCACCGTGGAACAGGATTATGCAGGGTAACCTGACGTAATGGCGGTCATCTTTTCACAATAATATCATTTCCTGTCCTCTTGGCCCCAGCGGCAACTGGCACAAGCGTTAACCGTTTAGCACCTATCGGATTGGAGGTTGCTGAATTCAGATATGAAGTAGTTCCCTGGATGGAGAGGTTGCGGGAGGTGGTAACCTGCGGGCTCGTGTTGTCGGAAAATGTAAAAATTGCCACTTGCGAGGACTTCCGGAAAGGGGACACTTGGTGCTCAAGAGAGTTCAATTCTCCAGCAATGAGGCCGCTGTTGAGCGTGGGCAGTACGAAACCTCCTATTCTCAAGACGTGAATGGTCCAGTTCAAGCCAAGCTTCAGGCTTGGCGCATTGCCGCTGAGGGGAATGATGACGATGCCGTAGATTTCGTATGGCTGCTCAGAATCCTGCGGCGCAATCGTTGGCGCATCATAAGTGCTTTGCTCATAAGCTTGGCTGCCGGCCTGACCTATATTGAGTTGGCTACCCCGCAGTTTCGGGCGACAGCACAGCTCTATCTTGATACTAGGGAGGCTCCGCTCGTCGACTTGAGTGGTCGCATGCAGCTACCTGCAGAAAACTCACTTGTCGACAGCCAGCTCGAGATCATCCAGTCTCCTCGCATTGCAGAAATAGTGCTGAAGACAATTGGTTCTGGCGCGGGTTCAAAGACTTACACCCGCGGGAGACAAGCTCGCGAGATCACCGAGGAGGGCCGTGCATCCGATGTCGAGATTGTTGCGTTCCAGCGCAAGCTGGCCGTTGAGCGCAAAGGGTCAACGAACATCGTCGAAGTCAGTTTCACTGACCCAAGCAGCGAGCGCGCCGCCGCTATAGTCAATGCGATCGTGAGGACGTATCTAGAAGCGCAGATTGAATCCGGCAGCTCCGCTGTGGAAGTCAAAAGGCGCGCTCTTCAGAAGGAGGTCTCAGCTCTACGAAAGGAGGTAAAACGAATTGAGGAGGCCATTCAAAACATACAAATCGAAACCAAGCTTGCTGCCGCGCCAGAAGCGGGTTTCGCTGAACGCCAGCTCGCCGATATTGCGCAGCAACTAGCAATAGCGCGTGCCCAACGCGAGGCGATATCAGCACGCTTGAGGAAGATAAATACCGCAGCCGCGGTTCCGTTCGCAGGTCGCAAGGAGACCGAGAACTTCGAACTTCAAGCCGGGTCAGGTTATGCAAACAGAGAAAATCCCAACGGTGAGAATCGGGAGAAACAGAAGCTGGAGGACGAACTCACAGTGGCAACGAGGAACGTGAGTGAGCTGGAGGATGCTTTTGGAAAGATGCAACAGAAGGTTGCTGATTACCAGAAGCAATCGATTGCGCTGGGTGAGCTGGAACGGCAGGCCGCGGCCGCGCGGGCCGTTTATTCATCGCTTCTGACGAGGTTACGGGAAGCCGAAGCGCAAGAAAACCTGGTTATGCCCTCGGCTCAAATCGTTTTTTCGGCGCGGCCGCCTGAGAAGCCTAGTTACCCCGACATTCCAATGACGTTGCTGATTTCCCTGGCCGGAGGCAGCATTATCGGCATCGCATGGGTAGGCTGGCGGGAGGCTTCAAATGATGCTTTCCGATCGCTCGACGATGTTGAGAGGCATTTGGGCGAACCAGTTGTTGCCTGTCTCCCACATATAGCGAGCTCCCCCGCGAAACGTGGGCGAAGAGTCATGGCGTTGAAGGGGAAATCGAATAGCGTGGCAGAAAGCAGTGTTTCCCCCGCGCTGGGCGATCGCGCGAAGCTGCCCCAGCTACTCGCGCTGAGCGAGGCACCAGAAGCCATGCAATATGCGCAGGCGCTGTTCCTGATCAAATGCAATATTGCGTCGCCTGCAGATCCACCAAGAGTGGTTGCAATATGTTCACCTAAGGCAGGAGACGGAAAGTCCTCGCTCGCTCTTAATCTTGGTGCATACACAGCCTCCACGGGACTGAGGACACTGGTTGTTGACTGCGACACACGAAAGCCGGATCTGTCGAATTTGCTCGCGCCTTCCGAAATCGGAGGGGGAGGGTGCGCACCCGGTTTGGTCAGAGATGGGGCCGGACCGGCTCTGCGAGCCGCGAAAACCGCTTTGGATTTCGAGTTCTGCGCTGCAACAAGCGCCCTGTCGACACCGTTCCCGATGGATAGAGCAAGCTCTCCCGCGCTGCGGCACTTCATTACGAGCTCGCGGCATACCCACGATGTGGTTTTAATCGATACTGCGCCACTGCTCGACTACGTTGATGCGCGCGCGATCGTTCCAATCGCCGACGTTATTCTGTTGGTTATCGACTGGTGTCGGACGAGCCAGAGCGAAGCCGCAAGGGCGATGAAAATCATTGCAGAGTCCGGCGGACAGAGGGTCGGCATCATTGCGAAGGACCCAAAACGCCGTCGCTTCCGTCGGACCTAGAGCATGCGCCAGTCTGATTTGCCAGAACCACCCAGGCAGCGCAGCAGAAGCCGATCGATATGTCAGCTAACCGTGGCGCTCATCGTAAGCGCGCTATCGACTGTAGCGATTGCAGATGATGAGAACTCCGTTGGGCCCAAAGAGGTTATTGTCCAGGCCTGCACCTCCTTGGAGCAGCCGGATCGAATAGAAACGTGGATGGCAAGTGCCGCGCAATCCTTGCCGGTGCGTAAGCCAGTCATCGACGTCAAGACACTCGGCGCGCTACCAGATGACGATATTGACGATACGGATGCCCTCGAAAAAATTCCGGCAGGTCATACAATCCACTTCCCTTCTGGAACATTCCTGGTATCGCGGTCGCTGAGGCTGAAGCCAGGAACCACTTACACCGGCAGCGGCACCTTAAAGCGGGCGAAACCAGGCGCTGGCTTCATTATGATCGCCAAAACCGTGACCGACGTCGCCATCGCCGGACTCACGTTCAGCGGCGGTGGCATCATCATCGGCGGTGCAAAGGCTGTGCGAGTCGAACGCAATCGGTTCCTCGATATCGTCGACCAGCAGGCCAAGTTCGGCCAGGAAGCCGGCATCTTCATTGATGGAACACTGACTGACAGCCTCATAGTCGGCAACCAGTTTTCCAGAATCGGTTTCTCAGACGGTAAAAGAACAACCCAGCATGGTAGTGGCATCCTTGCCTACCACCTTCAGAATGTGACTATTGCATCGAACAGATTTTCGAATATTCACCAGGGGATAAGCGTTATTTTCGAGGGGAAACGGCACACCGGCAACGGCCTGCGAGTGATTGACAACGTGGTGGTGAACCCCCTGCGGATGGGCATTGAAGTGGGGGGTAAGGGAATGACAAGCGCCCTCATTGAAGGGAATTGCGTGCGTGCGAAGCGGATCGGCGATGAGGACGTGGGTCTGTCGATTGTCGCCGATGGAGAAGGTACGATAATCAGACGGAACCTAGTGATCCAGGTTCAACCTGAAAATGCCGAATGTGCTGGGATTGGCATCGAGGTGGCGGGCCGGAAGGCAGCAGTCGCTCGCAATGTTGTGGCAGGGCACTGGTGCGCGGCGATCGCAACCTATAACGAGAGGTCCTGGTCCACCTCGATTACCGGAAATCAAGTGTGCGGACATCGCGGCGATCATGACGCTATCGATTTGGTCGGCGGAATAGGTAAGTCTTTGGTGGAAGGAAACGAGTTACAGCAGGACTGCCCGGACTCACTGCTGGTGCCGCTGCAGCAAAGCGCGGCTCCCGGTATGCAGTAGCGGGCACCCCGGGGCGATTTCCTCAGGCGTGGGTCGTGTTCGAGATCGTTGCATGAGATCCTGCCAAGCCCCGTAACTCGTTCTCGTGGGCGAGATACCATGCGTATGTCTCTTCTATTCCCTGTCGCAAATTGATGCTTGGCCGCCAGCCGAGCGCCAACAGCCGACTAGAGTCCATGAGTTTGCGAGGAGTTCCGTCAGGCTTGGTCAGATCCTGCACGATACGTCCCTTATAGCCGACGACGTCGGCGATCATCTGCCCGAGGTGGCGAATTTCAATATCTTCACTGACACCGACGTTGATATGATCATCTTCGTCGTAGTGCTCCACTAGAAACGCGAGCGCCGAAGCCAAGTCGTCGACGTGCATAAATTCGCGCCTTGGGGTGCCGCTTCCCCAAAGTAAGACGCTACTCGCTTGGGCCTTCTTAGCCTCATGCATCTTGCGGATCAGAGCCGGCAGGACATGGCTGGATAGCAGGTCAAAGTTGTCGTTCGGGCCATATAGATTAGTCGGCATGGCGGAAATGAATGATCTGCCGTACTGCTTGCGATACGCTTGACATAGCTTGATGCCGGCGATTTTGGCTATAGCATACCATTCATTCGTGGGCTCCAGTGGTCCTGTTAGCAGTGCCTTCTCCTGGACGGGTTGTTCCGCAAACTTCGGATAGATACACGAGGAGCCCAAGAACAACAGTTTCTCAACGTCTGCGGTGTGTGCCGCGTGGATGATACTCAGCTCGATTGCAAGATTGTCGTATACAAAATCCGCCGGCTGGGAGCTGTTGGCATGAATGCCCCCGACCTTCGCTGCCGCAAGGATAATAACGTGCGGGCGCGCGCGCGTGATAAAGGTCTCCACCTCCGCTTGCCGCCGCAGATCGATCCCTGGGCGGGGAGCAATTACAACCTCGCAGTCATTACGCGCATTCAAATGCCTTACCAAAGCCGAACCAACCATGCCATTATGACCGGCAATCCAGACCCGCTTGCCTTCGAGCGAGTAAATCCGAGTTGCGGCGTCCGACATCACATGTTCCATCGCTGAATCAATACGGTCGATTGGTACAGCATTCGGCAATCAAGAAATATATGCACCAGATCCCATACTTAACGAGGACCTTGAGTTGACCGGAGCAGTAACCCGTCTCGAGTCGTATTAATCATGTCCTCTCTACTGTACTCGACCAGTTGCAATATCAAGATAAACTAAGTCAGTCTAATTTTTGTACCGGCTGCGCCCCCCTTTTTTATTGGGACCCAATCGAACATGCGCGTACCTGCCAATTATCCAGATCGAAATATCTGTGTTGTCGGGCTCGGTTTTGTCGGGTTGACATTAGGTGTAGCGATGGCGGACAGCGGCTTCCGCGTCCAAGGCGTTGAAATACGGGCTGATATTCTGGATAAACTCCAGAATATGCAACCCCATTTCTTTGAACCACGCCTGCCGGAGAAACTGGCGCGGGTTATGAAACAGGGCTCGTTCGTGCCAGCCGCGTCCATTGACCCTGACGCCGGTTCAACAGTCTACATCATCACAGTTGGCACACCTCTCGA
>Ga0182742_1003136_pt1 | contig 16723 bp, 17 predicted proteins | sample eDN5th37CBELigMG_FD_128880 | JGI IMG/M metagenome (GOLD analysis project Ga0182742, IMG submission 128880) | Enriched Miracle-Growth compost microbial communities from Emeryville, California, USA - eDNA 5th pass 37_C BE-Lig MG (version 2)... ...
AAAGCCCATTCGTATTATGTTATGCTCTAGCTTCCACCAACCGCTAGCTCTCTATGCCACTTCATAATACTACTCTTTTTCATCATTGCTTGAAATTATTTACTTACCACTATTCTATTACAAATTGACTTTCTATTCAAATAATTTTATAAATATTTTTTTAATATTGCATTCTCTTTGTAGTAAGGCTGTTTTTAATTAGATTCTAATTTGGTTTTGTAGGGGAACACAAAGCATAATTCAACCTACCCTTTCTAATTAACCGAATCGTCCTGAAATATAATCTTCTGTACGTTGATCCTTTGGCGCCGAGAAGATGCTATCTGTTTGATCAAATTCTACGACTTCTCCATTTAGGAAAAATGCAGTTTTATCAGAAATTCGTGCTGCTTGTTGCATATTATGTGTAACAATAATAATTGAATAATTATTTTTTAATCCTTGAACAAGCTCCTCTACCTTTAAAGTGGAGATTGGATCCAGAGCAGATGTCGGTTCATCCATCAAAATAACATCGGGTTCAATTGCTAAACAACGAGCGATGCAAATACGTTGTTGCTGTCCTCCTGATAAACTAAAGGCATTCTGATTTAAACGGTCTTTCACTTCATCCCAAATTGCAGCACCGCGCAAAGACTTCTCTACAATCTCATCCAAAATCTTTTTATTTTTTATCCCGTGAATACGAGGTCCATATGCAATATTATCGTAAATTGATTTGGGAAATGGATTTGGTTTTTGGAACACCATCCCTACCCTCGTACGCAATTCCTCCACTTCATAAGAAGTGTCAAAAATATTGCGACCTCGGTAATTTATTTCGCCTGATGTTTTTACGATAGGCACTAGCTCAACCATGCGATTTAGCGCTTTTATATAGGTGGATTTCCCACATCCAGATGGTCCAATAATCGCCGTTACTTCTTTCTCTTTCATCTCTAGGTTAATATCTTTTAAGGCATGATGTTGTCCATACCAAAGATTGAAATTACTTGTGCTGATGACGGAATCTTTTTCTACTTTCTGAGTAGAATTCGTAATTAATAAAGATGGCTTTTTTACTTTGACGATTTCTTTATTATTCGTTTTGTTCGCAAGAATTACCACTTTTTACACTTCCTTAATATCGTTTTTGGAACTTATTGCGGATAAAAATTGCAATAGAATTCATTATTACAAGGAAAAACATGAGCACAATAATACCAGCAGAAGCAACAAATTGGAACGCTTCCTGTGGGCGTTTAGCCCAGTCATAAATTTGCATCGGTAATGCAGTAAATTGACTAAGTACCCCATCTGGAAGGAACTGCAAAATAACAGGAATCCCTAGAACAACTAACGGAGCCGTTTCACCAACTGCACGAGATAAAGCTAAAATACTTCCAGTCAAAATCCCAGGAATTGCAGCAGGTAAGACTACTCGTATAATCGTTTGCCATTTTGTAGCCCCCATCCCATAAGAGGCTTCACGTTGTTCTTTTGGTACTGAACGAATTGCCTCTTGAGATGCTACAATGATGACAGGCAAAATGAGTAAACTCATTGTAAATCCTGCAGCAAGTAAACTTTTCCCTAGCATCAACATTCGAACAAATATTGTTAATCCTAATAATCCAAATACAATAGAGGGAACACCTGCAAGATTCGATATATTCATTTGAATAAAACTAGTAAATTTATTTTTCTTTGCATATTCTTCTAAGTAAATTGCAGTTCCAACACCTAAAATCATTGAAACAGGAGCAATGATTAACATTAAATAGATGGATCCGATTAACGCCGCTTTGATACCTGCTTTTTCTGGGAAACGTGATCCAAAATTGGTAAAGAAATCAGGGCTTAAATAACTAGTACCTTGTGAAACTATTCTTACAAGTAAGATAACTAATGTAAGTAATGCAAGTAATGTAGCTACAAGAAAAATAGTTTTCCAAACTTTGTTAACTGTTAAACGAGATTTCATCCGCTTCATCACAATAGTATCATTAAGATATTTCATATTAATACTCCTCCCTGAAGCGTTTTGAAATGTACTGTGCAAGTAAATTCATCATTAAAGTAAAGACAAATAATGTGAATCCAACAGCATAGATTGAATAATAGATTGTTGTTCCATACCCCGCATCTCCTGATGAAACTTGAACAATATATGCAGTCATTGTTTGGATAGATCCTGTCACATTAAAATCAAATACTGGTGTTGCTCCGCCAGCAAGTGATACAATCATTGTTTCGCCGATAGCACGTGAAACAGCTAATACAATTGAAGCTATAATCCCTGATAATGCTGCAGGTAAAACCACTTTAAGTGCCACCTCTAACTTAGTAGTTCCTAAGGCCAAAGCACCTTCTCTAATAGAATTTGGCACTGAGCTCATGGCATCTTCAGATAATGATGCAATCATCGGTAGAATCATGATCCCAACAACAATACCTGGACTAAGTGCATTGAATATTTTCAGCGAAGGTATCAATTCCTGAAGTATTGGTGTCACAAATGTTAAGGCAAAAAATCCATAAACGATTGTCGGTATTCCAGCTAATACTTCTAAGATTGGTTTGATGATTCGGCGGTTTTTATCTGATGCATATTCACTTAAATAAATTGCAACAGCAATCCCTAAAGGTACTGCTACACAGGCTGCAATTACTGAAACCTTTAATGTACCAAGTATTAAAGGTAATACTCCGTATACAGGAGCACTACCGGAGAATGGTAACCATTCTTTACCGAATAAGTAGTCAGTAATTGATACTCTCTGAAAAAATTCAAACGTTTCAAATATAAGCGTAAAGACGATTCCAATTGTTGTAAGAACTGAAATTAATGCAGTTATGACTAAAAGTATGGGCATTAATTTTTCGATTATTTTCTTCCCTTTTTTATTACGGGACTTTGCTATCAACTTTTGAATTGACTGTTCATTCCCGATGTCACGAGAAGTCATAGGACAAACTCCCTTCTATTACGTGAGAAAATGTGTGAGAATCTACTTTCCTTGGTGGTATAGATCTCCCACACGTTTTTATCATCTATTAATTTTATTTAATTATACTTTCTAAAGTTGATAATCCTTCTTCGTACTTTTCATCGGGTAATTTTACATAACCAACCGCTTCAGCCATCTCACCAGCGTTTTCTAAAGTGTATTTCATAAAGTCATAGAATGTTTCATTGTCTTGTAATGCACTATTTTTCGCATAAACAAATAATGGACGGGATAATGGTGAGTACTCACCTGTTTCAATTGTTTTGTTAGTTGGTGCTACCCCATCAATTGATACTGCTGTTAATTTATCTTGATTTTCTAAGTAATACGCATATCCGAAGAATCCAATTGCGTTTTTGTCACCTGCTACACCTTGAACTAAAACATTGTCATCTTCAGATAAAGTTGCTGATTTCACTAAATTCGCACCACCTAAAATGACCTCATCAAAGTAGTCATACGTTCCGGAGTCTGTACCTGGTGAATAGAAGATGATTTCTTCTTCTGGCCAAGATGGATTGATATCAGACCATTTTTTAGTTGTTCCATCTTCAATCCATAGTTGTTGTAATTGATCAACTGTTAATTCAGTAGCCCAGTCATTTTCTGGATTCACTACGACCGTTAAACCATCAAAAGCAACTTGGAATTCTGTATAATCAATACCAGCTTTTTTTAATTCAACTGCTTCTTCCTCTTTGATTGGACGAGACGCGTTAGAGAAGTCCGTTTCTCCAGCTATAAATTTTTCAAATCCACCGCCAGTACCCGAAACACCCGCAGAGACTTTTACATCTGGTTGTACTCCTGCATATTCTTCAATTAGACCTTCTATGATAGGTGATACTGTTGACGAACCGTCACCTGATACGTTACCAGATAACTGAGCAATCCCTGTTTCTGTTGGTTCGATATTTGCTTTGTCAGAATTACATGCGCCTAAAAGTAGGCTGGAACCAAGTGCTGCTGTTATTGTTATGTACTTCCACTTTTTCATCTCTCATTTCCTCCATCAAATTCATAGTCAGTTTGTCTTACAAGTAAAACTATAAACCTAGTTTATTAATGTCATATAAATGAATTGTAAAGAAATTGTAAATGGATATAGATTTTATATTTACTTGACTAATTTTGTAAATGTTACTTTATATCATCTATTTAATAAGATGTTTACTTGAAATAGTTTGGCATAAAAAAACTCCCTCAGGAATAATTCCTAAGAGAGTGTCACTTCTATTATTCATTTACAACTTCGTCTTCTGTATCTTCATCAATTTTTTCGCCAGTTGTAGCTTGTAATATTTCTTGTTTTGCCGAGCTAGAAGTAAGCCCTTCTTTAGCATATTTATCTTTCAACTCAAAATAGACATCTAAAATTTCTCTAGCAGTTTGGGCTGCAGTTGGTAAAGAAATATTATAATTCGTTGTAGCCCATGGGAAAATAACTGCATAAGCTACTTCCGGGTTGTCATAAGGTGCGAAACCTACATGAGCAATGTTAATCGTGTTAGTTGCCCATTTATCACGAAGTGGACCATAATAAACAACCTCTGCCGTACCAGTTTTCCCAGCAGCTGTATAAGGAGCGTCTGCAAAATAAGCACGCGCTGATCCCTTAGCACCTGTATAAACTTTACGTAATCCACCCTTAACGTGGTCAATTTCTTCAGTTGAATTTGAAATTCGATTTAATATTTTTGGTTCAACATCTGCCACAACAGGTCCTAACACTTCCCCATCTTCAGATGGTTGTCGAACTTCTTTTAATAAACGAGGTTGAATTCGATAACCACCATTTGCAACAGTAGAGATATATTGAACCATTTGTAATGGTGTGTACGTATCAAATTGTCCAATGGCTAAGTTTAAGATTTTACCAGTATCTGTTAACTCACCAGTGAATCCTGCAAATTCGTTTGGCAAATCAACTCCTGTATTAACACCAAGACCAAACTGAGCATAACCATTACGCATTGTTTGAAGTGTGTCATTCTTGATTTTAAATGGCATATTATAACTATATGTTGAACCAGCAATTTTTATAGCGGTTTGGAACATATAGGAGTTTGAAGAACGTTCCAAAGCAGTTTGGTCATTAATCGCAATACGACCATTTCGGTTAAAGATAGAACTTTTCACCTTTGTACCAGAAAGCTTAATCGGTTGGTCAATTAGAACTTGACCCGGCTTAATAGCTCCTTCTGAATAACCCATTAAAAGAGTTGCTGCTTTGACAGTTGAACCTACTTCATAAGCAGTCGTAAATGTACCATATGAGTAATCAACAACATATTGTTTACCCGTTTCTTTATCTTTTTCTAATTTTTTACCAACAACAGATAATAATTCACCAGTATTGGGATTCATCATTACAAAAAATGCTCTATCCAATAGTTGAGATTGACCTTTTGATTTTAGTTCCATCAATTTTTGTTCTACTATTTTCTCAGCCGCTTGTTGTAACTCAATATCAATTGTAGTCACTAAATCACTACCAGGCTCTCCTTCATAGGTTGTCACAGTATCAATAACGTCACCTTGTTTGTTTGTGACATTTTTGACAACCGATTTTTGACCTTGTAGAAGTTCTTCATAGTAGGATTCAAAATAACTTTCCCCAACACGGTCATTTCGTGAATAATCTCTTGCTAAATAATAATTAAGCATCGATTTAGGTATACCTTTACTTGGGACAGTAGTTCTCCCTAAGATAGCTAATGAAGAGAGTTTAACACGTTTCCAGTCTGTCGTCGTATTGACACCCGGCAAATCAGACAATCTTTCTGATACTCGAGCAAATTCTTCATCAGTCACATTTTCACTTTTAATAATTTGTGGTGATAAATTATACCCGGATGTCATTTCCCGGTAAATTGCTAACACTTCTAATTCAAAGGGTGTTATTTGTGCTAGTTCTTCCTCAGTAATGCGTTCACGAACTAATTTATCAATTTCTTGTTGAACCGCTTTATCATCAAGTTCTTCATTTTCTCGAAGTTTTTGCTGTTCTTTCTTAGTTACTTTTGCATATGCTACATCTTTGTTTTTGGATATCCAGAAATCCTGCTTATCACGTAACGTAACATGATCAGTTGGTTGCTCAATTAGCATGGCCAACTGTTCGGCAATATCCATCATTTCTTCTGTAGTTGTTGATTGAGTTTTCGTATATGTAATCGCATTTTCGGGCTCATTATCAACCAATACTCTTCCGTAACGATCATAAATTCTACCACGAGGTACACTCGTATTTACCGCTACTTCCTCAGTTCTTTCTAGAGCTCGTACATAATCCTCACCTTTTACTATTTGTAAATATCCTAGTCTAAAAATAAGCATGGAAAATAATAAGAATATAGCAAAGAAAAGGACGTTCATACGAAATGACAAACTAGCACGATATTTTGCCTTCACACTAGATGCACGTTGAGTTTTTATTTTTTTTCTCACGTGAAATGATTCCCCCTTTCTTCAATTTGACTCTTTAAGGAAAAATACATACATTTCAGTATAACATTTAGCCAATTGTTTAAAAAGCATTTGAAGGTCGTAATCTTCATGTTTTGTGACGGTAAAAATAGAAATTGGTTCCACTATTTTTTATTATTTTTTATTAAGTGTAACTGTTCTATACGTTCACAAATATTTCTTCAAAATCAGGACATAAGAACAAGAGTGTAGACAAAGCCCTCATTCCACTTTGTCTACACTCTGAATGATGAAATAACCCATTTTAAAGTACTATGATTTGTATTTTTCCATCGCACCTCTAAAAGCTTCGAAGTCATCGAACTTAATAGCCACTTTGTTGTAGACTTTAGTAATCCCTATTATTAATGTTGCTTCTTTTGGTTTTTTTAGTTTTAATATGACATTTGGAGTAACTTCTTCCACATCTCTTGCTACAAAATCAATCGTATCTTTCGTTAACTTTTGTTTCAACACTTCTTTATCGATAATAACCTCTTCGATTTCATCCCAATCGATTTCCATCCGTTTCATCAAACCAAGTGATAAATAGCATTTTTTATCATCTATTGTAACGGGGTTAAGGCGTACTGCATGTATGTCAGCAAGGAAAAAGATAACTGAGTATACATTAAGGAAAAGAAGTACTAAAGATAAGATCATCGATTTCTCATGTAGCCACCAATGAATACCAATTGTTTCTATTACAATTGCATGAATTAACATTATTTGAAACGAGATATAGCTGGAATTTTTGTGCAAGGTAAAGGTGTGTTTGTTTTGAATTGGCTTACTTCTCCAACACATTAGTGCATAGTAGAACATTAGCATCTCAGAACAAATAATCTGGATTAATGGATGTTTTTTTACATATTGGTTTACTGCACTTGAAAAACTAAACAATGTGGGCAATCTACTTTCTCTCGTCGCTCTAACGATTTTAGGTAAAAATTTAAACAAAGTCACTAGTAAAAGAAGTTCTAAAAACAATATCCCTGCTTCAGCCGCAAAGCCTAACCATGTGATGGCGACAAATGGCTCTAAATAGTCTATCGGGATTAAAAATCTTGCTAATATTAAGCCAGCTGACATTAGTAAAATAAACTGTTTGACACTTTTTTCTTTCTTATATCCTAAGAATAACAATGGTGCAATAATAACAAAATCAAACAATGATCCTATTACTACACCATTGTCTGCCCCTTCTAATACTGATAGACCAAATTCTGTATTGTATAAAACAAAGTTACTTCCAAGAACTAATAATAGTAGAAATAACAAACTCATTTGCCTAGACTTTTGTAATATAGTCATCTTATCCCTCCAATACTATCTATTGAAGCTTTACACTTTAATTATAAAAAAGGTGAGTTAGATAAACAATTTACAACTTTTAGAACTTTTTACCATAAAATAGCATTTACTACGTAAAAAAACTGCACCACCAATTGTCAATTTAACAATTGGCGTACAGTTCACTTGCACACTTATCAATACCTTTTACTTTTGTTCTTTCGTATTCTTTTCCTTCTCCGATTCTTCTTCTATTTCTTTATTTTCTGCATACCGCGCAACAGTGTTAATTCTATCTAACATTGTTGGATGTGTATAACGGAATATTTTAACAAGCCATGGTGGATTCACTTCACTTAACCCAGCCTTCGAAAGATTCTGGAATGTTGTGATCCCTGCTTCTGCATCTCCAGTTAGTTCCATTGCATATTCGTCAGCTCTTGTCTCTTGATATCTAGAAATGTAATTTGAAAGAGGGTTTGAAACAAACAGTAAAAATGATACTAATACAAAAAATAAAGGAAGAGAACGGATATCATTAACTTTCTCAATCTTCAACGTAGGGCCAAATTTAGAAATAAGCCACGGCATTAATTTAGAAATTAACCAAAGCCCTACTAGTATAGAAATTAAATACGAAGCTATCCCAATATAAATATGTTTTTCAACGTAATGACCCATCTCATGAGCCATGATAAAGAGAATTTCCTTTTCTGTTAAACTATTTAAGGTCGTATCCCATAAAACGATTCTAGAGTTGTCCCCTATTCCTGTAACATAAGCATTTAATGCATTGGTTTTTTCAGACATATTCACTTCAAATACATGCTCAGAAGGGATGTGTGCTTGTTCTGCAAGAGACAAGATTTTCTCTTCAAGTTCCTTATCATGAAGTGGTGTAAACTCGTTATAAAGTGGATCAATCACAACCGGTTGGATATACATCATAAAGATTGCAAATGGAATTGTGAGCAACCATGCATAAAACCACCATTTTTTTGCACTCTTTTGAATAAGCCAATACACTACTAGGACAACTATCAAAGTTGTGCCAAAATTTACCCAAAAATCAATTACATAATCCCTCATCCACGAAGAAAACTCTTGGGTACTTATGCCATAATCTTTACTTAACTTATAGCGGTAAATATCAATCGGATAAAATACAATGGACGTGAATAGATATAAGAGGAATAAATAGGCACTATTCTTTATCAGTTTCCATCTTGAATCTGCCCATTTTCCAAATATTTTTGAAAGCCCCGTTAATAAGATTAATAAATAAACTAGCCATTCAAATGGAGTTACAACAAAGAAGATAAAATTACGAATTTTTGAAAATTCCTCACTTAATAATAGCTCCCGTTCCGTCATGAAGGTTTGCGGATCTGCTACCGTTCCTTTCAACGACGCCGGTATACCACCTGATTCTCCATGAAATATGTAAAAATACATCCCAATAGCGTAGACTACGTACAAAATAATCGCAGCTATGCCCCATTTTTTTGACAAACTTTCCACCTCAATTCTTCTTCTTACTTTAGTGTAAGAAAAATCGGACAAGATAGAACTAAAATTTTTAAAAAAGTTCTTCCTCAATTGATACCTATCTATAAAAAAACGCTTTATTTCCCCCAAAATTTAGCTTTCAATTATTCAAAAGAAAAAGCGGTTGTCATACCAATTGACAATCGCCATTTTCAAATTAAATATTTGCATTCACGAATGAATATTAAATTAGAATTCAACAAAAACAGGGTCCTTCCCCTTTGAATTCATTAACTTAATTTGTGACGGTGTCACTTTTAAAACAACCATATTTTTATCATCCGGTCCAGAAAACCATCCTTCTAAAACTTTATTCCAAACTTTTTCTCTCATGGACTCATCTGAAGAAATTTCAACTTTCCCTTCAATTTCTAAAAACTCGTCTCCAAATCCTTTACCATCATATCCAATTAAAATATGAGTATATGGATTTTTCGACAATTCCTCAACTTTATGTGTATCATCGCTCGTAACTGTATAGAGTGTAAAATTATCATTGAAAAATGTCATATAACGAGAATGTGGTTTATCCCCTTCAATTGTAGCCATTGTTCCTACCATATTATGGTCTAATATTTTCGTTGCTATTTCTTGTGGTGTTTTTGACATTTTGCTTCGCTCCTTATACTTATATCATTCAATAGTATGTTGAAAAATTGAAGGAATTATCCAAAATAACTATGCAGGTCGCCATGTTTCTAAAAATTTAGCAGTGCGCTTTCTGCCAATTTCTATTAGTTCTTCTTTCGTTTTTTGATCCAAGTCAAATTGTGTAGCACTATACTCTTCAACGGGAATAAACACAATATCACGTTCATGCTTCCTTGAAATATAACGTTCATCATGAGCATTTTTCATGGTTGAAAATAGGGCTTCAAATAGGTTTAATCCATTCTTTATTTTTTGTGGGGGGATATCTTCTCGAGGATTACTTAGTTTTAACCCAATTAGAGGTCTTTCTTTGTTTCCATTATCAAAAATCCACAATGGAAAATTACTAAGAATTCCTCCATCAACAAATAAACTTTCCCCTTTACGATCTGTTAATTTTATAGGTTCAAAGAAAAATGGTATTCCACAACTCATACGAAGTGCTTTGGCTACTGAAAACTTACGCCAATCAATACCATATGAAGCCAAATCATCCGGAATAACAATCATTTTGCCATTAGACAAATCAGATGTAACTAGTTTCAAAGAACCTCTAGGTAAATCGTTAAATGTTAAGATTCCTTTAACTGCTAATTTTTTATAAAACCATTTTTCTAATGCTTTTCCTTTGTACAGTCCCATTCGAAAATAAAGATTTAACCATTTTAAGAAAGGAATATTACCAACTGGTTTTGGAGGATCTAGAAGTGATTTCAAATCGAGTTCATCTAAAATTTCTTCAATTTCATTTGCAGTATAGCCTGCAGCTATAAAACATGCCATAATGGCACCAGCACTCGTTCCCGCTACACGCTTGAAGCGATAATTTTGTTCTTCTAACACCTGCATTGCACCTATATAGGCGAACCCCTTTATCCCACCACCTGAGAACACTCCATCAATAAGCATGTGCACTCCCCTTTATTTGTACTCGTTACACTTTAAGAAAAATGGAAGGAATTTAGAACTTATGTCGAATAAAACATTCGACATAGATTAGGATTTTCTTCATTCCATTATATTGAAATATAAAATATTTTTGTTTTCTATTCATTAATCTAAAGGGTGGTACAAAGAAAAGTGCGATAGAGTATCACTTAGTGACATTCCGACAAATTCAAATTAAAAAGTATTTGGCTTCAAAAAATAATTTTGAAACCAAATACTTTTATTCTTTATAGGTTTAATCTAGATGGGTTATGTTTATTATCTGGCTTATCTTTATTTTCATTTTGATTTTGTCTTTTAGCCTCATCATTTTGACCAATAACATCAAAGTCATCTGGACTCAAATCATAGCCATGTCCATATTCTTCACGATCTAAAGTATTCTTTTTCTTTTTACTCAAAATCTTCACCTCCATATAGCATAATTTGAACCTTTTTATCGGTAATTATGCTATATGGAAAAAACTAAAAATGTAAAATGTAACTTCTAAAATACATCCTTCGCCCTCAATGACTATGATGTTGATGTTCAGTTTCTCCCTCATTTGTCGAAACTGAAATTAAATCGAAATAAGTAGATAATCCTAGGAATAATATTAAAATAGCAAAACTTATCTTCACTTTAGATGAAATACCCTTTGTGAAATTTTGAAAAGTTTGCTTATTCCAAAGACCAGCCGCCACAATACAACTAACTAAATAAATGATCGTAAAAAATACGATACTTAGAAGTTGGTTGTTCGTCGTCATAATGCTAAGCATTGTTCCCATCATGGCTCCCATGAAAAGAGAGCTTAAACATTCTAATACAACTTTTATTGAAAGTTGATATGTCATTATACTTATCAGTAAAAAACTAATAAGCATTGAAATGACCGTCGAGAATACAATATCAGAAATCCACATGCCAACTAAGATTCCAACTAATGTACTTTTCGTCATTGTTACAAACATCGCTAAGCAGCTGGACAGATGATTCTCTTTTGATTGTGCTCTAAATACTGATGCTAATACAAAAGTAAGAAATACGATACTAACTAAACTCGCTATTGCAACCAATGATTCACTCCATTCATCATGCAAGTCGCACTTTCAAGTTATATTGAAAATTTTCATTTGTTAAGTATAACTAATGTATTCCAAATTGAACTTATTTATTCTTTTATAGAAACACTACGCAAGCAAACTCTATTATAGAGTAAATAACTTGATATTTATAAGGATAACAAAAAAGAAAAAAGCGTTGACTCTATATTAGAGACAACGCTTTTTGAATTTTAAAAGAATCCGTAAGTACCGCTTATTTTGCAGCTTGGTATTTAGATTCTACAACATCCCAGTTTACTACATTCCAGAATGCAGAAATATAGTCAGGACGACGGTTTTGGTAGTTTAAGTAGTAAGCATGCTCCCAAACGTCTAATCCTAAAACAGGAGTTTTACCTTCCATTACTGGAGAGTCTTGGTTTGGAGTTGAAGTGATAGCGATTTCGCCACCGTCAACTACTAACCAAGCCCAACCTGAACCGAAACGGCCAGTTGCAGCTTTAGCGAACTCTTCTTTGAAAGCTTCGAAGCTGCCGAATTTTGCATCGATTGCAGAAGCTAATTCACCAGTTGGAGCAGTAGCGCCACCTGGAGCTAAGATTTCCCAGAATAATGAATGGTTAGCATGTCCGCCACCATTGTTACGTACAGCTGTTTGTTTGTCAGCTGGTAAAGCATCAATATTTGAGATAAGGTCTAAAAGATCTTTACCTGCAAATTCTGTTCCTTCAACTGCTGCGTTTAGGTTTGTTACGTAAGTGTTGTGATGTTTAGTATGGTGGATTTCCATAGTTTTCGCATCAATGTTTGGTTCTAATGCATCATAAGCATAAGTTAATTGTGGTAATTCATAAGCCATTTTGTATTTCCTCCCTCAAATTGAAAAAAGTAATCTTGATTACTTTTCTAGGTTATCAAAATTAGTCCGTCGATTCAATCAATAAACACTCAAGATTTACATTTCAGTCTTTTGACGGAAAGGATGGTTGGATTTGCCTTTATAAGTAAACCTTAGATAGCAATGATAAAAATAATTATCATGATTAATTGGATTATACCTTTAGTCACAACAGATGTTAAAAAGCCAACTAATGATCCTACCCCAGCTTTAAGTGCTTGTTTAGTATCTGATTTCGTCACTAAAAGTTCCCCTATTACAGCCCCTATAAATGGTCCGACTAAAATACCAACAACCGGAATGATAAATGGCCCAATAAGTAAACCAATTGTACTCCCCCACATTCCTGCCTTTGTACCACCAAATTTTTTTACTCCAATCAGATTAGCTGCGGAGTCAGCTACAAATAAAAGAATCACAAATAATATTTCAATTGCCCAAAATAACCAGCCTAAATCTACAAACGAGTTAAATAGTCCATAAATAATAAATCCAAGAATAATAAAAAGTACGGATGGGATAATCGGATAAACTAAACCGATAAATGCAATGATAAAGCTTGCAATAATTAGTACCCATGAAATTATGTCCAAAATAACATCTCCTAAATCTTCTTTAAACTTCTTATACGGCTTTCATATTTAAAAGTTTCAATTAAAAATACGAATCAATCTATTAAATAAATTCACTTCAAGCTTTATGGAACATTTAAATTCATGTTAAACTCTGTCTTGGAGGAGAAAAAATGGTAAAACACTCAAAGATATTTATTGATAGTCTTATTCATCCTAAAAAATTAGCAGCATACAGATTATTAACGATAGGTAAAACAATTCAATACGTTTTTCTATTAATTGCAGTCATTACAATCTATTCATTTATTCAATTTTTGACAGGTGTATCTACGTCTTCCTATAACATTCAAGGATTAACAGATTATGTAGAAGATATACAATGGTTATTATATCCATTTGCTTTTCTACTATTAACATTAACTACAACGATTCTACTCTTTATTAAAATTAGTATCTATGCATTTATTGGCGTAGTTTTGATAAAAGTCCTTCAACGTCGAGGAGAGTATCGTCATATGTGGCGAACAGCGGCACTAGCGATTACTTGGTCAACACTATTAACCGTTCTATTTTCAATACTTAACATTTCAAGCTCCGTCTCTACATTAATAGGAATATTGATAACAACGATTCTATTAATCATCGCCTCTACAAAATATCCTAAAATCTCAAGAAAATAATAGGCATGAATCCCCCTTCTCTTCATATAGTGAGAGAAAGGAGGGATTTTCTTATGAGATTTCTTATTTTTACGGTTGTGTTTTTCCTTATAGCAGCTGTGATTAAAATAGATTTAACTGAAGGTACTGTTCCACTTGCACACTTCGATCATGAACAAGTAACACAAGCTTGTGAAGAACAAATTGTGATAAAGACTCTTTCGGTAGTAACAACAGCAGGTGACACTGTTCAAGGTCTTCTTGCAGCTTACCCATCTGAAGTAGACGTTTCATATCCCGAAAGAATGGCCCAATTTTATAAATTAAATCCACATTTACAAAAACAAGCAATGGTTACTGGTGAACTCGTAAAAATACCAATCTATGATAAATTAGAAAATAACTGCTGATAAATAAAAAATGATGTTTCTTCCTTGTCCATCCTTGACTACACTGATAAAATAATAGAGGTGTGGTACGGCAAATTTAAGATACGTACCTCAAAAAGGAGAGAATCTTCATGAGTGAACTTATTCACCGTTCAAAAACACGTCCTGTACGTGTAGGTAATTTAACGATTGGTGGTAGTAATGAACTATTCATCCAAAGTATGTGTACAACAAAAACACATGATGTAGAAGCAACAGTTGCAGAAATTCTACGCTTAGAAGAAGCGGGTTGTCAGATTGTTCGTGTTGCAGTTCCAGATGAACGTGCTGCTGACGCGATTGCTGAGATAAAAAAACGTATTCATATTCCGTTAGTAGCGGATATTCATTTTGATTATAAATTGGCTTTAAAGGCGATTGAAAATGGAATTGATAAAGTACGTATTAACCCAGGGAATATTGGTCGTCGTGAAAAAGTTGAAGCAGTTGTAAATGCTGCCAAAGCTAAAGGTATTCCAATTCGCATTGGTGTTAATGCTGGTTCTTTAGAACGTCATATACTAGAAAAGTACGGCTATCCTACTGCTGATGGTATGGTAGAATCTGCATTACATCATATTAAAATTCTAGAAGACTTAGATTTCCACGATATTATCGTTTCTATGAAAGCTTCTGATGTAAACCTTGCCATTGAAGCCTATGAGAAAGCTGCTCAAGCCTTCGATTACCCATTACATTTAGGTATTACAGAATCAGGTACTCTATTTGCTGGTACTGTAAAATCTGCAGCTGGTCTTGGTGCAATTTTATCTAAAGGAATTGGAAATACATTACGTATTTCGTTATCAGCTGATCCTGTAGAAGAAGTAAAAGTGGCACGTGAGTTATTAAAATCATTTGGTCTTGCGTCAAATATGGCGACTCTAATCTCTTGTCCTACATGTGGACGTATTGAAATCGACCTTATTTCGATCGCAAATGAAGTGGAAGAATACATTTCGAAATTAAACGTTCCATTAAAAGTAGCTGTTCTAGGTTGTGCGGTAAATGGACCTGGTGAAGCACGTGAAGCGGATATTGGTATTGCTGGTGCACGTGGTGAAGGATTGCTATTCATGAAAGGGAAAACAGTTCGAAAAGTACCCGAAGCAACAATGGTTGAAGAATTGAAAAAAGAGATCGATAAATTAGCAGCAGAAATGGCTGAAAATCGAGACAAAAATGAAGCTCAAGTCTAAAAAGATCCAGGGAGGTTTTTTATGACATCAAAGCAAAAACCTCGTTTTGGTATTGATATTGATGGTACAGTGACAACTCCAGATACACTTATCCCACATATCAATGAACGATACAAGACGAACATCGTACTTGATGATGTAACTGAATATGACTTTTTAAGTGCATTTCCACATCCCGTTGACAGAAATGAATTTTCAAAATGGTTTAAGGAAAACGAAGCTTATATGTATTCAGTAAGTAAAATCGCTCAAGATGCTCAAGTGATTTTAGAAAAATGGCAACATTCATATGAACTATTTTATATTTCTGCTCGTGACATATGTGTATCTGACATCACTTTTAAATGGTTTGAGGAAAACAAAGTTCCCTTCCATCATATTGAGTTGATTGGAAGCCATGATAAGTTAGCAGTAGCGAAGAAACACAATGTAGATATCTTTTTCGAAGATAAACACGACAATGCAGTTATGTTAGCAGAGGAATTAAAGATTCCAGTCCTTTTATTTGATACACCATATAATCGTAAACCTGTACCTGATAATGTTGTTCGTATTAATAATTGGGTAGAAGCAAATAATTGGATACTGAAACAATTCTAAAAGTGTAGGCAACACGTTATAGTGTTGCCTGTTTTTTTAGGTATTTTTTTACTGTTACCTGCTTTAAATTTCTAAAATTCCCCTTTTCCATCTATCCACAAATGTTTCAAAATGGATACCATATCGATTAAATATATCATGATACACAAAATAGACCCCTAATTTTTCCAAAACAACATCATCAATCTTCATCCATACTTCCCTTCGTTGTTTTTTTAAAATCATCATCTCTTAAAAAATTCCTCAGAGGAATTGAAAAACCTAAAAGAACGAACGCATAGTAAATCAATATGTACAAAAATTTTCAGCAAAAGTTTAGTTGACCAAGCAGTGTTTGTACCATCTTACGCAAGGTAAAAAAAGAATATGATGGATTAGATATTTATCTTGTTCCAGCAACAGAAAGCTTTGTGTTCACA
>Ga0182742_1003137_pt1 | contig 16721 bp, 6 predicted proteins | sample eDN5th37CBELigMG_FD_128880 | JGI IMG/M metagenome (GOLD analysis project Ga0182742, IMG submission 128880) | Enriched Miracle-Growth compost microbial communities from Emeryville, California, USA - eDNA 5th pass 37_C BE-Lig MG (version 2)... ...
CCCGCGCGGTCGGCGAGCACGAACAGCTCGGCCAGGTGCAGCACGTTGCGCGCGCTCTCCAGGCCGCCCACCATGCGGAAGTGCGACTGGTGGCCGTTGAGGAAGGCGAGGAAGACGACGCCGGTCTTGTAGTAGCGCGTCGGCGCCTTGAAGATGTGGCGGCTGAGCGGGACCGTCGGCGCCAGCAGCGCGTCGTACCGGTCGGTGTCGCCGTCGTCGAGCGCGTGCAGCGCGGCCGCCGCGGCGGGCGCGATCGCGTCGAAGATGCCCAGCAGCGCGTCGCTGCCGGAGGCGATCAGCTCGGGGTAGTTGAAGTCGTCGCCGGTGTACATGCGCACGCCGTCCGGCAGGCGCTCGCGCAGCGCGACCTCGCGCTCGGCGTCCAGCAGCGACACCTTGATGCCGTCGACCTTCTCCGCGTGGGCGCCGATGATGTCGAGCACGACGTCGGCGGCCTGGTCGAGATCGGTCGTTCCCCAGTAGCCGGCCAGCGCGGGGTCGAACATGTCGCCGAGCCAGTGCAGGATCACGGGGCCGGCGGTCTGCCCGAGCAGCTCGCCGTAAACCGCGCGGTAGTCGTCGGGCCCCTGCGCCGCGGCCGCGAGCGCGCGGCTGGCCATCAGGATCACGGGCGCGCCCACGCCCTCGATGAACGCGATCTGCTCCGCGTAGGCCCGGCGCACGTCGTCGAGGCTCGCCGGCCCGGTCAGCTGGTCGGTGCCCGCGCCGGCCGCGAGCTTGCCGCCGACGGCCTTGGCCTCGGCGGCCGAGCGCCGGATCAGCTCCTGCGTCGCCGCCCAGTCCAGGCCCATCCCGCGCTGGGCGGTGTCCATCGCCTCCGCGACGCGCAGCCCGTGCGCCCACAGGTGGCGGCGGAAGCGCAGCGTCGCCTCCCAGTCGAGCTGGGCCGGGCCCGTCGGGTCGCCGGGCGCGAGCGGGTCGGCGACGACGTGCGCGGCGGCGAAGGCGACGCGCGTGCGCGGCTCGGCGCCGGTCGCCGGCAGCGGCTCGCGGGCCGCGGGCTCGTAGGGCGCGAGCGTGCCGTCCGGGCGGGGCAGCGTGAGCGTCACAGCGTCAGCTCCGGGACCTCGACCCAGCGCCGCTCGCGCCACGACTGCTCGGCCAGCTCGTAGAGCTGCACGCCGCGCGCGCCCTCGACGAAGTCCCACGGGAACGGCTCGTCGTGCACGACGTGGCGCAGGAACGCCTCCCACTGCAACTTGAAGCCGTTCTCGGGCGGCTCGGTGGCGGGCACCTCCGTCCAGGCGTCGCGGTGCGCGACCGGGTCCGGGAGGTCGGGGTTCCAGACCGACTTGGGCGTGGTGACCGCGGGTTGGACCTTGCACTCGCGCAGGCCGGCGACCGCGCTGCCGTGGGTGCCGTCGACCTGCAGCTCGAACAGCTCGTCGCGGTTGACGCGCACCGCCCACGACGAGTTCATCTGCACGATCAGGCCGTCGTCGAACTCGAACATGGCGTAGGCGGCGTCCTCGGCGGTCGCCTTGTAGGTGTTGCCCTGCTCGTCGACGCGCTCGGGGATGTGCGTGCGCGCGACCGCGCAGACCGCCCGCACCGGCCCGAAGACGTTGTCGAGCACGTAGCGCCAGTGCGGGAACATGTCGCTGATGATCCCGCCGCCGTCCTCGGCGCGGTAGTTCCACGACGGCCGCTGCGGCGCGGGGTCCGGCCCGGGATAGACCCAGTAGCCGAACTCGCCGCGGGCGGCGATGATGCGCCCGAAGAACCCCGACGCCACCAGCCGCCGCAGCTTCAGCAGCCCGGGCAGGAACAGCTTGTCCTGCACCACGCCGACCTTCACGCCCGCGTCGCGCGCCTGGCGCGCCAGCGCCAGCGCGGACTCGACGCCGGGCGTGACCGGCTTCTCGCAGTAGACGTGCTTGCCGGCCGCGATCGCCTGCTCGACCGCCGGCGGGCGCGCCGAGGTCAGCTGCGCGTCGAAGTAGATCTCGTAGTCCGGGTCGGCCAGCGCCGCGCCGAGATCGGTCGTCCAGCGCTCGAGCCCGTGCTCGGCGGCCAGCGCGGCCAGCTTGCGCTCGCTGCGCCCCACCAGCAGCGGCTCGGGCCAGATCGGCTCGGCGCCCGGCACCTCGAGCCCGCCCTGCGCGCGGATGGCGAGGATCGACCGGATGAGGTGCTGGTTCATCCCCATCCGCCCGGTCACCCCGTTCATGACGATCCCGACCACGCGCACGCCGTGTGCTCCTCCAACGATGGAAAACGTTTGCCAAGGCAAGCGTAACGGGGCAGCGCGTGGTCGGCAAGACCCCAAGCCGGTAGCGTGGGACCGTGAAACGCTCCCTGCGTTTCTCGGTCCTCGGGACGCTCGAGGTCCACGACGACGGCCGGCGGGTCGCGCTCGGCGGCAGACGTCCGCGGCTGCTGGTCGCCACCCTGCTGCTCACCCCGAGCGAGCCGCGCCGGCGGGACAGCCTGATCGACGCCGTCTGGGCCGACGCCACGCCCCGTGACGCCGAGCACGCCCTCGACAACCTCGTGTCGCGGGTCCGCAAGGAACTCGGCGCGGACGCCATCCGCTCCGAGCCCGGCGGCTACGCGCTGGTGGCCGAGCCGCAGCGCATCGACGCCGTGCGCTTCGAGGCCCTGGCGGCCGAGGCCCGCGCCGCCGCCTCCCCGGCGCGGGCGCTGGAGCTGCTGCAGGAGGCGCTCGGCCTGTGGCGCGGCGAGCCGTTCGCGGACCTCGCCGACGCCCCCGCCCTGGCCGCCGAGGCGCGGCGGCTCGAGGACGCGCGGGCGCTCGCGGTCGAGGACCGCGTCGACGCCGAGCTCGCGCTCGGCCGGCACCGCGAGCTGCTGCCGGAGCTCGCGGCGCTCGTGGACGCCGAGCCCCTGCGCGAGCGCCGGCGCGCGCAGCTGATGCTGGCGCTCTACCGCTCCGGACGCCACGCCGACGCGCTGCGCGTCTACCGCGACGCGCACGCCTACATGGCCGCCGAGCTGGGCCTCGAGCCCGGCCGCGCCTTGCGCGAGCTCGAGCTGCAGATCGCCCGCCACGACCCCGCGCTGGACCTGGCCGCGGCGCCCTCCGCGCGCCGGCGCCGCCGCGTGCCCGTGGCGCTGGTGGCCGGCGCGGTGGCGGCGCTCGCCCTGCTGCTCGAGCGACCGCCGGAGCAGGGCGTCGCGGCGCTGCAGGACAACGGCGTCCTGTTCATCCGCGGCGACACCCCCAGGGCGGCCGTGCCCACCGACGCCGCGGTCAGCGCTCTGGCGACGCTCGGCACCGCCGTGTGGGGCCCGAGCTTCGCGACGGGCGTGGCGGTCCGGGTCGACGCCGGCAGCCGCGCGGTCACCCAGGCCACGCGCGTCGGGCAAGGGCCGGCCGCGCTCACGGCGGCCAACGGGGACCTGTGGATCGCCGACGCCGCCCGCGACCGGCTCGTGCGCGTCGACGGCGAGTCCGGGCAGGTCGTGCAGGGGATCGCCGTCGGCCCGCGGCCGGTGGCGGTGACCTCCGGGTTCGGCTCGGTCTGGGTGGCGAGCGCCGGAGATCAGACCGTGACGAGGATCGACGCGCGCACCGGCGACGTCCGGCGCACCGTCGCCCTCGCCGCCGTGCCCGCCGCGCTGTCCGCGGGGGCCGGCGGGATCTGGATCGCCGAGCCGGAGGCGCGCCGGGTCGCGCGCCTGAACCCGCGCAGCTTCACCCTCGACGTGAGCGTGATGGTCGGCGGGGGCGCGCGCAGCGTGGAGGCGGCGGACCACGCCGTCTGGGTCGCGAACGCCCTCGACGCCACCGTCTCGCGGATCGACCCGGGCAGCGGCGCGGTGGTCGCCACCACCCCGGTCGAGGGCACGCCGACCGCGTTGTCGGCCGACGGCGACAGCGTCTGGGTCGCCGTGGGCGATCGCGAGACGCTGCTGCGGCTGGGCGGGCGCTCCGCCGCCGAGCAGCGGCGGCTCGAGCTCCCGGGCCGGCCCACCGCGCTCGCGCGGATCGACGGCGGCGTGGCCGTGGCCGTGGGCCCGCGGCCCGGCGAGCGCCGCGGCGGGACGCTGCGCGTGCGCACCGCGCTGCCCGTGACCTCGCTCGACCCGAACGCGTGCTGCGTCACACCGCCGGCGCTCATGGGCCTGCTCTACGACGGCCTGACCGCGCCCGATCGGACCGGCGCGACGCCGCAGGCGCTGGTCGCGGACCTGGCTGTGGCGCTGCCCGCGCCGGCCTCCGGCGGCACCGTCTACACGTTCCGGCTGCGTCCCGGCCTGCACTACTCCGACGGCACGCCCGTCCGCGCCGGCGACTTCCGGCGCGGCTTCGAGCGCGTCCTGCGCGACCACAACCAGGGCGTGCTGACGCTCGGCAGCATCGCCGCCGCGGCGGGCTGCGAGCCGCGCAAGCCGTGCGACCTCGCGGACACGGTCGTCGCCGACGACGCGGCCGGCACGGTCTCGATCCACCTCCGCCGGACGGACCCGCAGCTGCTGCACCAGCTGGCCGAGCATGTCGCCGCGCCGGTCCCGCGCGGCACGCCGCGCCGCGTCGGCAGGCGCGCGCTGCCCGGCACGGGGCCGTACCGGGTCGCCCGCTTCGTCCGCGGGCGGACGATCGTGCTCGAGCGCAACCCGCACTTCCGCGAGCGGTCGCCGGCCGCCCAGCCCGCGGCGCGGCCCGACCGGGTGATCGTCACGCTCGGCGGCGAGCCGGCCGAGGACGTCCTGAGCGGGGCCGCGGACATCTCGCTCGACCCACCCGCGCCGGACATGCTGGCCCGGCTGCGGACCGAGGCCCCGGGACGGCTGCACGTCCACCAGGACGTGATCACCGACTGGACGTGGCTGAACGCCGAGGCGCCGCCGTTCGACGATCCGCGCGTGCGGCAGGCCGTCAACCTCGCCGTCGATCGCCGGGCCGCGGTCGCCGCCTTCGGCGGCCCGGAGTACGCGTCCGCCACCTGCCAGCTGCTGCCGCCCGGCATCTCCGGGCACGAGCCGTACTGCCCCCACACCCGCCGGCCGTCGCGTCGCGGGACCTGGCGCGGGCCCGACCTCGCGCGGGCGCGGGCGCTCGTGCGCGCCTCGGGCACGGCCGGGATGCCGGTGACGCTGTGGACGTTCCCGGACGAGCCGTACGGGCCGACGCTCTCGCGCGTGGTCGTGCGGGCGCTGCGGCAGCTCGGCTACCCCACCAAGTTGCGAATCGTCGAGGACCCGCTGCGCATCGAGCAGCGCCGTGACCGCCTGCAGGCGCTCGCCGGCACCGGGGCCGCCGATCGCGGCGCCGCGCAGCTGCTTGCGCCGCTCCTCGGCTGCCGCAGCTTCCGCCCCGCTCGCCCGGGCGACACGCCGTACCCGGGCGCGCTGTGCGACGAGCGGCTGCTGCGCCTGGTCGAGCGCGCGCTGGCCGCCGAACCGGCGGATCCCGTCAGCGCGCGGCGGCTGTGGGCGGCCGCCGACCGCCGGCTGGTCGACCTGGCGGTCGTCGTGCCGCTGGTCAACGAGGCCGCGGCGATCGTGACCGGCCCACGGGTCGGCAACTACGCCTGGAGCCCCGCGACCGGTCCGCTGCTGGGCCAGCTGTGGGTGCGCTGAGAGGCCTTTGGGAGGTGGCTGTGAGGCCGCCGGCCGACCGTGGCCGGCATGCGCACCATCAAGCTCAGCCTCGCCGTCGCCGTCGTGGCGGCCGGCCTCGCCGCCTGCGGCGGAGACGACGCACCGCGGGCCCAGGCGACCCCGCACCCGCAGCTCGACGGCCTCTACGGCGCCCAGCTCAACGCCGCGACGCTGCGCGAGCTCAAGCCGCCCGTGCTCCTCTCGGGCGGCTGGTGGACGCTGACCGTCGACGTCGGCGCGCGCCGCATCACGCTCTCCCAGCCCGAGGCGGCCGAGCACATCGAGCTGCGCGTGACCGCGGTCGGCGCCGGGCACATCGAGCTCGCCCCCGACCCGGCCTGCGAGCAGCGCGGCCGCGGCCGCACGCAGCCCGCCCGCCTGACCTGGTCGCGCACGGCGGACCACCTGCGCTTGCGCGCCGTCGACGTGCCGTGCCTGACCGACGAGGTCCTGCTCACGCGCACCGCGTGGCTGGCCGCAGGAATGTGAAAGGGCCCGGCCGAGGCCGGGCCCTTCCCACCGCTGGACGGCGGCCGGCCCGCGCGGGGCCGGCCGCCGGTCAGGTGCCTAGCGGCTCGCCAGGGTGACGGTGCGCGTCGACTTCTTCGCCGACTCGCCCGCCGCCCGCAGCGTCACGCCGAGCTTGGCCTTGACCGAGCCCTTGGCGCCCTTGAGGGCCCGCTGGACCTTCTTGGACGGCTTGAGCGTGATGGTCTTCGAGCCCGCGCCCGCGCACTTGATCGAGCGCGAGGCGATCGTCGCCGACTTCAGGCCCAGCTGCTTGCGCAGCTTGGACGAGAGCGTCAGCTTGGCCGTGCCCCGCATCGACTCGGTGCAGGTGACCTGGACCTTGAGGCCGCGCTTGGCGAACTTCGCCAGCGTGGTCTTGGCCGGCTTGGCCACGCCGAACCAGGCGTTGGGCTTCGGGGCCGGAGCGGCAGCGGCGCTGGTGCTGCCACCGCCGCCGTTGTTGTTGTTCGGGGCCGCCTGCGGCGCGGCCACGACGATCTCGACCGTCGCGGTGGCGCTCAGGCCGCCCTGATCGCGGGCCGTCACCGTCGCCGTGTAGGTACCCGGCGCGATGTACGTGTGGGTCGCGGTCGCGCCGGCCGCCTGGCCGCCGTCACCGAAGTCCCACGTCACGATCAGCGGCTTGCCCTCGGGGTCGACCGCCCGCGAGGAGAACTGGACCGTCAGCGGGGCGGTGCCCGACTTCGGGTCAGCGGCGATCTCGACCGTCGGCGGCTGGTTGGCCGGCGGGTTGCCGACGACCACCGTCACCGACTCCGTCGTCGACTCGCCCTTGCCGTCGGACACCGTCAGCGTCGCCTCGTACGTGCCGGCGCTGGTGTAGGTGTGCTCGGTCTTGATCGTCGACTTCTTCGAGGCCGAGCCGGTCTTGGTCGGCGAGCCGTCGTCGAAGTCCCACTCGTAGGTCATCGCGTCACCGTCGGGGTCGCCGATCGTGGCGCTGAACTGCACCTCGAGCGGAGCCTCGCCACCCGTCGGCAGAGCGGCCACCTGGACGACAGGGGCCTGGTTGCCGGGCGGGTCGGTCACGGTGATCGTGATGGTCTTGTTGGCCGAAGCGCCGGTGGCGTCGGAGACGGTCACCTTCGCCTGGTACGTGCCCGGGAGCGCGTACACGTGGGACGGGTTCTGCTCGAACGACGTCAGGCCGTCGCCGAAGTCCCAGGCGTAGAGGAGATCGTCGTTGTCACCGTCGGGGTCGTCGCCCTGGGCCGTGAACTGCACCGCAGAGCCGGCCGGCACCGTGGTGGCGCTGGCCGAGGCCTCGAGCGTCGGGGCCTGAGCGCCCTTCTGCGTGACCGTGACCGTGACCTCCTTGGACGTCGACTCGCCGTCCTCGTCGGTCGCCGTCACCGTCGCCGTGTAGTTGCCCGGCTTGGTGAACGTGCGGGTCACCGCGCGGCCCAGGTACGAGCCGTCGGCGAACTCCCAGCGGTAGGTCAGGTCCGTCCCGTCGGGGTCATAGCCCGTGGCGGAGAAGCGGACCAGCAGCGGCGCCGTGCCCGAGGACGGGTCGGCGAACGCCTCGATCACCGGCGTGCCCGGCTCCGGGAAGTCGATCCCGAAGGACACGGACTTGGTCTCCTCGACGTTGCCGGCCTTGTCGACCGAGCGGTACTCGACCGTGTGCTGGCCCTCCTCGTCGATGGTGACCTGCGACTCGAACGGGCTCGCGGAACCGGTGTTGTTCACGCGCACCCAGTCGCCCTGGGCGTCGCCGGTCTTCACGCGGTACTCGGTGAAGTCGACGCCGCTCGGCAGGTCGGCGACCTCCGCCGGTTCGACCGTGATCGTGCCGGCCATGCCGTCCCACTCGCCGCCCACGTAGGAGGCGTGGAGGCTGCAGAAGAACGTCCACTCGCCGTTCTGCGTGAACGTCTTGGAGACCGACGGGCCACCCGGGTTGACCGGGAACTGCGTCACCTGGACGCGGTCCGGGCTGCCCGGAGCCGGGTCACCGCCCGGAGCGATCACCCACACGTCGTGCGGGAAGTGATCTTCAGCCGGGAAGTTCCACTGGACCGTGTCGCCGTTGTTGATGGTCAGGTCGGCGGGCTCCCACGCCGTGCCGGCCGCGTCGACCTCGAACGTCTTGGGCTCGGGGCCGGCCGGAGCCGGATCGGCGGCGGAGAACTTCACCGTGACCGGGACCGAGTAGGTCCGGCCGGCGCCCGGCGAGGCCGGGTCGAGCGCGCTGGTCGTGACCGGAGCCAGCGTGTCGTTGCTGTCGCCCGCGATCGTGAAGGTGACCGTCTTGGCCTCCTCCACGTTGCCGGCGTTGTCGACCGAGCGGTAGTCGATCGTGTACGCGCCGGGCTCGGAGAACACCGGCTTGTTCTGCGGGTCGTAGGTGACCCAGTCAGCGGCCATCAGGCTGGGCGCGCCGAACGCGCCGAACGCGCTCGCCACGTTGACCTGGTACTCGGACCGGGCGACGCCGGAGACGGCATCGGCCGCGGTCAGCGTGAGGCCGACCTGGCCCTCGTACGTGCCGCCCGCGCCGGGCGCGCCCGGATCGAGCGCGGCCGTCGTGGTCGGCGCCGCGGTGTCGACCTTCAGCGCCAGCGACTTCGTCGCCTCGACGTTGCCGGCCTTGTCGGTCGCGCGGTACTCGACCGTGTGCTCACCGTCGGCCGCGATCGCGATCGGGCCCGAGTAGGTGGCGAAGTCGCCGCCATCCACGCGGTACTCGATCTTGTCCACGCCCGAGCCGTTGTCGTTGTCGGTGGCCTCAAGCGTCACGTTGACCGCCGTGTTGAACCAGCCGTTGGTGCCGTTCGGAGCGGCCGGAGCCGTCGTCGCGGAGCTCGTCGGAGCCGTGGTGTCGGCGCCGTCCGGGCAGTTGTCCGGGGTGACCCGGAAGTAGTCGACCTTCACGTCCGCCGGCGTGCCGGGGTACGCGTGCGCACCCGACTCGCCGGGGAAGTTGCCGGCCGAGATGATGCCGACACGCGAGCCCGCCGAGTCACGGCGCGGGCCGTTGGCCGGGTTGAGGTCGAGGAAGTTCGCCGCACCCGGGAACGTCACCCAGTCGTCGTTGGCCAGCGAGGCCGGCGCGACGATCTGGTACTGGGACACGACGGTGTTCGACCCCGCAGCGCGCGTGTAGCGCATCTTGATCGTGAGCGCCTGGCTCTTGTCCGGGGCGACCGTGCGGTTGCTGCCGGCGGTCTGGCGAGTGCCCTCGGGGTTGCCGCCGGGGTTGTCCTTGGACTGCTCGACGTACAGGTGTCCGCCGCTCAGGCTGTGGGTCAGCGTCGAGCGGAAGAAGTTGCCGTCGTTGAGCCACACGATCAGGCCGACGTGCTGCCAGCCACCCGTGTAGCGGGCGGTGAACTGCGTCTCCACCTGCCACTCGTTGCCGAGCGACGGGAGGTCCTGGCCGATCATGTTGACCGGGCCGAGCGCGGTGCGCTCGGTGTTGTTGTCCAGCTCGAAGTTGTGCGTCGGCAGGATCAGCTGGCCGGCGCCGTTGAGCCGGGGAGCGAGCTCGCCCTCGGTGGGCGTGCCGCCGTTGCGGGTGTGCCGCAGCCACTGCGGCCGCAGCTCGGTGCCCGTGCCGTCGAACTCGTCCGAACGGTCACACACCGGCAGCTGGATCTTGAAGGTGACCGCCTTGGTCTCCTCCACGTTGGCCGCCTTGTCGGTCGAGCGGAACTCGACCAGGTGCGTGCCGGACGACGAGATCGTCAGCTGGTTGTTGAACGGGCTGTCGGACGCCGTGTTCTCCAGCGTCGTCCACTCGCCCGCGTTGCCGTTGGTGGTGATGCGGTACTCGGTCTTCTCGACGCCCGCGGCGTTCTCGCCGCCGTCGGTCGCCGACAGGTTGACCTTGACCGAGCGGTCGTACGTGTCGCCGGTCGCCGGGGCGGCCGGGTCGAGCGTCGCCGTCGTGGTCGGGGCGACCGTCTCGCACTCGATCGGATCCGGGGTGACCCGGAAGTAGTCCACCTTCACCGTGCCCGGGGTGCCCGGGTAGGCGTGGGCGCCGGTCGTGCCGGGGAAGTTGCCCGCGGCGATGATGCCGATCCGCGAGCCGGCCGCGTCACGACGCGGGTTCTGGTTGAGGTCGAGGAAGTTCGACGCGCCCGGGAAGTTGACCCAGTCCGGGTTGGCCGCGCTCGCCGGGGCGATCACGCGGTACTGCGCCTGAACCGTGTTCGAGCCGTTGACGCGCGAGTAGCGCATGCGGATCGTGACCGGCTGCTTGCTGGGCACGATCGTGACGTTGTTGCCGGCCTGCGTGCGCGCACCCTCGGCCGACGTCGGGTTGTCCTTGGACTGCTCGACGTACAGGTGGCCGCCGTTGAGCTCGTGGGTGATCGTGGAGCGGAAGAAGTTGTTGTCCCCGTTCCAGACGATCAGGCCCGCGTGCTGCCAGCCGCCCGTGAACTCCACGGTCAGCTGCGTCTCGACGGACCAGTTGTTGCCCAGCGACGCCAGGTCCTGGCCGACGAAGTTCACCGGGCCGAGCGCGGTCGTCGACGACGACGCGTCCAGCTCGAAGTTGTGCGTCGGCATCGTCAGCACGCCATCGGCGACCGTCGGGGCGAACTGGCCCTCGGTCGGCGTGCCGCCGTTGCGGGTGTGGCGCAGCCACTGCGGGCCGAGCGCCGAGCCGTTGAACTCGTCCGAGCGCGCCTGCGTGCAGCCCGCGCCGGAGAGGATGCGGAACGAGATCCGCTTGGGCTCGGAGGTGTTCTGGACCTTGTCGGTCGCGCGGTAGTCGATGTCGTAGCTGCCGGGCGCGTTGAACGCGACCGGAGCGGCGTACGTCGTGTACTCGCCGCCGTTGACGCGGTACTCGATCTTGTCCACGCCGGAGCCGGTGGCGTCGTCCTCCGCCGTGATCGTCAGCGTCGTGGAGCCGACGAAGAAGCCGCGCTGGTCCACGTTGCCGGACGTCGTGGCGTTGGCCGTCGGCGCCGTCTCGTCCTGGATCTCCAGGACCGTGAACGTGGCGGTCTTGACCGCGGAGACGTTGTCCATGCGGTCGATCGCGCGGTACTCGATCGTGTAGGTCTTGCCCTCGTCGAAGGTGACCGCGGACGAGTAGGGCTTCCACTCGGAGTCGCCCTGCTCGCGGTACTCGATCGCCGAGACGCCGGCGCAGCCCACGTCGTTGGCGGTCAGCCGGAAGCTGGCCGAGTTGACGAACGTGTTCTCCTCACCCGGGTAGGGCTGGCCCGTCACCTGATGGTTGACGTTCGGGGCCGACTCGTCCGTCAGGCACTCGTCCTGGACGTTGAACGAGATCTTGACGATCTGCGTCTGCTGGTTGGCGTTGGTGTTCGAGCGGCAGCAGCCGACCGAGAAGCGGGCCAGGTACAGCGCGCCGTCGGGGCCGAACTCGGAGCCGATGACGAAGCCGTTGGCGTTCGCCGAGCCCGAGCCGGCGTGGTTGTACGGCAGCCAGTCCTGGACGCGGAGCATCTCGTTGTTGTCCGAGCGCATCCGGACTTCCTTCCAGAAGCCGCTCTCGGAACCGCGGTTGTTGATGATCCACGAGCCGTCGTAGTAGCGCGGGAACGCGCCCTGGCCGGCCGTGCCCTCCGGGTAGCGGTAGATCGGGCCCGCGACCGGGGACATGCCGCCGGCCGAGAGGTCACCGAACGCCGGGACGTTGGTCTGGTCGTACTTCTTCCAGATCGTCGCCGGGGTCACGGGGCCGGGCACCGTGTCGAGGCCGTCGAAGGTCGGCTCGGCCGCGGTCTGGCCCTCCGGCGCCCAGCGGATGTCCGACGGCAGCGACGGCTGGTTGCAGTCGTAGCGCTCGCCGGTGGACGTGCCGTTGGCGTAGTTCCAGCGGAACGTCGAGTTCGCCGCCGAGTTGTCGCCGACGCAGAACGGCCAGCCGTGGTTGCTCGGCTCGTCGATCAGGTTCCACTCACAGGTGCCGGCCGGGCTGCGGTTGGCCTGGGCGGACCCGTTGTCGTGGCAGAACTCGCCGACGCCGACGATGCCCGGGTTCTCCGGGTCGGCGTGCACCGTGAACGGCTGGCGGAAGCCCATCGCGTAGATCTCGGGACGGGTCTTCTCCTGGCCGACCGGGAACAGGTTTCCGGGCGGCACCGTGTAGGTGGAGCCCAGGCCCGGCTCGGCGTCCTCGGGGATGTCGCCCAGCGAGGGCTTGATGCGGACGACCTTGCCGCGCAGGTCCGCCGTGTTCTGGGACGTCTTGCGCGCATCCCAGCGCTCGGCGGCGCGGTAGTCCATCGGCGGGTAGTTGTTGTGACCCTGGGCGCCCGGGGCGACGTCGTCGCCGACGCCGAGGTAGAGGTTGCCCTCAGAGTCGAAGTCGAGGCCGGCGCCGCCGACGTGGCCGGGGCCGTTGTTGGCCGGGCCGCCGGGGAAACCGGAGGGCGTGCCGGCGATCTTGGCCTTGGGCACGCGCAGGATCACGCGCTCGGAGCCGGGCACGACCGACGTGCCGTCGGCGGTCAGCGTGAAGCGGCTGATCTGGTTCCAGCCGACCGCCCACGCGTTCCCCGACATCGGCCAGTCCGGGTGGCGCGGCGAGTAGTAGACGAACAGGTGGCGCTTGTTCGGATCCGACAGGTCGAACCCGGGCTGCAGGGTCATGCCCAGGACGCCGTCCTCGGAGTTGCCGTGGTCGGCGCGCGTCGGGATCTCGACGACCGTCGTCTTGTTGCCCGGCTCCTTGGCCGGGTCGTGCATCTTGATGTAGCCCGTCGAGGTCAGCGAGATCGGGTTGCCGATCTCCGACCAGTAGACCTTGCCGTCCTTCGCGACGTCGATGCCGATCGCGTTGTTGGCGTCCGGCACCAGCACGGTGCGGGTGAACGACGACCAGACGGTGCCCGAGCAGTCGGACTTGCGGCCCTCACCGGCGACCCAGCGGACGCCGCCGACGATCGTCTTGACGAGGTTGTTGTTGCCGCCGTTCTCCGTGTAGGAGGCGCCGAAGTGGCCCATCGACGTGACCCAGGTGCGGCCGTCGTTGTACGGCTTGGGCGTCCCGGTGTTGTCGTTGACGTTGTCGCCGTCGTAGAGCTTGCACCACGTGATCGGGTGATCCTGGCCCATGGCGTTGCTGCCCGGGGTGTAGGTGCGCTCGTCGATCGTCGCCAGGACGTGGTGCGAGCCGCGGACGTTGCGGCGGAAGTTGTAGTGCTCGTCCCCGAAGCCGTACTGGTCCGGCAGGTCACGGGTCGAGAGGTGGTTGTGGTCGGTGACCTGGATCTGGCCGACGTTGTTGATGTTGGTGGCGGCGTGGCCGGCCATCGTCGCGCCGACGACCGAGTTGCCGTTGTTGCCGTCCCACCAGTTCCACGTCTCGGCGGTCGTGCCCATGTCCGTGGCGTTGTGGACACCGGCGATGCCGCCGCCGTTCTGGACGTAGCGGATGATCGCGGCCTTCTGGGCGTCGCTCCAGAGCGGGCCGGGCGGGCCCGCCGAGGAGTTCAGGAGGAGAATCGCGTCGTAGCGCTCGAGGTTCTCGTCCGTGAAGATCCGCGGGTTCTTGTTGGGGTGGTCACAGTTGTTCGTGCCACCACCGTTGTTCGTGCAGTCCTCCCAGTCCACGGTGTAGCCCGCGTCCTGCAGGGCCTGCTGCACGACGGGACGACCATTGTTGATGGCGTCCGTGTGCCGGAAACCGGTGGTTCCCGTGTAGAGAAGGATGCGCTTGTTCTCCTGCGCGCCCGCCTGCGCGGGCGCGAGCGCGAGCCCGAGCGCCGCGAGTAGCGATGCCAAGGCAAGGCTCAACAACAGCGCAGCCCTTATGGGCACGCTTGTGCCACTCCGATACTCCATCCGTGACTCCTCCCTCCGGGCCCGTTTCCGTCTCCCGGGGAACTAAACGACACTTAACGGGCCCGTTAGGTTACGGCATCACGAGGCTTTTGCACGACCCCCCGACACAAGTCTAGGTCGTACATTCGGCCACCAGTTGCGTTCGCCCATCAAGACGGCGATAGCCGGGACGAGTAACGCGCGCACGAGGAACGTGTCCGCGAGCAGGCCGAGGGCCACGATGAAGCCCACCTGGAAGAGCGATTCCAACGGCAGCGCCATCAGCACGGAGAAGGTCGCGGCCAGCACCAGGCCGGCGCTCGTGATCACGCCGCCGGTGCGCTCCAGGGCGGCGATCACGGCCGTCTTGGTGTCCGGGTGGCGGTCGCGCTCCTCGCGGATGCGCGCGAGCAGGAAGACGTTGTAGTCCACGCCCAGCGCCACCAGGAAGATGAACGCGAACTGCTGCAGGGTCCGGTCCGAGCCCGGCTGGTCCAGCAGGTGCGTGAAGATCAGCGAGCTCACCCCGAGCGCGAACGCGAACGACAGGATCACGGTCGCGATCACGTACAGCGGCATCACGATCGAGCGCAGCAGCGCGATCAGGATCAGCAGGATCAGCCCGAGCCCGATCGGCAGGATCACGCGCGTGTCGCGCTCGAGCGCCTTCTGGGTGTCGTAGGCCTCCGCGACCTCGCCGCCGATGTACACCGGCGTTCCGCCGGCGGCCTTGCGCGCGGTCTCACGCAGCCCGGGGATCGTCGCCGTGGCCTCGTCCGAGAAAGGGTCAACCTTAAGGTAAGCCTCAGACAAGGCCAGTTCAGAGTTGGTCGGGACGCGCTCGTCGGCCGGCGGCGTCGAGGCCGCCATCGCGTACATCTCCTGGACCGGCGTCTCGCGGCCGTCGGTCATGGCCGTGATCACGGGCTCGAGCGACTCGAAGCGCGTGACGAAGTTCAGGGGCGCGCCGCGACCGGGCGTGAAGTGGTCGCGGATGACCTCCTCGCCGCGCACGGACTCGGGCGGATCGCGGAAGGCCTCGTCGAAGCTCAGCGGCTCGCGCCCGCCGATGTTGCCGAGGGCGCCGAGCGCGAGGAAGGCGGTGACGGCGATCGCGGTGGCGGCGGGCCGGGTGCCGACCAGGCGGCCGACGCGCCGCCACGTGCGGCCGGGCTGTGGCGGCTCGGCTTCGACCTGCGGGATCGCGGGCCAGAACGCGCGCCGGCCGAGCGTGGCCAGGATCGCCGGCAGCAGCGTCAAGCCGGCCACGACCATGACGGCGACGCCGAGCGCCAGGATCGGGCCCATCTCGCGCGTGGCGTTGAAGTCGGCCAGGGCGAGCACGAGCATCGCGGCGATCACGATCGCGCCCGCGGACAGGATCGCCGGACCCGTGCGCTCGGTGGCGCGGGTCATCGCCTGCCCCACGTCCTGCGTGCGGCGCAGCTCGTCGCGGAAGCGGGCGACGATCAGCAGGCAGTAGTCCGTGCCCGCGCCGAACATCAGCACGATCAGGATCGCCGTCGTCTGGCCGCTCACCTCGGTGGCGCCGGCCGCGACCAGCGCGTACGTGAAGCCGCACGCGACCAGGTAGGCGATGCTGACGACGAAGATCGGCACGAGCGCGACCAGCGGCGAGCGGTAGATCGCCAGCAGCAGCACGATCAGCACCACGCACGTGACCAGCAGCAGCGTCTCGTCGATGCCCTTCAGCGCGGCGCTGCGGTCGGCCTCGAAGCCGGCCTCGCCGGTCACGAACGCGCGCAGGCCGGACTCGTCGCCGCTCGGGGGCGAGACGATCCCGCGGATCACCTCGGCCGCCTTCTCGGCGGTCTGGGTGCTGTCGTCGGTCATCAGCGCCGACGCCAGCACGACCTCGTTGTCGGGCGCGATCAGCAGCGCGCGGCCCGGGCTGAGGTCGAGCGGGTCGTCGCGCCCGCAGGCCAGCCCGTACGGCGTGCCGACCATCGTCAGCGACGGGATCTGCGCGCTGCGGCAGATCTCGCGCGCCTGGGTGTCGATCGTCTGGCGGTCCTCGGAGGTCAGCCCGCCCTTGCGGTGGTAGGCGATCACCGCCGCCATCTCGCTGCCGCGCGAGAACTTCTCCTCGATCAGCCGCTTGGCGGCCAGCGACTCCGAGCCGCGCACCTGGAAGGTGTCGCTCTCGTCGGCGGCCTCACGCTGGAGCGGGCCCTGCAGCGGCGCCATCGAGACGGCGAGCACGAGCCACAGGCCGATCACGGCCCAGCGCGAGCCGCGGCTCGCCGTCAGCGCCGCCAGCTGGGCCAGCACGGCTACAGCCCGCCGCCGACGCCCTCGATCTGCGTGACGATGTCCTTCTCGGTGTAGACGAAGATCCGCGCGGGATCGAAGTCGAGCGGCACGGGAACCCCGCCGCCGTCCTTGACGGAGACGACGATCTCGCACCCGTGTTGCGCGGCGATCGAACGTGCGTCCGCCAAGGGCTTGTCAAGCAGCACCTTGGTGTCGAAAGCGTCCTTCGCGGGCCTATACTCCGGCTCGGGCGCGGACGGATCGACCGGCTCGAGCGGGCACTTGATGGCCGAGATGTCCTCGGCCGCAGGCTTGTCGTTGTCGTCATCGCCGCCGCGAGCCGCCAGCGCGATGCTCCCAGCAGCGAGCACGGCGACCACGATCACGGCGAGCACCCACCTGATCCGCACAGTGCCCTCAACCTAGCACCTGTCGGCGACTTCTGGCAGCCCAGGGCACAACTTTCGTCCAGCGAAAGGGTTGAACCCTCATGCGTATGCGTGTCCGCATGGTAACTTCGGACGCTGCATCGCCCCAAGGACGGCAAATCTTGAGAGGGTCCGGAACATGAG
>Ga0182742_1003139_pt1 | contig 16707 bp, 10 predicted proteins | sample eDN5th37CBELigMG_FD_128880 | JGI IMG/M metagenome (GOLD analysis project Ga0182742, IMG submission 128880) | Enriched Miracle-Growth compost microbial communities from Emeryville, California, USA - eDNA 5th pass 37_C BE-Lig MG (version 2)... ...
CGCCGCCCCCTGCAAATTCGGCTGCCGGTGTCGTGGCGCAACGACGTCGAGCGGATCAGCTCGATCCGGATCACCGACCCGATGGGCCGGCCCATCCCCTTGAAGGACCTGGCCGACATCACGCTTGAGGAGGGACCCAGCGAGGTGGAGCGCGAGAACGTCGAGCGCCGGGTGTACGTGGGCGTCAACGTCCGCGGCCGCGACATCGCCGGCTTCGTCCACGAGGCCCGCGACGCGATCAACGCCGAGGTCGAGCAGCCCCCCGGCTACGTCTTTCGCTGGGGCGGCCAGTTCGAGCACCTCGAATCGGCCTCGAAGCGGCTGGCGATCGTCGCCTCGATCGCCCTCTGCCTGCTGTTCCTCCTGCTTTACAGCTCGTTCCACTCAACCCGACTGGCCCTCTTGATCTTCACGGCCGTGCCGATGGCCGCCACCGGCGGGATTTTCGCCCTCTGGCTGCGCGGGTTGCCGTTTTCGATCTCGGCGGCGGTGGGCTTCATCGCGCTGTTTGGCGTGGCGGTGCTCAACGGCCTGGTCTGGATCAGCGCGGTGGAGCACCTGCGGCAAGACGGGCTGGAGCCCAACGCCGCGGCCCGCGAGGCGTCGATCATGCGCATCCGGCCCATCCTCATGACGGCCCTGGTCGCCGGATTGGGCTTCATTCCGATGGCGCTGGCGACCACCCCCGGCGCCGAGATTCAGCGCCCGCTGGCGACCGTCGTCATCGGCGGCCTGTTCACCTCAACCATGCTGACGGCATTGGTGCTTCCAGCCATCTACCATTGGTTCGCCGACCCCGAGCCCCATCCGGTCTCGTATTGAGACAATCACCCATCGCCCGCTGAAACCAGCCATCCGTCGGTGTCCGACAGAAATGGGATGAAGAAGCCTTCATGTTCCCTGGTTCGTCGCTCGGCTCGCCGCCGAGTCGCGGCGGACCGGGGTTTGGAGGCCTCCGACGCGCCCCTTGAGCGGACGTTTCGGCGCCGCGGCCGACGATCCGCGGAGGGTCCGCGCGGACCCGGAAACCACGTCGGCGCGTTCTTTGCGAAGGGGGCGGAGCAACTCGCTTTTCTTGACCAGATATCGGGTTGCGCCGCTCGGCTCGCGTCGGCTAAACGCATCGGCGGAATCCTTGCGCGATGTTATGTGGACGTGAAAAGATCGAAATCCGGCAGAGCGGTTTACATTTGTTGAATATTATGGGATGCCGGAAAAAGGAATTGCATTTTGAGGAGGGGAATCCCATTTTGGCATTCCAGGCGGGTCTTGCCGGGGGAGCTTGAATCGATTTTTCCCGAGTTCGGGCTCGATTCCGGCGATTGCGGGCGCCACAACGGAGCGGCGCCGCCCGCGCGGTTACCGAGGGTATGTCCATTGTCCAGCACCACCATTGAGCCCAGCATCTTGAGTCGGCTGTTCCTGGCTTTCGCCGTCGTCGTCGCGGTTGGTTCGCGGGCCGAGGCTCAGCAGCAGGTTTACTACCAGACCGAAGCGGCTCCTGGAGTCGTCGCGGCGCCCGCCGCGCCGACGTTCGTCTTTCCCACCACCCTGTACCAGGCGGCCCAGGCCGTCATGGCTCCCCAGACTTACCAGCCCGTCGCCGGGCAAGTTCAATACGTCCAGCCCGCCGCCGGGCAGGTTCAATACGTTCAGCAGCCCGCCGCTCCGGCGGTTCAGTACGTCCAGCAGCCGGCCGCCGAGCCGGTTCAGTACGCTCAGCAGCCGGCCGCCGAGCCGGTTCAGTACGCCCAGCAGCAACCCGCGGCCGAAGCCGCCGCCGCTCCAGCGCCGGCGCAAGCGCAATCGTGGGGCGATCCCTACGGCTTCACCGCCTGGCTCAACGGCATTCGGGCCTCGTACGGCCTGGGCCCGGTCAGCCACGACCCGAACCTCTCGAACTGGGCCGCGATGAACAACGACCAGCAGGCGGCTCGGGGCTTGGGTCACTTCGTCATGGGCCCGGCCCGGTTCCAGAACTCCGGCATGGGCGGGTTCCCCGGCGTCGAGGCGATGTGGATGGCCTCGCCGGCCCACCGCGCGGCCCTGCTTGACCCCACCATCAGCTTCATCGGCATCGCCGGCGCCGGCGCCTGGTGGACGTTCAACGCCAACTGAGCCGAGCCGAATCGAGCCAATCGAATCGAGGTCGGGCCGGATGGATCCGGTTCGGCCCGAGGGCTCAGAGAAAGAAGGCGTTGCGAACGCCCGCGAGGATCGCCTGCTCCAGGTTGGAGTCGCGACCGCGGGGAATCCAGCCCGCGGCGACGGGAACCGGGCCGACGGCCAGTCGCGGTCGATTGACCGGAAATTCGTTGTTGAACACGGCCCGCCCCATGGCCTGCCGGTCGGGTTTGGCCAGGTCTTCAAGCTCCTTGTGGACCTCCACCTTGACCAGATAACCTCCCGCCGCCGCCGGCTCGATCTTGATGATGGCGAACCGGCGGATTGTTTGCAGCGAGGCCTCCAGCCGGTCGCCGAGCGTCACGGTGTCGCCCAGCCAGGGTTCGAACATCGTCGCGCTGATCTTCGGCTCGGTAATGATCGTCCGGGCCAGCCGGTTCTCCGAGGCGATCTCGAAGTACGCCCCCACCTCGGCGACCGTCTTGTTCCAGACGGCCTCGAAGTCGTCAACGGGGACGAGAAGCGGGTTCTCGGCGACCGGCTGAGCCGCGAAGATCTGCTTGACTCGCGCCGTGGAGAACCCGCCCCCGACGCATCCGATTGGCCCCAGGCCCAGCGCGGCGGTCCCGATCGTGCCGATCATCGCGACGATGCGCCTTCTCTTCATGATCTCGGACCCCACTCCTGCCATCCCGCTCGATTCGCCGCCACGTGATGTCCCCGCGCCGGCGCCTCCCCCGCGGGCCGTCCCGGCGCGTCGCGTCGGGGCTCTTTGGAATGCCTAGGGGGATCGGTCGGAGCCCGCCTTCGGCCTTGCGACTGGATCGGCGTCCGAACCGCGCTGGGGGACGTGAGCCAAGAAAGTCTCGGATTCGCCGTTCTTCTCGATGGCTGGCGCGGCCGGAGAACCAGATGGGAGGCCGCCGCGGCCCGAGCCGACTCCGGCTCGTCTTCAGGAATCGAGAGGGCGGGCATCCTGGCCGATTTTCGCGTTCCCGGCAAGAGCTATTTCTTTTTCGAGCGTCCATGCTCGCGTTGATTCATGGCCTACGCTTCAACCAGAAGGATCAACCACCAGGGGCGAAGTCCCTCCCGCCGCGGCCGCGCCGGGGGGGCGAATCATCGACGAGGATCGCCATGTTCTTTGAAATCGATCCGCGGAGCGGCGTCGGGGCGAACGGTCGGTCGGAGACCGGTTCGGCCTCACCGAGCGTGGAGGTATGGGTCGGAGACCTGATGGATGACTTCGTCAGGGAGATCGCCGGCGCGGTGGACGCCCCGGCGATCGAGCGGACCCTCGCCAGCGCGGCGCGGCGGTTGATGGGGACGGGGTTGACGCGGTTCGTTCCGCTGCAAAAGAGGGGGCTTTTCCCGGGAGTCGAGGTGGCGGTCGTCGCTGCGCGTCCCGGCGCCCGAATCTGGGGATGGCTCGTCGCGGACGAGCCGCTTGAGCGGCTTGATGAGCGAGCGGGGATGGTTCGTCGTCGCCTTGAGGCGCTTGGGAGGACCGCGGCGGGGGCCCTGGATCGGCTGGCGAAGGCCCCCCGGGTCGACCCGCCGGCGTCCGTCCGCGGCGTCAGGCTGCGCGTGGACCCGCCCGCTTCCTCCTCCTCCTTCGTCGCCGGGGCGCCGATCCCCGGCGTCCATGACGAGACATTTTTCCACGCGGTTCTCCCGCTCTTTTTCAACCAGGCGCAGCGCTATTCGGAGTCTCTGGCGCTGCTGTGCGTGGCGGTCGACCGGATTGACGGCATTCGGGCGCTGCTGGGGGCCGACCAGGCCGACCGAACGACGCGGAGCGTCGGTTGCGAGGTCGCGTCGCGGATTCGTTCCAGCGACTTCGCCGCTCGTCTCGACGACGGCCGGCTCGTGGTGGTCCTGCCCCGCGCCGAGATCGACGACGCGCTGGCCGTGGCGGGAAAGCTCCGCCGGGCCGTGGCCGAGAGGGCGGACCTGCTCTCCGACGCTCCCGGCCTGACCGTCTCGATCGGCGCGGCGGCGTACCCGTCGCGGGCCTCGGACCTCGCCGGACTTCGCGCCGCGGCCCTGTCGGCCCTTTCCTCGGCCCGCGCCCTTGGCGGCGACCGCGTCGAGCCGGCCCCCGCGCTGACGCCCAGCCTCGCCCTTTGTCGTTGATCGCGCGAGATTCAGGCGGGCGTCCGTTGGATGGGTTGCCAAATCCGGGAACGGAAATCCCTCTCCCCCCAGGGGTTGCGCGGGCGATTTTCCCGGGAGGGCGAGTCTGGGCTGATGAAAAGGTGGCCTTGACCCGCTTCAACCCTCGTCCCGGATTTGTTTCTTCGGGGGCGGGCGTTCCCGCCCGCCCAGAAACCAACATCGGGGTTAGGGCAGGCGGGAGCGCCCGCCCCCCGGGTTCAAAACCGCGAGACGGCGCGACGAATCCGTGATGCCTGAACGCGACGAAATGCCTGGTCAACACCAACTTTTCATCAAGCCAGGGCCGGGCTCCCGCCAAGTCCCTCGCGAAATCCCGGCTCGACGGGAGGGTATTGCCCTTCCGTCGCCCCAATCGAGGCGCAACCGCGAATCCGACGGCGCCCGCGGCCACCTTCTCTTGGGGGAGAAGGTGGCTTGGCGACGACTGATCACCCACGACCCCGGCTACCTCTTGAAGGTCAATCCGGGGTCGTTCGGGCCGCCCCCCATCGCCTGGAAGACGAACTCGGAATCGGACTTCCAGGTCACTCGGCCGACCATGGCGTCGTTCTCGGATCGGACGAGCGAGAGAACGCCGTTTTCATAGGAATAGTCGCCCTGGATCGGCTGGGATTGACCTTCCTGGCCAACGGTCCAGCGAAAGGCGCCGTCTTCCCCGATCGTGAGCGCGATTGAGACGCCGGGTTCGGGCGAGGCCGTCCAGGAGCCGACGATGTTCCCCTTGGGCGAGTCGGCGTCGTCGGCGACGGTTTCCGCCTTCGGTCCCGGCTCCGTTCCCGGTTCCTTCGAGGCCTCCGAGAGCAGGGCGACGAGCCGCGCCGAGAGGGTGTCGGCGGGCTGGAGCTTGACCACCTCCTGAAATTCGGCGAGCGCCGCCTTCCCGTGTCCCTGGGTCAGATAGTGGTATCCCAGCACGAATCGGGCGGACGCCGAGTTCGGATTGGCCCGGCGGAATTCCTCCAGCGAACGGAGTTGGGCGGTGTAGGCGTCGACGCTCGGGTAGAGCCCGATCAGGGTTGTCCAGTCCCAGCCGGGCCCGGCCGAGAGCACGGCGTAAAGCACGCTCGCCGCTTCGTCGTACCGCTTCAGGGCGAAGAGGCAGAGGGCCCGAAATTCGTGGATCGCCGCGTCGTCGGTCAGGGTTTTTAGAGCCTCGTCGGTCAACCGAAGCGCGCCGTCGTAATCGCCGCCCTTGAACGCCGCGCGGGCGCTCTCGAACGTCGCCAGCGCCGGGTCGGCCGCCGGCGGGGCGGAGGGTTCGCTCGTCTGAAGCGGTTGCGAGTAGTCGAAGGCCGGCGGCGCCGCCACCCGCTCCTGGACGACGATCGGCGGTTGCGCGACGACGTAGGGATTGACGTAGGGTCGATAGCCCCAGTTGTAGAAGGCCGAGTTGAGCCCCCAGACGCCAACGCCGCCAACGGCCATGCCGGTGAAGAACGCGCCGGTGTTGGTCCACCAGTTGTTGTTTCGTCCGTGCCAGTAGCCGTTGATCCAGGCCTGATGACGGTTCCAACCGGGTCGGCTCGTCCAGGCGGGCGGGCGGTTCGTTCCCCAACCCCAGCCCGGAGGCCGCCCCGGATTCTGGATCGGAGGTCGCCCAACACCGGGACCGGGGCCGGCGATCGGCGGGCGCGGGTTGGGTCGAACCGGCGGACGCGCTCCTCCGCCGATCGGGGGCCGCGTGGACGGGTAAGCCGGAGGCCGCGCGCCGCCGCCAATGTTCGGCCGGTTCGGGAGCTGCGTCGGCCGGTTCGGGAGCTGCGTCGGCCGGTTCGTCGGGTACGAGGGACGCGCGCCGCCGTAATTCCCGTAACCGCCGAAATTGGGGCGGGATGGAGAGCTGAAGGAAGGCGTTCGATTGTACGAGGGACGCGCGAAGCCGCCGCCCGCGCGCCCGCCGCCCCGACCACCCCCGCGCTGGGCGTCGGCCTGGGCCGGCAAAAGTAGCAGAGCGGCGATCGCCGCGGGCGCGAGCCTGATGGTCCTGATCATCGCGGCGTCTCCTTGGTTCGCGGTTCTTCGGCGGGAGCGGGGGTGGGGCCCGGTTCGGGGGGCTTGCGGACGAGGACCACCTCGTCGGCGTCGGGGAGGACGAAGCCGCTCACGGCTCGGCTGATCCCGGCCCAACGGATGGTGTCGCCGGCCTCTCGGGTGATGATGTACGTCGCCGACGCGGAGCGGCCGTCCCGCAAGACGCCGGTCGCCTTGATGATCCAGCGGTCGCCGTCGCGCGACCAGAGGCCTTCGGAGAACCCGCCCTCGGAGTCGAAGACCCACGACCGGAACTGCTTCGATCGCGGGTCCCAGCCGATCCGCTGAACGCCCGACATGACGAACTCGCCTCCGACCCTCAGTTTGAAGCGTCGGAGGAGGAAGGAGCCGTCCTCCGACCAGTCGCAGACGGTTTGAACCTCGCCCTCGTCGTCCTCGTCGATCCACTCGCCGAGCAGCCACTCCAGGTCCTTCAAGTGCTCGTGAGCCGACTTCCCGTCCTCCTCGTCGGGCATTGGGAAGTCGCGGATGTCGTTTTGAAGCCATTTGCCGTCGACCTTGACGTAGGTGGCGACGTACCGGGAGCGCGACGCCTCCGCGCCCGGTTCGTCCCGACCATCTTCGGCCGGAGTCGTGACGGTGGCGACTCCCTCCTCGATCGCCGCCCCCGGGCCCAGCATCCGAAGGCTCTCGGTCTGGATGGCGAGGGTTGCTCCGGGGGCCAACTGGAACCGCTCGGCGAAGCGCTCCTGGATCGCGGCGCGGCCGGTGACGGTCTCGCCATCCTCCACCTTGATCTGGGCTTCGTCGGTGAACAGCGCGGCGAGCGCCGGGGCGTCGCCCGCGTTGTAGGCGCGGACGAACTCGGCCACCACTCCCCGGATCGCCGCCTCGTCGGGCGAGGGCGCCTCGGCCGCGGGAGGAGGCGCCTTCCCCTCATCCGGCGCGTTTTCCTGGGGCCGGTCGGCGACGAACCCCAGCCCCACAAGCGGCAAAAGCAACGCGAGCCTCGTCATTGGATCGTGCCTCCCCAGTCCGGCGTCGGCTGAAATCGAACCGCGCGACGGCCCAACCGGACGTTTGGGCCTCATTGCGCTAAGGATACGTCGCCGGCGAGCCGAAGGGGAACGATCTCCCGACAATTTCGGGCCGCCGGCGGCTCCGGGAATTCGGCGGTCGGGGTCGGCGGATGGTTGACGCCGGACGCCGGAGTCTGCACAATTGAGGTTCCGGAACACCGATTAAAGATTGCTTAATCCCATGCTTCCAATCGCCGCCCCATTCGGTGTTTCGAGACGGAACCAGTTGATGCGCCCGTCGCGGGCGAGGGGGGCGGAGCGTTCCGTTTCGGCGCCGCGCGGAAGCCGCGACGACCCGCCGAACGCCACCGCGGAAGGCGCGACTCTTCGTTGTCGCGCGTCGATTCATTAAGGCTCGCAAGAGATCATGAGCACTTCCTCATTGACGTCCGGCTCGTCGAGCAGGCGTCCCGAGTTTGACGCCTTGCTGAAGGCCGGAGGCGCGGTGGCGAGTCACGGCCAACTCGTGGACATCCGCGAGACGCTGCGCGACGCCCTGGGGCCCGATCGTCCCCTGGTGATGCTTTGCCCCCACGCCGACGACGGCGCGATCACCGCGGCCTGCCTGATCCACGAGTACGCGGTGCGCCGGGGCTTGCCGGTCATTGAGGTTTTGGTCTTCGCCGGCGAGCGGAACGTCGCCGCGCCCTGGCTCGACGACAAGCAGAAGGTCACCGTGCGCGAGGCCGAGTTCCGCCTGGAGTGCAACGTCCTGGGCGCCGAGGCGGTTTGCTGGAACCTGGAGGGCTATCGGATGCCCGGCTACCAGCCGACCGACAAGGACATCGACACGATCGTCGGCTGGTTCGCCAAGCGCCGCCCCGGCGCGGTGATCGTCCCCCCCTCCAACGACGCCCACGCCGCCCACCGGATCACCCGGGCGCTGGCCGCGGTGGGCCTGGTGGGCGCGGGGTTGTCCGACGCCCTGGTCCTCTCGGGCTGGACCCCCTGGGGCCCCCTGGCGCAGCCGAACGCCTATTTCGCCTACGATGGCGAGGCCGAGCGCACCAAGGAATAGGCCATCCACTGCCACGCCTCGCAGATCCTGCTGACCGACTACACACAGTATTGCTCGCACCTGGGCCGGGCCTACGCCGCCTTGACCCGCGAATGGGCCGAGGGGCACAGCCTGGCCGGTCGGGCGCATCGAACCGACGAGCGGTTCGTGGGCGTCGAACTGTTCCAGGTCGAGACCTACGACCCGCTGCGGGTCAATAATTATCCCCCCGACCCAATCCAACGGGCCCTCGGCCTGCTGGGCGGCCACGAGAAGGCCGCTCCCGCCCGCGAGCCGGCCGGCAAACCGGCGGCCGAGAAGGTCCCGTCCTGAGCGGCCGCCCGACCGGCGCCGAGCGCTCATCTTCGGGAGGGCGCCGCCCTCCCGCCGCGCCCCTCGCATGGCCCCGGCTCGGCGGGAGGGCGGCGTCCTCCCAGATTACGCGCGGCCGGTCCTTGAGCCGGCCTTTCTCCGCCATTTTCTTCAACCCTGTTGATTTCATCGAGAGCTGAACGCGATGGCCGCCGACGAGCGCAAATTGGATGTTGACGGATCGCACGTGATCGTTTGCCCCAACGCCGAGGCGGCCAGCCGGCTCGCCGCCGATCGGATCGCCGCGATCATTGAAGCGGCGGAACGGGACCGCGCCAAGGCGGTCCTCGGCCTGGCCACCGGCGCGACGCCCGAGACGGTCTACGCGGAGCTGGCCGCCCGCCATCGGGCCGGCTCGCTCTCGTTCCAAAAGGTCGTCACCTACAATCTCGACGAATATTACCCGATCCAGCCGCTCGACCCGCTGAGCTACCGCCACTACATGCACCAGCGCCTCTTCAGCCTGGTCGACATCCCCGCCAACCAGACCCACGTGATCGACGGCACCGTCCCCGCGGCCTTCGCCGCCGAGCACGCCGCGCAATTCGACCGCTGGATCGAGGCCGACGGCGGGCTTGACCTCCAACTGCTGGGCATCGGCCGCAACGGCCACATCGGCTTCAACGAGCCGTCGGACCTCTCCGTCGAGGAAGCGATCAATCTGCCGACGCGCCCGGTCGAGCTTCACCCCGTCACCACCACCGACGCCGTCCGCGAGTTCGGCAGCGCCGAGAAGGTGATCACCCAGGCGCTCACCGTCGGGATCAAAACCATCCTCGCCGCCCGCGTCATCCTGATGCTCGCCACCGGCCCCCGCAAGGCCGAGATCGTCGCCCGATCCCTCAAGGGCCCCATCACCCCCACCGTCCCCGCCTCGCTCTTGCGAACCGTCGCCGAGAAGGTCGTCTGGATCCTCGACGAACCCGCCGCCGCGGAACTGGGCTGAGCTGAGGAAAGAGGGGAAAAAGGCGAGAGGGGGGCGTCAGCCCCCTGTCTTCGCGCGGGCGACCGTTCACCGAACAGGGGGTTTACGCTGGGTCGATGAAAAGTTGGCGTTGACCCGCTCTGGCCTACATCCCGGATTTGCTTCCTTGGGGGGGCAGACATTCCTGTCTGCCCTACTCTTGATCTTGGTCTCTGGGCAGACAGGAATTCTGCCCCCCCCTGGGTTCAAAATCCCGGAGACGGCGCAACATGTCCGTGATGCCTTGGTCCGACGAAACGTCAAGTCAACACTTACTTTTCATCACGCCAGGCTTACGCTCTCCGCTCGCTCGTTCACTCCTACAACTCCAACACCGCCCGGACGACGCCCTCGTCGGCGAGGTGGGTGATTCGGAAGCCGAGTTTTTCGCAGACTCTGCGCATCTCCATGTTCTCGGGCAAGATGTCGCCCCGGATTCGGGACAGGCGCTCGTCGCGGCCGACCTGGATGGTGAGGCGGAGCAATTCGGTTCCCAGGCCGCGTCCTTGGAACTGGTCGCTGACCAGGACGGCGAACTCGGCCTCGTCGGTCCCCCGGAGCTTGCTCAGGCGGCCGACGCCCAGGATCTTCCGCTCGCCGGTCTCGGGATCCTCGTACTCCGCGACCAGAGCCATCTCGCGATCGTAATCAATGAAGCAGATTCGGGTTAGGCGTTCGTGGGCGACCCGGGCGCTGTACTTCATCGCGTGGAAGTAGCGGAACGAGACGCTCCGCTCCGAGAGCGTGCCGTGGAACTTGACCAGCAGCGGCTCGTCCTCCGGACGGATCGGCCTGATGACGACGCGCTCGCCCTGGCGCGACGTCCAGGAGAAGACGTACTGCGAGGGGTAGGGGCGGATCGCCGGTCGGGGAAGGTCGACGGCGTGGAACTCGGGGCCGTGGACGATCACCCGGGCGTCGAGGACGATCATCCGGTCGGGGGAGACGAACAGGGGGTTGATGTCGATCTCCCGAATCAGGGGCTGCTCGACGACCAGGTCACTGAACCGAACCAGGAGCTGCTCCAGCGCCGCCATGTCGGCCGGGGGCTGGCCGCGCACCCCCTTGAGCGCCTGGTGAATCTTGGTCTGCTCCATCAACCGGCGGGCCAGGGTGGTGTTCAGAGGCGGCAGCGCCAGCGCCCGGTCGCCCAGGACCTCGACGTGCCGGCCACCGGCGCCGAAGAGGATCACGGGGCCGAACTCCGGGTCGAGGGCGCATCCCAGCAGCAGCTCGCATCCCTCGGGCTGGATCATCGGCTGAACGCCGACGCCGTGAAAATGTTCGGCCCCGACGCGCTCGGCCACCGATCGCTCAATGGCGTGATACGCCCCGCGCACGGCCTCGGCGTCGAAGAGGTTGAGCCGAACGCCGCCGACGTCGCTCTTGTGGGTGATGGTCGTGGAGTTGATTTTCAAGGCGACCGGATAGCCGATCGACTCGGCCAGTTCGACGGCCTCGTCGACGGTTTCGACGACCGTGGTGGGGATGGTCGGGATCCCGTAGGTCGCCAGCAGGCGCTTGGATTCGGCCTCGGTGAGGATGGTTCGGCCCCGGCGGCGGACCCCCTCCAGAAGCGCCGCGGTTTGGTCGCGGGCGGCGGCGGCCATCAGGTCGGCGGCCGGCATGTCGGGCGTTTCGTAGAGCCCCTGAAGGTTGTACGTCAACCGCCACATCAGGGCGAAAACCCGCGCGGCGGCGTCGGGATGCGGATAGGTCGGCGCGCCGGCCTCGGTGAGGATTCGGGTTCCGCGCTCGACCGACTCGCCCCCCATCCAGGCCGCCAAAAACGGCTTGCCCGGCAGTCTGGCGAATTGCCGAAGGCGCTCGGCGGTCGTGGTCGGGTCGGCGGCCTCCTCGGGGGTGAGGATTGTCAGCAGGCCGTCGATCTCGGGGGCGGCGGCGATCGCCTTGATGGCCTTTTCAAACCGTTCGGGATCGGCGTCGGCCAGGATGTCGACGGGGTTCCCATGGGACCATCGCCCCGGCGCGGCGGCGTCGAGCGCCGCGATGGAGTCCGCCGACAGCTCGGCCAGCTCGCCGCGATGCTCGATCAGCGAGTCGACGGCCAGGACTCCCGGCGCGCCCGCGTTGGTGATGATAGCCAGCCGGGGGCCCCGGGGGCGGGGCTGCTTGGAGAGGACGTCGGCCATGTCGAAGACGTCGGAGATCGACTCGACCCGCAACACCCCCACGCGACGGAAGGCCGCCTCCAGGACCGCGTCGCTGCCGATCAGGGCCCCGGTGTGCGACGCGGCGAACCGCGCGGCGGCGGCGGTTCGACCGGCCTTCAGGACGATGATCGGCTTGGTCAGGGCCACCTCGCGCGCGGCCGAGAGGAACGACCGGGCGTCGCCGATCGACTCCATGTACATGACGATGCATTTGGTGAGCGGGTCGTCCCCCAGGTAATCAATCAGGTCGCCCCAGCCGATGTCGAGCATCGAGCCGACCGAGACGAAGGCGCTGAAGCCGACGTTCTCGCGGTGGCTCCAGTCCAGCACCGCCCGGTCGAGCGCCCCGCTTTGGCTGATGTAGCCGACGGTCCCGGGCCGGGCCGACTGGCCGGCGAGGGTCGCGTTCATGCCGCGGTGGGGCCGCATCACCCCCAGGCAATTCGGGCCCAGGATCCGCAACCGGCCCCGATCGGCCTGCTCGAGGATCCGCTGCTCAAGCCGTCCCCCTTCAAGGCCCGCCTCCTTGAATCCGGCCGAGATGACGATCGCCCCCTTCACGCCGGCGTCGACGCATTCGCCGATGACGTCGGGAACCGTGGCCGCGGGCGTGGCCACGATCGCCAGATCCACCGGGTCGGGGACCGCGGCGACGTCCTTGTACGCCTTGATCCCCAAAACATTGCGGCGGTTGGGATTGACCGGAAAGACCGTGGCGCCGAACGGCCCGCGGATCAGGTTCCAGAGCACCGCCCGCCCCGCGCTGTTCGGCTTCTCCGACGCCCCAATCACCGCCACCGTCCGCGGCGCGAAAATCGCGTCCAGCGGCCGATCCTCGCCGTCCGTTCCGGCCGAATCCGACATCGTTGGACGCATCATGGTGTCCCAGGTTTGTGGAGTCGGCGGGCCACGCCCGCCCAACAACGCGGCTTGCGGTGCGGGCGTGGCGCGCCGGGAAAAGGCCCAGGCCGTCCCAGAGGTGGACGCGGCGCGGCGCTACAGTCCCGCTCCGGGACGCCCAAGGACCTCGCGGGGGTGGTTGCCGCGCTCCTTGCGGGCGGTGATCGCGTTGACTGCGTTGAGGTAGGCCATGGCCGACGCCTCGATGATGTCGGTGGAGACGGCCCGGCCCCGGAAGCTGGTCTCGTCGCTCTCAACCTCCAGCTCCAGGGTCACCTCGCCTTGCGCGTCCTTGCCCTGGCTGACGCTCCGGACGACGAATTCGCGGAGGTTGGCGTGGACGCCGGTGACGCGCTCGACGGCCTTGAAGATGGCGTCGACCGGCCCGTCGCCGATGGCCGCGTCCTGAACGACCTCGCCGTCGGGGCGGCGGATGGAGACGGTCGCCGTGGGGAGCAGGCTGGTGCCCGCGGTCGTGTGCAGGCCGACGAGTTGCCAGGCGGCCGGCGTGTCGCCCGTCAGGTGGTCCATCAAGGCGGCCAGGTCCTCGTCGTAGATCTCCTTCTTCTTGTCGGCCAGCGCCTTGAAGTCGCTGAAGAGGGTCTCGACCTGCTCGTCGGTCAGCGTGTAGCCCATCTCGGAGACCCGCTCGCGGAGCGCGTGGCGGCCGGAATGCTTGCCCAAAACCAGGTCGGTCCGGGGAACGCCCACGTCCTCGGGACGCATGATCTCATAAGTGGATCGATCCTTGAGCATCCCGTCCTGATGAATGCCCGACTCGTGGGCGAAGGCGTTGCGGCCGACGATCGCCTTGTTCCGCTGCACGGCGAGACCGGTGATCGTGGACACCTTCCGACTGACCGGATACAGCCGCTCGGTCTTGATCCGGGTCTCCAGGCCGAAATAGTCCTGGCGCGTCTTCAGCGCCATGACGATCTCCTCCAGGGCGGCGTTGCCCGCGCGTTCGCCGATGCCGTTGATCGTGCATTCGACCTGGCGGGCGCCGGCCTCGACGCCGGCCAAACTGTTGGCGACGGCCATCCCCAGGTCGTCATGACAGTGGGTGCTGATGACCGCCTTGTCGATGTTGGGAACGCCCTCGCGGAGCGCCCGGATCACCGCCGCGTACTGCGTGGGCGTGGCGTAGCCCACCGTGTCGGGGATGTTGACCGTCGTCGCCCCGGCCTCGATCGCCGCCTCGACCACCTCGCGGAGAAAGTCGATCTCCGTCCGCGCGGCGTCCTCGGGGCTGAACTCCACGTCCTTGCAGAGCGCCACGGCCCGCCGCACGCCGGCCACCGCCCGCTCGACGATCTGCGCTCGGCTCATGCGCAGCTTGTGCTCGCGGTGGATCGCCGAAGTGGCCAGGAACACGTGAATGCGGGGGCTCTGGGCGAACTGGATCGCCTCCCAGGCGCGGTCGATGTCGCGGTCGTTGCAGCGGGCGAGGCCGCAGACGGTTGAGCCGGTGATCTCCGCGGCGATGGCGCGGACCGCCTCGAAGTCGCCGATGGAGGCGATGGGGAAGCCGGCCTCGATGACGTCGACGCCCAGGCCGGCGAGCGCCTTGGCGACGTCGAGCTTCTCGGCCAGGTTCATGCTCGCGCCGGGCGATTGTTCGCCGTCGCGCAGGGTGGTGTCGAAAATCCGCACGCGGTTCGGGTCGGGGATGGTACTCGATTTCGGAGATTCGGATCGAGGCTCGCCGGGAGCGGTCATGGCTGGATAAGTTCCTTGAGTAAGTTCACGGCCGACTGGTGGTTCGTCGCGGCTGTTCCGAGATGTCGAGCTCGGCTCTTTCTTGTGGGAGGGTATTGCCCTCCCCTAATTTTAGACGCGACGATTCACCAGGACCGCTTGACCTCAAAACTAGTGTACGCCCCGACCCGCCTCCAACGCAAAGACGGTTGCCCGACCGACGATGAACTTCAGGGGCCCCGCACGCAAAAAAAGAAGCCCCGAGATTCACCGGCCGGGTGAGTCTCGGGGCTTCGCTGATCCACCATTTGGGAGCCTGAAAGCCTTACGACGACCCGCCCAAGCGGCCAAGTAGGCCGAGGGTAAGTAGGTCGAGGCTCGCAAGCGACGGGCGCATCGGGGGCTCCAAAATGAAGGGATCGACTTCGACGATCATAGATCGAAAGGCGCCGGCGGTCAACCGCCGGACGAAAAAGCGTCTTGGTTTTGCCGGGATCAGAAGGTTTGGTCTTCAAACAAGCTGGACCGGAATCGCGACCATTCGGTGGTGACTTCGGCCGGGCTGTCGGGGTGGCGGGCGATGAAGTCGGTGAACAGCTTCTCGATCAGGTCGAAGCGTTCGCAGAGGGCTTGCAGCACGGCGGCGGCCAGGGCCTCGGCGGCGCGGGGGTGATCGCGGCGCAGCGCCTCGTGGGCGGCGTGGTGGAGGGTCAGCATCCAGACGTCGGAGGCCGCCTCGACGGTCACCTGGGGCGGCCGGGGCTGAAAGAACGAGGTGGCGCCGAAGACCGTGGGCGCCTCCAGGAGCGTGATCTGGTCGCGGCGGGCGTTGCTTGAGAGCCGATCGATCGAAACGCTTCCCTCGATCAGGAACGACAGATGGTCGTTGGGTTGACCTTGCGCCAGGAGGATCGTTCCCTTGGGGGCGCGCTCCTCGGCCAGCGCCTCCAGGATCGTCCGCTTGATCTCGTCGGGCGCGGATTTCAACCAGGGAGCGGCCATGAAGCGTTCCGCGGCGTCGGCGTTGATCATTGTCAGTCCTTCGATGGTCCGAATCCGCGGGGCGGCGGCCCGCCGACGCCCGGCGCGGTCCTCTCGATATCACGCCCACAAGCGTAGCGATTTTCGGCGGCTCCTTCAAACTGTTCGCGTTCCGGCGACCCGGCCGGTCGCGCCGGTTGTGGGCGGGGCGGCCGGGCCCAGCCGCGGGAATGGCCGCTGGGCCGATCGGGGGAATGCCGATGGAAACCATCGAGCGTTATGGAGAACGGAACGGATTGGTCTCGTCGGTCGATCCCCGGATCGGCCGGACATCGCGTGGGTGGGAGGAGACGCCATGAGGTCCTCGTGGCAGGTCGGGATCGTCATTTTGACGCTGGTGGGGCTGTCCGGCTGCGCCGGGGTTCAACAGCGCGGCCGGTCCTCGTCGCCGATGCAGGGCCTCTCCGTGGACGTCCCCGGTCGTCCGGGATGGCCCACCCGGCTGTTCCGCTGGCGGCTGGCGTCGGCCGAGCCCCGCGTCGAGACGACGCGGCGGGCGGTTAAGGCGCCGGGTCCCGAGACCGACATCTGGCCCGACCGCGGCCGGAGCGTCCTGTCGCGGCTGCTCACGGCGTTCCCGACGTCGCGGTCCAACGCGGCCGGCGCGGGGGCGGGGGCGGGGTCGTCGTTTTTGAGCCGTCGCGAATCGTCGCCCTCATCGGGCGAGCTGACCGTGGCCGAGGCCAACGCGGCGATCGCCCGGGCCGCCCGGCCGCGACCCGCCCCGGCCTCGATCCCGGCGACCCGCGACGCCTCGGTCCTGACCACGCGCGGCGAAGCGCCGGCCGACGACCCGGCCGAAGCTCCCGAGCCCGAGGCCCCGCCCCTGCTGGAGACCCCCATCCCGCTGCCGGGCGGAGACGCCGCCGAGAGGGCGAGCGAGGCCGCCGCCACCGCTCCCGCGATCGAGCCCGACGCCATCCTGACGCAGGCGCCTCCCCCACCGCCCTTGCGTCCGACGCCCCGACCCGCCGAGCCCAGGCCCGAGCCCAAACCCGAGCCCGAGCCGACGGAGACAGCCCCGCCCGCCGAGCCCGTGAAGCCGGTTGAGCCGAAGCCGGAACCCGCGCCGGCCGAGGTTGTTCAGCCCGCCGAGCCCGCGCTCGAGCCGGTGAAGCCCGCCGAGCCCTCGGAGCCTTCGCGGACGGTCAAAACCGATGCCGGGCCCGCGATCGAGGCCCCGGAGCC
>Ga0182742_1003140_pt1 | contig 16706 bp, 12 predicted proteins | sample eDN5th37CBELigMG_FD_128880 | JGI IMG/M metagenome (GOLD analysis project Ga0182742, IMG submission 128880) | Enriched Miracle-Growth compost microbial communities from Emeryville, California, USA - eDNA 5th pass 37_C BE-Lig MG (version 2)... ...
CTTCGGCCTTACGGTGCTGACCATGGCCTATACGGTCGGCGGCATTTCCGGCGGGCATTTCAACCCCGCCGTCTCCGTCGGCCTCACCGTCGCCGGCAAGTTCCCGGCCGCAAGCCTCGTGCCCTATATCGTGGCGCAGGTGGCGGGCGCGATCGCGGCCGCCGTCGTGCTCTATCTCATCGCCTCCGGCAAGGCCGGTTTCCAGGCGGGTGGTTTTGCCTCGAACGGCTATGGCGAGCTTTCTCCCGGCGGCTATTCGCTGACGGCCGCGCTCGTTGCCGAAGTGGTGCTGACGGCGTTCTTCCTCATCGTCATCCTCGGCTCGACCCATGGCCGCGCGCCGGTCGGCTTCGCGCCCATCGCCATCGGCCTTTGCCTGACGCTGATCCATCTCGTGTCGATCCCGGTGACCAACACCTCGGTGAACCCGGCCCGCTCGACGGGGGTCGCGCTCTTCGCCGACACGGCCGCGCTCTCGCAGCTCTGGCTGTTCTGGTTCGCCCCGATTCTCGGCGCCGCGATCGGCGCGGCGATCTGGAAGGCCGTCGGCGAAAACGACTGATCTGCCGCTACCGGCAGGCACGAAGGGCTCCGCCTTGGCGGGGCCCTTTTTCTTTGCTTCATGGCGGCACAGCTCTTGCGCCGCTCTCAACTCTCTGATTCCAGTGGGAGAATCGAAGTGAAGCTTGATTCGTTTGACGGAAAATCAGCATTTCGCCGGTGCAAGTTAACGAAAGTAAACGCTTCATTAACCTTAATGGCGCTCTAGTGATCCTACCTCGCTCGCCGAGTCGGATCCGACAAGCAAATCAGGTCCGCGCAAGCGACGGGCACGAAAGTACGGAATTCAAGTCGGGGGTTCTATGAGCGTAAAGCATGTCGCGATGCTGATGGGTGGTTTTTCGTCGGAACGGCCGGTGAGCCTTTCGTCGGGCAACGCCTGCGCCGACGCGCTGGAGGCCGAGGGCTACAAGGTCACCCGCGTCGATGTCGGCCACGACATTGCCAGCGTGCTTGCCGACTTGAAGCCGGATGTCGCCTTCAACGCCCTGCACGGCCCCTTCGGCGAGGACGGCACGATCCAGGGCGTGCTCGAATATCTCGAAATCCCCTATACCCATTCCGGCGTGCTCGCCTCCGCGCTTGCCATGGACAAGGCGCAGGCGAAGATCGTCGCCAGGGCCGCCGGCATCCCGATCGCCGAGCAGCGCCTGATGGATCGCTTCGACTTCACTTCCGCCCACCCGATCAAGCCGCCCTATGTGGTCAAGCCGGTGCGCGAGGGCTCGTCCTTCGGCGTCGTCATCGTCAAGGAAGACCAGTCGCATCCTCCGCAGATCATCACCTCCTCCGAATGGCGCTATGGCGACAGCGTCATGGTGGAGCGCTATGTCTACGGCCGGGAACTCACCTGCGGCGTCATGGGGGATGTGGCGCTCGGCGTGACCGAGGTGATTCCGCAAGGCCACACCTTCTACGATTATGATTCCAAATATGTGAAGGGTGGCTCGAAACACGTCATTCCGGCGCAAATTTCACCGAATATTTACCAAAAAGTACAAACACTCTCCCTCAAGGCGCATCAAGCGATCGGGTGCCGTGGCGTCAGCCGTTCCGACTTCCGTTACGACGACCGTTTCTCCGAGAATGGCGAGCTTATCTGGCTGGAGATCAATACCCAGCCCGGCATGACTCCCACCTCCCTGGTGCCCGAAATGGCCGCCCATGCCGGTCATTCCTTTGGTGAATTCTTGAAGTGGATGGTGGAGGACGCGTCGTGTTTGCGTTGAGCGTCAGAAAAAGCAGGGTGCGTGCCGCCGGGCTTGCCGAGGCGGAAGCCGGTCGCGTGCTGCCGCGCCCGCTGCGCCGCATCGTCCGCTTCCTCGTCAGCCTCGCGGCCGGGCGCATCCATATCCCGCGCCACGCCGGCAGCGTCGCGACGGCGCTGTTTCTCGGTTCGACGGGGCTTTACGGCATGTCGCTCGGCGGCCATTCGCAGGATGTCGCCCAGGCGTCCACGACGGCGATCGGCTTTGCCATCGAGGATGTGAAGGTCTCCGGCAACCGCGAGACCTCGGAAATCGACATTCTGGAGCGCCTCGGCCTCGACGGTACGACCTCGCTGGTCGCCCTCGACGTCAAGGAGGCGCGCGAAAAGCTCGCCGAACTGCCCTGGGTCGAGGATGTCTCTGTCCGCAAGATCTATCCGGGCACGATCGAGATCGCGCTCAAGGAGCGCGAGGCCTTCGCGATCTGGCAGCACGGCAGCGACCTTTCGCTGATCGAGAAGAACGGCAGCGTGATCGCGCCGCTGCGCGACAACAAGTTCTCCACGCTGCCGCTCTTCGTCGGCCGGGATGCCGAAACCGCAGCGGCGGGATTTGCCGACGAGTTCGACAACTGGCCGGAGATAAAGGCGCGGGTGAAGGCCTATATCCGGGTCGCCGGCCGGCGCTGGGACCTGCGGCTTGAAAACGGCATCGTCGTCAAGCTGCCGGAGCACAATGTGCCGCGCGCCATGGACACGTTGGCGACGCTGGAAGCCGAGCAGGGGATCTTGGAGCGGGATATCGCGGCCGTCGACCTCAGGCTTGAGGACCGCACGACGGTCCGGTTGACGGAAGGGGCGCTGGAACGCCGTAATGCGGCGGTCGAGCAGAGGGCGAAGGATCTGAAGAAGGCAGCGAAGCGCACATGAGCATTTTCGGTTCGTCCCATTTTGGCCTGCCGCGCTTGAAGCCGCTTTCCTCCAAGCGGGCGCATGTCGTTTCGGTCCTCGATATCGGTTCCACCAAGGTGGTCTGCATGATCGGCCGGCTGACGCCGCGTGGTGAAAGCGAGATCCTTCCGGGCCGCACGCACAATGTCGAGGTCATCGGTATCGGCCACCACAAGTCCCGCGGTGTGAAGAACGGCGTGATCGTCGATCTCGATGCCGTCGAAAGCGTGGTGCGGCTTGCGGTCGACGCAGCCGAGCGCATGGCCGGCCTCACCATCGAGAGCCTGATCGTCAACGTCTCGGCCGGCCGCCTGCAAAGCGACGTCTACACCGCGACCATCGATCTCGGCGGCCAGGAGGTCGACGCGAACGACCTGCGCAAGGTGCTGGCGGTCGCAGGCCACCAGTCGCTGCGCCAGGACCGGGCCATCCTCCACTCGCTGCCGACCGGCTTCTCGCTCGACGGCGAGCGCGGCATCCGTGATCCGCTCGCCATGTTCGGCGACGTGCTCGGCGTCGACATGCATGTGCTGACGGCTGAACGCGCCGCGCTGAAGAACCTCGAACTGTGCATCAACCGCGCACATCTTTCGGTCGAGGGCATGGTCGCGACGCCCTATGCAAGCGGCCTTTCGGCCCTCGTCGACGACGAGGTCGAACTTGGCTGCGCCTGCATCGACATGGGCGGCGGTACCACGACGATCTCGGTCTTCGCCGAGGGCAAGCTGGTGCATTCCGATGCCGTCTCGCTTGGCGGCCACCACGTCACCACGGACCTTGCACGCGGTCTTTCGACCCGCATCGAGGATGCCGAGCGCATGAAGGTCGTGCACGGCTCGGCGCTCGCCAATGCCGGCGACGAGCGCGATATCGTGGCCGTCCCGCCGATCGGCGAGGACGACCGCGACCAGCCGACCCATGTGCCGCGGGCGCTATTGTCGCGCATCGTGCGCGCCCGTATCGAGGAAACGCTCGAACTCATCCGCGACCGCATCCAGCGCTCCGGCTTCTCGCCGATCGTCGGGAAAAGGATCGTGCTGACGGGCGGCGCCAGCCAGCTCACCGGCCTGCCGGAAGCGGCCCGCCGTATCCTCGCCCGCAACGTGCGCATCGGCCGGCCGCTCGGCGTCTCCGGTCTGCCGACGGCGGCGAAGGGTCCCGCCTTTTCGACTGCGGTGGGCCTGATGATCTATCCGCAGGTCGCGGAACTGGAAGAACACGCTGTGCAGGGCGGCATGCTCTCGCAGCTGACGGGTGGCAACGGCCGCATTGCCCGCATGGGCCAGTGGCTGAAGGAGAGTTTCTGACGGGTTTCCCGGCGGCGTTACGGCCGGGAAAGACCGACACTTGAGTTTTGGGAATAGACCGGCTGGGCGAAGCGGCCGGAAACGAAAGGAACAATGCAATGACTATCAAGCTCCAGAAGCCGGACATCACCGAGCTGAAGCCCCGCATCACCGTCTTCGGTGTCGGCGGGGGCGGTGGCAATGCTGTCAACAACATGATCACCGCGGGCCTGGAGGGCGTCGATTTCGTCGTCGCCAATACCGACGCGCAGGCGCTGTCCATGACAAAGGCTTCGCGCATCATCCAGATGGGCGTGCAGGTCACCGAGGGTCTTGGCGCCGGCTCGCAGCCGGAAGTCGGCCGCGCGGCCGCCGAAGAGTGCATCGACGAGATCATCGATCACCTGAACGGCACCCATATGTGCTTCGTCACCGCCGGCATGGGCGGCGGCACGGGCACGGGCGCAGCTCCGGTCGTCGCCCAGGCTGCCCGCAACAAGGGCATCCTGACTGTCGGCGTCGTCACCAAGCCGTTCCACTTCGAAGGCGGCCGCCGCATGCGCCTCGCCGAAGAAGGCATCCAGGAGCTTCAGAAGTCGGTCGACACCCTCATCGTCATCCCGAACCAGAACCTCTTCCGCATCGCCAACGACAAGACCACGTTTGCCGACGCCTTCGCGATGGCCGACCAGGTGCTCTATTCGGGCGTTGCCTGCATCACCGACCTCATGGTCAAGGAAGGTCTCATCAACCTCGACTTCGCCGACGTCCGCTCGGTGATGCGCGAGATGGGCCGTGCAATGATGGGCACGGGCGAGGCTTCGGGCGAAGGCCGCGCAATGGCCGCCGCGGAAGCGGCGATCGCCAACCCGCTGCTCGACGAAACCTCGATGAAGGGCGCGCAGGGCCTGCTGATCTCGATCACCGGTGGCCGTGACCTCACCCTCTTCGAAGTCGACGAAGCCGCAACCCGTATCCGCGAGGAAGTCGATCCGGACGCAAACATCATACTCGGCGCTACCTTCGACGAAGAGCTCGAAGGCCTCATCCGCGTATCCGTCGTTGCAACCGGTATCGACCGCGCGGCCCCGGAGGTGGCTGCCCGCAATGCTGACTTTCGTAGCGTAAGCAAGCCCGTCGTCCGTCCGTCCGCCGCCGTTCCGGCCCAGCCGCAGGTCCAGGCCGCAGCGCCCCAGCCGGTTCAGCAGCCCGTCATGCAGCAGCAGCCGGTCGCCCCGCAGCCCGTGGTCGACCCGGTCGCCGAAGCCATCCGCGCCTCGGAAGAGAGCCTTGAGCGCGAGCTTGCCATTCCGGCAAGCCGGCCGGCGCCGATGCAGCATCAGCCGGTCGCGGCCGTCCAGGAAGAGCCGCGCCTGCAGAACCGTCTCTTCGCCGCTCCGGCCGAAGCGCCGGTCGTCCAGCGTGCCGCGCCGGTCCAGCAGCCGATGCAGCAGGCTCCGGTCATGCAGCAGCGCGTCGAACATGCCGCTCCGATCATCCGTCAGGAGCCGCAGGCGATGCGCATGCCGAAGATCGAGGATTTCCCGCCGGTCGTGCAGGCGGAGATCGACCATCGTGCCGCCCAGCAGCCGGTATCCTCCCATGGCGAAGAGCGTGGCCCGATGGGACTCCTGAAGCGCCTGACGTCCTCGCTCGGCCGTCACGAAGAGCCGCAGGCCGCCCAGGAAGCGGTGGCCCAGGCCCAGCAGCCGCGTCGTCCGCTTTCGGCCGAAGCCAGCCTCTACGCACCGCGTCGCGGCCAGCTCGACGATCACGGCCGCGCCAATCCGCAGCCGCGCTCGCTCGGCGAGGACGACCAGCTCGAAATCCCGGCCTTCCTGCGCCGCCAGTCGAACTGAGGCCACTTTGGCAGCCTGATGAAACAATGCCCGGACCCAGGTCCGGGCATTTTTTTGATTCGCCTCTGAATTCAAGAGTTTGCCGCTGGAATAAAGCGTAACAGAACGAAAGAAACAGTGATTTGTATAGCGCTGAGGGACCTACTACATTCACCCTAGGCACAGGGGCCAGTCAGGGATCGGATGCCGGCGGAAGCCGGAGCGCATCAATCACTCCAGACGTTCGGGCGGACTTTGTCGGTGGGCGCAACGCGCCCGGCCTAAGGGTTTCCTTGGGCCAAGTATCGGGGTGCTCCCATGCCCCATGAAAGCAAGAGTGTCGGCGAAGAATGAGCCGACAGCAAGACGAGGCGAATGCACATGACGATCGGTATGCTCGGTTTCCAGACGACGATTGCGAACCCGGTGACGATCTCCGGCACGGGCGTCCATTCCGGCGCGGGCGTGTCGATCACCTTCAATCCGGCCGAAGCCGATTTCGGCATCGTCTTCCAGCGCCAGCACGATGACGGCACGGTCAGCGAATATCGCGCCGTCTCCTCGCAGGTCGGCAATACCGATCTCTGCACGGTCCTCGGCTTCTCCCCGGCGGCGTCCATCGCCACCGTCGAGCATGTCATGGCTGCGCTTTATGCGCTCGGCCTCGACAATGTGCTGATCGAGGTCCATGGCGCCGAAATGCCGATCATGGACGGCAGCTCCGCCCCCTTCATCGACGCGATCGATCAGGTCGGTCTTATCCCGCTCGCCGTCAAGCGCCGCTATATCCGCGTCGTCAAGCCGGTGCGCGTCGAGGCCGGCGCCTCCTGGGCCGAGTTCTCGCCCTATGACGGCACGCGATTCGAGGTCGAGATCGATTTCGACTGCCCGCTGATCGGCCGCCAGTCCTGGAAGGGCGATCTGACACCGATGACCTTCCGCAACGAACTGTCGCGCGCGCGCACCTTCGGCTTCATGCGCGATGTGGAAAAGCTGTGGGCGGCCGGCTTCGCGCTCGGCTCGTCGCTGGAAAATTCCGTCGTCATCTCCGACGACAACACGGTGATCAATGTCGAAGGCCTGCGCTATGCGAAGGACGAGTTCGTGCGCCACAAGACGCTCGATGCCGTCGGCGACCTTGCGCTTGCGGGTGCCCAGTTCATCGGCTGCTACCGCTCCTATCGCGGCGGCCACAGGATGAACGCCTATGCGCTGAAGGCGCTTTTGAGCGACCGTACGGCCTACGAGGTCGTCGAAGCCTCCGCGCCGCGCGCGCGTGCCGGCCAGCGCGAGCTGATCGCCGTCAACGCTCCGGAATTCGCCCCCTGGGCGATGTGAAGGGACAGGCCCGGCCGCCGCTTTCCAGACACCGTTGCCATAAAAATGCGTTAATGCGCCGGCATGGCGTTGCGGTCTTCACGTATTTGGAGATACAACGCGGGGCGCGCGCGGCGGCCTTCCCGCATCGCGTCCGTTGAACTGGGATTGTCACATGGTTGTTGCAGGATCTGTTGGTGTGAAGAAGAAGGCGCGCATTGCCTATCTTACGCTTTTTGCGGCGGCTTCTGCCGTCGTTCTTTCCGCCTGCCAGTCGGACCCCGACATCGACATCACCAAGCTGACGGGCGAGACCGAATCCGCCGATACGCTCTACAACCAGGGTCTTGCCAACCTCAATGCCGGCAAGGTGAGCGAGGCGAGCCGCAAGTTCGAGGCCGTCGACCGCCAGCACCCGTTCTCCGAAGAAGCGCGCAAGGCGCTCGTCATGTCGGCCTTCACGAATTACCGTCAGGGCCGCAACGAGGAGGCGATTGCCGCGGGCAAGCGCTATCTCAATCTCTACCCGGGTTCGGAAGACGCGGCCTATGCGCAATATATCGTCGGCCTTGCCTACTGGAAGCAGATCCCGAGCGTGACGCAGGACCAGCGCGCTTCGCAGCAGACGCTGGAAGCCATGCAGGCCGTCGTGGAGAACTATCCGAAGTCGGAATATGTCGAGGATGCGCAGGCCAAGATGCGCTTTGCCCGCGACCAGCTCGCCGGCAAGGAAATGCAGGTCGGGCGCTATTATCTCGAGCGCAAGGAATATATCGCGGCGGCCAGCCGCTTCCGCATCGTCGTCGAGAAGTATCCGATGACCAACCAGATCGAGGAAGCGCTCGCCCGTCTCGTCGAGACCTATTACGCGATGGGTGTCGATACCGAGGCGCAGACGGCCGCGGCGGTGCTCGGCCACAACTATCCCGACAGCCAGTGGTATGCCGACAGCTACAAGCTCCTGCAATCGAAGGGCCTGGAACCGCGTGAAAACACCGGCTCCTGGATTTCGCGCGCCGGCAAGAGACTGATCGGCGTCTGATCGAGAGATAAAGGCGATATGCTGGCGCAGCTATCGATCCGCGATATCGTCCTGATCGAACGGCTCGACCTGGCATTCGAGCCCGGTCTTTCCGTGTTGACAGGCGAGACGGGCGCCGGCAAGTCCATCCTCCTCGACAGTCTTTCGCTGGCGCTTGGCGGGCGCGGCGACGGTTCCCTGGTGCGCCACGGGATCGAGCGCGGACAGGTTACAGCCGTTTTCGATGTGCCGAATCACCATGCCGCCCGGGCACTTCTGCGCGACAACGGCATAGATGACGACGGCGATCTCATTTTCCGACGCCAGCAATCGGCCGATGGCCGCACCAAGGCCTATGTCAACGACCAGCCGGTTTCCGTGCAGCTCATGCGGCAGGCGGGGCAGCTTCTCGTCGAGATCCACGGCCAGCATGACGACCGCGCGCTGGTCGATACCGATGCGCACCGTCTGCTGCTCGACGCTTTCGGCGGGCTCGGCGAGGCGGCGGGCGAGGTCGGTACGCTTTATCATCGGTGGAAGGAAGCGGAACGCACGCTGCGCCGCCACCGCGAGAAGGTGGAGGCCGCCGCCCGCGAGGCCGACTACCTGCGCTCTTCCGTCGAGGAGCTGGAGGCGCTTTCGCCGCAGGACGGCGAGGAGGATGCGCTGGCCGAGACCCGTGCTCGCATGATGAAGGCCGAGCGCATCGCCGGCGACATCAACGAGGCGAGCGAATTCCTGAACGGCAATGCCTCGCCTGTGCCGCTCATCGCCTCTATGGTGCGCCGGCTGGAGCGCAAGAGCCATGAGGCGCCGGGGCTTCTGGAAGAAACCGTCGAATTGCTCGACCAGGCGCTGAACCAGCTTTCCGACGCGCAGATGGCCGTCGAGGCGGCGCTGCGCAAGACGGAATACGACCCCAAGGAACTGGAGCGCACGGAAGAGCGGCTTTTCGCGCTGCGCGCCGCTGCCCGCAAATATTCCGTGCCGGTCACCGGCCTTCCAGCACTCGCAGCGAAGATGATCGCGGATCTTGCCGATCTCGATGCCGGCGAGGAGAAGCTGGTGCAGCTCGACGCACGGCTCGGCGAGGCGCGGGCCGCCTTCGAGATCGCCGCCCGTTCGCTCTCCGAAAGGCGGCATCATGCCGCAAACGCGCTGGCCGCCGCCGTGATGGCGGAGCTGCCGGCGCTGAAGCTGGAACGGGCGCGCTTCACCGTCGAGATCACCACCGACCCGGACGGCGGGGCGGAGGAGGGGATCGACACCGTCGAGTTCCACGTCCAGACCAATCCCGGCACGCGCCCCGGACCGATCATGAAGGTCGCTTCCGGCGGCGAGCTTTCGCGTTTCCTGCTGGCGTTGAAAGTGGCGCTTGCCGATCGCGGCTCCGCGCCGACCCTGGTCTTCGACGAAATCGATACCGGCGTCGGCGGTGCGGTCGCCGATGCGATCGGCCAGCGGCTGAAGCGGCTCTCCGCCACCGTGCAGGTGCTTTCCGTTACCCATGCGCCCCAGGTCGCGGCCCGTGCGGCAACGCATCTGCTGATCTCCAAGGGACCTGTCGAAGGCAGCGAGACGGTGGCGACGCGCGTTGCCCGCATGGATGACGGCGCCCGCACGGAAGAGATCGCCCGCATGCTCGCCGGCGCCTCGGTGACGGACGAGGCAAGGGCCGCGGCGGCGCGGCTGCTCTCGGGCGGGGTGTAGCGAGGCTACCCCTCATCCGCCTGCCGGCACCTTCTCCCCGCCAGCGGGGCGAAGGGCGATGCGGCTCTGTTTTCCCCAAAAAGTCTGCGGAGAATCTGGCAAGCCCGGGCGGCGTTCCCCTTCTCCCCGCTGGCGGGGAGAAGGTCGCGGCAGCGGGATGAGGGGCTGTTCCATCTTTCCTTTCGTCAGCTTTTCTCTAAAACCGGTGGCCTGACCCGGAGCATGCCATGGCCAACGCGAAAACCCCTGTCGACCATCTCACCGAAGAAGAAGCCGCAGCCGAGCTCGCCTATCTGGCGGCCGAAATCGCGCGGCATGACGAACTCTATCACGGCCAGGACGCGCCGGAGATTTCCGACGCGGAATACGATGCTCTGAAGCGGCGCAACGAGGCGATCGAGGCGCGGTTCCCGGCGCTCATCCGCGATGACAGCCCGTCGCGCCGTGTCGGTTCCGCTCCGCTGGCGACCTTTGCGCCCATTGTCCATTCCCGCCCGATGCTTTCGCTCGACAACACGTTTTCCGACGAGGACGTCCGAGATTTCGTCAATTCCGTCTATCGTTTCCTCGGCCGGCTGCCGGATGATTCGATCGCGTTTACCGCCGAGCCGAAGATCGACGGCCTTTCCATGTCGATCCGCTACGAGAACGGCCGTCTCAAGACCGGCGCGACGCGCGGCGACGGCACGACGGGCGAGAACGTCACCGCCAATGTCATGACCATCGCCGAGATCCCGAACCGCCTGCCGGCGGGCGCGCCGGCGGTCGTCGAGGTGCGCGGCGAGGTCTACATGGCCAAGAGCGACTTCCTGGCGCTGAACGAGAAGATGGCGGCGGAGGGCAAGCAGACCTATGTCAATCCGCGCAACACGGCAGCCGGCTCCCTTCGCCAGCTCGATGCAGGCGTGACGGCAAGCCGCAGGCTGCGCTTCTTCGCCTATGCCTGGGGCGAGATGTCCGAGATGCCCGCCGACACGCAATTCGGCATGATCGAGGTGCTGAAATCCTGGGGCTTTCCCGTCAATCCGCTGACGCAGCGGCTTTCCCGCGTCGAGGACATCATCGCCCATTATCGGGAGATCGGCCTTGCCCGGCCGGATCTCGACTACGATATCGACGGCGTCGTCTACAAGGTGGACGAACTGGCCCTTCAGGAGCGCCTCGGCTTCCGCTCCCGCTCGCCCCGCTGGGCGACGGCACACAAGTTCCCGGCCGAGCAGGCCTTCACCACGGTCGAGAAGATCGACATCCAGGTCGGTCGCACCGGTGCGTTGACGCCGGTGGCGCGGCTGACGCCGGTTACCGTCGGCGGCGTGGTCGTCACCAATGCGACGCTGCACAATGCGGACTATATCGAGGGCATCGGCAATAGCGGCGAGCGCATCCGGCCGGAGGACCACGACATCCGCATCGGCGATACCGTCATCGTGCAGCGCGCGGGCGACGTGATCCCGCAGGTGCTGGACGTGGTGATGGAGAAGCGGCCGCCGGAGGCGGTGCCTTACGAATTCCCCAAGACCTGCCCGGTCTGCGGCAGCCATGCGGTGCGTGAGCGAAACGAGAAGACGGGACGGCTCGATTCCGTCACGCGTTGCACCGGCGGCTTCGTCTGCCGGGCGCAGGCGGTGGAGCACCTGAAGCATTTCGTCTCGCGCAACGCCTTCGATATCGAGGGGCTGGGCGCCAGGCAGATCGACTTCTTCTTCGAGGCCGAGGACGAGGCGCTGCGGATCCGCACGGCGCCGGACATCTTCACGCTGCGAAAGCGGCAGGAAGCATCCCCGCTGGTCAAGCTGGAGAACATCGACGGTTTCGGCAAGGTGAGCGTGCGCAAGCTGTTCGACGCGATCGACGCCCGGCGCTCCATCGCGCTCAACCGTTTCATCTATGCGCTGGGCATCCGCCATGTGGGCGAGACGAATGCTAAGCTCCTGGCGCGCGCCTACGGCACCTACCCAGCCTTCGAGACGGCGATGAAGGAGGCCGAGAGCCTTTCCGGCGAAGCGTGGAACGATCTCAACAATATCGAGGGCATCGGCGAGGTCGTCGCCCGGGCGATTGTCGAATTCTACAAGGAACCGCGCAATCTCGACGTGATCGGCCGGCTGCTGCAGGAAGTGACACCGGAGGCGGCCGAAGTGGTCGTGGTGACGTCAAGCCCCGTCGCGGGCAAGACGGTCGTCTTCACCGGCTCGCTCGAAAAGATGACGCGTGACGAGGCCAAGGCCATGGCCGAGCGGCTTGGCGCCAAGGTGGCGGGATCGGTCTCGAAGAAGACGGATCTCGTCGTTGCGGGACCGGGTGCCGGCTCCAAGCTCGACAAGGCGCGCGAGTTCGACATCGAGATCATCGATGAGGACGGCTGGTTCGAGCGGATCAAGGCACCGTGACGATCGAGCCGCGCACGAGGAAACGCTCGGCGAAGGTCATCGGCACGCCCTGGCCTTCGTTGTAGTCGCGAACGCCGCCCAGATAGGCCTGAATATGCAGGTGCGGTTCGGATGAATTGCCCGAATTGCCGACGCGGCCGAGCGTCTCTCCCTCATGGACGATCGCGCCGGCATCGACGGCGATGGAATCCTTGCGCAGATGGGCGAGCAGGATGCGCACCGTGCCGCAGGCGAGGATGACGTAATTGCCCGCCGGCTCCTCGACATTGGTCTGCGATATGGGATTGTCCTCGACGCCGTCATGGGTGGAGATGGCAAGGCCGGTGCAGGGGCTCTTCACCTCCCGGTCATAGATCACATAGTCCGTGAGGTTCTTCGGCATCAGTCCACTCGCCCGCGCGCCGAAATCGTTGAGCGCGACGATATCGAGGGCGAAGCGCTGGCTCTGGCTCGCATGGTGCTGGTTGATCGAGGCCGAGTCTCCTCCCTGGCCGACATAGTAGGTGCCGGCGGCGAGAGGGAAGCCAAGCCCCACCGCCGTTTCCTGATAGCCGTAGCCGGAAAGCGCGCGGCTGGCGAGCGCCAGGAAGAAGACGGCCATGGCGGCGGTGAAGCCGTGTGCGCGCATGACCGAGGGCGAGACATTCCAGGCGAAACCGCGCACGCGCATGTAGGAGGCGAGGGCCATCGCCACGAAGACCACCGGCAGGATGAAGGCGAGGGACGCGCTCAGGAAATCCCAGCGCCCGATGATGTCGATGAAGGCGAAATAGCAGGCACCGTAGGCGACACGCATCGCCCAGCCGAGCCGATCGGCAGGTCGCGGCAGCCAGAGCCATATCAGGAAGAAGACCGGTAGAACAATCTGGGTCGTCAGGAGTATCAGAAGGGACAATTCCATGGGTAGAGCCTTGCGGGGTCGCCATGTCCTTCCACGGACATTTGTCCGTGGCTCAATCCGCGGGTGTGAAATTGGTTCCCGCTTATTTCGGTTTACGGATCGGTATAGCCGGCGGGATGGATATCAACCTGCCGTCCGGTGAGATCGCTCGTGAACAGGAAGGCGCCGGTCGACTTGGATTCGGCCGCGACATAGTCGAAGATGACCTGGTTCTCCTCGATCACCCGGTCGCCGTCCAGCACCCGGCCGACGACGGTGACGGACGCGGCGGTGGTGGCGCCCGCATTGTGGATGTCGAACGTGACGCGATGGCCGCTGGCTATCGGTTCGGTGGCGACGACGGCGATGGAGAGATCGGGCGGCGTCGCATCCTTCATGAAGGCCTCCCAGCCGACCCAGCCGAGCATGCCGGCGACCAGCAGTGCGGAAAGAAGACCGGTCAGCCACTCGATCCAATGCGGATCGTGGCGCTCGCGATGCCTGCCCTTGTCGGATCGGGTCATGACGGCCTCACAGGATCAGCCGTGCGGCGGCCGCGCCGAGGGAGGCGGGAAAGCCGAGCACGATGACGGAGAGCAGGCTCTGCGAAAGCGAGCTGTCGTCGAGCCGTTCGAAGACCCAGAGCGCGAAGGCGCTGATGACGAGAGCAACGATATAGCCCGGCAGGGTGAAGCGCACGAAGGCGTGCCACCAGGGCGTTTGCGGCGAGAGCTCATGCCCGCCGACGAAGGAGACGGCATAGACGAAGCCGTGCATGAGGGCGATGGAGATGATGGCGACGACGAAGGCGTGCCAGTTCGTCATCTTGTAGGCAAGCACCATCGTCTCGTCGGTCGGGGCGATGTTGAGGGAAAGGAAGAGCGCGCCCGCGCCCATCAGCAGCAATTCGCCGGCATAGGTGGTTTCCCGCCCCTCGGTCGTGTCCTCGTCCTGGCCGAGCTGGCTGCGGCCGAGCATGGCGCCGATGCTGGCGGGCACCGATTGCAGGGCGACCTTGCCGACGAGTTCCCCGGCCGGCATGTCGCCGCGCAGGAGGCCGAGCGCGGCCAGCACCACGAGGCTGGTGATGATGCCGATGCCATAGGCGATGGTGGCGTCGCGAACCGCCTCGCGCCATCCATGGGTCTTCTCGAAGCCGATGCGGTGGGCGAGAAGGATCAGCAGGGGGATGTTGAGCATGAGCAGCAGGAACAGGCGCTCGCGCGCCATGTAGAAGCCGAGATACCACATCTCCATGGTCATCAGCATGGGAAGGCCAAGGAAAAGGGCGCCGGCGATGCCCCGGCCGAGGCCGGTCACGAAGCGGCCTGGATCGCTCGTTCCGTCTTCTGCCGCAGCCGCTTTTCCCGCCATCCGCCATCCCCCTTCGCAAAGCGCGGGGATAACGTTGCGTGAAGGGTAAAGTTCCGGGCGGACGGCGTGCCGCCGTCCGCTCCCGCGGGGTCGTATCAGACCCGGTCGGGCTTCCTGGGCTTGGGCTTGCGGGCGCCTTCAGGCTTGCCGGCCTTGTCGTCGCGCTTGCCCTTGAAAGGCTTTGCGCCGGCAAAGGGTTTGGCGGGCTTCTTGCCGGTTTCGTCGCGTTCCTTCCAATGCGGCTTGGCGGCCGCGCCTTCCGGCTTGTCGAATTCGCGCTTCTTCTCGAAGCGTGGCTTCTTGTCGAAGCCGCCCTTCCTGTCGAATTCGCCGCGCGGCTTCCCGTCGGCGCGGCGTTCGGGCCGGTCGTAGCGCTGGGTCTTCTCGCCGGGCGTTCGCGCATAGGGCTGCGGCGTCAGGTCGGGCTGGCCTTCCAGCACGGTGACGCGGATGCCGCGCTCCAGCATGCTGTTCGGGCCGAGATGGCCGAGGAAACCGTCCGCGGCATCGGCGGAGAGTTCGACATAGGTCTCCTCCGGCTGCATCTTTATGGCGCCGATCTCGTTCTTGGTGATGTTTCCGTTGCGGCAGAGCATCGGGATCAGCCAGCGCGGCTCGGCCCGCTGCTTGCGGCCGACCGAGACGGAGATCCAGGTGCTGGCGGCAAAGCCGTCACGCGGGCGCTTGGTCTCGGCCGGGACGAAGTCGTTGCCGCGCTCGCGGGGCTTGCGCTGTTCGAGCGAGACTTCGATGAGGTCTTCCGGCGCGGAGCGGCCCGCTTTGAAGTAGCGGGCGACGGCGGCGGCGAGCTGGCGGGCGTCGAATTTCCCGACGAGCGCCTCGACGGTCGCCTCTTCGTCCTCGCCGATCCTGTCGGAAAGCTGCGGGTCGGCAAGCAGCCGTTCGTCGTCCCGGCGAAGGATTTCCTCGGCGGACGGCGGCGTTGCCCAGTTCGCCTTCAGGTTGGCGGCCTGCAGCAGGCGTTCGGCCTTGCGGCGGGCGGGAAGCGGCACGATCATCGCGCTGACGCCCTTGCGGCCGGCCCGGCCGGTGCGGCCCGAGCGATGCAGCAGCGTTTCCGGATTGGTCGGAAGGTCGGCATGCACGACGAGTTCGAGGTTCGGCAGGTCGATGCCGCGGGCGGCGACGTCGGTCGCGATGCAGACGCGGGCGCGGCCGTCGCGCATGGCCTGCAGCGCGTGGGTGCGTTCGTTCTGGCTGAGTTCGCCGGAAAGGGCGACGACCGAGAAGCCGCGATTGTTGAAGCGGGCGGTCAGGTGGTTCACCGCGGCGCGGGTGGAACAGAAGACGATGGCATTCTGCGCATCGTAGTAGCGCAGCACGTTGATGATGGCGTTTTCCCGGTCGGCCGGGACGGCGAGCAGGGCGCGGTACTCGATGTCGACGTGCTGCTCCCGCTCCGCTGCGGTGGAGATGCGCCGCGCATCGCGCTGATAGTTCTTGGCCAGCGCCGCGATCTCCTTCGACACGGTGGCGGAGAACATCAGCGTGCGACGATCTTCCGGGGCGGATTCCAGGATGAATTCGAGATCCTCGCGGAAGCCGAGATCGAGCATCTCGTCGGCCTCGTCGAGCACCACGGCGCGGATGGCGCCGAGATCGAGATTGCCGCGGGTGATGTGGTCGCGAAGGCGGCCCGGCGTGCCGACGACGATGTGGGCGCCGCGCTCCAGCGCGCGCCGCTCGGTGCGCACGTCCATGCCGCCGACACAGGAGGCGATGACGGCACCGGTCATCTCGTAGAGCCATTCCAGTTCGCGCTTGACCTGCATGGCGAGTTCACGCGTCGGGGCGATGACGAGGGCGAGGGGACTTGCCGCGCGCTCGAAACGCTCCTTGCCTGCCAGCAGCGGCGGGGCCAGCGCCAGACCGAAGGCGACGGTCTTGCCCGAGCCGGTCTGCGCGGAAACCAGCGCATCGGCATCGCCGAGCTCGGGGTCCGACACGGCGATCTGCACCGGCGTCAAAGTGGTGTAGCCGCGTTTTTCCAACGCCTTTGCCATCGCCGGGGCGAGGCCTTCAAAACTTGTCATCGAGGGACTTTCGGAATTCGGGTTCCGCAACGATCCTGCGTCGCGCTCTCAGCCCATACAAACGGGCATGCTGGTGCGCTCTCTACTGGCCCTTCGCCAAAATGTACAGTGCGCAAA
>Ga0182742_1003141_pt1 | contig 16699 bp, 16 predicted proteins | sample eDN5th37CBELigMG_FD_128880 | JGI IMG/M metagenome (GOLD analysis project Ga0182742, IMG submission 128880) | Enriched Miracle-Growth compost microbial communities from Emeryville, California, USA - eDNA 5th pass 37_C BE-Lig MG (version 2)... ...
AGGACCGCGTTGCGGTCAAGCCGCACGCCTCGCCGATCTTTCATGCCATCCAGTATCTGCTCGGCAAGCAGAGCCGCGAGAAACTGGAAAATTTCCGCGGCTACAAGGGCGCGCAGAGCTATCCGTCGCGCACCAAGGACATCGACGATGTCGATTTCTCGACCGGCTCTGTCGGCCTCGGCGTCGCGCAGACGCTGTTCTCGTCGATCGTGCAGGATTACGTGCGCGCGCACGGCTTCGCGAAGGACCGGCCCGAAGGTCGCATGATCGCGCTGGTCGGCGATGCCGAACTCGACGAAGGCAATATTTTCGAGGCGCTGCTCGAAGGCTGGAAGCAGGACCTGCGCAATTGCTGGTGGATCGTGGATTACAATCGGCAGAGCCTCGACGCGGTGGTGCGCGAAGGCCTGTGGGAGCGCTACGAGCAGCTGTTCACGAATTTCGGCTGGCAGGTTGTCATCGTCAAATACGGCTCCCTGCAGGAGGAAGCGTTCCGCGAGCCCGGCGGCGACAAGCTGCGCGCCTGGATCGATGCCTGCCCGAACCCGCTTTATTCGGCGCTGGTGTTCCAGGGCGGCGCGGCGTGGCGCAAGCGCCTGCTCGACGAGATCGGCGACCAGGGCGACGTCACGGCGCTGATCGAGAGGCGCACCGACGACGAACTGGCGCGGCTGATGAACAATCTCGGCGGTCACGACCTGCCGGCACTGGTCAAGGCTTTCCGCAGCATCGACCACGACCGGCCTGTCTGTTTCATCTGCTACACGGTGAAGGGCTTTGGCCTGCCGATGGCCGGTCACAAGGACAATCACGCCGGCCTGATGACGCCGGCGCAGATGGAGACCTTCCGCGCGCAGAACCATGTGCGGCCGGGCCACGAATGGGACAAGTTCGAGGGGCTGACGCTACCGGCGGACAGGCTGCAGGAATTTCTCGACACCGTGCCATTCGCAAAGCGCAGGGCCGGGGCGAGTGCTGCGCGCATCGCAATTCCCGCAACGCTGACGGTCCCGGCGCAGGCCGTGACCTCGACACAGACCGGCTTCGGCGCGCTGATGAACGAGATCGGCAAGTCGAAAGAGCCTTTCACATCGCGCATCGTTACCACCTCGCCCGACGTCACGGTCTCGACCAATCTCGGCGCCTGGGTGAACCGGCGCGGCCTGTTCGGGCGCAGCACGATGCTCGACACGTTCCGCAACGAGCGCATTCCCTCGACCTTCGCCTGGGAATTCTCGCCGAAGGGGCAGCATATCGAGCTTGGCATCGCGGAGATGAACCTGTTCATCCTTCTGTCCGCGCTCGGGCTGTCGCATGCCATCGAGGGCGAGCGCCTGCTTCCGATCGGCACGCTGTACGATCCGTTCATCGCGCGCGGGCTCGATGCGCTGAACTATGCCTGCTATCAGGACGCGCGCTTCATCGTAGTGGCGACGCCGTCGGGCATCACACTCGCGCCGGAAGGCGGCGCGCACCAGTCGATCGCCCAGCCCCTGATCGGCATGGCGCAGGACGGGCTGGCTTCGTTCGAGCCGGCCTTTGTCGACGAACTTGCGGTGATCCTTCGCTTTGCGCTCGATTATATCCAGAAGGACGGCGATGCCGCCGCGCCCTCGGAGCGCAATTGGCTGCGCGACGAAACCGGCGGTTCGGTTTACCTGCGCCTGTCAACGCGGCCGATCGAACAGCCGCAGCGGCCGATGACGGACGATCTGCAGCAGGCGATCATCGACGGCGCTTACTGGCTGCGCAAGCCTGGGCCGAATGCGCAAGTCGTCGTCGCCTATACCGGCGCGATTGCGCCCGAGGCGGTCGAGGCGGTCGGCCTGATGGGCGAGGACCGCCGCGACGTCGGATTGCTCGCGGTCACGTCGGCCGACCGGCTGAATGCCGGCTGGACCGCTGCGCAACGCGCGCGAGAACGCGGTCTGGTCCATGCGCGCTCGCATATCGAGCGGCTGCTGGACGAGGTGCCGGCGCATTGCGCACTGGTGACGGTGCTGGACGGACATCCCGCCACCCTGTCGTGGCTCGGCGGCGTGCATGGCCATCGAACCCGCGGGCTTGGCGTCGAGCATTTCGGCCAGACCGGCTCGCTGCCCGATCTGTACCGGCATTACGGCATCGACGCGAACGCGATCATCGCGGCGGCGCAGGGGCTGACCGCCGGCCCGCCGATCCGTTACCTGAAGGCGCTGCCGTAATTTTCTGCCCGGCAGGGGAGGGGAAGACTCACTCGCTGAACGGCAGCGTGGTCACGGCGGCCTGGATCACCGCCATCGTGAGCGTGATGACGAAGGCCGCCGCCACGATCGAAATTGCATAGGGCAGCACCTTCGGCCGCGGTGTTCCCATCAGCGGCGGCAGGCCGGTCCAGAGCAGCCGGATTGCGTAGAGCCCGAGGATCGAAAGAAAGCGCAGGCCCGGCACCATCAGCACGACACCGATCAGCCAGACCGGCGTGAAGGAATAGGCCGCGAGCTTCAGCGCGCTGCCGAAATTGCGCGCGGTGTGGAACAGCGGCGCCATGACATCGATGGCCAGCGCGGTCAGATACACGATCACGAAACTGAACAGATAGCTGATCAGCGCGCGCATCAGCCCGAATGGAATCGAGTCGTGCACGCGGCCGATCGAGACCGACACGCCGACAAGGCTCGATCCGATGAATCCGCAGACTGCCGGGATTGCCGCCAGCACCGCGACATAACCGACAAGCAGCCGCATCGGATTGCCGGGCTCGGTCGCGATCAGCGGCCATTCGCGGCGCGGATCGGCAATGATGTTCCTGATGCGGGAAAGGAGCGGATGCATGGCAGAGCTGTTATCCGGCGAATGTTAGGAATTGGTTTGGCAGTTCGGTCGCTTCGCTCATGCGGGCTACCGGCGACAGGCCCACCTTGCGTAGCCCGGGTGAGCGAAGCGATACCCGGGAGCCCATCCGATACATGGCGCTCGCCCTGGCTATCAGCGGCGCGCGTCCTCGCGCGCCATCATCGCCCCTTTTTCCGCAATCATCATGGTCGGTGAATTGGTGTTGCCGGAGGTAATCGTCGGCATGATCGAGGCATCGATCACCCGCACATTGGCAAGGCCGATCAGGCGCAGCCGATCGTCGACCACCGCCATTGGATCGTCGCCGCGGCCCATCTTCGCGGTCCCGACCGGGTGAAAGATCGTGGTGCCGATGTCGCCCGCCCCCTTCGCAAGCGCCGCTTCGTCGTCGCTGCGAATGCTGTCACCCGGCAAGTATTCCACCGGCCGAAACGCCTGCAGCGCGGGCTGGGCGACGATGTTGCGCGCAACCCTGATTGAATCCACCGCGACCTGGCGGTCCTCGTCCGTGGAAAGGTAGTTCGGCTGGATCATCGGCTTGTCGGCCGGATCGGCACTGCGCAGCCGCACAGAGCCGCGGCTCGACGGCCGCAGGTTCGCAACGCTGGTGGTAAAGGCGGGGAAGTCGTGCAGCGGATCGCCAAACTTGTCGAGCGACAGCGGCTGCACATGGAACTGGATGTTCGGACGCTCGTAACGCGCGCTCGATCGGGTGAAGGCGCCAAGCTGCGAGGGGGCCATGGTGAGCGGACCGCGGCGGCGGAACGCATAGTCGAGCGCCATCAATCCGCGTCGGACCGATGACCTGTAGGTCTCATTCAGGGTGGTCACGCCGGCAACCTTGTGGATCAGGCGCAATTGCAGGTGATCCTGAAGGTTCTCGCCGACCCCCGGCTTTTCCAGCACGGGAGCGATGCCGTGTTCGGCGAGATGCGCGATCGGGCCGACGCCCGACAGCAGCAGCAGTTGCACCGACCCGATGGCGCCGGCCGACAGGATCACTTCGCCGCGGCAGCGCGCGATCCTGCTTTCCCCGCTCTGGCGAAAGCGCACGCCGGTCGCGCGCTTGCCCTCGAACACGATCTGCTCGACCAGGCATCCGGTCTCGACCCGCAGATTGCCGCGATGCATGACGGGTTTGAGAAAGCCGCGTGCCGAGGACCAGCGCCGCCCTGTCTTCTGATTGACGTGGAAATAGCCGCAGCCCTCGTTGTCGCCGGTGTTGAAATCGTCGCATTTGCGAATGCCGGCCTGCGCCGCAGCTTCGCGAAAGGCGTCGGTGATGTCCCAGCGCAGCCGCGGATACTCCACCCGCCATTCGCCACCCGCGCCGTGATGTTCGCCCTCGCCCAGAAAGTGATCGAGCTGCTTGCGGAACAGCGGCTTCACGTCGTCCCAGCCCCAGCCGGCAAGGCCGAGTTGCCGCCAGTGATCGTAATCGCCAGCCTGGCCGCGCATGTAGATCATTGCGTTGATCGCCGAGCATCCACCCAGCACCTTGCCGCGCGGATAGGCGAGCGAGCGGCCGTTCAGGCCGGGGACCGGCTCGGTGCGGAACATCCAGTCGGAGCGCGGATTGCCGATGGCGAACAGATAGCCGACCGGGATGTGAAACCAGATCCAGTTGTCGCGTCCACCGGCCTCCAGCAGCAGCACGCGGTTGCCGGCATCGGCCGACAGCCGGTTCGCCAGCACGCAACCGGCCGAACCCGCGCCGACGATGATGGTGTCGTATTCGCCCTCTAGGGCCGTGGCGGATGCCGCCATTACTCTTCTCCCAACCCGCTTGCTCGCCGCCTGAACTGTCGTGTCCGATCTTGGCAAATGCCGGAAGGTTGCTAAAGTCCGCTCGCGATCCGGACGGTGCTGCGCGCGCTGCCCGGCGACGACGGAACGGCGGTTCCGAGACTATCGCGTCCCCAATCATTTGCTCGCCCTTGCCCGGCGTGGTGCACTGCGCTGCTCGGGTGTGCCGTCTTGGAGAGCCGCCATGCTCAGACGAACCGTCACGTCCGGATTGGCCATCCTGGCTGCCGTGCTCGTCCTTGCGCCGCAGATCGGGTCCGCGCAGGACAAGAGACTCACCGTCTTCGCCGCCGCCTCGATGAAGAACGCGCTCGACGATGCGAACGCCGCTTTCAGCAAGGCGACCGGCATCAAGGTGGTGACGAGTTATGCGGCAAGCTCGGCGCTGGCGAAGCAGATCGAGAGCGGCGCGCCCGCCGATATCTTCATGTCCGCCGATCTGGAATGGATGGACCATGTTGCCGAAAAGAAAGCGATCAAGACCGACACCCGCGTCAATCTGCTCGGCAACAAGCTGGTGCTGGTCGCGCCGAAGGATTCGAAGATTGGCAACGTCACCCTCGCTCAGGGCTTCGATCTCGCCAAACTCGTCGGTGACGGTCGCATCGCGACCGGCGAGGTGAGTTCGGTCCCGGTCGGCCGCTACGCCAAGGCGGCGCTGGAGCAGCTCGGGGCATGGCCCGCGGCGGAAAAGAAATTCGCGATGGCGGACAATGCGCGCGCGGCGCTGCTGCTGGTCGCGCGTGGGGAAGCCGCCCTCGGCGTCGTTTACGAGACCGACGCCAAGATCGAGCCCGGTGTGAAGATCGTCGGCGCGTTCCCCGAGGGCTCGTATCCGCCGATCACCTATCCGGTGGCCGCGACCGCCAGCGCAAAGCCCGAAGCGACGCGCTATCTGCAATTTCTGCGCAGCAACACCGCACGGCACATCTTCGAGACATACGGCTTCACCGTGCTGGCGTCGAAGCCATCGACGTAAGGGCGCGCTACGCTGCATAAGGCATTCGCGTGCTCGAACTGACCCCCGAGGAATGGACGGCGATCCGGCTCTCGCTCCGGATTGCGTTGGTCGCAACGGCCGTTGCGCTGCCGCTCGGCATTGGCGTCGCCTGGCTGTTGGCGCGCAAGACCTTCCCGGGCAAGGCGCTGCTGGACGGGCTGATCGTGCTGCCTCTGGTCCTGCCGCCGGTCGTGACCGGCTATCTGCTGCTGATCTCGTTCGGGCGGCGCGGCCCGGTCGGCAGCTTTTTGTACGAGACCTTCGGCATCGTGTTCTCGTTCCGATGGACCGGGGCTGCGCTGGCCTGCGGGATCATGGCGTTTCCCCTGCTGGTGCGGCCGATCCGGATTTCCTTCGAAGCGATCGACAGAAAACTGGAGGATGCCGCCGCGACGCTCGGCGCGAGCACCTTCTGGCGTTTCACAACGGTCACGCTGCCGCTGGCGATGCCTGGAATCATCGCCGGCACGCTCCTGTGTTTCGCCAAGGCGCTCGGCGAATTCGGCGCCACCATCACCTTTGTGTCGAACATCCCGGGTGAAACCCAGACGATCTCGGCGGCAATCTACACCTATACGCAGACGCCGTCCGGCGACGCCGCGGCGCTGCGGCTTGTCATCGTCGCCATCGTCATCGCCATGGCGGCGCTGCTGGCGTCGGAATTCTTCGCCCGCCGCGCCGCGCGCAGGCTGCACGGAGAATGACGGTGCTGAGCGTCGATCTTTGCAAGCCAGTGGGCGAGCTCGACCTGCGGGTCACGTTCGAGAGCGACGGCCCGGTGACCGGACTGTTCGGCCCGTCGGGCTCCGGCAAGACGACGCTGGTCAATATGATCGCCGGACTGGTGCGTCCGCAATCGGGGCGGCTGGCGCTTGACGAACAGGTTCTGTTCGACGCCGCGCGGCAAATCGATGTTCCGGCGCATCGGCGCCGCATCGGCTATGTGTTTCAGGAAGGCCGGCTGTTTCCGCATATGACGGTGCGCAAGAACCTTGATTATGGACGCTGGATGGCCGGCCTGCCGCACGACCACGCGGAATTCGCGCGCATTGTCGCGATGCTGGACATCGCACCGTTGCTGTCGCGCCGTCCCGGCAAGCTGTCCGGCGGCGAGCGCCAACGCGTCGCGATCGGTCGCGCGTTGATGCTGAGGCCCCGCCTGCTGCTACTCGACGAACCGCTGGCCTCGCTCGATCCGGCGCGCAAGAGCGAGATCATGCCGTATCTGCTCCGGCTGCGCGACGAGACCCGCATTCCGATGGTCTATGTCAGCCACTATGCGCGCGAACTGAAGCGGATCGCCAATGTGATCGTGCGGCTGGACGCAGGCCGCGTCTCGGCAATCGGCGGCCCGGACATCCTGAGCAAGACGGACGAAGTCGCGTTCGCGTGACATCGCGCGAACGGATGGCCGAATGCGAAGCTACCGCGTCACGACGATGAAGTCGGTATAGAGCCCGGTTTCGTTGCCGAGACCGTGATCCGATACGATCAGCGAGGCGCCCGCCGTGACATATTCCGAGATGCGCGCCGCGACCTCGGGAGCGATCTCGATGCGGTCCAGCACCGCGGCCGCGCTGAGGCTCGGGATCGGCTGGAGCGTCTTGCTGGCCGGCTGCACCGGCACCACGACAGACCGCCGCCCGCGGCGGTCGTCGACGATGCGGGTCTTGACCTTCTCCGCTTTCGGCAGTTCCGGCGGCATGGAGAGCGCGATCCAGCGCAGTTCTTTGTCGCTGCCGTCCTTTGCCAGCGCGGTGAAGACATGGGTGCCGAAATTCGGCTTGTCGTCCTTGAACGACACCGGTGCGCTGAACAGCGGGATGAAATGCTGGCGCACGTAGAGACGCTTTTCCTTCTTGCTGACGAACACGCTGATTGCGCCCTTCGGCGGCGCCTTCTTCCGCTTGGCTTCGAGCGACTGTGCGAAGCTCGCAAGGATCGGTCCGGGAATGTCCGCGGGCTTCGGATAGATTGAGGCGGTCGCGTCCGGATCTTCGCCGTCCCGCGCCTTCGGATGCTCGGCCGAGGTCGGCAGGTCGCGGACGGACGGTTTGTTGGCTTCAGCGGGCGTGGCGTCCTCGCCATCGCCGGACCCGTCGGTCATCGACATGCCCGCCGTGCGCAGATGCTCCGGCACCGTGGTGTCGAGGGTCTTGCGCAGTTCAGGCACCGTCTGAACGGTGGCGGCCGGCGGCTTCGGCTGAAACAGCACAGGGTGGGCGATGTCGAACGGCGCCACATCCTCGCGCGACACGATCACGCGCGTGTTCATCTTGATGGTGCGCCACAGATAGCTGGCATAGCGTTCCGGCAGCCGGATGCAGCCGTGCGAGGCCGGATGGCCGGGGAGCTTGCCCTCGTGCAATGCAATGCCCGACCAGGTCAGCCGCTGCATGTAGGGCATCGGCGCGTCGCTATAAATATTCGAGCGATGGTGGCGGTTGCGCTGGATGACGCTGAACACGCCGTGAGGGGTCGGATGCGTCGGCTTGCCGGTTGAGACCGGCGATTTCGATACCAGCTTTCCGTTCGCATAAAATGAGATGTCCTGCGAGCGGACCGACACGATCAGCATGTGCGGCCCGGGCGGGGGCGGCACCTCCTTGATCTTTTCCGGCTTGCCGACTGTCTGCCTCGGGGCCGGCCGTTGCGGCCGGGGCGCGATCCGGCGGCGCGGTTCCGGTCCGCGGCGGATATCACGCCGGTAGGGCGGTTCCTCGAAACGCTGGATCGGCGGCTCGTCAGCGAAAAACCACTCTTGCGCCTCGGCTGGGGGCGGCGGCGCCACGGTTGCCAGGAGTAGCAGGCCGACGCCGACCGACCCCGCATTCTGCAGGCGAAAAACGCGACTGACGCTACTCACGACCGAAATCCCCGCCCCCGGAAAGCCGTATCTTAAGCGCCGAATCCGAACAGAATGTTAGTGGGTGCAACTTCCGCGGTCATTCGGGCCGGCTCGGAAGCCAGCATCGGGATCGTTAGTGTTGCATTTACGGTAAATATCTGACCGTTAGCGGGCAGATTCCGCACGATCCCGAAATCCGACACCAACTCGGCCGATGCGTGCACAACCAGGTACCCGGGCAGGGAGAGCATCATGAGTCAGGCGGCAGAAAAGCTGAACGTCCAGCGTCCCGGATCAATCAAGGACGCGCATTTCAACTGGGAGGACCCGCTCGATCTGGAGGGTCAGCTGACCGAAGAGGAGCGCATGGTCCGCGATACCGCGCGCGGCTATTCTCAGGATAAATTGATGCCGCGGGTGATCGAAGCCTATCGCGACGAGAAGGTCGACCGCGACCTGCTGCCCGAGATGGGCGCGCTTGGCCTGCTCGGTCCGACGATCCCCGAGGAATATGGCGGGGCCGGTCTTGGCTATGTCGCCTATGGCCTGATCACCCGTGAGATCGAGCGGGTCGATTCCGGCTATCGCTCGACCCTGTCGGTGCAATCCTCGCTGGTCATGTACCCGATCTATGCCTACGGCACCGAAGCGCAGAAGAAGAAATATCTGCCCAAGCTCGCGTCGGGCGAGATGGTCGGCTGCTTCGGCCTGACCGAGCCCGATCACGGCTCCGATCCCGGCTCGATGGTGACGCGCGCGGAGAAGGTGCCGAACGGCTACCGGCTGACCGGCGCCAAGATGTGGATCTCCAATTCACCGATCGCCGATATCGCCATCGTCTGGGCGAAGCTCGACGGCAAGATCCGCGGCTTTGTCGTGGAGCGTGGGACCGAAGGCTTCTCCACGCCGAAGATCGAGGGCAAGCTGTCGCTGCGCGCCTCGGTGACCGGCGAGATCGTGCTCGACAATGCATTCGTGCCGGAGGACGCCTTGCTGCCGAATGCTTCGGGGCTTGCCGGCCCGTTCGGCTGCCTTAACAATGCGCGCTACGGCATCGCCTGGGGCGCGATGGGTGCTGCCGAATTCTGCTGGCATGCCGCGCGGCAATACACGCTCGACCGCAAGCAGTTCGGCCGGCCGCTCGCGGCCAATCAGCTGATCCAGAAGAAGCTGGCCGACATGCAGACCGAGATCGCGCTCGGACTGCATGGCGCGCTGCGTCTTGGTCGGCTGATCGAGGAAGGACGCGCGGCGCCGCCGTCGATCTCGCTGATGAAGCGCAACAATTGCGGCAAGGCGCTGGACATTGCGCGCGCCGCCCGTGACATGCATGGCGGCAACGGCATCGCTGACGAATTCCACGTCATGCGCCATCTCGCCAATCTTGAAACGGTTAACACTTACGAGGGCACGCACGACATCCATGCGCTGATCCTCGGCCGTGCGCAGACTGGCATCCAGGCGTTCTTCTGATCGCCGGCTCCCGCCGCGCAGGCGCATAGCTCACCTGTGATGCCCGGCCTTGCGCCGGGCATCTGCGTCTTTACAGCTTGCCGGACCGGCGGGGCTGCCGGTATCGACGCGGACGCTGCGCCATTCTCGTATGGCATCGTGAAGTGATTGCTGGGGCATGATGGATTTTTCGGCTGTGGCGTTGCTGGGAGTCGCCGGACTTGCCGGCGGCACAATGGCGAGCTTCGCCGGCGGCGCTGCACTGATCACCTTTCCGACCCTGATCGCCGTCGGGCTGACGCCGATCTCCGCGATTGCGACCAACATCACGGCCCTGACGCCGGGCAGCATGGTCGCGGCCCTGTCCGACCGCACGCAATTGCCGCCGCTGGATCGTGGGTTTGTCGGATTGGTGCTGGCGTCAGTCATCGGCGCCGGGATCGGCGCGGCGCTGCTGATGCTGACATCGAACCGGGTGTTCGAGATCCTGGTGCCGCTACTGATCGGCTTCGCCACCATCCTGTTCGCCTTCGGCGAGCAGATCAGTGCGGCCCTGCGGGCCCGCTCCCTCGCCAAGCATGGCCGCGAGCCTGAGATCAAGCTGACCTCGATCCCGATGCTGCTGCCGGTCTCGGTCTATGGCGGCTATTTCGGGGCCGGCGTCGGCGTTCTCCTGGTCGCGGTGCTGCAACTGGCGACATCGGGCCAATACCGGCCGGCCAACGCCACCAAGAATCTCGTCGCCGCACTCAACGGGTCGGTCGCGGCGATCGTCTTTGCGGCCCAGGGCAGCGTCAACTGGCCGGCCACGCTGATCATGATGTGCGGGGGGATGGTCGGATCGGTCATCGGCGCGCGCATCGCCCGCTATGCGCCGCGCGAGATCATGCGATTCGTCGTCACCGCAATCGGTCTCGTTCTGACCGCCGTCTATGCGTGGCGCTACTGGTTCTGACGCTGTCCGCGCGTCGGAACCTCAGGCTCGCGTCATCTCGCACAATTCGACAACGCGGCCGGTCATCGCGCTCAGCGGATCGGCGAGCGGAGCCACCACGTTGAAATGATGCGTGCGCGGCACGGCTTCATAGCGGGTTTGAACGCCGGCGGCGCCCCAGCTGTCGGCCATCGCATGCGATAGCCGGATGAATTCCGGCAACTCGTCAGCGCCGACCACGATGTCGAGCACACGGCCCCGCGGCGCCGGCCAGAACAGCGGCGAACTCGCGCGGGCGGAGGCTTCGTCAAGCTTGAAATCGGCGTTCATGTCGGTGTTGACGAGTCCGGTGAGATCGTACACGCCGGAAATCGCGTAGCCGGCCGGGATCAAATCGGCCGGCGCGCCGGCCTTCGTCCAGTCGGTCGCCATCATGCAGGCGGTGAGATGGCCGCCGGCCGAATGGCCGTAGACCATGATGCGCTTGCCGAACCGCTTCCACAGGAACAGCACCGCATTGCGCATTTGGTCGATGATCTGTGCGATCGAGACCTGCGGGGCGAGATCGTAGCCCGCGACCGCGACCGTTACCCCGTTTCCGGTGAGCCCGCGCGCGAGATGGCTGTGTTCCTTGGGGCTCATGGCGCGCCAATAGCCGCCGTGAATGAACAGGGCGAGCGGGGCGGTCTCGTCCTTCGACTTGAACAGGTCGACATATTGACGTTCGCTCGGACCGTATCGGACGTCGAGTTCGGCACGGCCTTCCTCGACCATCTTCTCGCGAAAGGCGGCGGCATCGCGCTGCCATTGCGCAACGATGTCCGGGAAATCGGCAACGGCCGCGCGGTTATTGTAGGCTGCGCTATTGTCGGTCGCCATGTTGCGGAACTCCTGCCGGCCCCCTGAAAAGTTCCGCGGGAGATTGCGTCAGCGGAACGTCTCGTGCAAGCGAGCAGCGGCCGATGCCGTGCATGGATGGTTTGTACGAGGCGCAATCCCGCCCGTCATCGCCGGAGCGGGAATGCGCAGAGCCGGGTGGTACGGACCGGAATGGCGCTGTTTCCGCAGACCTCGCGATTTTGCTTTGATGACCGCTGGAACGGGGCTATCTGGCGGATATGAGGATCGGTGGCATCACGACGCGCAGTATCTGGCTCGAGCCGGACGGCTGGTCGGTCGGCATATTCGATCAGACCCTGCTGCCCTGGCGCATCGAGCGTGTGATCTTGCGCAGCGCCGCCGACGCCACGCATGCGATTGCCACGATGCAGACGCGCGGCGCGCCTCTGATCGGCGCGGTCGCCGCCTACGGCGTTGCGCTGGCGCTGCGTGCGGACGCATCGGACGACAATCTCGCGCGCGCCTGCGCGATGCTGCTCGCGTCGCGGCCGACCGCAGTCAATCTGAAATGGGCGGTCGACGATGTTGCCGCGGAGGTTCGCCATCTTCCGGCCGCGCAGCGCGCTGACGCGGCTTACCGGCGGGCCGCTGCGATCTGCGACGAAGATGTTGCAATCAACCGGGCCATCGGCCGGCACGGGCTGCCGCTGATCGAGGCGATCGCAGCAGGCAAGAAGCCCGGCGCACCGGTCAACATTCTCACCCATTGCAATGCCGGCTGGCTGGCGACGGTCGATCTCGGCACCGCGACCGCGCCGATCTACACGGCGCACGATGCGGGGATCGCCCTCCATGTCTTTGTCGATGAGACACGCCCGCGCAACCAGGGCGCTTCGCTGACCGCTTTCGAGCTGAACCAGCATGGCGTGCCACACACCGTGATCGCCGACAATGCCGGCGGCCACCTGATGCAGCACGGGCGGGTCGACATGGTGATTGTCGGCACCGACCGCACCACCGGTCGGGGCGATGTCTGCAACAAGATCGGCACCTATCTGAAGGCGCTCGCCGCCCGCGACAACGGCGTGCCGTTCTATGTGGGGCTGCCATCGCCGACGATCGATTTTTCGCTGAGCGACGGCGTCGCCGAGATTCCGATTGAACAGCGCGGCGCAGCCGAAGTGGCGACCATGACCGGCCGCACGTCGGGCGGCGGCCTCGAGACCGTGACGATCGTGCCCGACGGCTCGCCGGTGGCCAATCCTGCGTTTGACGTGACGCCGGCGCGTCTCGTCACCGGCCTGATCACCGAGCGCGGTGTGCTTGCGGCCTCGCGCGAGGCGCTGGAGCGGGCCTTTCCGGATCACCCCTCACGCCGCTATGCGCGGGATGCCGCCGAATGAATGAGCTGATGCGCCGCATCGCAGAGATGCCGGTCGACGGCCGTCAGTCGCAGACCGCGCTTAACGTCGCGCGTGGCACGATGCGGCTCCTGCTCGCGCATGGCTTCACCTGCGTCAGCGAATTGCCGTTGCCGTCCGGGCGCCGCGCCGATCTCGTCGGACTGGGCCGTGGCGGTGAAATCTGGATCGTCGAGATCAAGTCCTCGGTCGCGGATTTCCGTGCCGACCAGAAATGGATGGACTACCGGATGCATTGCGACCGGCTGTTCTTCGCGACCACGGTCGAGGTGCCTTGCGAGATCTTCCCGAAGGATACCGGCCTGATCGTCGCGGATGGCTTTGGCGGCGAGGTGGTGTGCGATGCGCCGGAGCACAGGCTGCCGGCGCCGACCCGCAAGGTCATGACATTGCGGATCGCGCAATGCGCGGCGCTGCGCCTGCAGTCATTGATCGACCCGGCCGGCCCTTACCGAAACGAGATGTGACGTCCGCGAGCGCGATGTGGCCTCTCCTTCAAGGGAAGAGGGCGATTGCGACTTCTACCTCCGCCGCGGCGAGAGGCTTATCGCGGCGCGCGCTTCGCCAGGATGCGCTGCAACGTGCGGCGATGCATGTTGAGCTGGCGCGCGGTCTCCGAGACATTGCGGCCACACAGCTCGTAGATGCGCTGGATGTGCTCCCAGCGGACGCGATCGGCCGACATCGGGTTTTCCGGCGGCTCCGGCTTCTTGCCTTCGACCGAGAGCAGCGCGTTGGCCACGTCGTCGGCATCGGCCGGCTTGGCCAGATAATCGACCGCCCCGAGCTTCACCGCATTCACCGCGGTGGCGATATTGCCGTAGCCGGTCAGCACGATTCCCCGGGCTTCCGGCCTCCTGCGCTTGAGCGCGGAGATGACATCGAGGCCGTTGCCGTCGCCGAGCCGCATGTCGACGACAGCGAAGGCGGGCGCGGACCGCTCCACCTGCATCAGACCTTCGGAAACGGACTCGGCGGTGGTCACGGCAAAGCCGCGCCCTTCCATTGCGCGCGCGAGCCGCATCAGAAAGGACTTGTCGTCCTCCACGATCAGCAGCGAGCGTTCGTTCGGGATAGCCTGTTGCAGGGTCATGAAACTCTCCGAAAGCCGCCCTCCGGACATAATTAGGCAGTTGCGGCCTTCGGCTCAAGCTCGGTGTCGGAGGAGAATTCGATCGCCTCCCGCGGCCAGCGGACCGAGACCACCGCGCCGCTTTCCGGAAAGGCGCGGTTGACGAAGGTCAGCCGCGCGCCGGTGCGCTCCAGCAGCGTTTTTGCGATGAAAAAGCCGAGCCCCATTCCCGTGTCGCCGGTAGCGTACATGCGGCGCAACCTGCGGCTGCGGACATAAGGCTCGCCGATCCGGCCGATGACTTCGGGCGCAAAGCCGGGGCCGTCATCGGCGATGACGATCGAAACCGTGTCGATGGTCCATTCCGCGGAAATCTCGACGCGCTGGCGTGCGAAATCCACAGCATTCTCGACCAGATTGCCGAGCCCGTAGAGGATCGCCGGGTTGCGCGACACGACCGGCGCCGGCTGCGCGTACGGCATTTTCACCTCGATGGCGATGCCGAAATGGCGGTGCGGTTCCGCCACCTCCTGCAGCAGGTTCCCGAGCGGCAGCCCGTCGAACGGCACGCCCTCGGCCTGCAATTCATTGAGCTTCGCAAGGATGTCGCGGCAGCGCTGCGCCTGTTCGCGCAGCAGGCGCACGTCGTCGGCATGTGGAGAGCTCGGATCGATCTCGCGCTCAAGCTCGCGCGCGATCACCGAGATGGTGGAGAGCGGGGTGCCGAGCGCGTGTGCTGCCGCGGCGGCAAGCCCGTCGATCTGCGTGAGATGCTGCTCGCGCGCCAAAACGAGTTCGGTGGCGGCGAGCGCATTGATGAGCTGGCGCGACTCCTCGCTGATCTGCCACGCATAGATGCTGATGAAAAAGATCGCGAGCGCGATCGAGAACCAGACGCCCATCATGTAGAAGCTCGGCAGCACCGGCATCGGCCCGTATTCTTCCGACCAGGGCAGGGGCTCGTGGAAGAAGATCAGTAGCGTCGCGCAGAAGATCGCGAACAGGCCGAGCAGCATGGTCATGCGCGCCGGCAGCGCAGTGGCGGACAGCAGCACCGGGCCGAGAAAGAAGAACGAGAACGGGTTGTCGAGCCCGCCGGTGAGATACATCAGGATCCCGAGCTGACCGATATCGAAGGCCAGGAGCCAGGCGGCGCGGCTCGGCTCCAGCCGCTGCGCCTGCTGGAACCGGATGCGCAGCGCGATATTCAGCCAGGCGGACAGCACGATCACCGCCAGGCAGGCATAGATCGGCAGGTCGAATTCCAGCCCGAAATAGACCACCAGCACGGCCACGGTTTGGCCGATGATCGACAGCCAGCGCAGCCTCACGAGCGTATCGAGCCGCACATTGCGGCGCGGCATGGGCAGGCGGTCAAGATCCATCGCGGACATGCCCGGACTTCTAGTCAGCCGGAGCGTGGCAAGACACTGCGCCTTTGCGCGCAGCGTCAAACGGCCCGTCCGGCTGGCCTTGCGCTTCCGATATTGGATGGGCAAATCAGCGGGTCAAGCCGCCGGAACCTCCATGCCCCCTGCCGAACCCGCCATTTCCCTCGACCGCGCCGTCAAGATCTACAAGGGCGGCATGGCGGTAAACGGTATTTCGTTCCGGGTCGCCAGCGGTTCGGTGACGGCGCTGCTGGGCGGCAACGGCGCCGGCAAGACCACCACCATCGCCATGATCATGGGCCTCGTGACGCCGACCTCGGGCACGGTGACGGTGCTCGGCGCGCCAATGCCGCGTCAGCGCCATCGCGTCCTGCACCGGATGAATTTCGAGAGTCCCTATGTCGATATGCCGATGCGCCTCACGGTCCGGCAGAACCTGACGGTGTTCGGCAAGCTGTATGGTGTGGGCGATGTCGCGCAGCGTATAAGCGAGCTCGGCGCGCAATTCGATCTCAACGGGTTTCTCGACCGTCCGACCGGCAAGCTTTCAAGCGGGCAGAAGACCCGCGTCTCGCTCGCCAAGGCGCTGCTCAATCATCCGGAAATCCTCTTGCTCGATGAGCCGACCGCATCACTCGACCCCGACACGGCCGACTGGGTTCGTGCGGAGCTTGAGCGCTATCGCGACGCGCGCGGCGCCACCATCCTGCTCGCCTCGCACAACATGGCCGAGGTCGAGCGGTTGTGCGATCGCGTCATCATGATGAAGCGCGGCGAGATCGTCGACGATGCGCCGCCCGATCGGCTGCTGGCCCGCTATGGGCGAGAAAATCTCGAAGAGGTGTTTCTCGACATCGCGCGCGACCGGCGGAAAGCGCAGGAAGACCGTGAAGACATCGCGGCCGGTACCGCGTCGTGAACATGCATCCGCGTCATTTCCCCACGCCTGATCCGGTGGCGTTCTCGCCGCGCCGCATCTTCGCGATGGTCCTGCGCTACTGGTATCTGTTGCGATCGTCCTGGCCGCGCCTGCTCGAGCTGATCTATTGGCCGGCGGTGCAGATGCTGATGTGGGGCTTCCTGCAGCTCTATGTCTCGGA
>Ga0182742_1003142_pt1 | contig 16698 bp, 11 predicted proteins | sample eDN5th37CBELigMG_FD_128880 | JGI IMG/M metagenome (GOLD analysis project Ga0182742, IMG submission 128880) | Enriched Miracle-Growth compost microbial communities from Emeryville, California, USA - eDNA 5th pass 37_C BE-Lig MG (version 2)... ...
ACTGTGTCCCCATTTTCAACTAATCGCTGTAAGACCTTAAGCAATCTTGAAATGTCATCTACATGTAGGCCAGTTGTTGGCTCGTCTAATATATAAAACGACTTGCCAGTTGAGCGACGATGTAATTCAGATGCAAGCTTCACGCGTTGTGCTTCTCCACCAGATAGAGTTGTTGCGGGCTGTCCTAGTTTAACATAGCCTAGACCAACATCATATAAGGTTTCAATTTTCCGCTTGATACGTGGTATGTTTTCGAAAAAGGATAGTGCATCCTCAACAGTCATATTTAATATATCTGAAATGTTTTTGTCCTTGTATTTAACTTCTAATGTTTCACGATTATAGCGTTTCCCATGACATACCTCACAAGGTACATAAACATCTGGCAGGAAGTGCATTTCGATCTTAATAATTCCATCACCACGGCAGGCTTCACAGCGTCCGCCTTTAACATTGAAACTAAAACGGCCCTTCTTATAACCTCTTACCTTTGCTTCATTTGTATTAGCGAACAGATCACGAATATCATCAAAGACGCCTGTGTATGTAGCTGGATTTGAGCGAGGTGTTCGTCCAATTGGCGACTGATCAATGTCGATTACTTTTTCTAATTGTTCAATCCCTTTAACTTCCTTGTGTTCACCAGGTTTTGTTTTGGCTCGATTCAGTTTTTGTGCCAATGATTTGTGGAGAATTTCATTCACCAAAGTACTCTTACCTGATCCTGATACACCTGTAACAGCAATGAACAGACCAAGTGGAAACTTAGCTGATACATTTTTTAGGTTATTTTCCTTTGCACCGATAACCTCTACATATCGTCCATCTGGCTGTCTTCTTTCGCTTGGAAGTGGGATAAACTTTTTACCCGAGAGGTATTGTCCCGTTAAGGAATCCGGGTCTTCCATTACTTCTTTAGGAGTTCCCGCAGCGATAACCTCTCCCCCATGAATTCCAGCTCCCGGTCCGATGTCGATTAGATAATCAGCAGCTAACATCGTATCTTCATCGTGCTCAACAACTATTAATGTATTCCCAATATCTCTCATTGTCCTTAATGTATCAATCAGTCGGTCATTATCTCGTTGATGTAATCCTATTGACGGCTCGTCCAAAATATAGAGAACACCGGTTAAACGCGAACCGATTTGAGTAGCTAGTCGAATCCGTTGAGCCTCACCACCTGATAAGGTACCTGCGGCACGACTTAGAGTTAGATAATCCAATCCAACATTGACGAGAAAACCGAGTCGTTCTTTGATTTCACGAAAAATAAGGTTCGCGATTTTCATATCTTTTTCAGATAGCTCAATAGTAGTGAAGAAATCAAAAGCTTCATTAATAGAAAAGTCTGTAACATGAGAAATATGTTTTCCTGAGATTAAAACAGCCAGACTTTCCTTTTTCAATCGATATCCTTTACATGTAGGGCAAGCCCGCTCAGCCATATACTTTTCCATTTGTTCCCGGATATAATCGGAGCTTGTTTCATTGTAACGTCTTTCTACATTTCGAAGGACACCCTCAAAAACGATATTATTTTCACGTTTCTGACCAAAGTCATTCTCATAATAGAAGTAGATTTCCTCCCCATCACTTCCATAAAGGATTTTATCCATCAAATGCTTCGGGATATCCTTAACAGGAATATCCATATCAATCCCGTAATGATTACAAACTGATTCAAGTAATTGTGGGTAATATTGAGAACTTGTTGGCTCCCATGGTGCAATTGCATGCTTTCGAAGTGATAAATCCCAGTTCGGAATCACGAGATCTGGATCGACTTCAAGCTTATTGCCTAAACCATCACAATCGGGACATGCACCGAAAGGGCTATTAAAAGAAAACATTCTTGGTTCAAGTTCCCCAATCGAAAAACCACAAATTGGACATGAATGAAGCTCACTAAACAAGAGTTCCTCTTCCCCAATCACATCAATAATTACTTTACCTCCGCCTAATCGAAGGGCAGCCTCAAGGGAATCAGATAGTCTTGCCATTACACCTTCTTTAACTACAATTCGGTCAATGACAACCTCAATTGAATGTTTTTTATTCTTTTCCAGCTCGATGTCATCTGATAGCTCAAGCATTTCACCGTCGACACGAATTCTGACATAACCTTGTTTTTTTATATCCTCTAAAACTTTCACATGGGCACCCTTACGACCTGATACAACAGGCGCGAGTACCTGCAGTTTTGTCCGTTCTGGGTATTCTAAAATACGATCCACCATCTGCTCAACGGTTTGTGATGTAATTTCGATTCCATGGTTAGGACAAACCGGTTTTCCTACTCGAGCATATAATAAACGCAAATAATCGTAAATCTCTGTTACCGTTCCAACAGTTGACCTTGGATTCCGACTTGTTGTTTTTTGGTCAATCGAAATCGCAGGTGAAAGACCCTCAATTGAATCAACATCGGGTTTATCCATTTGGCCTAAAAATTGACGTGCGTATGCAGAAAGTGACTCGACATAGCGCCGTTGTCCTTCTGCATAAATGGTGTCAAATGCAAGGGAAGATTTTCCTGAACCAGATAGACCAGTCACGACAACTAGTTGATCTCTCGGAATCGTAACATCTATATTTTTTAAGTTATGGGCCCTTGCTCCTTTGACGACTATTTTATCCAATGCCATGTTTGTGTCATCCTTCCGCTTTTAACTCCAAAATTAAATCACGTAATTCAGCTGCTCGTTCAAAATTAAGTGCTTTTGCAGCTTCCTTCATTTCATTTTCCATTTCAGCAATTACTTGATCGCGTTCCTTCTTCGATAATCCAGTTAACTTAGGTACTGTTTCATAGGTTTCTGTATCTTCAGCTGCAGTTGTAGCACGAATGACATCGCGAATATCTTTTTTAATAGTCTGTGGCGTAATACCATGCTTTTTGTTATATTCCTCTTGCATTTCACGACGACGTTTTGTTTCATTAATCGCAATTTCCATTGAGTTCGTTATCTTATCTGCATACATGATTACTCTACCATTCGCATTTCGAGCGGCACGACCAATAGTTTGAATGAGTGAGCGTTCCGAACGCAGGAACCCTTCCTTATCAGCATCCAGAATGGCAACAAGTGAGACTTCAGGAATATCCAGTCCTTCACGAAGCAGGTTAATCCCTACTAGTACATCATGTTTACCCATACGTAGATCACGAATAATTTCAATCCGCTCTAGTGTTTTTATTTCTGAATGCAAATAGGTTACCTTAATCCCAACGTCCTTCAAGTAATCTGTTAAATCCTCAGACATTTTTTTCGTTAAGGTAGTAATCAGGACTCGTTCATTTTTGTTTACACGGTCTTGGATTTCACCTAATAAATCATCAATTTGACCTTGAATTGGTCGAACTTCAATAATTGGATCAAGTAATCCAGTTGGACGAATAATTTGTTCAACCATTTCGTCTGTATGCTCGATTTCGTAAGGTCCGGGTGTAGCAGAGACGTTAATGATTTGATTGATATGTTTTTCGAACTCCTCAAAACGCAAAGGGCGGTTATCCAATGCTGATGGAAGACGGAAGCCGTGATCAACCAGTACTTGTTTCCTTGCCTGGTCACCATTAAACATGCCTCGAATCTGAGGCAATGTAACGTGCGATTCATCAACGACAATTAACAAATCCTCTGGAAAATAATCCATTAAAGTATAAGGTGTTGAACCTGGCGGGCGTAAGGTTAGATGACGTGAATAGTTCTCAATACCTGAACAAAAGCCCATTTCACGCATCATTTCAAGATCATAATTTGTCCGTTGTTCAAGACGTTGTGCTTGTAATAATTGACCATCTTCACGAAGTTCAGCTAAACGTTCTTCTAGCTCTGCCTCAATATTTTTGATCGCAATTTGCATTTTTTCTTCACGGGTTACGAAGTGGGATGCCGGGAATATCGCAACATGCTCACGTTCACCCAGTATTTCACCAGTTAAGGCATCAACCTCACGAATCCGATCAATTTCATCACCAAAAAACTCCACGCGAATACAGTGCTCATCACGTGAGGCGGGGAAAATTTCAACAACATCCCCTCTTACACGGAAGGTTCCGCGACGAAAGTCAATATCATTTCGTTCATATTGAACATCGACTAATTTGCGTAAAAGCTCATTTCTCTCGATTTCCATTCCCGTTCTTAATGAAACAACAAGTTCCCTATATTCCTCAGGAGAACCCAAGCCATAAATACAAGATACACTGGCAATAATGATGACATCGCGTCGTTCAAAAAGTGAAGATGTTGCAGAGTGTCGTAATTTATCAATTTCATCATTCACACTTGAGTCCTTTTCGATATATGTATCAGATGATGGAACATATGCCTCTGGTTGGAAGTAGTCATAATAACTAACAAAATATTCAACAGCGTTATTTGGAAAGAACTCTTTAAACTCACTATAAAGCTGACCTGCCAATGTTTTATTGTGGGCAATGATAAGTGTCGGTCGATTTACTTCCTTGATCACATTCGAAATCGTAAACGTTTTTCCTGTACCCGTAGCACCTAATAAGGTTTGAATTTTTTTGCCAGCTTTGATTCCATCAACAAGCTGTTGGATTGCTCGTGGTTGGTCACCCTGTGGTGAATACTTTGAAACTAACTCAAATTGATCCTTCATTTACGTTCCTCCCATCCATTCTTTTGTTTTTATGTAATTTTCCACTGACTTTTTCTCGATAGAAATATTGTACCACAAACTGACCTAAAACAAACAAAAATACGAACTGATATTCGATTTTTTATTTATTGAAATATAGTTTCTAAGAAAATATAACATACTATAATTTGGTAAATAGATTTACTTTGAAGGAGATTTATATGATAAAAGGTGATCCTTTATTTAATTTTTTTTATTCATTGAGGGGCAAATAGAAGTGTCGAGATTAAATAAAAGCATTTTTCAGTGTAGAGAAGTTTGATAAAAATCGAAGGAGTTTCAAAGACGAAAGTCCTTCATCATCTCGATGAAGGACTTTATTTTCCCGCTCTCTTTCCCATATTTCTCGCATACATGAATCCTGCTCCCAACGAAAGAATATCCGCAGCGATGATAATCGCAGAATCGGCATATCCTTTATAAATAGACGCAACGATAAGGGCAACCGCTAGTAAAAACCCCACATAATGGTTATAGGTCACTCTTGTAAAGAAAACGACGAGTACACCAGGAAGGATGAGCGCCAGCAATAGTTTTAATAGCATTAAATTCGTATCCTTTCAATTTCATATCTTCAATATAGCAAATCAAATTAAGGAATTCACGTGATTACTCCTGCTATTTAAACAATTCCGGATAGAATCCTTTAGCCAATGTTTCAACTGCATACGCCATACGGTTTCCTGGTAATACACTCTCTAATGAAATAACGACAAACTTTTCATTTTTAACACTTTCAAGTTGTGAAAGTGCTGGGTCATTTTTGATATCCTTTATTTTTTGCTCAATCGAAGGAGCGTCATAATCGTGAATCAGAATGACATCTGGCTGCCTTGCAAGTACTTCTTCGTAGCTAACTGTGGTCCATTGTTTGTCTGTGATATCTTTAAAAACATTTCTACCGCCTGCTAGCTCTATTAATAACGTTTCAAAGTTTGTTCCACCCGCGGTGAAAATGCCATTCCCCCCACTATCATATACTAGTACATCAATCGGCTCATGATCGGCCAGTTTCTCCTTTACACTAGTAATTCGTGCCTTTTGTTCTTCAAGAAATGACTCCGCTCGATTTTCGATGTCAAAGATCTTACCGATATCACGTATTTCCTGATAAATCTCGTCCATTGTTGTGGCTTTATTCATATATACGTTGATTCCATAGCTTTCAAGCTCATCCATGTCTAGACCTTCACTACCAAATTCCCAATCAATGCCGTAAATAAAATCTGCCCCACTCGTTATCACAGCTTCCCTTGTTGCAGATCCGTACGTAAGCTCTGGAATCTTCTCATAATCGTCCTTGTATTCAGGCAAAGCACCGCGGCTATGATTGTCCAAGCTGTTTCCAATTATATAATCAGAGAGTCCTAATGCAATAAATAATTCGGTTGCATTCGGTCCTAGGGTTAATACTTTCGAAGGTTTCTCAGTAAATTCTATTTCTCTCCCATAGTTATTAATGACTAGAGCTTCTTTAGATTTGGTAACGGAGCCGTTCTCTGTATTAGAGCCACATCCTGTTAATACCAAAACAAGAATCCCAGCCAATAGCAAAACTACTTTTTTCATTTAATTATCTCCTTCTAACAAACTGACAGGTAAATAGGTAATCGTCACTTTTTTCGTAGTTGGATGAATCGCTACATCAGACCTGACCCCGTAGATTTCGTATATCGATTGAGACGTTAATACTTCTTCAGGCGTCCCTGCCATCAAAATACGCCCATCCTTAACAACATAAAGTCGGTCGCAATATAGAGCAGCAAGGTTTAAATCATGGATGGCGGATAATACTGTTACACCTAGCCCTTTAATCAAATCAAAAATTTGTAGCTGGTGTTGGATATCCAAGTGGTTTGTTGGTTCATCTAATAATAATAGATCCGTTTGCTGCGCAAGCACTCTACCTAGTAAGACACGCTGCTTTTCTCCGCCTGATAGATTGATATAGTTACGTTTCTCCATAACAGACATACCAATTTGCTCAATCGCATTTGCAACAATTTCTTTATCTTTTTTACTGTCACCATCAAAAAATCCTTTGTATGGGCTTCGTCCCATTGCGACGATTTCTTCAACTTTAAAGTCAAATGGGATCACATTTTCTTGTCCAACAACACCGATTTTTTTGGCAACTGCTTTAGGGTTCATTTTATATACATTCTCTCCATCTAAAAAAACCACACCGGAATCAGGCTTAAGTCCACGATACAGGTTTTTTAAGAGAGTCGATTTCCCACTTCCGTTTGGTCCGATGATTCCGACAAATTCACCTTTAGAAACATACAAATTCATATCTTCAATAATCTGTTTTTCATTCAATGAAAAATTCAAATTCTCAACCAGTAGTTTCAATTTTTCACCTACTTCTTTGTTTTTAATAACCAAATGAAGAATGGCCCTCCTATTAATGCGGTTAATATCCCAATTGGCAATTCTTCAGGTGCGATCACCATTCTAGCGGCGACATCTGTCCACACGACAAAAATTCCACCTAGTAAGGCACTTACAGGAAGAACACGTTTATGATCTGAACCAACAAGAAGTCTTGTGATATGCGGAACCATTAAACCGATAAATCCGATTGAGCCACTCACCGCTATCGTGACACCAGCTAAAAGCGAGGCAACAAGGATCAACAGTTTATGTAATCTCCCCACATTAAAGCCTAATGTTCCCGCTGTTTCGTCACCGAAAAGCAAGGCATTGAGAGCACGATATTGGCTCATTAAAACAATCATACAAATCACTGCCACTATAAGAGGTAGCGTTAAATAACCCCATTTTGCTCCTGCCAAGCTTCCTGACATCCAAAAGGTGGCATTATGTAAGCCTAATGCATTCGGAGCACTTAGCGTAATCGTTCTTGTCAATGCATCCATCATCAGTGCGATGGCGACACCTGAAAGCAAGAGATGAGTAACATTGATTCTTCCGTTCACCCTTGAAAGGGTATAGACTAAAATGATCGTCACAGCAGCGCCAATAAACGCACTGATGGAAAGTGAATAAGTACCAAAAATCGAAAAGGCACCGAATAACATACCTAAAGTTGCTGTTGCAGATGCACCTGATGAAACACCGAGAATGAATGGGTCTGCAAGATGGTTACGTACCAATGCCTGCATAACTACACCTGTTATCGCTAATGAAGCACCTACAATCATTCCTAATAACACTCTTGGTAAACGCAAGCCCCAAACGATATTAAACTCAACCTGTGTCCAATTATTTTCATTAGTAAGAAAGGGAAGTTTGGAGAAAAGTATTTCGATGACCGTGAGCGGATGAACAGAGACTGGCCCTATACCGATTGAGAAGAGGATAGAAAGAGTGCTTACTATCAACAGTAGTATTGTAATAATCTTCATATTCGGTTCATCTTGATTGATGATCTTTTGAATATAATTCCTTTTCATACCAATTCCTTTCTAAATAAACATGAACGCCCAGAAGTTTCCTGAGCGTTTTGAGTCATGTTTTTACACACCTTTATAGTCATTGCTTTCATAGAGGTCGATGAGTTCAACGTCCTTGTTTTTATCTTGGAAATACCGATACGTAAAGTCGTTTTCAAATAACACGACATATCGGTCGTTACGGTCCCGGACAAGTAAACTTCTTGAATCAAATAGACGAGTATCTACATCTTTATTTCCAATCCATCTTGGGATTCTGTTTCCAAGTGAAGTGAACTCAACAGAGACATTATATTCTCCCTCTAATCGATATTCAAACACATCATATTGAAGTTGACCAACCGCACCAAGAATGAACTCATCACTTGATTCCTGTCTGAATAATTGAATTGCCCCTTCTTGAACGAGCTGTTCAATACCTTTTCTAAATTGCTTTGCCTTCATTACGTTCTTCACACGAACCTTACGATACATTTCAGGTGGGAACACAGGTAGTTCCTGATAATGCATATCTTCTTTACCTGCTGTAAGTGTATCACCGATTTGATAGACATTTGGATCATAAATCCCTATAATATCGCCAGGATAAGCCTCATCTACTGTTTCCCGACTTGCTGCCATAAACTGCTGAGTTTGATTGAGCTTGATCGATTTTCCTGTACGAGTAATATTGACACTCATTCCACGTTCAAACTTCCCTGAGCAGACGCGAAGGAATGCAATTCGGTCGCGGTGCTTCGTGTTCATGTTTGCTTGGATTTTGAAAATATAACCTGAGAACGTTTCGTCCTCTGGTGGAATTAAGCCAAGATTTGTTTTACGTGGCTTCGGTTCTGAAGCAAATTGTAAAAATGTATTAAAAAACGTTTCTACCCCAAAGTTTGCGAGCGCACTACCAAAGAATACGGGCGTAAGTTCACCTTTGGCTACACGTTCCACATCAAAATCATTTCCTGCTTCATCTAATAAAAGTAACTCATCTTGTGTACTTTCATAAATCGGATTATCTGTAATTTCAGGATGCTTACCGTCCTCAAGCTCCTGTAATGAAATAATTTTTTCATCTTCATTTCCAGTAAAATGTACAAATTGATTGTTGTAACGGTCTACAATCCCTAAGAATCGTTTCCCCATTCCAACTGGCCAATTCATCGGATAAGACTCAATACCAAGGACCTCTTCAATTTCGGCTAAGAGTTCAAGTGGATCTTTTCCTTCACGGTCAAGCTTATTGATGAATGTAAAAATTGGAATGCCTCTCATACGACAAACTTTAAATAGTTTAATCGTTTGTGGCTCGACACCTTTCGTGGAGTCGATGATCATCACAACACTGTCCACAGCTGTTAACGTACGATAGGTGTCCTCACTGAAGTCCTCGTGTCCTGGTGTATCAAGAATATTGACATAAAAGTTTTGGTATGGAAAACTCATCACACTTGATGTAACTGAAATCCCACGTTGCTTTTCAATCTCCATCCAGTCTGACGCAGCAAATTTTCCTGACTTTTTTCCTTTTACCGTACCTGTTTCACGAATTACATTACCAAAATATAATAATTTCTCAGTCATCGTCGTTTTACCGGCATCCGGGTGGGAGATGATGGCAAACGTTCTTCGTTTTTGAACTTCATCTATATAGCTCATGTAAATTATCCTTCCGTTATCGCAGATTGTTCGAAAGTTCAAAAAGTCCGGTGAAAATGACACTGCGAATTTCTTTGTTGGCTTGTTTTTACGCTCCTTGGAAAGGAAAAACACCTTTCCGGAATGCGAAGAGATTCACTGAAGCAATTACTTATGCTTACGTATAACCACAAACGCTCCGCTCCTCAAAACTGCGCCGCCTCGAAATTCGTGGTCCTTTTCATCCTCTTTTTGAACACGTAATTGTATCTAAAAAAATATATCACAATTAAAAAGGAACTACAACGAGAATTGATTCCAATTCCGCATAGCAAAGGTTCGAAAATAAAGCGATTCTGTGATTTAAATCACAGAATCCTATTTAGGTTCGCACTATACTAAAGATAGAAATAGAAAAAACTATAATGAGGTGAGAGTTACATGTTTGTAGCATATTTTCTTGTTTTTAGTCTTATTCTAGTTTGTGTCGGTTTTGCAATGCAAATTATGAAAGGTGTAAAAGAAATAGATAACAATTCACTGGATCAATAATGTAGAAAAAGAAAATGGGAGAACTAGTTCAACTAGTATCTCCCATTTTTTCGTCATCAAATAAAGGAACCCTTCCATTCTATAGCAACCCGGCCACCATAGAGTTATCCTCCTTAGGCCCGTGGCTTTGCGTCATTGTCTTTCAACAATTTTGCCTTTTGTATAGTTTGGTTTTTATCAATGATGTATTTATTTCACTGCTTTATTCATACGCTGGTATTTACGTTGGATGCTAATTGGGCTACGGTTTAGTCTTTTCCCAATATCGGAAAACGGAGTACCTGTTGCCACAAGCTCAATCATAGAGTTAATTTCTACTGTAGTCCACGCCCGGTAATTGACCCTCTTTTGCTTTGAACGCTCTCCTTCCACCCAACATGGTTCAGGAACGATTGCATTTTTTTCAATTTTTGAAAAGTCAATTCGGCTTTTGTTCCTCTTTGCCCAATCCCAAAAATCCTCGGGTTTAATAAAGTAAAATTTTCGAGTATTTCGTGTTGCTTTTTTTGTGTACCTTAGTCCATGGTTATCAATCCATAGCTTTACAGACTTTGGATCAATTTTTAATAGAGTTGCCAATTCGTGCATAGTCAATTGACCAGTAAAGGATTTCGTGTTCGAAAGCCCTAATCTTTTAATCTTTAACTCAACTGCCGTTTCCGTCCTACGAAGGTGATTGGCAATGGTAGAGATTTTCATACGGCCTACATTATCCTTCAAAAACTCTATTTCTTCATATGTCCATGTTCTCTTCTTCAAATCAAAAATCCCCTTTTCATTCTTAATAGCACTAAGAATGAAAGGCCTTTTGATGACATACTCTTATCATATCATACTATTGAACTAAAAACACACTGACATTTTTATTTTCACTAGAATTGTCAAGTGCTTTTTATACTTTTATAGTATACAAGTTGAATGTGCATCTTCCGGATAGTAGCTACTTATTTTTGAAGCATAAGCTTCATCGCATGAATTTGGCCTAAATGGTAGGCAATATGGAAGAGTGCTAAGTTCGTTATTTCACCAAAGGTTTCCAGCCCAAGAAAGGGTTGTTTCAGCCTTTCTTCCAAACGTTCAACAGGAATTTGCTGTATTCTAGTTACCTGTTTGGTAAATTGATTTACAAGATCTGTTTTTGAGGGAATATCTTCATTCCAATCTGCAGGACTAGTTCCTTTAGCAAATAGGTTTATGTAATTTTCCGGTAGAGAAGTAGATTTCTTCGGATAATCAAACATGAACTGCTCATTGACCGTAACGAGATGACCTACATGCCAAAGAATTGTATTATTAAAACCCTCCGGTTGAATATTAATTATGTCGTCTGTTATATCCTCTAGTTCGCCAAGGAAACGACCTTTTAATACTTCAAATTGCTTCAATAAATAGTGACTCATTGTAAACCCCTCCTAGTTTTTAAGTGGTAGTAATCTATATGGCATTTGATGTTATTTGAGACCAGATTATTGCCTTAATAAGTCATCTGTATTCATTTTTCTTTTGAAAGCATTTTAAAAAATGCGTGATGCTTAGGTAATAGTTAGTAACATGCATAATTCCTATGGTCTAGAGCGTTTGCATATATATTTAAATTTTCTGTCAACAACCAATACACGCTGTCGTTTCCCGGGAAATGGTGTCGGCAATAGAAAAAAATGTCGGAGAGTTTCCCTCAGCAAATAGACCCAAATCTGATTCGATTTGGGCCCTTTATGTCAATTATTCAATTCCAGTCGTATTGCTTGTTAAAGTTAATGATGCTGTTTCGAGCTTTCCACCTCGGTAGAAGGTTAATTCAATTTGATCACCTATTTTTACTTTTGAATATAAATATTTGCGAAGGTCCATCGAACTTTTAACTTCGGTATCATTGATTTTCACAATGACGTCGGTCATTTTCAAACCAGCTTTTTCTGCTGCAGAATTTTGAGCAACACTTGTAACTATGACGCCTTCCTTAACATCATTCGGAAGGTCAGCGTAATACATTCTTGGAACTTCAGCAAGGTCCGCTAAACCAATGCCGATAAATGGACGATCAATTTTACCATTATCAATCAGACTGTTAATAATCGGAACAACATCATTACTTGGTATCGCAAAGCCTAATCCTTCTACCCCGCTGTTCGCAATCTTTAAGCTATTAATTCCAATCACTTGTCCTTGTGTATTTAAAAGAGCACCACCACTGTTACCAGGGTTAATGGCTGCATCAGTCTGAATAACGTTTAATTCCCAACTACCTGCAGAGGTATCAACAGAGATGCTTCGGTCTTTCGCACTTACAATTCCTGAGGTAACTGTTCTTGATAAATCAAGTCCAAGTGGGTTCCCAATCGCAAATACCTGGTCACCAGGTCTTAGTGTCCCAGAATCACCAAATGGAAGAACCGCTTCGATATGTTTTGAATCTATTTCTAAAACGGCTAAATCGGTTAATGGATCTGTACCAATCAACTTAGCCATTGTTTTTTCACCATTATGAAGAGAGATTTCTACCTCATTTGCATTTTCGATAACATGGTTATTCGTTACAATATAAGCTTTATCTCCATCTTTTTGAAAAATAACTCCAGAGCCAGTACCGCTAGGAATATTTTGTGAGTTGCTTCGGTTAAAAGGATTTTGTTGGGATTGCATACTTGTAATTCCCACGATTCCTTTTGATGCTTCTTCCACCATATCAGCGATAGAAGAAGCCGAGTCAGATACCGCGGTTGGTTGGATTTTAACTGGTCCAGACGCTTCAATAACCTCAGAGTTCTGCTCTGTTGCAGGTGACTCTGAATTGAAATATCCCTGGAGACCGTCAATATGTGGTGCAACTCCAAGCGTTAATGCTGAACCAAGGACACCTGCTGACACCATGGATAAAAAGCTTTTCATTTTTGAGTTTGACTTTTTCTCTTTTGGTCTTGATGCACGAAGTGTCGATTCTTCGCTGACCGCTGATTGCTGTACAGTTTCAGTTTGAGCGTGTTCAATTTGTGTTGCTTCTAAGTCATTGTGTTCTACCTCTGGTTTGATATCCTCTTTTTCCTGTTCGGACTGAATCTCTGTAGAATAACTTTCCTTATTATCTAGGTTGTTAGATTGATCATCTGTATGTTTAAATTCATCAAAACGTTTTTCGTTTTCCATTATGAATTCCTCCTTGACTTACTCCTTATTTATATCATAGTCAAAAATTATGAACAAAATATTAACAAACCTTGAAAAGAAGTGGAAATATAAGCGAAAATCCACCATTATTATGATGGATTACGTTAATGGAAATCGAATTTCAAACTTGGTTCCTTTTCCTTTATCACTCGTGACCTTAATCTTACCATTATGAAGCTGGACCAACTGTTTTACGATAGAAAGTCCTAGGCCGAATTGACCAAACAATGTACCCGTTCGTGAGACATCCGCTTTGTAAAAACGATGCCATATATTTTCTATTTCCGATGGGTCAATCCCGACACCCGTATCTTCAATTTCGATAATTGTTTCATGTTCTCCTACTTTTCCACGAATCCAAATAACTCCATTATCAGTAAACTGGATACTGTTTTTTGTGATATTAATTAGTATTTGTATTAAACGATCGTAATCTGCTGTAATCATTAAATCGTTAGGAACATCAATCATGATTTGATCATTTTTTTCTTCTGCTTGTGGTTCAAGTGTATCTTTAACAATCTCAAACACTTCAATTAATTCGATTGTTTCCTTTTGAAGCGTAACCTGGTTGGAGCGAATTTTTTCATAATCCAGATTTTCATTCACAAGACGAATAAGACGCTTTGTTTCCTGACTTACCAATTGAACGCCTTTTGCCTTTTCCTCATCTGGTATCAAGTCATTACTTAACCCCTCAATCACCCCGCTAATGGTTGTGAGCGGAGTCCGCAATTCATGGGAAACATCGGCCATAAATTTCCGCCTTCTGCTTTCAAGGCTTTCAATTTCCTCCATTGATTGTTGCAAGCGCTGCGCCATTTCATTAAAATCTTTCGACAACTCACCAATCTCATCAAAATCAGATGAAGGCAATTTAATGGAATAATCTCCAGCAGAAATCATTGAGGTCGCTTTCCTTAAACGTCTGATACGCTTTACATGAACCGTCGACAAAATCCAACTCATTAATAGAGCAACAGCCAATGCTAAAAACATCGTATAAAATAAATACTGGTTAATATCATGAATCATTTCCTGTGTCCCACTGATTGGTGACGCAAGCAGAACACCGCCGACAAAAGTTTGACCAACCATATAAGGCATGACAATAAATGTCACTTCTTGCTCAAATCGCTTGTAATCCTGTTTGACTGACACGATATGCCCACTTCGGACCTTGTCCCATTCCTTCTTTTTCAACTCCACTTGCGGTACAAATCCACTGGCTGTACTTAGACTTACTCCATTTTCATCAAATACAGTAAATAAAATATTTCTCTCACCAAGCATGTTTGAGTATTGACGAATTAATGAATCGACATTAGATGTACGACTAATATCAGAAATGATGTTTTCACCATAAGTGGTCAGTTCTTCGACCTTTTCTTCGAAGACGAGGTTCCCAACGTAATGTGCGAACACAATACTTAAGATTACAAAAGCAACCACAATCACACTTATGTGACTAACAAGCTGTTGAAACATGTAGCGAAATTTCATTTGTCTTCCTCAACAGTCTCATCAAATTTATAGCCAACACCCCATACGGTATGGAAAAATGGCTGATTTGTAGTACCTAATTTTTTGCGGAGCCTCTTTATATGTACGTCGACCGTGCGCTCATCTCCGTAAAATTGGTAACCCCATACGCGATCTAATAATTGTTCTCTAGAAAATACCTGTTTCGGATGCTGCGCAAAATAATACAATAAATCAAATTCCTTAGGCGTTAAATTCGTGATTGATTTCCCATTCAGAATAACTTCCCTTGTAATTTTATTTATTTTAAAATGTTCTGTTTGAAGGGTCCCCATCTCTACGTTCTCTGAAGGCTTACTATTGTAGCGTCTTGTTACCGCCTTTATTCGTGCCATTAACGCAAGTGGGCTAAATGGCTTTGTGACATAGTCGTCTGCCCCCATCTCTAGGCCTAGTACCTGATCAGATTCACTATCCTTTGCGGTGAGCATAATAATTGGAACCGTGCTTTTTTCTTCACGAATTTTCCGGCAAATGGTAACCCCATCCATACTAGGAAGCATCCAGTCAACAATGATTAAATCCCAATTCTCCTCTTTAAATCGGTTATAGCCCTCTTGTCCATCATGGACAAACTCACCTTGAATACCTTCCTTTGAAAAAAACATTTCTATCATCGAGCAAACACTCTCATTATCTTCTATAACAAGAACTCTCATATCTCCAACTCCTAATAAAAAACCGTAGATACTTTTATTTTACAATATAAATGCCTTTTATTAAAAGAAGGGGCCTCCATTGTTGGATGCGCCCCCTTAAGATTTCTATACTCTCATTTCCCCATGCTCAATTGATGATTTTTCAATTTGAATAGTGGTATGTTCGATTTTGAATTTATCACGTATTTTATCAATGGATTGCTGTAAGATTTCCTGGCTGTCATGGTCGTCTTTGATTAATATATGACAAGTGAGAGAGTCGATGCCTGATGTGATCGTCCAGATGTGAAGATCATGAACATCTATCACTCCTTCAATCTCTTCTAGGGTGGCTTTCACTTCTTTTTGATCAATCGTAATCGGCGTACCTTCCATTAAAATATGAATTGAGTGTGTTAACACACCCCAGGCACTTTTTAAAATTAAGATTGCCACAATTACAGAAATAATAGGGTCCGCTATATACCATTCAAACAACAGCATCAAGAGTCCGGCGATTATGGCACCCACTGATCCAAGTGCATCTCCAAGAACATGAAGGTATGCGCTCCTCAGATTCACGTTATTTTTTACATCGCCTTTACTAATCAATGACCAAGCACTTAGTATATTCGCGAAAAGACCAATACCAGCAATGATCATCATCGTCCCACTGGCCACAGTCGGAGGTTCGAAAAATCGTTGAACCGCCTCATAAACGATAAAGCCTGCAATGACAAACAATGTAACTGCATTAAATAGAGCGGCTAAAATCTCAAATCGGTAAAACCCATAGGTTTTCTTCGGAGATGCAGGTCGGGTAGCAAACCAAAATGCGACTAAGCTTAACGCTAATGAACTTGCATCACTTAGCATATGACCTGAATCCGATAGTAAAGCTAGACTGTTTGTAATAAGACCACCGAAAAATTCCAGCAGCATGATTCCCGTCGTAATGACCAAAGCGATGAGTAAGCCCTTTTTGTTGCCCTCTCTAACTTCATCAAAATGATGATGATGATGGTGACCATGATGGTCGTGTCCGTGATGATGGTGATGGTGGTGATGTCCCATCAATTTCC
>Ga0182742_1003143_pt1 | contig 16695 bp, 12 predicted proteins | sample eDN5th37CBELigMG_FD_128880 | JGI IMG/M metagenome (GOLD analysis project Ga0182742, IMG submission 128880) | Enriched Miracle-Growth compost microbial communities from Emeryville, California, USA - eDNA 5th pass 37_C BE-Lig MG (version 2)... ...
GCGGGCAATCGCCCGAGCACGAAACGGCGCCGGGCCAATTCTTCACCATCACCGAGCCGATCACTCAGGAAACCATCACGCGGATCCGCGCCGCCACGCAAAGCCTGGTCGGCGCGGCCTCGGCCGACGCGAAAGGGCAAAGCCCCATCCTGGTCTTCCAGTTCCTTCCCGGCGAAACCGCGCCGGGGACCAGCGATTTCGGCGTGTCGTTCGATCTGGCCAAGTTCATCTCGAAGGAGCTGGGGGGCGCGAGGCTGACCGTCGCCTACGTTCCCGAACCCTTGAAGGGTTACGCGGTTCTCCCGGCGGTCGCCTGCACCGAGATCGTGATGGGGCCGGACGCGACGCTGGGGCCGATCACCCCCGAGACCGAGAGCTTCGACCCCGCCTTCAGCGATCCGGTGAGGTTCCTGGCCGTCCGCAAAACGCGCGACCCCGACCTGTTGCTCGGGATGCTCAATCCCGACGCCGACCTGCGATGGGTCCAGACGGCCGACCGCTCGGTGCATTACGTGCTCGCCGAGAACCTGGCCGAGTTCCAAAAGTCGCACCAGGTGATCGAGGAACGGCCCGCCTGGGAGGGGGGCCGCCTGGGCGTATTGACCGCCGAGCGCGCCCGCGCCGAGGGCTTCAGCAAGCGCGTGGTGGAATCTCCGGCCGAGGTCGCCGCGCTCTACCGCCTCGCCGGCGGGTCGTCGCTCGACGACCCCACGCTGGGCCAGCTTCCCCGGCCGATTTGGATCAAGATCGACGGCGCGCTCGAACCGTCGAAGGTCTCGTATCTGAGTCGCCGAATCGACCAGGCGCGGCGGGACCGGGTCAACCTGATCTTCTTTGAGATCGACAGCCCCGGCGGCCTTGTGGAAACGACCGACGCGCTCGTCGACCTGATCGCCGGCGTCACCGACATGAAGACGGTCGCCTACGTCAACGAGCGGGCGCTTGGGGTCTCCGCCCTGCTGCCTCTGGCCTGCCGCGACATCGTTTTGAAGCAAACCAGCCGGATGGGCGACGTTCGACGGATCATCACCAGCCGAGGCCGATTCGAGCCCCTTTCCGAAGACCAGATTCTCGGCCTGTCCAAGAAAGCGGCGTTCCTGGCGGAGAAGAAGGGACATTCGGTGGCCGTCGCCCAGGCGCTGGTCGACCCGGAACTTGAGGTCGTCGAGGCGCTCGACCAACAAACCGGCGCGACCCGTCTCTTGCTCCGAGACGAAGCGGAGGCCGAGCGGGATCGGTTCCAAAATCTTCAGACGCGCAAGGAGGCGGGCGTTCGAGTGATCCTCACGGGCGACGACGCGGCGGCCTTCGGCGTCGGCCGAGTCGTCCACGGCGACGAGGAACTCAAGGCCCTTTACGGTCTGCAAGGCCAACAGATTCGAGTCGAGGGGCCGGGCTGGGTCGATTCGCTCGTGACGGTGCTGACGGATCCGTATGTGAGCTGGCTGCTTCTGTTCGTCGGCCTCTTCATGCTCGTGCTCGAGTTGAAGCTGCCGGGAATTGGTCTCCCGGCGATCACCTCGGCCCTGGCGTTCACGCTCTTTTTCTGGAGCCACTACCTCAGCGGAACGGCCGACCAACTGGAGATCATCCTCTTCCTCATCGGGCTGATCTCCCTGGCGCTCGAGCTGTTCGTTCTGCCCGGCTTCGGCGTCTTCGGCATGGCCGGCATCGCCTTGATGCTGGCCAGCATCGTCATGGCCAGCCATACCTTCTCATGGCCGACCCAGGAGTACGAATACCGGGAGATGGGCCTCACGCTCCTTCAGGTCGTGCTCGCCTTGGTGGGCGTCAGCGCCGGGGCGGTGATGTTGGCCCGGTTCTTCCCCGCCATCCCGTTCTTCAACCGGCTGATCCTCAAGCCCGAACCCTGGGACGCTGGCGAGGCCGCCGATCCGCTGACCAAGCCGTCGATGGACGGCTACGAATCCCTGACGTTCCTTATCGGCGAGACCGGGCGCACAACGTCTCCCCTGCGCCCCACCGGCAAGGCCCGGTTCGGCAACCTCCTGATCGACGTCACCGCCGACAACTTCTTCATCGAGCCCGACAGCCTTATCGAAGTCGTCGATGTTCAGGGCAACCGCGTCATCGTCAAGAAATGGTCGGGCGACGAGCGGGTGATTTAATGTGGTGGACGCCGGCGCGGCGTCGGCGTCGAGACGCCGCCCGCCGGTCCACGGTCCAGGCCCGGCCCTAGTTGTTGTAGAACTTCCGCAGCGCCTTGTGGACGACGTGGACGACCACATGGCGACTGACGGGCTTGGCCAGCACGCAGTAGGCTTCCGCCGAGAGGGCGCGCCGCATCAGGCTCTCGTCGCACTCTCCCGAGATTAAGATGGCGGGAGGCCCCGCGCGCATGCGGCGAAAGATCGCCAGCGTCTCCAACCCGGAAAGCCGCGGCAAGTGCATGTCGAGAAGCGCGATGTGCACCTGGTGCTCGCGGACGATGTCGATCGCCTCCTCGCCGCTCTCGGCGAGGAACATGCGATACCCGTTGGGCGCAAGGATCTCGCAAAGAGTTTCGCGCACCCCCGCGTCATCGTCCGTGATGAGAATCGAGTAGTCCTGTATCGCCGACATCATGGTTCGGCCCCATGCTTGAACCGCCATCGGTGGATTCGACGAGAGACGTCGTAAGCAATTCGCGAGCCAATTCCCGCATTATCATCATTCTCAAAGAGCTTCGTTGAGGCAAGTCCCTACGGGCATTATTTTTAAAAAATCGCCGCCGCATCCTCGAACAAGCCGCCTTGACGATTCGGCTCGTCAGCGTCGGCCATTCTGGCAGTCAGCGGGTGGTCGATTCGTCGGCCGCCGGTTGTGGCGTTTCGGCCGCGGTGGAGGCGGCCTTGGCCAGTCGCGAGAGCAAGCCCTTGGATTCCCCCCAGCGCTTGTCCGGGTCGAAGGCGTCGGCCGCGGCGAGTTCCACGGGGTTCGCCCGAAGGTTCGTGTAAATATAGCGTTCGAGCAATTCGCCGTCGGCCTGGTGAGCCGTGACGACCACGGGCATGAGCGTCTCGGGGTCGAGGTAGACCCGCCAAATCTCCTTCTCGGGCGTGATGCGCTGGATCAGGTGGCAGGTTTGATCCACCTCCTTGGGCTTTTGCAGGCCCTTGTAGGTGAGCCGACCGCCCGGCGGGGGAGGATTCTCGGCCCCTTCGAGTTGTCGGGACAGGTCGTCCAAGATGGTGTCGAATCCAGCCTCGGTGATCGCGTGGCGGCTATTCCGAAGCGCCAAGGGGCTGTCGACGGGCAAACTCATCCTGGGCATGGGGATCGCCGTATTCGCCATATTAACGTGCATCATGCGATCATCAATCAGGGCGGAGTAGATGACCTCCCTACCCTTGCTCGGCCCGTCGGGCCATTCCAAACGCACGGCCTTGGGCTCTCGGCGAATGCTCAAGAGGGCCTCTTCTTCGGGCTGAAGCCGCGAGCCGACCCGCTCCACGCGCGTGATGTCGACTTGGTAGGTCGACATCGCCTCAAGCCGCTCGCGCGCGTCGGCCAAGAGCCGCCTCAGAGTCTGGTCGGGGTCTTCGACCGCCTCTTCGCGAGCCGTTGCGTCGTCGATGGCCTTGGGAGGCTCGGCCGTGGCGAGGCCCTCGACGACGGCCGGAGGCGGAGCCGCCCGCTCCGGGTTACGAGGCCGGGCCGGGGCCGGCGCGGGCGCCGGCTCGATCCTTGGCGCGGGCGTGATCGAAGGACGGGGTTCCGCGGCCGAGGCGAGGATGGGGCCCGGACCGGCGTCGCCGTCGCCGTCGTTCAGGACGCGGAGGCTCTCGGGTCGCCCCAACGTGACCCGAACCTCCTCATCGGCGCGATTCCGCGGCTTCGGGGCGGCCGCCACGATCGACCGGGGCGCCTCATTGGAACGCTGGTCCGGGTCGGCGGCGAGGGCCGCCTTGGATTTTTCCAGCCCTTGCGATTCTCCCATTTTGTGCGCGTACAGGTCATAGCCCGGCTCGGCGCGCGCGCGGGACCAGAGCTCGCCGGAGCGCCACGCGTCGCCCCCGGCGCAACCCGTCTGAATCACTCCCGCGCCGAGCGCCAGCAGAAGCAGCGCGGTCGTCCTTGCGTGGTTTCCCTTCCGAGCGCAATCCATCGCCGGATCCATTTTTTTCAGCTCCCCCGCTGGGGATTTAGCCGATCGCCTCGGAATCTCGGCGACGGCCCGTGAGCCCTTAGACTTGTTTCGCGGGAAGGATTATCACAAGTTGCGGTCCAGGGCAAGCCGAAGGCGCGCGGGCGCGACGCTCGCGACGCCAACACGTCCGCGCGGATTCCAGATACGGGCGAACAACGCCACTCCGCCGTCAGTTGGAGATTTCGTCGACGGTGGGAAAGGCGTTGATCGCGTCGGCGTCGGGAATCAGGTGCGGCTGTTTGTATTGTTCGACGGTCCTGCCGCTCTTGGCCAACCGTTGCTTCTGGAAATCGCTCCAAGCGCCGTCACGAATGCGGATTACGCGGACGGGGCCGAGTCTCAGGGTGTCGCGCTTGCTCGCGTACTCGACGTTCAACGCCCGGAGAGACTCCTCCACCGCGGCGGCGAGCCGCTCGCCGGATTGGTCGTTGGGGAGGTCGGACGATTCAACCAAAAGCCCATAGGACGGCGGATCGCCCCAGATCGGCAACAGCAGGTAGGATTTGAGCCTCAGCCCGATCGACTTCTGGGCCTCTCCAACCGCCGAGATCACCTGATGCTCCGAGATCTTCTCGCCCGTGAGGCTGGAGAAGTGCGCCCCTTTGTTCAAGAATTCGATGATCGGAGCCCGCCCGTGGAAGCCGACGCAGCGGACCAAGTCGAAGATGTTGTACCGATACAACCCCCCGGCGGTCGTCAGCAGGATGAAGTAGTTGCGGCCTTCGATCAGGTCGGCCGCCTCGACGGTCTCGGGCTCTTCCAGGTCTCCCTGATCTTCGGGGATGAACTCGAAGTAATGGTGTCTGATATCCAAGATTCCCGCGGGGGTTCCGTCCTCGATCGGGATCGTCATCCGTCCTTCCGAGGCGATCAGGCCCACGTCGCGAACCGGCTTCTCGCCGAAGTACTCCGGATAACCTTGGAGATACGCCCCCATCGTCCCGCCCATCCAGTTGGAGAGGAACTCCAGGTTGGGCCAGTAGTGGCGAGGAAGGAGTCGGCCGGTTTCGTTGACGATCGCCTCCAACCGTCGAGACGACTTCTTGCGACGGATGGCGGTTCGAAGGCGAAGCGCTTGGCGGACGTCGTCCGGGATCGGCCACTTGGCGTCGATGGCGCCGTCGTAGAGGTCGCGGATCAGGGTTTCCTTTTCGCGATCGCCGAGCCGGGCGATGCCCAGGATGGTGCTCGGGTTGGCGGCGATGATGGTGCCCAGGTCGCGGGCGATCGAGAACCGGAGAGCGACGTAATACTTGGCCTCCACGTCCTTGATTCGGGACGCGATGGCCGGCATGCAGTAGGTGAATCGAACCAGGACGTTCTGCATCGAGGCCGTCAGGCCGGTGATCGCCCCTTGGGCGATGCCCGCCTCGGTGTGGCTCTCGCGCCAGTCGCTGGCGATTTGGAGGATCGGCCGCAATCCTCTGGCGAGGATGTCGGGATGGGAGTCGAAGGCCCGGATGCCCCAGATGGTCCAGCCGTCGCGGTAGTTGCGCAGGGACTCCCGAGTGACCGGGATGGTCTTGGGGCGGTTGGTCGTGCCCGAGGTCAGAGCGAACATGAGCACCTCGGTCCCCTTGCCGAAGAGGGCCGAGAGCTCGCCGTTGCGAACGCGGTCGATGTAGGGCTCGTGCCGGTTGTAGTCGCCGATCGGGACCCGCTTGCGAAAGTCGGCGGTCGAGCGGATCTCCCGAAAGTGGTGATCACGGCCGAATTGACTGTCGGCGTGGCGAGCGATCCGAGAAAGGAGAAGGTCGCGCTGGACCTCCTCGGTTCGGTGGGTTTGGCGCAGGAAATCGGACGCCAGACGGCGGGCTCGGCTTTCCATGGGCAGGCCGGCCAACCGTCGCATGTAGTCAAAGGCAAGCATTGGGTGATCGACGCCTCGAAGGGACGTTGGGGGCTCAGCCGCCCAGGCTGGACGCGACGTTGGTGATCAACTCCGGTTTGGCCGGACGAGCGACGGCCGCCCCGGAGAAATCCCCCAAGCGCGCCGCGGCGACCGGGTCGAGGGCCGAAGTCTTGCCGAGGGGTCGTCGGGGGGCGTGCCGGTCCACGAAGTCGGCGAGCCGTCGCGCGTATTCCTCGGGCGCGGTCTCGCGGCATCGGTTGTGTTTGGCGTGGTCGACGAGCCACTGGTCCTTCGGCTCGCGGGCTCGGGCGAAGAGCGCCTGGGCGATGTCGGTGCCGATGTAGACGTCGCGCTTGCCGTGAATTTGCAGCCAAGGGCGAGGCGCCAGCCCGGCGACGGCGCGTTCGACGCTTGGGAAGACGCTGTTGAGCCGCCTCTGGGACCGTCGCTTCGCCACGTCCCCCAGAACCGAATAGACGAAGCGGGGAAGGATCGCCAGGATCCAGCCGCGCGGAACGTAAATCTCGGCCCAACGGATCATGTAGGCGATCATCGTTCCCCGGGTTGGGAACGCGCCGTCGGTCATCACGCCCCACACGTCGGCCGCCTGCGCCCCCACGAGCAGGGCCGCGCCGCCGCCTCGGCTGACTCCGAAAAGCCCGAAGCCGGCCGTGTCGCGATCGGGCCGCGACCGAAGATACTCAAGCGCGCCGTTCAGGTCGTCGACCTCGCGATTCGAGGCGTATTGCAGCGGCGAGTAGGCCGGATCGACGGCGCTTTCGCCGTGATTCCGAAAATCGAAGCCGAACACGTCGAACCCGCGATCGCGGAGGGCGTCGAGGTACGGAGCGAAGCTCCAACGGTCGCTGAGGAACTCGTGGCAGAAGACGAGCACCCCAACCCGCGACTTGGTTCTCGCCCGGAAGTAGCTTCCCTTCAGCTCCAGGCCGTCGGCGGCTGGAAACGCGACCTCCTCGCCTCGATCCTCGGGAACGAGCTTCAACGGCTGAAAGAGCGGGCGCTCCTCGAAGATCCGCGAGATCACCGGACAATAGCGGAAGGTGCCGTAGATGATGAAGGAGATCAAGGCGACGACGGGAATCGCCGCGAGCAGGGCCGCGAAATAGAGGAGGCTAAACAGGCCGTCCACGGATGTACTCCAGTTGGCGTTGCCGGGTGGACCACCTCCGGGCTCCCGGCGAACCGCCCAAACGCGGTGGGGCCGCCCCGACGTGGCGTCTCGTCAATCGGTGTAGCGCTTCAAGATCAAGGTGATGTTCTGGCCGCCAAAGCCGAAGCTGTTGGAAAGCGCGACGTCGACCCGCTTGCGCCGAGCCTCGCGCGGGATGTAGTCCAGGTCGCAGTCGGTGTCGGGGTTGTCCAGATTGATGGTTGGGGGCAAAAGCCCGTCGCGAATCGCCAAGAGGCAGACGATGGCCTCGACGCTTCCGGCCGCGGCGATCAGGTGCCCCATCATGCTCTTGGTGCTGGAGATGGGGACGTGATGGGCGGCCTCGCCGAACACCGACTTGATCGCCAGGGTCTCGATCGAGTCGTTGACGGCGGTGCTGGTCCCGTGGGCGTTGATGTAGTCGATCTCCTCGGGAGCGAGCTTGGCGTCGGCCAGGGCTTCGCGGAGGCAGGCGATGGCTCCCCGCCCCTCGTCGTGGCTGTCGGTGATCCGGAAGGCGTCGGCCGTGGATCCGTAGCCGACGATCTCGCCATGGATCCGGGCGCCGCGGGCCTTGGCGTGCTCAAGCTCCTCAAGCACGACCATCCCCGCCCCCTCGCCGATGATGAAGCCGTCGCGGTCGCGGTCGAACGGCCGGCTGGCCTTCTCGGGCTCGTCGTTTCGGGTCGACAACGCCGTCAGCAGGATGAAGCCGGTCACGCCGAAGGGATGGATCATGCTGTGGGTGCCGCCGGAGAGCATGACCTCGGCGCAGCCGTGGCGGATCATCTCATAGGCTTCGCCGATCGCCTGGGAACTGGCCGCGCAGGCGGTCAGGCAATTGGCGTTGGGCCCCTTGGCCCCGAAGGCGCTGGCCAGATGGGCGGCGGGGGAGCCGGGCTCCTGCTCGGCCTCGCGAAGCGGGTGCAGGTCGTGGACGCCCCGCCTGGTGAACTCCTCGGTCGAGACCTTGCCCGAAGGCCCCGAATCGTGGACGAGCTTGACGAACCGGGGGAAATCCTGCTGGCCCTCGCCGGCTCCGAGATAGATTCCGAACCGCGTTCGATCGGCCGGGCCGGGGCCCTCGAGGAGCCCCGAGTCGTCCATCGCCAACTTGCCGGCGGCCAAGGCGAAGCGGGTGTTCCGCGAGTATTCGGCCCAGCGTTCCGCCTCGGTCAGATAGCGGTCGAGCCGGAAGTCCTTGACTTCGGCGGCGATCCGCGTGGGAAACGTGCGCGCGTCGAAAAGCGAGATCGGCCCCACGCCGCTTTGGCCCGCCAGGAGCGACGACCAGGTGGATTCCACGTCCCCCCCGACCGGGGTGACCATCCCCATTCCCGTAATCACGACTCGCCGCATCGAAGAAAAATCCCGGGCTTCGGCCCGTCCTGGAGCAAAAACCAAGTCCACCTGGGCCTCGTGGCGCCCCTACCCCGCGGTTTCCGGGGCGTTGCCCCGCGCGATGACGGCGGCGGCCTGCCCATTAACGGTTAGGTTGGTGTTGACGAAAGTTGGATTGTTGGTGGGGCGCGGAGCGCCTCGAACCAGATCGAGCCCGCATTCGGGATCGGGATCGTCGCAGTTGATCGTTGGCGGAATCAGGCCCCGATTCACCCCCACCAGGCTCGCGATCAACTCGACCGCTCCACAGCCGGAGGAGATGTTCCCCATGAAGCCCTTCAGGGCCGTCACGGGCGGAAGCTCGGCGCCAAAGACGCGGCGGAAGGCGCGCGCCTCGGCCAGATCGCCGATTTTCAAGCCCGAACCGTGGGCGTTGACGTGGCCGATCTCATCGGGACGCAGTCCGGCCTCGCGGAGCGCCGCCTTGATCGCCGTCTCGGTCCCGCCTCCCCGGGGATCCATGCCGCCTTCGGGCAGCGCGTCGCAGCCCGAGCCCGCGCCGAGGATCTCGCCGTGAATCCGGGCCCCGCGTCGCAGAGCGTGCTCGCGCTCCTCCAGGATCAGGATCCCGGCCCCCTCGCCGTGCAAGGTGCCGTCGCGGCGAAGGTCGAAGGGCCGCAAGCCCGCGGAGGGCTCTCCCTCCCAGCGCGACATGTTTTGATACAGGGCGAGTCGAGTCATGCTCAACGGATGGATCTTGGAGTCGGCGCCGCCGGAGATCATCACGTCGGCCTTGCCTCGGGCGATGATCCGGGCGGCCTCGGCGATCGCCAGGTTCGACGAGGCGTCGGCTTCGGTGATCGTGTTGCTGGGCCCCTGGCAATCCATCAAGATCGAGATGTGGCAGGCCAGCATGTTGGGCAGGTATTTCAGCAGCCAGATCGGCTCGACGATGCCGATCGACTCCCGCCCCCAGGTCGGGAAGTCGAAGACCCCCGTCGCCGCCGACGCGGCCGCGATGCCCGGGGCCAGTTCGTCCAGTTCGGTCGAGATCAGGCCGGCGCCCAGGTCGATGCCGATCCGGGCGGGATCCACACCCCCGTCGACCAGCCCCGCGTCGCTCATGGCGAGCTGGGCCGAGGCCACGGCGAGCTGGATGTCGCGGGCCATGTACTTGCGGCTCTTCCCCAGGGCCTTGCGGTACTTGGGAAGCGCGTAGCCCTTAAGGAAGTTGAAATCGCGGATTTCCGCGACGATGTCGTTGGGCAATCCCGCGACGGGGAAAGCCTCAATCCGGCGCAACGCCCCCTCCCCCGCGGCGAGTCGCTCCCAGATCGCGTCTGGCGAGTCGCCCAGGGGGGTGACGAACCCCATGCCGGTTATGACCACGCGGCGTTCGGAACCAAGCATGTAAGACCCGTCGATGTCCCCGGTGATGGTCTGTCGTTTCAAACCCGGCTCAACCGGCAAAATGAGTAGGGTTGCCCGAATTTCACAAGTCCGTCGACGCGCGACGGAGCATCCTCCGCCTCAACTCAAGAGGCGGCCGGCGTTTCATGGGGCTGCCCGTTGGATTCCGGATCGTCGCCCTTGGCGTCCTCCTCCTTGGCCCGCTGTTGCGCCTTGGCCAAGTCGAGCACGCCCAATAGTTGTTGCGTGAAAACAAAGTTCTTCGGACCGAAAATCTGGTTGGCGCGCGTGTTGTCCAAGTGGGCGAAGACGATTTCGACTTCGGCCAGCGGCTCGCCCTCAAGAAACGCCTTCCCCTCGACCACGGCCCCCTCGGCCCGAAGATCGGTCAGCGTCACCTCGTAGACCAGTTGATCGCCCGCGCAGGCGACTCCGAAGAACTCGGCCCGCGGGATCTTCGCCAAAACCACCTTCTCGGCGAAATCCCCCGCCTCTCCCACGAGGATCCCCCCGGTCTGGGCGAGCCCCTCGATGATCAGCGACGCCGGCATGACGGGATAACCGGGGAAATGGTCGTGGAGATGCTCCTCGGCGAGAGTCAGATTCTTAATCGCCCGCGCGAACCGACCGCTCCGAAACTCCACGAACTTATCGATCCAGATCCATCGCATGGTCCAGGAAACCGCCGCATGAAATAAAAGAGGAGGAAGAATCCGAGGTTTCCCCGAAGTCTCGACGACCCGGGACCAACGTTCCGAGCGGGACCGCGGCGACGCGGCCCCGCCCCGCGGTCGCGATTAGGCCGAGAGCTTGCTCTGAACGTACTGCACGAGCATGTCGACCGTGTAGAGGTCGGCCAGCTTCTCGACGTCGGGATCGGCCTCGAACTTGGAGAGGTCGGCGAACGGCAGGCGGGCCTTCAGCTCGGCCAGTCCCTTGTCGGTCATCTTGCCGTCGGCGATCCACTCGGGGTCGGCGGTCAGGTTCTCGGGGAACAACTCGCCGCGGGGGATCTTGATGCCGAAATTCCGCTCGAGACGGAAGACGATGTCGAGAAAATCGATCGACTCGGCGCCGAGATCGCCCTGCAGGGTGGAGTCGCGAGAGACCTCCTCTTCGTCCACTCCCAGCGCGTCAACCAGGGTGGCCTGGACCTTCTCGAAGATTTCTTCGTTCGCGGGCATGTCATCCTCGGGATAAAAAGGGGAATTCACATGGTTCGCGCTCGATCCACCGCCAAAGGTCGGAAGGGCGGGGACGCTTCGGACCAAGTCGGCTCACTTGATCGTCGGCTGAATCGGGGGGCGAACTTCAAGGGGTGGGCTGCAAGTCGGAGTCCCGACTCATGGGGAATGTTCCAGAGCCATCGGCCCGGCTCCGGCTTCTTGAATCGACATTCTCCCGGAAATCGAAATTCCTTGCAACCTCGATCACGCACACTCCAAATAATATAATGAAGATGCGCGAAGCGGGGGGATTTTTCCGATCGCGATCGCGATCTCGATTCGGAGAATCCGAAGATTCCGACCGTAAGCCCATCCCACCGCGATGGTCACATGATTTTGACGCCGGCGGGCTCGGGGGCGCGCGAGATGGCGCGGGCTCCGACCGATCCCTTCCGCAGCGTCGCGTACTGATCGCGGAGGCCGGCGACGATCTGGGCGTCGGTGGAGTGGAGCAGCGGGTTCTTGTCGCGGAGGTTGTACCGGGTCAAGATGATCCGGCCCTTGACCATCTCTTGCCCGTCGATCACGCCCACTCCCTTGAAGGTCGCGTTCGGAGCGTTGTCGGAGACCAGCTCGACCCTCAGCTCCAGCTGCCGCCCCGGCTCGACGAAGCTCCCGTACTTGATCGTCCTGGCCTGCTTCAGGACGATGACGCTGTGGGCGAAGTCCTCCATGTCGCGGATCAGCCAAGCCCCGGCCTGGGTCAACGCCTCCAGCATCAAGACGCCGGGCATCACCGGAAAGCCGGGAAAGTGGTCCTTGAGGTACTCCTCGGCCAGCGACAGGTTCTTGACCGCTCGCAAGGAGCGGCCGGGCTGGACATCGAGGATGCGATCGATCAGGACGAAGCGCATGGAAGCTCCCGAGGTGAGAAGGCGGATTTCAAAGGTGGCTCGAACCTCGAGCCGTCCAGGATTTCGGACGCCGAAAGCAAAAACCGTCGCCGGAGCCGTCTCATGCTAACCGCCCGGACGGTTGCGATTCAAGATCGGGCCGAAGGCTCTCCATCAAGCCCCCCGGACGTAACTCGTTTGAATGTAACATACATTTCGGCGGGTTGGCGTCAAATTCCCCGGAAAAGGAGGACGCGCGCCCGGGTCGCGGGACCAACCCAACCGGCTTTCGAAAATCGACTCGATCCGTCCGGGTCGCGACCATGTGGATCTTTTCGTCCAAGTCCACCCGACTTGGCATCGGCGGTGCTCACTCTTATACTGAACGATGCCGCGCCAAGCGGAAAGACCCCCGCGGAGCCGGGGGCTTCCGGCGCGTCGCTCCGCGAACCCGGGCGACGGCGGTTCGGCGGGAACCTTTTCTCATGCTCTCGTGCGTTCTCGGTCTTCTGGCTCCTTCGATTCTGGCGGCCTCGTTCGCCTCTCCCTTGGATTGGTCGGCCGATGGTCGGTGGCTCGCCCACACCATCGACAAACCCGACTCCCCGGCTTCTCCTCCGGATTGGCTTTTCCTTCGGAACTCCGCGGCCGACGCGGCGCCGGGCGGTCCCTCGACGCATCAGGTCTGGGTGACGCGCTCCGATGGAACGGAGTCGGTCTTGATTGAGGAATCGCGATGGCCGCTGTCGGCGCCGACTTGGGGATCGGACGGGCGTTCCTTGTTTTACGGGAGATTCGTCCCCGAAGCGGGAAACGCGGACGCGGAGGAATCGAGCGTTCGCGGGCGTTACGAGGTCGTCGCGCGGACGGGCCTTGATCCAAGCCAAAGCCGGGCGATCCCGCTTCAGCATGACCTGGAACTCGACGCCGAGCGGCTCGCCTCGATCGTCGCGGCGAGCCCCGCGGTCAGTTCCGACGGCCGCCACCTGGCGGTCCCCAAGCCGGGGCGGGCCGCCGGAATCTGGGTGGTCCGACTCGACCAGGACCAAGTGGTCCAAGGTTTCGACGCGGCCCGCTCTCCAGCCTGGTCGCCCGATGGGCGCCGCCTCTCGTTCGTGAGGGAGACCCCGGGAACTCCGGGAGAGGCCGGTCGCTCGATCGTCATCTGGGATCGCGACCGAGGGACCGAACGCCGCATCGACATGGACGTGGCCTTGCTCGACGCGCCGCCGTGCTGGAGCCTCGATGGTCAGTCCCTTCTCGCGGTCGCCGCCCCGGTCGTCGGCCAGGCTCGCCCCCCGCAGGTGGATCTGGTCCGCGTCAATCCCGAGACGGGGCTCGTCGTCCGCGTCATGACGCTGGAGACGTTCGCTCCGAACGACCAGTTTCGCGCGAACGCGAACCGGAGGTCGCCGCTGCTTTCCCGCATCGTCGGGGCGAATCGGATCAAGCTGGAGCTGAGCTTCGATCGAGAGCGGGACCAAGCCCTCTGCCTGATCGACGCGGGAATGGGAGAGCAGGCGTTTAAATGGTGCAACACGCGAACCCAGAACACGTTCAAGCGATTCCATCCGTTTGATCCCACGATCCGAGCCGGCGCGCCGAACCTCGCGCCGGACGGTCAATCGGTCGCGTTTCGGGTAGAGGGGCGCGGCGGCCTGGGATTGCCGGCCGTTTGCGATCTGACGACCGAGGAGGTCACGCTGATCGCCCCCGACGAAGACGCGCGCGTTCGGTGGTTGAGCGAACTCGCGTTCCGCTCCATCGAATTGATCGAGCAAGGCATTCGGATCCGCGGGGGCGACGGGTCGCCGTCTCGAGCGACGGTCCTTCCAATCCCCGGCGAGCTCGCCGGGGATCATCCCAGGTTGTTTCGCCTCAAGCGACTGGCGAAGATCGCCGGGGGATTGCTCGATCAGTCTCCTTCTCCTCATTCGCCCTCGACTCTCCAATCCGGCGCGCTGGAGGAATACGCGTTCTTTTTCGACTACCTGCGCGGCGATTACCGCGCCGCGGAGTCGCGGCTGGACCGGCTTCAGGACGAAGCCGAATCGCCCGAGGATCGGCTTCGCCGGCTCTTGCTACGGGCTCAGGTCCTTATGGGCCAAGGTGAGATGGACCGGGCACGGGGGATCGTCGACTACGTCGTCGGAGCGACGGCGGCGGAGCGGCGAAGCGTGGAGGAAACTCCGATCGGCCCCGTCGTCTCGGAGGTCTCGAATCCCGATCGCGAGTGGTCGCGACGGCTCGCCCAGAGACTGACGGAGGTCGCGCGGACGCTTTCCAAGGAGGGTTCGGGGATTGACGGCGAGGTCGACCTCCTGGAGCCGAGACTCGACGGGTGGGAGCCCGACGGCCATGGCGAAGCTCCGCCTCCCTTCGATCCCGACGAAGAGGACCTTGACGTCCTCGTCCCCGATCAGTTCGGCGCGCCCATCGCGCCGATCCCTCGGGCGCGATACGCCCCCTTCCCTCCCCAAGAGATCGAGCCGGGGGACGAGCCGGGCTTGCGGATTATTCCGCTGAACGATTAGTCGGACCGACGGACGATCTCCGCCGGAGAATCGCCACCGGATTCAAGTTGGTCGTCCACGGCGGAGAACCATCATATGGCGACGGCCTCGCCCTCCCGTGGAGACCGCGCCACGCGATCGTTCGCCGCTCTGAATGCGCTCTCCTCTTTCGCCACAGCCCCCGCGTCGTAGGCGCCCGCCCGAGTGATGAAGGAATCAAAACGTCGTCATGATGAGGATGCGCGCGGCTTGGAGGACGCCGGCGCGCTCGGAGGGCTCGTACCGTCCCCGCTCGATGGCGCCGTCGAGGGTCCGCAGGGTCCTGTTGATCAGGAAGCTTTGCGCCGTGTTGATTTTCAGAGCCTCCTGGTTCGCGGACATGACGCGCAGGACGTCGCGAAGCGTCAGAGCCTCCTCGACCGGGTGATCGACCTTGTCGCTCCACTTCGGCAAGCTCGGCGCGTCGGCCGCCCGCTCGACCAGATTGTGAACCGTCCGGCTGATCTCGGTCATCGTGGCGTAGTCGAGCGTCTCCGGAACGTCGTCGGGCGTATGGTACGCCGGGCTCTCTCCGGTGCTGAAGAACAGGAAGGGGACCTTGCGGTTTCGAAACGGGCCGTAATCGCTACGGTTCAGCAGGAGTAGGTCGGCGCCGAGCAGTCCGATGGTCAGGTGGCGGTTTTCGGCCGCCTCGGCGATCCAGGGGCGCAGGGCGGGAACGTGCTCGCTTCCCATGACGAAGACCCAACCGTCGCAGACCCCGCCAAGCGACCGGCCGATCATGTCGGCCGTGATGAACAGCGCGACCTTCTCCAAGGGAATCGGCGGGTTGGCCGCGTAGTAGCGCGAGCCGTACAGCCCCGCCTCCTCGAGATCGAAGCCGATGAAGAGGATCGACCGCTTGGGAGGCTCCGGGGCCGTCGCCAGGCATCGGGCGGCCTCCAGCATCATCGCCACGCCCGAGGCGTTGTCGTCGGCGCCGGGGTGCAGCACCCCATTCGGCTTGCCCAAGTGGTCGTAATGGGCCGAGAGGATCACGTACTCGTCGCGAAGGACGGGGTCGGAGCCTCGGAGGATCGCGCCGACGTTCCGACCTTCGACGTTGGCCGGGGGCGCGGAGGGCACGACCTGAACGTACTGATCCCCGAAGAGGGGTTCGAGCTTCAGCCGGCCAAACTCCTCGACGAGCATCGCGGCCGTTCGGCGCGCCCCCTCTCCCCTCCGCCCCTCCAACTCGGGCGCGGCGAGGATCTTCACCCAACGCTCAAGCCGATCCCGATCGGGTTGCAAGAGTTCCGCGGCGCGGGCGGTTCCTGGGATCGCCGCCGCGAGGGACGCGCTCGCCACGACAAGAAGAATCGAAGAAAGCCCGCTTACCCGCTTTCGCGAGCCGATCGGCGCGTCACGCATAACCGTTCTCCCGGAGACCGAAATCGTCGTCGATTTTTCGGCGCGGATGGAAATCGTGTGGCATGCTAGCCGTGGTTTGGGGTTTGTTCCCTACATGGAGGTGGAACGTGTCGCGAGGCTCATGGATCAAGGTGGTCGCCCTTAGCCTGGTGTTCCTGGGGGCGAGCGGACTCGGCGCCGCGAAGGCTCAGGACTGGAACGATTACCTGCATTGGCCTTATGTGCCGCCGCAGGTCCCGGGCAACGGATTCGAGTACAACGGACTTTACGACGGCTGGTACAAGTACCCCCGGGAACAGCGGATCGTGCCCCAGATTCAGGGGCCGTACTACCGCAACTTCTACGGTGGATACCGCGTCTTCGGCTTGTTCCGTCACCCGCACGGTTGGCACGACTGGAACAAGAAGAAGTTCTATAAGGGAAATCACTTCACGATGGACGTCTTCTGAGCTGGTTGAACGTCCGGCTGACTCGGCGGGCGACGCCCGCCCCACAAGCTTGACGAACGGAAGCGTTTTCGCGGAAACCGCCCCCACGCTTCTCCTTTTTCATCAGGGAGACGCGTCTTCGGGGCGGTTTCGCATTTGCGCTACGGGGCTATCCCAGGGCGATCGCCATCTGGAAATAGGCTTCGGCGGCTTGTTTCACCTGATCGAGCTCGACCCACTCGTCGCGCGTGTGGGCCTGGGCGATGTCTCCCGGGCCGAAGACGACGCCGGGGATTCCCGCCTCTCCCAAGGGGCCCGCGTCGGTGCCGTAGGGAACCCCAATCAGCTCGGGCGTTCTCCC
>Ga0182742_1003144_pt1 | contig 16694 bp, 16 predicted proteins | sample eDN5th37CBELigMG_FD_128880 | JGI IMG/M metagenome (GOLD analysis project Ga0182742, IMG submission 128880) | Enriched Miracle-Growth compost microbial communities from Emeryville, California, USA - eDNA 5th pass 37_C BE-Lig MG (version 2)... ...
CCGCGGCGTCGCCGCCCTCCCCTACGCGGCGTGCGCCTGCATCTGCTCGGCCAGGCTGCGGGCGAGCTCGGGCGCGCTCGCGGCGTGCTCGAGCAGCGACGGGTCGAGCAGGATCGCGTCGGCGACGGTGGCGACCGTGATGCCGTGGTCCGGGCGGTGCGTGACCGTGATCTCGTCGCCCTGCTGCAGCGTGCCCTCGGTGATGATCCGCAGGTACGCGCCGGGGCGGCTGGCCTCGCCGAAGCGCTTGACCATCTTGAGGTCCTCGAAGCGCAGGCCGAGCTTGGAGCACGGCAGCCGTGGCTGGCTGACCTCGAGCTCGACGGTGCCGATCTTCCAGCGCTCGCCGATCACCGCGCCCGTGACGTCAAGGCCCTGCGTGGTGAGGTTCTCGCCGAACATCGCGTTCGGGATCTCGCGCCCGAGCGTCTGCTGCCACCAGTCGGAGTCCTCGCGGGCGTAGGCGTAGACGGCCTTGTCCGGCCCGCCGTGCACGCGCAGGTCGGCCTGGCGGTCGCCTTCGAGGTTGACGCCCTCGACGCGGACGGGCCCCTCGACGGGCTGCTTGACGATCGCGCTCATCAGTGGGCGGCCGCGCCGCACGGAGAGCTGGCGCGGCGTCCCGACGTTCACGGAGAGGATGCTGGGCACCCAGGCAGCGTACTGATGACCCGTGCAACCACCTCGCCCGGGCGGGCGTCGAGCTCGTGCTCGCTGAAGCGCAGGACCGTGTAGCCCGCGGCGCGCAGCACCGCGTCGCGCGACCCGTCCGCGCGCACGCTCGCCGGCCGCGTGTGGTTCGGCCCGTCGAGCTCGGCGACCACGTGCGTGCCGGGCCAGAACGCGTCGACCTCGATGCCCTCGACGTGGACGTTCGGGACGGGTTTCGGCAGCCCCGCGGCGACGACGAGCGCGAAGAACGCCCGCTCCAAGCGGCTCTTGATGCCCGCGCTGCCCTGCTGCCACAACGCCAGTGCCTCCTCGAGCACGCCGAGCCTGCGCCGCCCGTTGGCACGCGCCATCGTCTCCCGCAGCTCGCGCAGCACGAGCCGGCGCCGGAACGCCGCCTCGTGGATGACGTTCGTCAGCTCCTCGGCGATCAGGCGCTCGGTGAGGTCGACGCACATCCGCGCGACCGTGGTCACCGGGATGCCGCGATGAACCGTCACGTCACGCGGATCGAGGTTGCGGCACTGGTGCACGCGCACGTCGTCGAACGAGCGCCGGTAGCGCGGAACGGTTATGTCAACCACGGCCGGCGGCCAGCGCGTCGCCCGCCACAGCGCCGCCGCCGCGAGATGGCTGAGCACCGCCCCCTCCCCCGCCGCCATCAGCGCCGCGAGCCAGCGGGCCTCCTGCGTGAGCGCCCCGCGCGGGACGAGCGAGTAGACGCCGCGGTGGATGCGATGCAACTCCCCGCGCTGCACGCGCGCCGAAATCGCGCCGTGGCTCAGGCCGAGCTCGGCGACGCGGAAGAGGGGTGCGCTCGCAAACTTTGACCGGGTGGAAGTCTGCGAGCGCACCCCCCAAGCCTCGTCCGCATCCTGCGACGGAACAAGACGCGGTTACGCACGAGACTGTGAAAATTTCACGCCGTGACTGTGGACCGTGCGGGCAGGTTCACGAGCACGGCCGCACCGAGCACCGCGAGGGCGCCGAGGATCTGGACCGCCCCGAGCGCCTCGCCGAACGTGACGAACACGAGCCCGACGGTCACGGGCGGCTCGAGCGTCGAGAGGATCGCCGCCGTCGACGGGCCCACGCGGCTCATGCCGCTGAAGAACAGCACCACCGCGCCCACGGTCGAGACGAGGGCGGCCAGGCCGACCCACAGCCACCCGGAGGCCTCGAAGCCGAAGTCCAAGGAGCCGGTCGCCGCGGCCACGACGCCGAGCGTGATGCAGGCGCCCGTGGAGACCAGGGCGGCCAGCGGCAGCGCCTCGAGCTGGGCGGTCACGCCGTCCGAGACGAGGATGTAGGTCGTATAGGTCAGCGCCGCGCCCGCGCCGAGCGCCATCCCCACCAGGTCGAAGTCGCCCGCCCCGGCGCCCGCCAGGACCAGGACGAGCCCACCCGACGCGATGACGAGGGCGACGAGACGCCGCCGGTTCGCCGGCTCGCGCCCGAGGAGGATCGCCGCCCCCGTCACCAGCGCGGGGTAGCTGTAGAGGACAAGGGAGAGCACGCTGGCGTCCATCCGCTCCAGCGCGAGGAAGTACAGGCCGGCCTGCATCGCGTAACCGACCGCGCCGAGCGCCAGCGCCCGGACGAGCAGGGCCCGGCCCACGCGCGGGTAGCTGCGGCGGACGGCGAGCGCGCCCCAGAGCACCGGCGCCGCGATCGCGAACCGCACGAACAACAGGGTCGCGACGCCCACGCCGGCCGAGAACGCGAGCTTGCCGAAGATCGGCATCAGCCCGAACGCGACGGCCGAGGCGAGGACCAACATGGCTCCGGTGCGCTGCTGCATGGCGCGGCATTCCAGCAGCGCAAACCGTCCGTATCCACTGGAAGTTCTGACGAATATCGTTCACATTTTCCGAACGATGCTCGACCTCAAGCGCCTGCGGCTCCTGCGCGAGCTCGCGGCCCGGCAGACGATCGGCGCGGTCGCCGGCGCGCTGGACTACAGCCCGTCCGCGGTCTCCCAGCAGCTCGCCCAGCTCGAGAAGGAGGCGGGCGTGCCGCTGTTCGAGCGCGTCGGCCGCAACCTGCGCCTGACCGCCGCCGCGCAGGCCCTGGTCGTGCACGCCGACGCGCTGCTCCAGCGCGTCGAGGAGGCCGAGGCTGAGTTGCAGGCCACCGCCGAGCTGATCACGGGCACGCTGCGGGTCTCCGCGATCCAGTCCGCCGGCCTGTACCTGCTCACGCCGGCCCTCAGGCAGCTCCAGCAAGAGCACCCGCACCTGCGCGTCGAGGTCACGGACGCCGAGCCCGAGCAGTCGCTGCCTTCGCTGGCCCTGGGCAGCCTCGACCTCGTGCTCGCCGACGAGTACCCGTTCCTGCCCAGCGCACCCGACCCGCGCCTGGACATCGAGCCGCTGCTCGAGGAGGAGTTCCACATCCTCCTCCCCGTCGACCACCCGCTCGCACGACCAGACGGGCCCGTGCGCCTCGCCGACCTCAAGGACGAGCCGTGGGCGATGGGGAAGGTCGACAGCGCCTACGCGGAGCTGACGCTGCGCGCCTGCCGCGCGCTCGGGGGATTCGAACCCGACGTGCGGCACCGCTCGAACGACCTGCTGCTGCTGCTCTCGATCGTGGCCAACGGCCTCGGGGTCACGCTGCTGCCGGACCTCGTCCGGGCCGACCGCGAGCCGTCGGTGGTCACGCGCAGCGTCGCCGAGGCGCCGCTGACGCGGACGGTCTTCGCCGCCATCCGCCGCGGCAGCGCGCGGCGGCCGGCGCTCACCGCGCTGCGAGCGGCTCTGCGGGATACGGCGGCTGGCCTTCGGTCGGCAGCCACGCCCGCACCCGGAAGCCTCCCCGCGCCGGGGCGGCCGTGAGCCCGCCGCCGAGCGCGGCCGCGAGCGCGGCGGCCTCCGAGACATCCGCCGCATCCTCGCGCTCGACCTGCACGGCGACCGCGCCGGGCATGTACTCGATCGCGACCGTCGCGTCGTCGGCGCCGGCGACGGCGTCGCGCACCACGCGGTAGGCGCCGCGGCCGACGACCACCGGGATGCGCCGCGGCTGTCCGTCGACGCGTACTTTCACGTCCAATTGTTCTATCTGCTGCAGGCCCATCATCCGATCCGTGTTCTACGGCACTTCTTTGAGAGGACTCTGATGAGCCCGTTTTGTGACGTACCTTCTTAGGAATGTCCGAAGCCGCACTGCTGTTGGTCGACGACGACGCGCCGATCCGGCGCATGCTCGAGCGCTCGCTCGCGGCGGAGGGCTACGAGGTCGAGGCCGCGGCTGACGGCGGCTCGGCGCTCGCCGCGGTCGAGCGCAGCGTCCCGGATGCGATCGTCCTGGACGTCAGCATGCCGGGGATGGACGGGCTGGCGGTGACCAGGCGGTTACGCGCGAAGGGGCTGCGCGTCCCGATCCTACTGCTCACGGCCCGCGACGCGGTCCACGAGCGCGTCGCCGGCCTCGACGCCGGAGCCGACGACTATCTCGTGAAGCCGTTCGACACGGACGAGCTGTCGGCGCGGATCCGCGCGCTGCTGCGCCGCAACGCGCCCGCGGAGACGCTCGCGTTCGCCGACGTCACGCTCACGGACGGCGTCGCCCGCCGCGGTGGCCGCGACCTCGGGCTGACCCCGCGCGAGGCCGACCTGCTCGCGCTGCTGCTGCGCAACGCCCGCAGCGTCGTCACCCGCGAGCTCGCGCTCGAGGAGGTCTGGGACGGCGAGACGACGATGAACGCGGTCGACCGCTACGTCGCCTACCTGCGCCGCAAGCTCGGCGACCCGCCGCTCGTGCACACCGTCCGCGGCGTCGGGTTCCGGCTCGATCGGGAATGACGCTCCGCGCCCGCGTCGCGATCGCCGCGACCGCCGCGATCGTGCTCGCGGTCGCGCTGCTCGTGATCGCGGTCCCGAGCTTCCTGGAGCGCGAGCTGCGCTCGACCTTGGACGAGTCGCTCGTGCGCCGCGCCGTCGACGTCGCGCGGCTGAACGCGAGCGCCCCCGACCTGCTGACCGAGCCCGGCGCGCTGGAGGGCCGGCTGTCGGGCGCGACGTTGTTCGTGCAGGTGATCGACCGCCGCGGGCGCACGCTCGCGCGCTCGAGCGCGCTCGGCGGGCGGGTGATTCTGACCTCGTTGCCCGAGCGCGAGCCGCGCTTCGCGGACGCCTCGATGGGCAACACTCGGCTGCGCATGTACACCGCCCCGCTCGGGGAGCTCGGCCGCGGCGAGGCCTCCGGCGGCGCGGTCGCGGTCGCCGCCAGCCTCGAGGAGATCGACGCCACCGTCGAGCACACGCGCCGCCTGATCGCGCTGTGGGCGCTCGCGGCCGCCCTCGTCGCTGCGGCCGCGGCGACGCTCTTCACCCGCCGCGCGCTGCGGCCGCTCACCCGGCTGTCCTCCGGCGCGCGCCGGATCGAGCGCTCCGGCGACTCCTCCGAGCGCCTGCCCGAGCCGCAGACCCGCGACGAGGTCGGCGAGCTCGCGGACACGCTCAATGCGATGCTGGCCTCGCTCGAGCGCGCCCAGGAGGCCGAGCACCGCTTCGTCGGCGACGCCAGCCACGAGCTGCGCACGCCGCTGACCGCGCTGCGCGGCAACGCCGCCTACATCGCCCGCCACGGCGCCGACCCCGCCGTGCTCAAGGACATCGAGGCCGACGCCGAGCGCCTCACCGAGCTGCTCGACGACCTGCTCGCGCTCGCCCGCGAGGACGCCGCCGCGCCCGCCAAGGGCGAGCCCGTGCGGCTGGCCGAGCTCGCGACCGACGCGGACGAGGTGATCGTCGAGCGCGACGTCTGGGCCGAGGTCGAGCGGCCCGCGTTCGAGCGCGCGATCGGCAACCTCGTCCGCAACGCGCGCAAGCACGGCCGCGGCAAGGTCACGATCACCGTGGGCGGCGACGGCGACGAGGCCTACGTCTCCGTGCAGGACCAGGGCCCGGGCGTGCCCGTCCACGAGCGCGAGCTGGTCTTCGAGCGCTTCGCCCGCGGCCACCGGGCGCGCGGCGAGGGCTCCGGCCTCGGCCTGGCGATCGTGCGCTCGATCGCCGAGCGCCACGGCGGCACCGTGACCGTCGACGGCGCGAAGTTCACGATCGCTGTCAAAGAACTCTCAAAGTCGCCCCGTACAACTGCCACACGATGAAAAGACTCCGCACCGCATCCTCCCCCCGCCTGCTGGCGCTCGTCGCCGTGCTGGTGGCTGTGGTGGCCGGGGCCGGCATCGCTCAGGCCGCGCTCAATGACACGGCCGAGCCCGCTCCCAAGCCGCTCGATCGCGCGCTCCTCGACGCCGTCAACGCTCCCCCCGTGGACGGCGTGACCGCGCGCATCTCCTTCAAGAACAACCTGCTCCCCTCCGGCTCGCTCCCGCCGGAGTCGGGCTCCCCCACCCTGACGGGCGCCGAAGGGCGTCTGTGGCTCGCCGACGACGGCGGGCTGCGGCTCGAGCTGCAGTCGGAACGAGGCGACACCCAGATCGTCGCCGACAACGAGCGCTTCCTGTTCTATGACGCCGGTTCGAAGACCGCCTTCACCGGCGCGCTCCCCCAGGAACGGGCGCGCAAGCGCGAGCGCAAGCCCGCGACGCTCGACGGCGTCCGTCAGGGCCTCGCCCGGCTCGGCCGGCTGTGGACGCTCTCGGGCGCCGAGCCGGGCGTGACCGCCGACCGCCCGAGCTACACCGTCCGCATCGCGCCGAAGGACGACGGCGGGCTGCTCGGCGCCGCCGAGCTCGCCTGGGACGCCGCCCGCGGCGTGCCGCTGCGCGCCGCGGTCTACGCCCAGGGCGAGCGCGAGCCGGTGCTCGAGCTCGAGGCGACCGAGATCTCGTACGGGCCGATCCCGGCCGCGAAGATCTCCACCAAGCCGCCCGCGGGCGCGCGGGTGACCGAGCTCGACCCGCAGACGGGCGTCGACGCCAAGGGCCGGCCGACCCGCGTGGAGGGCCTGGAGGCCGTGCGCAAGCGGCTCGACTTCGAGCTCGCCGCGCCCGCCGAGCTGGCCGGCCTGCCGCGCCGCAGCGTCAGCCTCGTGCGCTTCGGCGAGCACGAGGGCGCGGTGCTGCGCTACGGCGACGGCTTCGGGCAGATCCTCGTCTTCCAGAGCCGCGCGACCCAGAAGGCGCGGCCCGGGCTGACGCTGCCCCAGGTCAACATCGACGGCGCCACCGGACAGGAGCTCGCGACCGCGCTCGGCACGCTGGTGATGTTCGACGCCGACGGCATCCGCCACGTCGTGGTCGGGTCCGTCCCGCCGGTGGCGGCCGAGAACGCCGCGCGAGGCCTCCGGTGACAGCAGCGATCGAGGCCCGTGGCCTGCTCAAGCGCTACGGGCCCGTCACCGCCGTCGACCACGTGGACCTGACCGTCCGCGCGGGCGACGTCTACGGGTACCTCGGGCCCAACGGCGCCGGCAAGACGACGTCGCTGCGGATGCTGCTCGGGCTGATCCGGCCCGACGGCGGCAGCGCCAAGCTGTTCGGGCGCGACCCCCTCCTGGAGGGGGCGCGCGCCCTGGACGGCGTCGCCGGCTTCGTCGAGGCGCCGCGCTTCTACCCGTACCTGTCGGGGCGCAAGAACCTCGAGCTGGTCGCCGCGCTCGACGGCGGCGACGCCGCCGAGCGCATCGACGACGCGCTCGAGACCGTCGACCTGACCAAGCGCGCGCACGACAAGGTCCGCGGCTACTCGCACGGCATGAAGCAGCGCCTCGGGATCGCCGGGGCGCTGCTGCGCGACCCCAAGCTGCTGCTGCTCGACGAGCCGACGACGGGCCTGGACCCCGCGGGCATGCGCGACATGCGCGCGCTCGTGCACCGGCTGGCGGGCGACGGGCTGACCGTGCTGCTGTCCTCGCACCTGATGGACGAGGTCGAGGACCTCTGCGACCGGGTGGCGATCGTCTCGCGCGGCCGGGTCGTCTACGAGGGCGCGCTCGACGAGCTGATCGCCGGCACGGGCGGCCGCTACGAGCTGCGCACGACCGACGACGCGCGCGCGGCCGCGATCGCCCGCCGCGCGCCCGGCATCACCGACGTCGCGCCGGGCCTCACGCTCGCCGGCGACGAGCGCGCGGTCGCCGCGCTGACCCTCGAGCTCGCCCAGGCCGGCATCGGGCTGCGCGCGCTGATCCCGAAAACTGCCACGCTTGAGGAGCTGTTCTTCCGCATGACCGAACGGAGCCCGACGTGAGCGCCCACGTCGCCCAAGGCGCCATCGCCGCGTCCGCGGTGACCGCGTCCACGACCGCCGCCCGCCCGCGGCTGCGGGTCGTCTACGCGTGGGAGCTGCGCAAGCTGCAGGCCCAGAAGCGCACGTACATCGGCTTCGGCTGTGCGCTGCTGGTGCCGCTGATCTTCATCGTCTCGCTGCTGGCCGACGACAGCGGGCCGACCGGCGTCCCGTTCGGCGACTACGTGCGCGAGTCCGGGCTGGCGATCCCGCTCGTCGGCCTGTACTTCGGCGCGTTCTGGTTCTTCCCGCTGGTGACCGCGCTGGTCGCGGGCGACATCGTCGCCAACGAGGACAACCACGGGACGCTGAAGACGATCCTCACCCGCTCGGTCGAGCGCTGGCAGGTGTTCGTGGCCAAGGCCCTGGCCGCGTTCACGTACGCGTTCGCGGCGCTGGCGATCTTCGTCGGCTCCGGGCTGGTGATCGGCGGGATGCTGTGGGGCTTCGACCCGCTCGTCTCGCTGTCGGGCAGCGTGATCTCGCTCGAGCGCTCGCTGCTTCTGGTCGGTGGGACCACGCTCGTGTACTTCGTGCCCACGCTGGCGGTGGCCTCGATCGCGCTGCTGCTGTCGACGCTCACCCGCAACTCGGCGGCCGCGGTCGTGGCCACGCTGATGGCGTCGCTGATCATGCAGCTGCTCGGCATGGTGTCGGCGCTGGACGCGATCGAGCCGTACCTGCTGCCGGAGCAGTTCAACGCCTGGCAGGGGCTGCTGCGCGACCCGATCGACTGGGCGCCGGTGATCCGCGCCGTCTGGGTCAGCGCGCTGTTCGCGCTCCCCGGGCTGTTCTGGGGCTTTGCGGCCTTCATCCGCCGCGACGTCACCGGCGGCTGAAGGTTTGGCCGCGGCGTCGGGCGGGTCTAGTCTCTGGCGACCATGTCCTTCACCGCGGCCTCATCCGCTCCCCGCGTCCGGAGCGTGCCCACGATCATGGGCCAGACCATGTTCCTCGTCGCCGCGGCGCTCGGGTTGTGCGCGCTCGGCTCCGTCCTCGGGCGCGACCTCTCACAGGGCGCCGCCCGCTTCTGCTCGTTCGCCGGCCTGGGCATGCTGCTGCTCCAGAGCTTCGTGCGCCCGCTGCGCTACGCCGCGCTCGGGATCGGCTGGCTGGCGGCGCTCGCGACCCTGATCGGCTTCGGGCTCGGGCCGGTGATCGCCTACTTCGCCGCGGTCGACCCGAGCACGCTGACGACCGCGGTCGGCCTGACCGCGCTGACCGTGCTCGGGATGGCCGCGATCGGCTTCACGATGGCCAAGGACACCGTCCGCTGGATGCGGCCGCTGTCGTTCATCGTGCTCGGCGCGGTCGCCGTCTCGATCCTCGGGATCGTCTTCGGCGGCATCGGCGCGCTGTCGCCGGTGATCTCGATCGTGATCCTGATCGCCTCGGCGGCGCTGATCCTGGTGGACTTCAACTACATCCGCCGGCACGCCACCGAGGACGACGTGATCTGGCTCGCGACCGGGATCTTCGTCTCGATCGTGAACATCTTCATCTCGATCCTCAGCCTTTCGCGCAATTAGCCCGTCACGTTGATCCGGCGGCGCTCCGTGGCCCGCGGGCTGTCGGTCGTCGTCGCGGTCACGCGCACGTCGGCCACCAGCGCGCGCCGGCCGCGCAGCGCCCGCCGCAGCGTCGCGGCGCCCGAGGCGCTCAGGCGCGGGCGCAGCGTCACCGTCTTGCCCGCCGGCAGCGTCGTCGGCTTGAACGAGAGCGAGACGTTGGGGCGGCGCGAGCCCGAGCGCGGGCGCAGCTTGGCGTCGATCGCGACCTTGCAGGGCAGGTCGCAGCGCACGCGCAGCGGGAACTGGCGGATCGAGAGGATGCCGGTCGTGCGCGTGTGCTTGATCGTCAGCTCGGGCGGCAGCGGGGCGGGCTGCGTGTAGAGGATCGGATCCGGCGGGTTCTCGATCGGCGGCAGCGCCGCGCAGACGCCGCGGCCGGCGGTCTGGAACTGCTGGACGCGGTTGTTGTCGGCGTCGGCGACGGTCACGAGGCCGTTGCAGTCGACCGCGATGCCCGTGGGCTCGACGAACTGACCCTGCCCCGCGCCGCGCTCGCCGAAGCCGCCGAGGTGGACGCCGTCGGGCGAGAAGGCCTGCACGCGGTGGTTGCCGCGGTCGGCGACCCACAGGTTGCCGGCACCGTCGACCGCGATCCCGTGCGGGTCGCGCAGCTGGCCGGGGCCGGAGCCGCGACGCCCGATCTCGGCCAGGTCGCTGCCCCCGGAGGTCATCACCAGGATGCGGTCGGTGGCAGCGTCGGAGCCGTAGACGCGCGTCCCGTCCGGGGAGACGGCGACGTCGCGCACGGAGCGGAAGCGGCCGATCGCACCCAGGTGCCGGCCCGAGGTCGTGTAGCGCACGATCCGCCCGTTGCCCGTGTCGGCGACGTAGACCGTGCCGCCGCCCGACACCGCCACGCCGGTCGGCGAGAGCAGCTGGCCGGGCCCGCGCCCGCGCGAGCCGATCTCGCGCACGATCTTGCCCTTGCGGTTGAAGACGAGCACGCGCGAGCGCTTCTGGTCGACGACGTAGGCCAGCCCCGCGGCGTCGAAGGCGACGTCGACCGGGTCGGGCAGCAGCGTCGGGCCGGGCGCGGGCGCGCCGAACATCGCGGCCACGCCGCCGTCCGGGCGCAGCAGCTGGATGCGGCCGTTGACCGAGTCCGCCACGGCGCGCATGCCGCTCGCGTCGGCGCCGACGCCGAGCGGGCGGATGAACTGGCCCCGCGCCCGGCCCGAGATGCCGAAGTGCCCCAGCGGCGCGCCGCCGATGTCGAACATCGTGATCCGGTTGCCGCCCGGGTCGGCGACGTAGGTCTTGCCGTTGCCGTCGACCGCCAGCCCGCGCGGGAACTGCAGCTGGCCGCGGCCGCCGCCGAACGCGCCCCAGCGCGCCCGGTACTTGTACGACGGCGCCGGCCCGTAGCGCACGATCCGGTGGTTGGAGTTGTCGGCCACGTACACGCGCCCGGCCGGGTCGATCGCGACGTCGTACGGGTGGAAGAGCTCGTTCGGCCGCGCGCCCTCCCCCTTGCCGACGCGGCGGATGAAGCGCCCGCCCGTGTCGTAGACCGCGAGCTGGTGGCGCCAGTTGTCGGCGACGATCAGCCGCGAGCCGCGCACGGCCAGCCCCTGCGGGCGCATCACCTCGCCCTTGGGGATGATCACCACCGGGTGCTTGCCGTCGGCATCGAAGCGCTGGACGCGGTCGTTGCGCGTGTCGGCCACGTAGACGCTGCCGTCCGGGCCGATCGCGATCCCGCCGCCCGCGCCCGAGTCGTTGCCGCCGCCCGCGCCGAAGCGGAACTCGCCCGGCCCGTCGCCCGAGGAGCCGAACGAGTTCAGCAGCGTCCCGTCGGCCGCGAAGCGGTCGATCCGGTCGCGGCCGTCGGCCACGTACACCGACCCGTCGGGCGCGACCGCGACCGCGCCCACCGAGCTCAGCTGGCCCGGGCCCGAGCCCGGCCCGCCGATCTCGCGCCGGAAGGACCCGTCAGGGCCGAAGACCTGGATCGCGTGCGTGTACTGGTCGGCGACGTAGATCGAGCCGTCCGGGCCGATCGCGGCCGCCTGCGGGAAGCGCATCACGCCCCCGGAGCGCTGGCCGATCGAGCCGGCGGCGGAGTAGGGACAGACGTCCGCGCCGGGGCACTGGGCCGACGCGGTGGCGGGAAGCATCAGCGCAGCAACGAGCGCTGCGAGGAGGATTCGCGGCATCGAGTGCATCTAACCCGGCTCAGCGCTGAGAGTCGCGCTACAGGCGCCGCAGCGAGCGGGCGATCGCAAGCATCTTTGCGTTCGAGAGCTTGTAGTTGAGCGTGTTGGAGACCCAGTAGACCGCGCGCGGCGTCCGCCAGGCGACCCGGCGCAGCTTCGAGCCGTCGTAGTAGAGCATCAGCTTGCGCCCGTCGTGCTCGCGGATCAGGTCCGGGTTGTCGAGGATCGGCGGGTCGCGCCAGGTCAGGCCCTGGACGCCGTAGAACTCGCCGGGCGCCCCCGTCGAGATCGAGATCCGGTACGCGCGGTGCAGGTCGCCGTCGACGTCGCGCAGCGAGTAGATCCGCGGCGAGTCGTTCGTGTAGCGCGAGCCCGTCGCCCGGTACTCGGGGAAGTAGAACGGCAGCTTGCGCAGCCGCGGGACGGCCTGGACCGCCATGTCCTCCCCCAGCCGGCGCGCGTTCTCCAGCCCGCGCGTGCGCGACGCCTTGGCCGGCTTCTTGACCTTCTTGGCCTTCTTGGAGCGGGTCGGGTTCTGCGTGCGCTTGCCGGTCAGGAACGCCTCGTAGGCCTCGACGATGTGCTCCTGGGAGACGTAGAGGCGCGTGTCCTCCTTCGGGTTCTCGGCCTCGGTGACGCCCTTGAGCTGGATCTGGTTGACCGGCGCGTGGTTGGCCGCCAGGTAGAACGCGGTCTTGAGCATGCCGGCGATGTTCTTGCGCTTCAGGAAGCCCTTGTTGAAGCGGAAGTACTCGCGCATCTCCTCCGCGAACTCGCTCGCCTCGTCGAGGCTCTTGAGCTCGTCGACGGCCGGCATCGACGCCGCCTGGCGCAGGAAGTCCTGCTGGCGCGCGGCGCGGAACAGGTCGGAGTCCGTGTGGCGGAAGCGCACGTAGTCCAGCGCGTCCGAGCCGACCAGGCGCTGGTAGCCCGGCTTGATGTCGATCGCGGCGAAGCCCGAGCCCTCGGGGTTGTAGTACTCGCGGTCGACGTCGACGTAGACGCCCTTGAGGCGGTTGACCGCGCGCTGGAAGCCGTCGAAGTTGACGTCGATGACGCCGTGGACGAAGAACTCCTTGCCGGTGGCGCTGGCGAACAGGTGCTTGACGGTCTCGAGCGTCAGCGCCGCGCCGCCCTCGTTGTAGGCCTCGTTGATCTTGCGGTTGTCGGCGTAGCCCGGGATCGTCACCGCCAGGTCGCGCGGCAGCGAGAGCACGGCGATCCGGTTGCGGTTGGAATCCAGGCGGATGAGCACGATCGTGTCCGAGTGCGGCTTCTCGTGCGCGCCGAGGATCTTCGCGTCGCGCGAGGTCTTGGCGCGGCGGTCCGAGCCGAGCACGAGCAGCGTCCGCGGCTGGCCGGGCTCGGCCTCCTCGATCTCACCCTCGTCGATCTTGATCGTCGGTGCGGGCGTGCCCGCAGGACCGACGGGGTCGTTCTCCCAGTCCGGGATCTGGAAGTACCCGGCGCCGGCCACGCCCGCGCCCGTGGCCACGAAGATCACGAGCACGCCCGCGAGTGCCTGCAGGAGCATGCGGACCCCGACGCGCGGCGGCCTCTCCGTCCTGTTCCGGCGCCGAAGCATCGCAAAAGCGTAGTGGGAGGTCCGGAACTTCCGACGGCCTCGGCTGTTGGCAGCGGTGGTGAACGCCCGCCGGATCCTGATCGCCGCCGCGCTGCTCGCGCTCGCGGCCCCAACGCCCGCCGACGCCGCGCGCAAGCGCGCGCCCCAGCTGACCAAGGTCCGCTGCGTGCCGGCGAGCAAGTGCACGGGCACGGTGCGGGTGACCATCGGCCGCCAGCTGCAGTTCAGCGGCCGCCGGCTGGCCAAGGGCATGCGGGTCTCGTTCCGCTGGCCGCGCGGCGCGCTGGCCACGAAGCTCGACCGCACGCGCGTGGGCTACGTCGCGCGGGTGCCCGCGGGGACGCGCGCGGGCACCGTGAAGGTCACGGTCTCCGACCGCGCCGGGCGGCGCTCGAACGCCAAGCGCATCCGCGTGACCGCGCCGCCGCAGGTCAGCGCCCCCGCGGCCGCGCCCGGCACGCTGCCCGACCCGTTCAAGGGCCACGGCATGTGGATCTGGGAGCTGCGCCGCGCCGACGGCGGCGACGTCGCCGCGATCGCCGCGCGCGCCCGCGCGGCCGGGATCACGACCATCTTCGTGAAAAGCTCGGACGGCCCGCGCAGCCGCTGGGCGCAGTTCAACCCCGAGCTGGTCGTCGCCTTGCACGCGCAGGGCATCCGCGTCTGCGCCTGGCAGTTCGTCTACGGCAACGACCCGCTCGGCGAGGCCAGCCTGGGCGTGGACGCGATCGCCGACGGCGCCGACTGCCTGGTGATCGACGCCGAGTCGGCCTACAAGGGCAAGTACGCCGCCGCGCAGCAGTACATGGCCGCGCTGCGGGCCACGGTCGGCCCGGCCTACCCGATCGGGCTGACCTCGTTCCCGTACGTCGACTACCACCCGACGCTGCCCTACTCGGTCTTCCTCGGCCCGGGCGGCGCCCAGGTCAACCTGCCGCAGGTCTACTGGAAGGACATCGGCGGGACCGTCGACGCCGTCTCGGCCCGCACGCTCGCGCAGAACCGGGTCTACAACGTCCCGCTCGCACCGATCGGGCAGACCTACGGCGGCGCGCCGCCGGCCGACATCGCCCGCTTCCGCAGCCTCTGGACGGCCTACGGCGCGGCGGGCTACTCGTGGTGGTCGTGGCAGCACACGACCGAGACGGGCTGGGCGGCGCTGATGCAGCCCGTGCTCGGGCCCGCGCTGCCGCCGCCCGACCCGGGCTGGCCGCTGCTGGCGCGCGGCAAGTCGGGCGACCAGGTCCGCCGCCTGCAGCAGCACCTCGCCTCCCACGACGCCGCGGTCGCGGTCACGGGCCGCTTCGACGCCACCACCGAGCAGGCGCTGCGCGGCTTCCAGGCCGCGCGCGGGCTGCCCGCGACCGGCACCACGGACGCGCTCAGTTGGCAGGCGCTGCTCACCCTGCCGCTGATACAACCCGGGATGTGAAGCGCAGCGAGGAGCTCGCGCCCCTGTCGCGCGACCACCACCAGGGCCTGTTCGCGGCGCTCAAGCTGCGCCGCGCGAGCGCCGAGGACGCCGCCGCGGCGCGCGAGGCGTTCCTGGCCTTCTGGGAGCCCGAGGGGCGCCGGCACTTCGCGATCGAGGAGGACGTGCTGCTGCCGGCCTTCGCCCGCCGCGGCCCCGCCGACCACGAGGCGGTCGTGCGCGTGCTCGTCGAGCACGTCGACCTGCGCCGGCGCGCCCGCGACGTCGCCGGCGGCGAGGCCTCCACGGACGCGCTGCACGAGCTGGGCGAGCGCCTGCGCGCGCACATCCGCCACGAGGAGGACGTGCTCTTCCCGCTGATCGAGGCGACGCTCGAGCACGACGAGCTGGTCGCGCTGGGCGCGGAGATCGCCCGCGCCGAGGCTTCCTAGGCCACGGCCCGCAACGCCTCGACCAGGCGGTCGGCCGCCGGCGGGGCCGCGGTGGCCTTGACGGCGCAGAAGCGGCGCCGCAGGTCGATCCCGTCGACGTGCACGACCTCCAGGCCGTCGGCGGCGGAGATCGCGCGCCGCGACATCACCGCGGGCAGCCCGCGCTCGCGCGCCTGCAGCTTGGCTGCCTCGGTCGTGCCGACCTCGATCGCCGCGGACAGCGGCGGGAAGCCGGCGGCGTGGATCGCGGCGTCGACGACCTCGCGCGTCTGCGCGCCCGGGTCGCGGCGGATGATCGGGGTCGCCGCCAGCTCCTTGACGCTCACGCGGCGCGCGCGGGCCCACGGGTGCGAGAGCGGCGCCGCGATCACGATCTCGTCCTCGAAGAGCTCGACCAGCTCGCCCCGGCGCTCGTCCAGCCGGTAGGCGGCGACGCCGACCTCGACCTGGCCGGACGCGACCATCCGCTTGACCGTGCGCGAGTTGGCGACGATCACCTCGACGGGCGTGTTCGCGAGCCGCAGCAGCGCGGACGACAGCAGCGCGTCGGCGGCGGTCGGGCTGATCCCCAGGGCCAGCGACTCGCCCGTGCCGCGCAGCTCCTCCACGGTTGCCGCGAGGTCGGTCAGCTCCACCACGATCCGGCGGGCGTGCGCGTACAGGCGCTCGCCCGCGGGCGTGAGCGTGACGCCGCGGCCCGTGCGCTCGAGCAGCCGCACGCCGCACAGCTCCTCGAGCGAGTGCAGGCGCTTGGAGACCGCGGGCTGGGTGACGTGCAGCCGCGTCGCCGCCCGCCCCAGCGTGCCGAGCTCGGCGGCCAGGCAGAACGTCCGCAGCTCCTCCAGATCCGGGACCCGGTGCATGCACGGAGCCTAGTCGCGAAAAGCCCGAACCGCCACCTCAGTGGTATTCCGCAATGGAATGACCGGCCACGAAACCTCTCATGGCTTTCCGGCGGGTTGTGCCCCTTTTCTGCGGCGATTTGCCGAATCTAGAGGCAACCGAGCAATCACCGAAGAGAAGGCAGGACGCCATGTCCGTCGCTTATCCCTCAGACCATCATTCAGACCAGGAGCGCTTCGACGCGGAGGTCAACTACTACGGGCGCATCGCGCTCAAGGTGCTCGCCGGCGCGGGCATCGTCGCGGCGATCATCCTGGCGCTGTTCGCGCTCCTGCGCGACCAGCCCGCCGCCGCTCCGGTCGTCCAGCACGCGAACGCCGCAGCGCACGACCCGGGCAAGGGGACGGCGGCCGCCGTAGCCCCGACGCTGGAGGACGCCAAGGGCGTCGAGTTCGAGCCGTTCGAACTGGTGGACCCGGACCTCCCGGCCGTACCGAAGGGCAAGGTCAAGCGCTTCGACGTGGACGTCTACCACCACGTCACGCAGGTCTCCAAGGACCTGGCGCCGACCGAGGTCTGGTCCTACAAGGTCAACGGCGTAGAGCACCGCGGCACGGGTTTCTCGGAGGCGATGGTGGTCGAGGTCGGCGACGAGGTCGAGTTCAACTTCACCAATGGCTCGAACGAGCGCATGAACGTCACGCTCCCGCACTCGATGGACTTCCACTCCGCCGAGGTCAACCCCGGCAAGCGCTACATCGACCTGGCGCCCGGTGAGAGCCAGAGCTACCGCTTCACCGCCAAC
>Ga0182742_1003146_pt1 | contig 16692 bp, 18 predicted proteins | sample eDN5th37CBELigMG_FD_128880 | JGI IMG/M metagenome (GOLD analysis project Ga0182742, IMG submission 128880) | Enriched Miracle-Growth compost microbial communities from Emeryville, California, USA - eDNA 5th pass 37_C BE-Lig MG (version 2)... ...
CTTCAATAAATACATCTACTTCCTTTGGCGTTACCATTAAGTTATGTCCAAGCGGGGACAAAACTTCATGAATCAATCTTCTTTTTTCATCTTCTTCTAAAGTGCCAATCATTCCAAGAAATGTATTTCGGTGATGTTCTTCAGGCATATCTTCGTCAGTCAATTTTTTCTTCTCACCAAACGTCATTCCTGCTGGCGCTAAAGCTCTAGAAGGGCGATTTCCTTCTTTTAGCTCCCGTCCAAAATGCTTTAAAATAAAATCAATCGTATCACTTGTAATGGAAACCGCGTCAACTACCGTTGGTACACCCACTGCGATAACTGGTATTCCTAAGGTTTCTTCACTTAGCTCCTTACGCTTATTTCCTACACCAGATCCTGGATGAATTCCTGTATTTGATATTTGAACTGTTGAATTGACCCTTTCAATGGATCGCGAAGCTAATGCGTCAATAGCTATAACAAAGTCAGGCTTCGTTTTTTCAACCACTCCCCTAATAATGTCACTTGTTTCTATGCCAGTTAAACCCATTACACCAGGAGCTAACGCACTCACTGGACGATAACCTTCGTCCACGCTCTCAGGACTTAATTGATATAAATGTCGCGTAACTAATAGATTTTCACACACTTGTGGTCCAAGGGCATCAGGAGTAACGTTCCAATTCCCTAAACCAACAACAAGACAGGAAGCATCTTTATTTATCCCTAGTCCACTTATAAAATGGGAGAATTCTCTCGCAAACGTTTCTTCAACCTTTTTTTGTAAATCTGTGTCCTGTTGTCTAATCCCTTGCACTTCGATGGTTAAATATTTTCCAGCTTTTTTATTTAACTCTTTCTCTCCTTCACTCGACACTTCTACTAACGAAAGCTTGATCCCGTTCTCCTCTTTTTCTTTAATAACCACACCGTTTATATTCGAGAGATCTTGTTCATCTGTAACATTTTTCCCCCTGCTTGCAATCACCATCTCCCTTGCCTCCACTGCCAAATCAGTGCGGATGGAATATCTACTTAAATCTATTGATTCTTTCATCATATGCCCCTCTCTTTCGTTAAATTTGATAAGAAACTAGCAACTATTATTTCCTTTTCTATATGAAACCATTCAAATCCATGGATATCGGCGAATATATTTCCATTGAAAAGTATTGCAATAGTATTCACCGAATGATAAAATGTGTTTTGTTCTTAATTTACGTAAATTAATGAATGGTGATAGTCGAGTATATAATCTCGATGCTTTGTAGGAGGTGAAAAGAATGCCAAATATTAAATCTGCAATCAAGCGCGTGAAAACAAGCGAAGAGCGTAATGCACGTAACACGATGGTGAAATCTGCAACACGTACGGCTGTTAAGAAAGTAGAATCAGCTATCGTAAACGGTGACGCTACTACTGCACAAGAGAGCTATGCTCTTGCTGCAAGTAAACTTGACAAAGCTGCAGCGAAGGGTCTTATCCATAAAAATGCTGCTGCTCGCAAAAAGTCTCGTTTAATGAAGAAATTAAACTCATTAAACTCTTAATTTTTGCTAATCATAGATAAAAAGCTAGATCCTTATCGGATCTAGCTTTTTTTGATTTAGGCTCTTTTCTTAAACTTTGTTGCTTTTTGGAACCTAATTTAAAAAATTGTGCTAAATTTCAGCAGAAAATAGCATGAATTTAATAAGAAAAGAGCTTGCAAACTAAATTCTTAAGCGCAAAATAGCTATTTCCACGTTAAAATCGGCTTTTAGATTTTAACAACAATCTTTGCGAAAACAGCCTTGATTTATAAACCAGAATGTAAATGAAATAAAAACATTTCAATTAGAAGCTCCTTGTTCATTCCACCTGTTTTCGCTTGATAATCAGCGTCCGCTAACATTTTCATAATTCTCGTTAGCTCTTCATCACTAAATTGCACGGCTTGGCCTGCAGCTAGTTTCACACGGAATGGATGTACTTTTAAATACCCTCCCATTTGCTGTTGACCGTATCCACGTCTTGCTAATTCCTTTACCTGGTAAATTAACCGGAACTGACCTGCAATAATCGCTAATATTTTTAGCGGTTCTTCATTTTGTCTTAACAAATCATAATAAATACGTAATGCCTCGTCTACTTTTCGGTGCACCACTTTATCAACGAGAGTAAAAATATTTTGTTCCAGTGAGCGTGACACGAGCTTTTCTACTGTTTCAGCATCAATTTGTTTTGTCTCATTGCAATATAAGCTAAGCTTGTCCACCTCTGAGGTTAATAAAAATAGATTAGTCCCCGCTAATGCAAGCATCCGCTCTACTGCCTCGTTGTCTATGATTGTACCATTCGCTTTTGCTCTTTGGACAATCCAATTCTTTAGTTCGTGTTCCCCAAGTTTCTTTGCTTCCGCCACAACAGCTGTTCTTTTTAATGCCTTTGTTAGCTTTTTTCGTTCATCGAGCTTTTCATAGGGCGCTACCATCACAACAATCGAATATGGGGACGGCTCCTTCATGTACTGTTCTAATCTTCCTAGCTGATGTTCCACTTTGTCCTTCGTTTTTTCAGCCGTTAAGAACCCTGGATTATTTAAAAATATCAGCCTTTTATCCCCTAAGAATGGAATGGTTTCGGCATCCTCTAATGCTACTTCAATCGGGATTTCATCTAAATCATAGGTGGATAGATTAAAATCACTTTCATCTTCACCCAATACATTTTGAATAAAAAGCTGCTTTGTTTCATTTACTAAAAACGATTCTGTTCCATACAAAACGTAAATTGGGGAAAATTCTTTCCTCTTAATTTGCTTCCATAAATCAAAAATCACTTTTCCTCGCTCCGTTCAGGAAAATAGGTTACTTAATTATCCTAATGAAGGATCAAGGATTTGACAAGCATTTTAAAGGGAATTGATCAATCTCCTGACCAATTCCCATCTATAGAAACGCTGAAAAAAGAGGCCTAGGATACTCCTTTTACAGCGATAACCCCCATTGTATACATTATTGTTACCGTACATCTAAAAAGTATTTGTGACAATCACTGACAAGCTAGGAAAAGAAACAAGAGGATCGGTAGATTTTTTTTATGAAATCGCTTATACTAAGATTGATTAGGAGGGGTAGTTGTGAACGAATTTGAGAAAAATGTGCAAAGTAAACGTAATGACGCTGTTGATTCTGGTGTAGGGTTCATCGTTTCCTTCGGTTTTTTTGCAACTTTATTTATCATTGCAACTGTCATTAAACTCGTAGGGGCATAAAGTTCTGCTACATAAAACATAAGGAGACTGCTGCTGCAGTCTCTTTTTTATGGGTTTGTTACATCATATGGGATATGTCTAGAAAAGGTTCCTGTCCCATTCTGAAAAGTGTATGTAATTGCACCATCTGTGTCAGTACGGAAAATTTTTATATTTCTTTCCTTTAACCGATCCAAAACATCTTGATGTGGATGCCCAAATCGATTGTTCTTCCCAACAGATATTACCGCGACCTTCGGCTGATACGCTTGAAGAAGAGTAGCAGATGTAGAGCTTTTACTACCATGATGTCCGATTTTTAATACATCCACCGGTAAGCTAGGATACTCACTCAATAGTCTTTCTTCTCCTTGTTCTCCTAAATCACCTGTAAACAACCAAAATAAACCTCCTAATTGAACATGAATAACCACTGAATTATCGTTTCGATCCTCTAGTTCAATAATGGGACTCACGATTTTAAAGGTCGATCCCTTTTCTTCCCAACTCATACCGTTCTTCACAAATATGATGCTTGTTTTCCTTTCTTTCGCTAGTTGAATCATTTCATTTTCCAAGCTGGAACGATTCGAAACATAAGGAAGGATTAATTCTTTCACTTTCATTGTTTCGAGAACAGACTTTGCTCCACCAATATGGTCCATATCACCATGCGTTAATATTAGTTTATCGATTGTGCTTATCCCTTTCCCTTTTAAAAATGGGACGAGAATATCATTTCCAACTTCAAAAGGATTTCTCGGCCTTTCCCATTCCTCCTCATTGAAAGAAATAGTCCCTCCAGTATCTATCACATAAGTTTTTTTATGAAAACCGTTTTGTACTACAATACTATCTCCTTGACCAACATCAACAAACGTGATTTGTCCTGAGAATGAATAATGGGATAAGCAGTAGGAGAAAGTGAGGGTAAAAACACAAGGAAGGATTGAAATCAGTTGGCTTTTTCTTGTCTTCCCGGTCTCCCATTTGTAGAGTAAATAGACAATAGAGCCTATTAGGAGAAGTATCATCCATACGGAAGGACGGCCAATAGTGACTGTCTGGTACGGGAAAGAAGCTATACGTACAGTTAATTGGTTCATTAAGGTAATGGCAAAATCCACTGGCTTTACCATAATTGAGATAGGCTCTCCAAAGATGAATAACAGAAAAAACAGAGTGATAAAACTAGGGTTTATGATTATTGTGAAAATGGGAATATAAATGAGGTTTGCCAACAATGACAACAGAGAAAATTCATAAAAATGATAGAGAACGATAGGGAGAGAAGCTAACTGAGAAATAAATGACGCTTTTATTAAGAGGAATTTAGATGGCTTTAATAATCCTTTGGTGGAAAGAAGTAATGTGAAGGTTACACTAAAGGAGAGCTGAAACCCTACATCAAATAGGAGATAAGGTGAAAGAAATGCATAAACCATGAATACGATACTGCAAATATCAAGTGTGGCTAATCTTGACTGTGATACGAGCTTAACGAACAAAAATAGAAACATCATCATCGCTGCTCGAAACACAGGAGGAGAGGCACCTGACAGATAAGTAAAAATGGGTAGATAGAGGAGAAGAACAATGATCATGCGTTCCCTTGTTATTCCTAAGCGCACCCCGATATAATGAATCATACTTACGTAAAGAGCGACATTCGCCCCAGAAATAGCTAATAAATGTATGATTCCGAGTTTTTGGTACGCTTTTTCTAAGGATGGATCAAGTATCTGTCTTTCTCCAAACAGCAACGCGCTGGCTAAGGAAGCAACGGAATTGGGAAAATACGTTTCCAATAACCGAATTGCCCGTTGCCTTTGCTTTTTGATAAGAAGAATAGGTCCATTAAGCTCTTTACAATTGCCCCATTGATCAACAACTAACTGCCAATGAATGTGTTGATGAGTTAGATAAGATTGGTAATCAAAGGCATTAGGGTTGGTTTGTCCATTCACTGTTTTTAAACTACCTTTTATCTGACAAGAAAATCCAAGGAGCCTTTCCTTATTTAAACTGGACTTTTCCTCTTCAGATTTCATTCGGTATTTAATTAATAGCTTTTCTCCTATTGAATCCTTTGCAAAACCACTTAGGAGACTGCCATTAAGCGTTACTTCATCTTCGAACAAAACAGTAAACTGTGTCTCACTCCCTTGAAAACCAGATTCATTTCTGTTGATATCAATCCTTGCCTTCGAATAAAAAACAAGGACAATCATCAAGATGATATAAATTTGTCTTTTTGAGAATTTCTTATAAAACAAAAATAAAATCAAAAATAAAAAGAGTGAGAGCTTGACCATAATTTGGGGCTGAAAAGCAATAATCAAAGCAAGTAAAGAAGCAATGGCAAAATAGATCCCTCTTCCTTGCAAGATATCACCCCCTGAAAAATATAATATTATTCTTGAAAATTCCAACTTAATCGGCCTGAATTATCGTTTTTATTGTTAAGCTTATTTTCAATATCCATTTCTAGCTTTATCGCTTCCACATTGCTTATGCGAAGTAGATGGTAACAATATTCGTGATTTTTATAATCATGCGTGTAATAGATTTTTGTAATACCTGCTTGTAGTATCTTTTTCATGCAATGTATACAAGGAAAATGAGTGACATAAATTTGACTTCCTTTTGTGGAAACTCCTTCAAGAGCACACTGAAGAATCGCATTTTCTTCGGCATGCAAACAACGAAGACAGTGATTATCAACGACGTAACAGCCCGCATCTAGGCAGTGATCATCTCCACTAATTCCCCCATTATAGCCAGTTGAAATGATTCGATTATTCTTTACCAAAACCGAACCAACATTCAGTCGATTACAGGTGCTTCTCATACTTATCAGATGCGCATTTAGCATAAAGTATTGATCCCAAGTTAAACGAGGGTTGCTCATATTCCCCACTCCCGATTTCTCATTTTCTACTAGTCTAAGGGAAATTGTCGATTTTAGTCAATGCTGTTATTTTACGATGATGAGATTCTGCAACTTTTCAAATGTCTTATCACCAATTCCGGTAACAAGCTTTAAATCATCAATTGTTTGAAATAATCCACTATCTTCACGATAGGCTATGATTGCTTCCGCTTTAGACGGTCCAATTCCAGGGAGATTTTGCAAATCATCAGATGTGGCAGTATTAATGTTGATTTTGCCTGCTTCTTGACTTGTAGAAATAGAGGTAGACCCAGCACCGGCAGACACAATCATATTTTCCCCTTCTTCTCCTATTAAAGGTATATATAAAACCATTTCATCTGTCACCCGCTGAGCAAAGTTAATTTTTGTCTCATCCGCTCCTTCCTTTAATCCTCCAGCTTTTTCAATCACATCGATTACCCTTTCATCTAGAATCACTTCATAAACACCTGGATTCTCTACTGCTCCTTTAACATCTACCAAATTCTTTACATCAGGTTCCTGTACAAGTGTCTCTTCGTGAACTTCCGTATCTTGTTCTTCTTCAATTGGAATCGTCCATTCATTTTCCACTTCTGTTTCGTTTACAAGATTGCGAGCAAAAATTAGCATTCCAACGACGATAACAAAAGAGGCAACAATAAACCATTTATACTTCTTTACAGAGTCAATCATCTTGTTACTCCTTTCTAGGCATATTCACTAATTTAATTACATACTTTTATATGAGAATGCTTGCTTTTTGAAGGAGGGAAGTACATTGAAAATCGGAGTGATTGGTACAGGGAATATGGGGAGGATATTAATTGAGGCACTAATTGATGGAAACGCCATTTCCCCTTCTTTTATGAATGTGACAAATCGAACGCTTAGTAAAGCAATGAATATAAAAGAAGTGTATAATGACATCGCCGTACTTTCTGATGCTAGAAGCGTAGCAAGAGTATCAGATGTCTTGTTCTTATGCATAAAACCAAAAGACATTCATAGCGTACTAATGGATATTAAACCGTTTTTACTTTCTGAGAAATGTGTTGTATCCATCACTAGTCCTATCAGTGTTAATCAAATTGAGTCAGTGGTAGACTGTTCGGTGGCGAGAGCTATTCCTAGTATTACCAACCGGGCACTAGCAGGTGTATCTTTACTAACGTTTGGCAATAGCTGTACGGGGGAATGGAGAGATAAACTACTTCAGCTGTTTGATGCGATTTCCACACCGGTGTCCATAAATGAGGATATTACAAGGGTAGGATCAGATATCGTTAGTTGTGGACCAGCATTTTTTAGCTACTTAACGCAAAGATTTATTAATGCAGCTGTAGCAGAAACAAAAATTGATGAAGCAACTGCAACGACACTTGCTAGCGAAATGTTAATAGGGCTTGGAGAATTGCTTCGAAAAGGATTTTACACACTTCCAACCCTACAGCAAAAAGTTTGTGTAAAGGGCGGAGTAACTTGGGAAGGAATTAAAGTGTTGGATGCAGAGCTTGGAGACGTATTTGAGCACCTCTTTCAAGCCACTCATACAAAATTCGAAGAGGATGTTTTTGAAACACAAAAACAGTTTCCAATAAATAATTCTCTAAAGAAATAATAATTCCTGCAAATAAATAAAAAAAAATCGGCTGTTTATTTTAATCAGCCGATTTTTCTGTCTGCTTTTTAGCTAAGAAAAAAATTCTTTCTGCCTCAGAAGTTATGTGATCGTCCGTAAAATCAGAGAAAGTCTCTAGTACATAAAAACCACTTGCTTCTAACCAATTTTTATAAACATCTACCGGAAAGGTTCTCTGGCTATGAAATTCATCATAGCGGTCATACTTCCCAGACTCATCATCATGAACAAAAAAGGTAAGTTCATGTTCAATACTAATTGGATACTCTCCTTGGAAGCAATTCCAAATATAACAAATATCTTCATCATCATGGGTAAATGTTTGATTCATAAAAATATTCATGATTTTATGAACGGAATGAACATCGAATAATAGAAGTCCATCTTCATCAAGTAAGTTATAGACCTTTTCAAACGTTTCTAATACTTCTTCTTCCGTCTGTAGGTAATTTAAGGAGTCACAAAATATACCGATAATGTCGAATCTCTCATACAAGTCAAGTTCAACCATATTTTGTTGATAAAAAGGAAGCTTCAGCCCATTGGTCTCAGCTTTCATGTGAGCGACTGTAAGCATGTCCGCTGATAAATCGACACCTATCACTTCGAAACCAGCTTTTGCAAAGCGTACTGATAACTCACCTGTACCACAGGCTAGGTCTAATAGTTTCTTTCCCTTACACTGGTACTTGCTCCATTTTTCCGTTACGATAGATACCCATTCATCATACGGTACATCCTTCATTAATTCATCATAAAGGTAGGCAAATTTCCCATACGTCATTGAGTAAGAACACTTTCCATGTTTTCTATTGGTGCATCACCCCATAAACGCTCGAGGTTATAATAACTTCTTTCGTCTTTATGGAATATATGGGCAACCACATCCCCTAAATCAAGGAGGATCCATCTTGCCTCATCAAAGCCTTCCATTCTCTTAACCATATAGCCATTTTCCAATGCCTTTTCCTTCATTTCTCTGGCAATCGCTTGAACCTGCTTATCAGAGTTTCCGTGGCATATAATAAAGTAATCAGAGATGAGTGAAATGCCTTGCATATTTAATACAACAATATCCTCTGCACGCTTATCATCAGCAGCCTTTACTGATGTTTCTAATAATTGACGATTGGTCATCCAATCAGTCCTCCTTTAAATGAATGAAATAGTTATACGTTTGGAGCGTCAACGGAAAAACCGCTCGTTTCTTTTTTATTAAGAAAATGATTGAATTCTGAATAGAAAGCAATAACGCTTCATTCAAATCATTATCAGCTACCTTTCTGACCTCATCGACACCTGGAAATTGCCTCCCCGGTTCAATGTAATCAGCCACATAAATAATTTTTTCAAGCAATGACATATGCGGTCTACCAGATGTGTGGTACCGAATTGCCTCTAGCACATCACGATCATGAATACCAACTTCATTCTCCACTAAATAAGCGCCTACTGGAGCATGCCAAAGTTCACTATTATAGGAAAGCAATTCCTCAGGCATTTTTTCTTGAAGAATGATTTGTTTCATCTCTTCTTTAGGACGAAACTTTGCATAATCATGAAAGATTGCTGCCAACTCCGCTTGTTTCTCATTTGCTCCATATTTTTTGGCTAGCTTTACAGCTGTTTGTTCTACCCCTAGTGTATGCTGATAACGATGGTCGGTTAATTGCTCTCTAACAATCTCTAACGCTTTCGCTCGATCCATATAACTGATGCTCCTTTATATATTGTATGACGGAGTCAGGGGTAAGATAATGAATAGTATTCCCATTCTTTACTCTTTCTCTTATTAAACTAGAAGAGACGGCAAATTCCGGAATATCTATATAGATAACCGGATAACTTGTCTGCAATACGTGTTCTGGTCTTTGCACTCCGACAAAAGTAACAAGGTTCAATAAATCATCAATCTTGTACCATTTGGGTAAATATTCAACCATGTCTGCCCCGATAATAAAATAAAACTCTGTACCCTCATTTTTCTGATGCAGAAGCTTCATCGTGTCATACGTATAAGACGGACCACTCCGCTCCAACTCTATTTTTTCAACTTTGAAATCGGCATGATTACTTATTGCCTTTTCAAGCATGGTCACTCGATCGATCGTGCTTGTCCCACTTGTTGATTTATGCGGTGGTTTCGAATTAGGCAAAAACCATATTTCATCTAGCCCTAAGGAATCTAATACCTCGTTTGCAATAAGTAGATGTCCATTGTGGGGTGGGTCAAAGGTTCCCCCTAAAATTCCAATTTTCCTCATAAGGACCTCCTCGGATTAAGGAAGCTGTAATTGTTTATTTTCCTCAGACTCTTTATATAAAACAATGGTAGATCCAATTACTTGAACAAGTTCCGCCTTACAGCCTGACGATAACTTAACTGCTACTTCGTCCTTGTCCTCATCACAATTTTGTAACACACTTACTTTCAGAAGTTCCCTAACCACTAATGCCTCATTGATTTGTTTAATCATGTTATCGTTCACTCCACCTTTTCCTACTTGAAAAATAGGGTTTAGATGATGAGCTTTTGAACGTAAAAATCTTTTCTGCTTACCAGTTAACATTCTTATCCTCCTAATCGGTTTAAAACCAATTTTTCCATTCTCTTTTGGTCCGGGAAAATTCCGGTCCATTTTTTAAATGCTAATGCTCCTTGAAGAACGAACATATCGATTCCATTTTGCGTGCGAGCCCCTTTATCCTTTGCAGAACGTAAAAATAAAGTTTCAAGAGGGTTGTATATAATATCACTTACAAAACTATTTTCTTTTAAGTTATGTAAAGAGAGCGGTTGGCATTCTACATTTGGTGCCATACCAATCGATGTTGTTTGTATAATAATATCATACTCGTCCAAATCATTCTCAGCATCTTCACGCAGTAATACACTGGAGTTGACCGTATATGGACATTGAGCAATTAATTCAGCTGCTTTTTCAATTGTACGATTGGTAACATCAATGTTTTTAATCCCCATGGAAGCTAAAGTAAAATAAATGGCTCTTGCAGCCCCTCCAGCCCCAACAATGAGAATTCGATGGTTGAAAAGATCTGGAATAATATTCATAATTCCTTTCACTGATCCTTCGCCATCGGTGTTGTATCCGACGAGCTCACCATCCTCATTTACGACTGTGTTTACTGCACCGATCGCTTCGGCTAAAGGATCTAAGCGATCAAGCATCGGAAGGATATCGACCTTATGTGGAACAGTCACATTAAACCCACTAATTTGTATCGCTTTTAATCCTATGATCGCTTTCTGTAAGTCTCCTTTTCTTACATGAAGCGCATGATAATGAGCATCTATATCATAAAAGCCAAATAAATCATTGTGCATGGCAGGCGACATAGAATGAGCGATCGGATCCCCAATTACCGCATACAGCTTTTTCAAAAAAATCCTCTCCCTTGTTGTAGCCTTGAGTACTTCATGAGGTTGATCAAGCTGATTTACTCTAAAAAGCTAAATTATATAAGCGATTTTCTAATCATTGCATGAACACCCTTAGGAACATACGCTGCAATTTTCACTCCAGGTTCGTTTACCGTGATCCAACCCAGACCGGAAAACACGATGTCTGTCTTCTCTTCTTTAATCATAAATTCATGACGAATGAGTGGTGGAAATTCTTCCAATTCATCTGTTCTTGGAGGTGAGAGCATGTCACCCACATGCTTTTCGTATAACTCATCAGCATGATCAAGTTTTGTACGATGAATATTAATTTCATTAGAAAAATGACAAACAAATGATTGTCTTCCTCCACTAATAAAATCAAATCGGGCAAGTCCTCCGAAAAATAAAGTTTGTCCTTCGTTCAATTGGAAGACTTTTGGCTTTATTTCCTTTTTTGGAGTGATAATTTTCAAATCCTGCTTACTCACAAAATGAGCCATTTGATGGTGATTGATGATTCCTGGCGTATCTATAAGATGCTTACCGTCGGAAAGTGGAATCTCAATAATATCCAGAGTCGTACCTGGAAAATGGGAAGTCGTTATCACATCCCCTTCTCCCGAGACTTCCTTTAGGATCCGGTTAATAAATGTGGATTTTCCGACATTTGTACAACCTACTACATACACATCCTTGCCATTTCGATACTCGTCGATTGCTTCAGCTACTTCACGAACAAAATGACCTTTATGTGCACTCACTAAAAACACATCTTCTGGATGCAAACCGAGTTTTTTTGCTTCCCGCTTCATCCATTGAATGACCTTATTTGGCTTTATTGAGTGCGGAAGAAGGTCCACTTTATTACCAACAAGCAGGATTTTGTTCTTCCCTACAAAACGGTGTAGACCAGGTAACCAGCTACCGTTAAAATCAAAAATATCGACAATTTTTACAATAAGCGCATCCGTTTGGGATAAACCATTCAGTATTTTTAAAAAGTCATCATCTGTTAAACTAACATCCTGGATCTCATTATAGTGTTTTAAACGAAAACAGCGTTGGCAAATAATGACTTCCTTTTCAAGTGCGGATGGAGGCGCATAGCCTAAAGCCTCCTTATCCCCTGTTTGGATATCTACCCCACAGCCTATACACGAAAACTGTTCACTCAACCTTAATCCTCCCATACAATCATTCCTTTTTTACGGAACCAATTCAGTATTCTTCGCTCAACTAATCGATTAAACTTTGTCACAAATCCATCTGTTGAGGCTACAGGTACAACAAGAATGGTATGTAACCCGCTACGGTTACCACCTAGAACATCAGTAAGTAGCTGGTCTCCGATAACCACCGTTTCATCCTTAGATGTTCCCATTTGCTTCATAGCCTTTTTAAAGGCTCTTGCCAAAGGCTTACGAGCTTGAAAAATAAAAGGTATATTTAGTGGATCAGAAAAAGCTTTCACTCTTCCTTCATTATTATTAGACACGATCGTCACAATAATATTATGTTTTTTCATTTCCTCAAACCATTTGATAAGGTTCGGTGTTGCATTTGGACGATCCCATTCGACAAGAGTATTATCTAAATCGGTAATAATCGCCTTAACTCCTTTTTCCTTTAAACTTTCAGGAGTAATTTCAAAAATACTTTTGACATGCTGATCCGGCAAAAACTTCTTAAGCATTTCTTACACCTCATTAAATTAATGAAAATTTTTCGACAAATTTCACGGTCCTTCAACACTGTGGATAACTTTATACACAAAACTCACACTGTCATAAAAAGGAATTACACTTTTATAAACAAATTAATCACAAGTTATCCACCATAACTTGTGGATAACAGAACGATTGTTCTGTTTTATTAATTTTGATAGAGTAGGAGTACAGCTACATAGCCTACATTATATGATGAATCACCATGCAGTAGAACCATTCACAAGAAAAGAAAGGTGTGATTTCCATTGCGTAAATTATCGGATGACTTACTTGTTGAATCTTATTTTAAAGCGAGAGAACTACAACTAAGCAAAGATTTTATTTATTTAATTGAGACAGAAATTCACCGTCGTTCATTAACTCACAAAATCATTGTGTAAATAGCCCATAGCTGGGCTTTTTTCATTACGCTCACAAAACAATATCATGTCTCTTTTAATAACGCAATTCTTTCTCCCACTTTGATAGGAAATGGAAGCGATTTTTCTAAAGTTGATTGGATAGAGTCTTTTTCAAACAATAGGACGACCGTTGATCCAAATGTAAAATACGCGAGTTCCTGGCCCTTTTCTACATGTTCATTCTCATGTGTAACTTCAATGGAGTTCACAAACATGGCCCCTACCTTCACCACTGCTATATGACCCGTCTGATGCTTAATTTCGGTCACTGTCCGATAATTTTTCGAGAGTGTACTTTTCCCATATTTTAATCCAAGAGAGTTGACTGGATATGATTTCTTTCCGAGTGTCCAACTGGCTGTAACCCTTCCAGTAATGGGACTATGAATACGATGGTAATGACTCGGGCTTAAGTACAAAACCATGAAGGTTCCATTTATATATTTTTGTAAAAGCGCATCATTACCTAACATTTCTTCAATTGAGTATGTTTTCCCCTTCACCTCAATCAATTTCTGTTCTGAAATAGGTCCAACTTCCTCAAGTACGGCATCAACTGGACTAGTAACAGCTTGTGCGTCCTGATTAATCGGCCTACTCCCTTTCCTCAGCTTTCGGATAAAGAAATCATGGAGTGTGGAGAATTCCTTGAGATCTCCTTCCATTTCCTCCGTATCGATTTGATAGATTCTTGAAAAGTGAGGAACAACATAACGACTCATATGTGATGTAGCAAATCTCTTCAACAGCAAGGAAGACCATCTGCCATTGGTTAATTCAATCATGAAACGATAAATGGTTTGAAACAATGTATTGACCTCCGTTATGGGAAAATTCTCATGCAATAAACGAATAAAACAAGAACACCAATCATTACTTATAATTAGGATGTTTTTTACCATTTCCATATAGGGGTGAGGCATATTTGTTTTTATTAAACGTACTCGATCAAACACTCAAAAAATTAAGAATTCAAACGGCCAATCTTTTAACATTCATCAATCTCTTTCTTGGTGGGTTTGCAGTGATTGAGAGCCTTAAAGGGAATTTAGATTTGAGCCTTTTATTAATTTTTATTGCTGCATTCGTTGACCGATTTGATGGAATGGTTGCCCGAAAACTTCATATTGAATCAGAACTTGGCAAACAATTAGATTCCATGAGTGATATTATATCATTTGGTGTCGCACCTGCACTATTGATTTATCAAGGAATATTATTTGAGTTTGACTTTCCTGGAACGTTTTTTACGATTTTTTATATCGCGTGTGGGGCGTTTCGTCTTGCTCGCTTTAATATTAGCGAGGATCAAAGCTATTTTACCGGTTTACCAATTACAGCTGCTGGCTGCTTATTGACCTTTAGCTATCTATTGCTTCCGTTCCTACTTCCTGAAATGCTCCTCTTTTTCATTATTATTCTTTCTTTTTTCATGGTTAGTCCGTTCAAATTAAAAAAAATATAGACACAGTCTTAAAAAGCCCGTGTCTATATTTCTCATTTCGTTAACGATAAAAATTCCTCAACATCAGCTACACATAGCTGTACAGCTTTTTCCCAAAAATCCGGCTTTGTTAAATCAACATTCAAATGCTTCCAAGCTAATTCCTCTACAGTCATAGAGGCTGTATCTTTTAACAGCGCAACGTACTTTTCCTCGTAGCCTTCTCCTTCTTCTTGTGCCTTTGCATAAATTCCTAGTGAAAATAAATAACCAAATGTGTAAGGGAAATTATAAAAAGGAACGCCTGTGATAAAGAAATGTAGTTTAGAGGCCCAGAACAATGGATGATACTCATCTAATGCCCCCCCATATGCCTCTTCCTGTGCTTCTTTCATTAATTGATTTAAACGTTCTGTTCCTACGACTCCATTTTTTCTTTCCTCATAGAAGCGTGTTTCAAATAGAAAGCGAGCGTGTATATTCATTAATAATGCTACTGAACGCTGTATTTTATCCTCTAATAACGCTAGCTTTTCCTCAGGGTTCCTCGCTTGCTTGACAGCAGCATCAGCTACGATCATTTCTGCAAAGGTCGAGGCTGTTTCTGCTACATTCATCGCATAATTTCTATTTAAATAATGTTGATCTCTCATTGCATATGTATGGAAGCCGTGACCTAATTCATGTGCAAGAGTTGAAACATTAGATGGTGTTCCCGAGAACGTCATAAATATTCTTGACTGATTACTCTCAGGGAAAAAGGTATGAAAACCACCAGGTGCTTTTCCAGGACGATCTTCCGCTTCAATCCATTTCTGTTCAAAGGCCTTTCTCGCAAAATCAGTCATTTCTTTTCCAAAGCGAGAAAAATGCTCAATAATAAATTCAGCACCTTCTTGATAAGAAACCTTTGATTCTACCTGACCGATGGGTGCATCTAAGTCATACCAACTTAACCGATCCTTCCCTAGTAAGTTCGCTTTTTTCTCTAAAAATGTTACAAAAGGAGCTTTCGCATCGGAAATCACCTGCCACATCGTGTCTAGAGTTTTCTTCTGCATACGATTTATTTGTAATGGCTCCTTTAAAACATCTTCCCATCCACGAAGCTTATAAGTGTTTAATCGAAATCCGGCAAGGTGATTGAGCGTTTTTGACAAATACTCTGCTTTTTCAGACCAAGCTTCCTCCCAACCTTCAAAGATTGATTTTCTTACCTCTTGAAATGGATGTGAGAACTTATTGGCTGCTTGCCCAACCGATAACTCCTTTGTTTCATTTCCTTCTTTATATGAAACTTTAATCGTACCCACGATGGTATCATATAATTGCCCCCATCCATGATAGCCATCAATGCTTAATGCATTAATGATTGTTTCTTCTTCCTGAGAAAGTCTCTCTAATGCATTCATACGTCTTTCATGTAACACAAACTGCAAGGGATGAAGAGATTCTCCCTGAAGCAATTCTTCCCAAATTTGATTGTCGTAGGTAGTTAATTTTTGATCAAAAACCGTGAGCGCATTTTGTAAACTCGCACTAAGCTCAGTTACTTGCCCACGAAGTGCGCTAACTTTCTTATCGTTTGTATTTTGTGCATGTAAACAGCTAACAAATGCCCCTGCCTGGCGGATCTGTTTCGCAACTGTTTGAAAGAATTCAACCATTTCTGCAATTTGTTCTTGATCGGTTATTTTATTTGAAGGTTGCCAATCTCCTACCCTGCTTCGAAACCTTTCAACATCTTCCTTTGAGCTATGTATGTGATTAATAAATGCTTGAGAAGAACTTCCCCCTGAAAAAAACACGTCAAGGTCCCATACATCATAATAAGTACTTCTTTTCGTCATCCATACCCCTCCTAATCATTGTCTATTTTATTATAAATTTATTTTTCCGAAAACTCTACGAAAAGTTTCGAATACCGAAAGACCCACCAGA